>Ga0070682_100002049_pt1 | contig 11249 bp, 11 predicted proteins | sample KBSC63LmetaG_FD_64668 | JGI IMG/M metagenome (GOLD analysis project Ga0070682, IMG submission 64668) | Corn rhizosphere microbial communities from Kellogg Biological Station, Michigan, USA - KBS C6-3L metaG | ecosystem: Host-associated > Plants > Roots > Rhizosphere | place: USA: Michigan... | reverse complement strand
GTGTCACGCGCGCGTGTGTTGCATGCGATCGCGCACTTGTTAGAGGCGCGCAATCTGCTGCAGCTTCAGAAAGCCAATGCGCGTCCGGCGAGTGATGGACAACTAATTCTCCGCACCACAAAGGCCAAGGATCAGCCGATTAAAGTTAACCCGGATGCATTTCTGTTTCGATATATCGGTGAACGTCCTTACCCGGTAACGTCGGTGGCACTCGTCGGTGGTGAACCGGTTAGTTATCATCTCGCGGCTAACGGTCAGATCGATTTTCTCGAGGTTAGACCGGCGCCGAACGGGGCGGCGGCTGACCGGATGTCGCCATTTGCTAATTGGACCAGGGGATTGAGTCCCGCGCAGGTGCAGGCGCGTTTGGCGCGTGCGGCGAAAGGGATTGGATCGATTGTGGATCTGCGTGTGGTGTCGCGCGGCGCATCGCATCGAGTAACCGATCTCGAGATTGTCGGTACGAATGGGACAGCGCATGTGCGCGGTGGTCGCATTCGTTCCGCGCTCGGGTTGCGTGAACAACTCTTCGTCATCGATCGCGAATATGATGATGCCGGACGCGTGACGGAGTTCACGTTTGTCGGACGTGGATGGGGTCACGGCGTAGGGATGTGCCAGGTCGGCGCTTATGGCCTCGCGAAGCAAGGTTGGACGTCCGAGCAGATACTCAAAGCGTACTATTCGGGTATTGAGATAACGCGGATGTATTAGACAGGATTTCAGGATGCACAGGATTAACAAGATTCGATCCTGTAAATTATGAAAATCCTGTAATCCTGTTAAATGGCTTTCTCTCGTAATCAACTCCTCGGCGGTCTTCTGCTACTCGCCCTCATCTGGGCCGTGATACTTTTTCACGTGTGAATCCAGTCGTCGCCATCGTTGGTCCAACCGCTTCCGGCAAGAGCTCACTCGGAATTGAAGTCGCCCTGCAACTGAACGGCGAGATCATCAACTGCGATTCGGTCCAGGTCTACAAGGAGATCCAGATAGCCACCGCGAAAGTTCCGCTCGAGGAGCGTAAAGGCGTCCCTCATCACCTGATCGATTTCGTCTCGCCGGAGATCAACTACACGGCCGGTGAATGGGCCCGCGAAGCTACAAACAAGATCGAAGAGATCGAGGCTCGCGGTCGTGTCCCATTGCTCGTAGGCGGCACCGGTTTCTACCTACGCGCGCTGCGCCAACCGTTCTTTCCGAGTCCACCAACAGACGAATCGCTGCGCCAACGTCTCAATCGCCTGCGCGAAAAACGTGGGCCGGAGCATCTTCATCGAGTCTTGAATCGCGTCGACCCGGAGGCAGCCGCACAGCTTTACCCGCGCGACTGGCCGCGCGTGCAAAGGGCCATCGAGGTCTATTTCCAAACCGGCCAGTCGATTGTGGACCAACGCCCTACGCGACCCGAACCGCACGAAAGCTCGCGCCGCCTGCGCATCCTCGCTCTCAATCCGCCTCGTGCAGAACTGTACAAACGAATCAACGATCGGACCGAGGAACACTTCCGCGCCGGGCTGGTTGAGGAAGTTCGCGACCTCCTGGACCGCGGCTTCTCGCCCGCGTCAAACGCGCTTGGAGCACACGGATACCGCCGCGTTGTCGAGTATTTGCAGGGTCAACGCGACCTCGAAAGCGCTATCGAACAGACCAAACTGGACGTGCGGCACTACGCGAAACGCCAATTGACATGGTTTCGCCATGAAGCAGATGTCGAGTGGTTTGACGGTTTTGGTGAGGAAAACCCCATCCTCAGCTCAATTCTGAAATCTATTTTCGCCGGGTTGCAGTCCAAATAATCACCTTTCTCTCACATCTCCGCCAATCTCTTGTAATGAAAAGATCCCTGTTGTAATCTCATTGCAACCGCGCGATCTACAATTCTACCCCCGGGTTTCAACATGTCGGACGGTAAACAGGCACCACAGAACATCCAGGACGCTTTTCTTAACACGGTACGGCGTGAGAAAACCTCCGTGGTCGTATATCTCCTCAATGGGGCCAAGCTAACGGGCCGCATCCGCAGCTTCGATAAATTTTCCGTCCTGCTTGAATCCGGCTCTCAGGAACAATTGATTTTCAAGCACGCCATCTCCACGATCTCACAATCGAGACGCTCGACCGGCGAACTGCATTCGCAAGCGAGCACTGAAACCAACCCGCGAGAAGTCCGCAGTTCTGACGCCAATTCGCCTGAGGCGTAAGATTCGATTAAACTGTCGCCCGCCATACCAATTGGAAAACTTTTGAGGACTTGTGCCTGGAACTTTCATTACTTTTGAGGGTATCGACGGCAGTGGGAAATCGACTCAGCTACGTTTGCTGGGCAATTTCCTGAGTGCCAATGGTTGCGATCTGCTGCTAACACGCGAACCGGGCGGAACGACGCTGGGATTGCGGTTGCGCGCTGCTTTGCTGGACGCAATGGAGGAAGTCGATCCATTGACTGAACTGCTCGTCTTTGCCGCAGACCGTGCCCAACACGTGCGACGCAAGCTGCGGCCTGCTTTGGAAGCGGGACAAGTCGTGATTTCGGATCGTTATGCCGACGCGACAGTGGCGTATCAGGGTGCTGGAAGAGGTTTCTCGCCGGAACTCATTTCGCAGATCGTGCAACTGGCCACCGATGGTCTCAAACCCGATCTGACGCTTCTCTTTGATCTCTCGATTGAGGAATCGGGCAATCGCACGGCGCGACGCACTGGGAAGAATTCCGGCAAACTGTCACGCGATCGTCTTGATATCGAGAACGCCGACTTTCACAGCCGTGTGCGTGATGCTTACCTCCAGATCGGGCTCAAAGAACCCGAACGCGTGAAGTTGATCGACACGAGTGGACCAGTCGACAAAACGCAGCAGCGCGTGAGAGAAATCATCATTCCGTATCTCCAGAGCAGAGGCCATATTGCGATTGCCGATTGCCGATTGCCGATTGCCGATTGAAAGAATCAATTGACAATTGGCAATCGGAAATTGGAAATGACTTATGTTTGACGAACTCACCGGAAACTCTCGAGTCAAAGCGGCGCTGAAACGCATGCTGGTTAATGACCGGCTTCCCGGCGCAATGCTGTTTACAGGTGAAGAAGGAATCGGCAAGAAACGCTTTGCACTCGAAGTCGCGCGCGCGTTGAATTGCCGCACGCCCAAAGATCACGAAGCGTGTGGGGTGTGTTCGTCATGCGTGCGGATTTCAAAGTTGAACTATCCGCAACGTGAAGATGCCGATGAGTGGACACAGATAATCTGGACCGATCATCCGGACGTTGGACTCGTCGTCGCGCCGAAACGCGTGTTGCGTGTCGAGCAAATGCGCCAGATCGAGAAAGAGGCCAACTTCCGTCCGTTCGAAGGTAAAGCACGCGTTTTCCTGATCGACGAGGCTGACAAGCTGAACGATAACTCGGCCAACGCGCTTCTCAAGGTCCTCGAAGAACCGCCGAGAACATCGTATTTGATCCTGATCACTGCGCGTCCGGCAATGCTGCTGCCAACGATCCTTTCGCGTTGTCAGATGATCCGTTTCTCACCCTTAATGCCCGAAGAAATTGAAGGCCACTTAGTTAAAAACAATCTGGCGGACAAGAAGACGGCGCGGTTGCGAGCGCGTACGGCAGGCGGAAGTCTCGGACGCGCAGTCGCAGGCGATCTTGTGACATTCACTTCGCAACGAAAAGCGATGCTCAAGGTCCTGGACGCGCTTGTGCTCAGTGAGGATCGCGCGCAGTTGCTGCGTTCAGCGGAACAGCTCAACGAAGCGCAGTACAAGGAAGAGTTTGAAGAACGGCTGGACGTGCTCGAGACGTTGATTCGCGATGCGTGGATGTTATCGCTCGGCGTTGAGCCTTCCCAGCTCGTGAATGAAGACCTGTTGCCTGAGCTGCGTGAAGTCAGTCAGAAAATGGATCCAGGCCGTGCAGGTGAGTGGATCCTGCAGATTGAATACCTGCGGGAACAACTGATTGTTAACGTGAATCGGAAGATTACGACGGATGCATTGTTTCTGGTAATGGCGGGCGACGTCGCGGCTCCGAAGCGAGTTAAGATCAGGTGACGCGGATTAACGCTGATTTAAAAGAACGGATTCAATCGTGTTTGAAAGATCCGTGTTTATCTGTGGCTGGTTTTGAATGTCAGCAAGGAGCTTCTCGGTTTCCATCACGAACGCTTCGACAATATTCTCACCAGCAACCTTGCGCATCGGCACGCCGTCCTTGAAGATCATCCCCACACCACGACCAAACGTGATGCCGAGTTGGGAATCGTGAGCTTCACCTGGACCATTCACAGCACACCCCATAATCGAGAGATGTAACGGCTCTTCAATGTGCGCGAGCCGGCGCTCGATCTCGGTCACGATGCCGACGAAGTTATCAACGTCGAGACGCCCACACGTCGGACACGCAACCACCGTCACGCCACGCGTTCGCAATCCAAGCGACTTTACAATCTCCCACGCGACGCGAACTTCTTCCTGCGGCTCCGCAGCCAGTGAAACTCTGATCGTGTCGCCAATCCCCTCATGCAACAGAATGCCGAGGCCAATGGACGACTTCACCGTACCGCTAAACGACGTACCGGCCTCCGTAACACCGAGGTGAAACGGATAGTCGACTTTTTGCGCGAGCAATCGATACGCAGCAACCGTACGGTGCACGTCGGAAGCCTTGAGCGAGACGATGATGTCAGTAAAGTCGAGGTCTTCCAGGATCTGTATGTGACGCATTGCCGACTCCACCATCGCTTCGGGAGTCGCAGTGCCGTACTTCTTCAACAGGTCTTTTTCGAGCGACCCGCCATTCACACCGATCCGAATCGGAACCCTTTGCGCCTGCGCGCCTCGCACGACTTCGCGGACGCGCTCGTGTGAGCCGATGTTTCCCGGGTTCAGTCGCAGTTTGTCGATGCCCGCTTCGAGCGCCAGCAACGCGAGTTTGTAGTGGAAGTGGATGTCGGCGACGATCGGAACGTCTGGCACTCGTTTCCTGATCTCTTTCAACGCAACTGCGGCGTCATTGTCAGGCACAGCAAGCCTGACGATCTCGCAGCCCGCGCGGACCATCTCTTCGATCTGGGCCACAGTAGCGCCCACGTCAGCGGTATCAGTCTTTGTCATCGACTGAATCGCAACGGGAGCACCACCACCGATTTGAATATGCTTGACTTGAACTGGTCGCGTATTGCGCATGGACTATTTTGCGGGTGCAGTGGCCGGTGGCTTCTCCGGTTCTCGATTTCTACCAATCAACTTCAGGAAGTCGTTACTCAGGACGAAAACCATCAACAGCAACACCATCACAAAGCCGACTTGCTGAATACGCTCGCGCACCGCGTTAGAGAGCGATAAACCTATGAGAGCGAGAACTCCTTCGACCAGGAGCAGGAAGATGTGGCCGCCGTCAAGGACAGGAATCGGCAACAGGTTAAAGATACCGAGGTTAAGACTGAGAAACCCGAGCATCCCGAAGGCTCCGTCCCAGCCAAGCTTCTCGATCGATTTTTGAGTCGCCTGGTAAATTCCAATCGGACCCGATAAAGTGTTACGAACCGAACGCTGTCCGGTGAACACCTGTCCGAGAGCCTTACCTGTCAAGCTCAGAATCTGCATGTTTTGTTCGTAGGCGTATTTGCCCGCTGATGCAATCGTCGCAGCATGCAGTGGATATCGTTCAGACACACCGAAGCCCAACTTGTATCCATCGATGCGACGTTCATCGGTCAGGAGCTGAACGTTTTGACCGTCACGCTGAACCGTCATCGCGATTTTATGCTTATCGTGAACGCGAACGTACTCTGTAACCTGTTGAGCGCTCCGCACGTCCTGACCGTCGATTGAAACGAGACGATCGTTTTCCTTCAGACCGGCTGCAGCCGCCGGTGAGTCTGGCGTGACACTGCCGACGACTACCGGCAAACCGCCGTAGTCAGGAATGAAATCGAGGGTACCCGCCGCATCGCCGTTTTCAATGTGCGTGGTCGGCGTGATTGATAGCGAGACTTCGGAGCCGTTTCTGTTTACGACAACCGGCAATGGCTTGCCTGGCGAAAGCAGTGCATCGCCAGTGATAGCGTCCCACGTGGGATCGTCGTTGCCATTAAAGGAGATGATGCGGTCGCCTGCTTTTAGCCCCGCCTGTTCTGCCGCTTTACCTGGCTCGACGTAGTAAACAACGGGCTGCGGAGTTGCGGGTACGCCATACATAAACGCGCCCGCAAACGGGATTGCCAAAGCCGTCAGGATGTTCATTATAGGTCCGGCCAGCGCCACCATCACTCGTTGCCAGCGCGGCCGCAGGTTGTACATTTCCTCGGGTGGAATGTCCTGAGCGCTTGCTCCTTCGAGTGGGGCATTTGACTCATCGCCACCGAGTTTTACGTAGCCGCCCAGCGGAATAGCCGAGATTCGGTAGTCGGTATGGCCCCATTTTTTGCCGAAAAGGCGAGGACCGAAACCGACTGAAAACGCTTCAACGCGGATTTTGAAGAGTTTGGCAACGATGAAATGACCAAATTCGTGAAGGACAACTGCAGAGCCTAATATGAGTATAAATGCCAATAAAATAATCATTCAGTGCCTTCTTCTTCCCAATAGTCGTACGAAAACCAACCCCAGTTTAGACTCGACCAATTTCGGCCGGGTTGCAAACGAGTTTACCTAAACTTTGCGCCACAAAGAAGCACAAAAAGCTTAACTTTGGAGTGCGCCAACTTGTTGGCGCTTTTGTACCAAAGCGGTAACGAGTTACCGCACTCCAAGGAGACGTCCATTTGCAAGGTTTTCGATGGTATTAATAGCGGCCTGGCGCGCCTGGTGATCGGCGTCGAGGATGGTTTGAATGTCCTTTGCCGGTTGATTTGAATGACCATTCATCACCGTTTCGATCACTTCCGGAATCTCGGTCAGGCAGATGCGCTCGTTGAGAAAGGCGCTGACTGCTTCCTCATTCGCAGCGTTCATCGCCGCCGGAAGCGTGCCTCCCGCCCGTAGCGCTCGATAGGCGAGCGCGATGCACGGGAAACGCTCGAGATCGGGAGCTTCGAAGTGAAGTCCTGAAACCGAAGTGAGATCCAAAGGTGGCAATTGACACGAATGTCGCTCGGGATAAGTGAGCGCATATTGGATCGCGTGGCGCATGTCAGTGACACCCATCTGGGCGATCACCGAACCATCAACCATCTCAATCATCGAGTGCACGACCGATTCGGGATGAACGAGAATGTCGATCGCTTCGGGTGCAAAACCAAATAGCCAGTGAGCTTCGATGACCTCGAGCCCCTTATTCATCAACGTGGCTGAATCGATCGTGATCTTTGCGCCCATGTTCCAGGTTGGGTGCTGCATCGCTTCCGCGACGCTCGCGAGTTTCATTTCGTCTCTGTTTCTCGTGCGAAATGGTCCGCCTGATGCGGTGAGAATGATCCGTCGCACCTCTTCATGTCGCTCGCCTCGCAAACACTGGTGCAAAGCGTTGTGTTCCGAATCTACGGGCAATAGTTCAGCACCTGATTTGCGCGCGGCTTCAGTCATCAACTCGCCGGCCATCACCAGAGTTTCCTTGTTCGCGAGTGCGACTCGCTTGCCCATCTCCAGCGCTTTGAGGGTGGGAACAAAACCAACCGCGCCGACGGTTGCTGAAATTACGCAATCCGCATGTGGGTGAGTGGCGACTTCGACGAGTCCGGCTTCGCCGATGACGATGCGCGGCAGATCGACGTCTCGAGCGAAGAGCAGTGCGCGGAGATCGTGTGCGGCAGTCTCCGTGTCGACCGAAACTACTTCAGGCAAGTGCGCTGCAATCTGATCTGCGAGACGCTCAACGTTAGTACCCGCCGCAAGTGCAACAACCCGCATGTCGCTCGCCGCCAAAGACTCGATAACTCGAAGACTGTTGCATCCGATGGACCCTGTGGAGCCAAGAATCGCAACGCCAGTGGTGTTTTTTGTATTTTCGGTCATGCAATCAAGCGGGGGATGAGTCTTTTTGTATCGTAGGGGTCGAGAAGATTTATTGTTTGACCGGTCTCGTTGACGTATGAAGCGGAACTCACCCGCCACGTGCCGCCTTTAACGAGGACCAGATCGACGGTTGCGTTAACGGTCTTGCGATCGCCGATTACTTTCAACTGCAAGGTCGCGTCGCCATTGCCGTTGTGAAGATTAACGCCCCCGGTAACTATACTGCCGAAATCCTTTACAGGGCCTGTTTCCGCTTTCAACTTTTCGCTGTTTCGCAGAAAATCCCTCGCCTTCGCCGCCGCATCACTATGGGCGACCTGGTACAGAGCAAAACCGACAATTCCTCCCGCAAAACAGACCACCAGCAGCGCGAGCACCACGACCACTCCACCAACTATCAGAAGGATTTTCTTCGTGGTCATGAGCTTTCCTTCGTTAGCGATCAGCCTTGGAAGTAGAAGCGTGCAAAATAGTAGATGAGTGGTGCATTGAAGAGCAAGCTATCGAGGCGATCGAGGATGCCGCCATGACCGGGAAGAATGTTGGCGGCGTCTTTTGCGCCGGCGCCGCGCTTGAGTGCGCTTTCTGCGAGATCTCCGAGGATACCAACCGCCGTCATGATAACGGCCAGCGGCAGGATATATTTCAGTGGGACTTCACGAAAAAACCAAAAGTGTGCGAGTGCTGCCATCGCGAGGGCCGCAACGACTCCGCCAATCACGCCTTCCCACGTCTTGCCGGGACTGATGGTTGGCGCGAGCTTCCGTTTTCCGAACGCGCGTCCAACGTAGTAAGCACCCGTATCTGCTCCCATCAACACCAGGAAGAAGAACGAAAGCAGGTGCGCAGATCGAATTGGATCGAATCCCGTGCGCAGGGAAATGAGATGACTGCCGAGCAAGGGCACGTACAGGACGCCGAGAATTGTCGCGCCCGTAGAGGCGATCATCGAATCGAAGGGAGCGCCGCGAAGAGTGGCAGCGATCAGTGTGCCGGCAGTCAACGCGATTATCACGAACATGCAAAGCAAAACACTGATACCAGGATCGGTTTGCATTGTCAGGATTGCGATCGTGATGATTGCCGCGCCGGCCAGATAACCGGCGGTCGCATCCGGTTTCAATTTCAGCTTCTTCGCCAGAACGTAAAACTCCCACAGAGCGATCACCATCGCCGCTGCGGCCAGCATTACAAAAAGCCACCATAACCACGGAATCAAAATGGAAACAATTAGGATAGGTAAGGCAATGACGGCGGTCAGGATTCTTTGCATTCAGTGTTCTTAAATTGGACCGATAGGACCTATTTCTTCGAAACCACGAGCTTCAGTCCGCCAAAGCGCCGGTCGCGACGCTGGTAATCAACCACGGCTTCCAGCAGATGAACGCGCCGGAAATCCGGCCAGAAAGTTTCCGTGACGTAGATCTCGCTGTAGGCACTCTGCCAGAGCAGGAAGTTTGAGATTCTCAACTCGCCGCTGGTCCGCACGAGCAGATCGAGTTCGGGCAGATTGCGCGTGTAAAGCTCGTTTGCGATCCGTTCTTCGGTTAACTCGTCCGGACGGCTGCCCTCGTCGACGAGTCGCCTGACTGCCGCGCGTGCAGCATCGACGATCTCGGCTCGTCCACCGTAGTTCAAGGCTACGGACAACACCATGCCCTTATTGCGAGAAGTCTGTTCGGTGGCACGCTGGATCTCGTTACGAACGTTCTCGGACAGCGCTCCGATTCTGCCGATTGCCTGGAACCTGATGTTCTGTCGATCGATCTCATCAAGCTCGAGTCGGAGGTAACGCCGCAACATACGCATCAGCGCGTCAACTTCGTAACGCGGCCGTTTCCAGTTCTCGGTTGAGAATGCGTATAACGTGAGTGCGCCGAGACCAAGGCGCGCACCCGTGTCGACCGCGGCTCGCACCGCTTCGACGCCGGCTTTATGACCAGCGATACGTGGCTGCCCTCGCTGCGCGGCCCAACGCCCGTTGCCGTCCATGATAATCGCGACGTGACGTGGCAATCGATCCCAGGCGACTGCAGCAAGCAGTGCCTCTTCTCGTGAACCTTTTTGAATTAAACCGGAGAAATCAGAAAGCATAGAAATCGAATTATGAGTTTTGGGGTATTAGTGTGTTGCTGGTTCCTTTTCAACCAGCGGGGGCAAGCCCTTCTTCCTGACTTGTTTTAGTTTCTGATTCAAGTTCCATTCGACGTTTGCGCAACTGAGAATAGAACAAGTCAGGAAGAGGGGCTTGCCCCCGCTCTCACTACCGAATTATAGATCATATAGGTCCTATTGGACCTATATTAGTCGTAGCGCACAGACAGCAAGGTGAGACCGCACGCTGGTGCCGTGACGGCCGCGATTGGCCGCGTGCCGGTCTCAACTGCCGCAATGATGGCGTCGTGATCGAGTTCGCGGCGTCCAACGGCCATCAGCGTTCCGGCAATCGCTCGCACCATGTAGCGCAGGAAGCCTTCCGCACTCACTCGTATCTCAACCAGCGGGCTCGGCGAACGTTCGGCTAAATGTTGACTAATCGTCACCTGCGTCAAGGTACGAACGCGATCCTCAACATCCGACTGTGCTGCGGAGAATGCGGTCCAATCGTGCTTGCCGAGAAATAGCTCCGCAGTCTTCTTCATGCGATCGAGATCCAACGGACGCGCCTCCTGATGTGCATAACGCCACCAGAACGGCGATATTACAGGTCCATTGACGATTCGATAAACGTATGTCTTCTCGAGGGCGGAATAACGTGCGTGAAAGTCGTCGCTGACGGTTTCGATCGATAGCACACGCACATCTCTGCCGATGTTCGCATTGATCGCGTTACGAAGTTTTTCAGCAGTGATCTCGCGTTCGATCTCGACGCTCGCAACCTGCCCTTCGGCATGTACTCCAGCGTCGGTCCGACCCGATCCATGAACGTTAACGCTGCGGCCGTCAATCAACGACAGAGCCTGTGTCAACTCACCCTGAACAGTCCTGAGATCTCCCTGAATCTGCCAGCCATGAAACTCTGTTCCATCGTACTGAAGCACTAACTTGTAATTCACGACGCCGCTTTCCTGCTGCCCGGCTTCACCACCGGCTCGCCGAGCTTACATGCGTCACAAACAGCGGCTTCAACCGACAATACTTTCAACGATGCGAGCGCAGTCAGCGGAACGCCCACATCGGCACTTCCTGCCGACCGATCGATAATAGAAGCCGCGGCAATTACATTTGCACCGGCTCTCGTTAGCGCTTCGATCGTGTCGCGAGTTGAACCACCAGTCGTGACAACGTCTTC
>Ga0070682_100002047_pt1 | contig 11253 bp, 9 predicted proteins | sample KBSC63LmetaG_FD_64668 | JGI IMG/M metagenome (GOLD analysis project Ga0070682, IMG submission 64668) | Corn rhizosphere microbial communities from Kellogg Biological Station, Michigan, USA - KBS C6-3L metaG | ecosystem: Host-associated > Plants > Roots > Rhizosphere | place: USA: Michigan... | reverse complement strand
CTCCGCGACGTGCTCGTCTTCATCGGCGTGAACGACGGCAACCTCGAGGAGGGGAGCTTTCGCTGCGACGCCAACGTCTCGCTCCGGCCGCGCGGCGCCAGTAAGTTCGGCACGCGCTGCGAGATCAAGAACATCAACTCCTTTCGCTTCGTGCAGCGTGCGATCGACGCGGAGATTGCCCGGCAAACCGCGATTTTGGACGCCGGCGGCAAGATCGTGCAGGAAACGCGCAGCTTCGATCCGGACACGAGCCAGACGAAGACGCTGCGCTCGAAGGAAGACGCCCACGACTACCGCTATTTCCCGGAGCCGGATCTGCCGCCGCTTGCGCTCGACGCGGGCTTCGTGGCCGAGCAGCGCGGCGCGCTCCCGGAGCTGCCCGCGGCCATGCGGCGGCGCTTCGTGGAGGAGCTCAAGCTGCCGCCGGCGGCTGCCCTGACGCTCACGGGACACCCGGGCTACGCACGCTTCTTCGCGGCGGCATGCGCCGGCTTCAAGGATCCGGTCAAGGTCGCGAACTGGGTCGTGAACGAGGTGCTGCGCGGCGCGAAGAGCCACGGGCTCTCGGCGACGTTCAGCGTGACGGCCGAGCAGGTCGCGGAGCTCCTCACGCTCGTCGAAGCGGGAGACATCAGCGGCAAGCAGGCGAAAGAGGTCTACGCCGCCATCGAAGGCACCGAGCGCTCGCCGCGCGCCGTCGTCGACGAGCGCGGGATGCGCGTGGTCTCCGACGCCGGGGCGATCGAGGCGGCCTGCCGGCGCGTGCTCGACGCGCACCCGGACCAGGTGGCGAGCATTCGCGCGGGCAAGAAGGGCGTGCTCGGCTTCTTGGTCGGCCAGGTGATGAAGGAGACCAAGGGGTCGGCCAATCCGAAGCTCGTGAACGAGCTCCTCGAGAAGCTCACCTCCGGGTGACGTGCTAGGACGGCAGCGTGCTCCGAGCGGATGAAGAGCAGAAGCCCGAGGTGCCCGTCACCCGGCGCGATCCGAAGCCTTCCTGGCTCAAAGTGCGTGCTCCGGGCGGCGAAACGTACGCGCGCCTGAAAGAGACGCTGCGGCGCCTCGACCTCTACACGGTGTGCGAGGAAGCGCGCTGCCCGAACGTCGGCGAGTGTTGGACGGCGGGCACGGCGACGATCATGCTGCTCGGCCACACCTGCACGCGCGGGTGCCGCTTCTGCGCCGTCACGACGGGCAATCCGCGCGGCGCCTACGATCCGCGCGAGCCCGAGCACGTCGCGCGCGCCATCGCCGAGCTCGGGCTGAAGTACGTCGTGCTCACGATGGTCGATCGCGACGACCTCATCGACGGCGGCGCCGCGCAAGTGGCGCGCACCGTCGAGGGCCTGCGCGAGCGCTGTCCGGAGCTCTTGGTCGAGACGCTGGTCGGGGATTTTCGCGGACGGCTCGGCGACGTGGACACGGTGCTCCGCTCCGCGCCGGCCGTGTACGCGCACAACGTCGAGGTGACGCGGCGTCTCACGCCGCTGATCCGCGACGCGCGCTGCGACTACGACCTCTCGCTCGCCGTGCTGCGCCACGCGAAAGAGCGGGCGCCCGAGCGCTTGGTCAAGAGCTCGATCATGGTCGGCATCGGCGAGACACCGGGCGAGGTGAGCGAGACGCTGCGCGATCTCCGCGACGCCGGCGTCGACATCGTGACGCTCGGCCAGTACCTGCGCCCGACGCCCAAGCACGCCCCCGTGGCTCGCTACGTGACGCCCGAGGAGTTCGCCGACTACGAGGCCGAGGGCAAAGCGCTCGGCTTCGCGTTCGTGGCCTCGGGCCCCCTCGTTCGTTCGAGCTACCACGCCGCCGAAGGCTTCGTCGCCGCCCGCCTGAGCCCCCCGGGCCCCGTCCGCGAGGCCACCCCCTTCGCGCCGGCCGCGGAGGCGCTTCTTAGCGCTCGATCGCTCCTCCGAAAACGCCCCTAGACCCCCTTCAACCCCGGCACTGGTCGGTGTAGCTTGGGTCAGTCTGGCGTTCTAGCGAGCGGTACCCAACATGCCTGCCAACGACTCGACTCTGATCGGAAAGGTTGCAGAGCAGCTCAGCCGGCCGCCGGCGTACTCGGAGCGCGGGGTCAAGGACTCGATCCTCGTCGCCTCGGCTGCATCCTACGGCTCTCACTCGGGCGACGATCTGACGCAGCCGACCGGGTTCGACCCCGAAGCGGCGCGCCTGTTCGAGGCCATCGTCGAGAGCGCATACCTCGTCGCCAATGCCGACGGGGAGTTCGACAAAACCGAGCAGGAGGCGTTCGAGCACGTGGTGCTCGCGGCCTGCGAGGGTCGCGTGGCGGAGCGGCAAATCGGGGCGCTGCTCGACGACCTCCACGATCAGCTGGCCGAAGACGGCGTCGACAAGCGCATCCAAATGGTCGCGCGTAGCATCGTACGCCCCGATCATGCCCAGGAGGTGCTGCGCGTCGCGGCACTCTTGGCGCACGTTTCCGGCGGCGTGAGCGAGGTCGAGCGCTCCGTGATCGACCGGCTTGCGCAAGCGATGGGCCTCGCCGAGAGCGCGAGCTCGTCCGCCCTGCGCGACGTTGCCTCGGCGCTCGCGGACTGAGTGACGGGCGTCCATTTCGGGCATGACGGAAGGAGCGATGGTGCTATCGTGCGCCCCGCCGTCCGGCCCCCGGCGGGCCCCAGTCGACTGACCAACGCTTTCGGATGATTCGATGAGCTCCGCGCAGAGCAGGCGCCCGGGCGAAGGCGCCCCGGACGCGATCGTCAGCGTTCTTCGTGACGACGGTACCCTCGACCCCGCGCACGACCCCGGGCTCAGCGACGAGGACGTGAGGACGCTGTACCAGGCGCTCGTCCAGACCCGCCAGCTCGACGAGCGTTTCGTCGCGTTGCAGCGCCAGGGGCGCATCGGGTTTCACGTCGGCTCGTTGGGGGAGGAGGCGGCCATCCTGGGCTCCGCCTGGGCCATGCGGAAGAACGACTGGCTCTTCCCTTGCTACCGCGAGTTCGGCGCCGCGCTCATGCGCGGGCTGCCGCTCCAGACGTTGTGCGACAACATGTTCGGCAACGCGAACGACACCGTGAAGGGCCGGCAGATGCCGTGCCACTACACCTGTCGCGCGGTCGGCTGGGCGTCGATCAGCTCCCCGGTCGGCACGCAGATCACGCACGCGGTGGGCACGGCCTGGGCAGCCAAGATCCGGCGCGAGGATTCGGCGTCGCTCGTCTACTTCGGCGACGGCGCGACGAGCTCGTCCGACTTCCACAGCGCGCTGAACTTCGCCGGCGTCTTTCGGCTTCCCGTCGTCTTCCTGTGCCGGAACAACGGCTGGGCCATCAGCGTGCCCGTCGAGCGGCAGACCGCGACGCGCACGTTTGCGGAAAAGGCGGTCGCTTACGGCATCCCGGGCGTGCGCGTCGACGGCAACGATCTCTTCGCTGTCGTGTCCGCGACGCAGAAGGCGCTCGAGCGCGGAATCCGGGGCGAGGGCCCGACGCTGATCGAAGCCATCACGTATCGAATGGGCGGCCATTCGACGAGCGACGACCCGAATCGCTACCGCGAGACGGAAGCGGTCGAGGCGTGGGCGGGACGCGATCCGATCGAGCGCGTCCGGCGCTACCTCGAGAAGCGCGGCGCCTGGAGCGAGGCCGACCAGGCGCGGCTCACCGCCGACATCGACCAGCGGTTTCGCGAAGCGGTGACCATGGCCGAAAAGACGCCGCCTCCCGCGCTCGAGACGATGTTCGAGGACGTCTACGCCAAGGTTCCCTGGCACCTCGCGGAGCAGCGTGCCGAGCTCCTCGCGGGGCCGCGGCCGGGGTCGGGCCATGGCTGAACCGCGAGCCCTCCGCCCATGACCGTCAGCAACATGGTTCAGGCCATCAACGACGCGCTGCGCATCGCCATGCGCAGCGATCAGCGCGTCGTCGTGCTGGGCGAGGACGTGGGCAAGGTCGGCGGCGTCTTCCGCGTGACGGCGGGCCTGCAGGAGGAGTTCGGGGAAGAGCGCGTGATCGACACGCCGCTCAGCGAAAACGGCATCGTCGGCGGCGCGATCGGCATGGCGCTCTACGGCATCGTGCCCGTGGTCGAGATCCAGTTCGCCGACTTCATCTGGCCCGCCTACGACCAGATCGTGAACGAGCTCGCCAAGTACCGCTACCGCTCGGGCGGCGAGTACTCGGCGAAGATCGTGATCCGCACGCCCGTCGGCGGCGGCATTCGCGGCGGCCACTACCACTCGCAGCACCCGGAGGCGGCGTTCATCGGGGTGCCGGGCCTCAAGGTCGTGATCCCCTCGAACCCCTACGACGCCAAGGGCCTCCTGCTCGCGTCGATCCGCGATCCGGATCCGGTCATCTTCCTGGAGCCGAAACGCATCTATCGCGCGGCGAAGGGTGAGGTTCCGGAGGGTGACTACCTCGTGCCGCTCGAGTCGGCGAGCGTCGTGCGCGGCGGCCGGCACGTCACGGTGCTCGCCTACGGCGCGATGCTGTACGAGGCCCTCGACGCCGCCAACAAGGCCGCCGAAAAGGGCGTCGACGCCGAGGTCATCGACCTTAGAACCCTCTGGCCGCTCGACATCAACACCGTGCTCGAGAGCGTGAAGCGCACCGGCCGTCTCGTCGTCGTCCACGAGGCGCCGCGCACGAACGGCTTCGGTGCGGAGCTGGTCACGCTCGTGACGGAACGTTGCTTCTTCCACCTGGAAGCTCCGCCGGTGCGCGTTACGGGCTTCGATACGCCGTTCCCGTACACGCTCGAGATGGAATATTTGCCGTTGTCGCATCGGATCGTGCCGGCGATTTTGGCAGTCGCGAGAGCCTGAGGAGCTCGGCCAGGGGCGTCCCGCGACCTAGGCGTTTCCTGTCCGTTCCGAGGCCACGCACCGAGCCGCGATTCGCTCCGGGTTTTTGTGTGAATCGGGACACTCTGTTCCGGCCCCCCACGCCCCTCGCCGCCGCGCTCTGACTTTGCTAGAACCCCGGGCGCTCATGTCGAAGCTCGAGTTCAAGTTGCCGGATATCGGTGAAGGCGTCGCCGAAGGCGAGATCGTCAACTGGCTGGTTCAGGAAGGCGATGCGGTCGCCGAGAACCAGGAGATGGTCGAGGTCATGACGGACAAGGCCACCGTCACGATCGGCGCGCCGAAAGCCGGCAAGGTGGCGGAGCGCCGCTTCAAGGTCGGCGACACGGTCCCGGTCGGCGGGATCCTCATCGTGCTCGATCTGGACGGGGAGGGCGCGCCCGCAGCCGCTCCTGCCGCTGCTCCCGCTCCCGCCGCGAAGCCCGCACCCGCCGCGCCCGCGTCGCCGCCTCCGGTCGCGACGGCGGTCGGCGACATCCGCGAGCATCTGCCGGGGATGGGCGCGCCCGCCGCGGCGCCGCGTCCGAGCGACTACTTCACGGAGAAGCCCCACGCGGCCCCCGCGACGCGCAAGCTCGCCCGCGAGCTCGGCGTCGATCTGCGCGAAGTGGCGCCGTCCGGCTCGTCCGGTCGCGTCACGCGGGAGGACGTCGAACGCCACGCTACGGGTGGCCCGCGTCCGGCGGCCGCGGCCGCTCCGGCGCCTGCCGCTGCACCCGCGGCGCCGCCCAAGCCGAGCGCCGGGGACGAGCGTATTCCGGTGCGCGGCCTGCGCAAGCGCATCTTCGAGAATATGGCGCGCTCCAAGCACACGGCGGCGCACTTCCACTACATCGAGGAATGCGACGTCGGGCGCCTGATCGAGCTCCGCGATCGAGCTCGCCCGCACGCCGAGAAGGCGGGCGTGAAGCTCACGTTCCTCCCGTTCATCGTCAAGGCGACGGTCGCGGCGCTGAAGCTCCACCCGCGCCTGAACTCCGTGATCGACGAGCAGGCGATGGAGCACGTGCTCCGCAAGACCTACGACATCGGAATCGCCATGGCGACGGAAGGCGGGCTGATGGTGCCGGTCGTCCGCGGTGCCGATCGCCTGAGCATTCTCGAGATCGCCCGCGAGATCGACCGGCTCGCCGTGGCGGCTCGCGACGGCAAGTCCCAGCGCGAGGACCTCGGCGGCTCGACCTTCACCGTGAGCTCGCTCGGCAAGCTCGGCGGTCTGATGGCGCCGCCGATCATCAACTACCCCGAGGTGGGCATCATGGGCGTCCATGCCATCAAGAGGAAGCCCGTCGTGCGCGGCAACGACATCGTCGTCGGCGACGTGATGCTGCTCTCTTTCTCGTTCGATCACCGCATCATCGACGGCGACGTCGGCGCGGTCTTCGCTCAGGAGATCGTGAGCTTCCTCGAAAATCCCGACCGCCTCCTGGTCGAAATGTCGTGATTTCGCCTACATCCCCGCACACGAGGGGCGCGTAATACCTCGCCTCGATCCGGGATCGAGGTTAGTATTTCAATGATCGTGCATCGAACCTGCGGCTTCCAGCGCGCCGTGGGCCTTCTTGCCGTGCTGCTCTTGGGCGGCATCGCAAGTCCCGCGGCCGCACAAGACAATGCCTCCGCGCCGACCCCTGCCCAGGTGCGGGCCGCTGCGGAGGCGTTCGACCTCGGGCGCCAGTCCTACAAGGACGGTCGCTACGCGGAAGCCGCCGAGCAGTTCGAGCGCGCGGATTCGAACGCCCCGAGCTCGACGGCGCTCGAGCTCGCGATCCGTTCGCGCGACAAGGCCGGCGATCTCGATCGGGCGGGCACGCTCGGCGCGCTGGCGCTGAGCCTGTACCCCGACGACGAGAACATCGCGAAGATCGCGCCCGACGTCGTCTCGCGCGCCGGCGCCGCCGCGTTCGAGCTGACCGTCACCTGCGCCGAGCCGTGCGAGATCGCCGACGGCCAGCAGATCGTGCACGGCAACGCCGCGCGCCAGCGCACGCTGTTTCTCTCGCCGGGCACCCATTCGCTCCGCGCCGGTTACGCGGGCGGCAAGACCGAATCCAAATCGGTCGACGCCGTCGCGGGCGGCAGCGGCTCGCTCGATTTCGGGGGACCGAAGGTCGAGGCCGAAACGCCCGCGGAAGCTCCGCCGCCCGAGCCGAAGGAGGAGCCGCCGCCTCCCGCCGAGGAAGAGCCGAAGTCGAAAGGCCTGCCTCCGACGGTCGTGTGGATCGGCGCGGGCGCAACGGCCGTCGCCGGCGGTGTGACGATCTGGAGCGGCCTCGATACCGTCAACAATCCCGGCGCCGACAAGGTGAAGGCGGAGTGTCCGAAGGCCGACACGAGCTGCGCGCTCTACAAGGAAGGGCGCTCCAAGCAGGCGCGCACCAATATCCTGCTCGGCGTGACCGGCGGCCTCGCGGTCGCGACCGGAGTCATCGCCGCGATCGCGGTCGACTGGGGTCCACCCTCGCTCCCCGGCGTCGACTCCGCCCGCCACAAGTCGCGCGTGCGGCCGTATTTCTCTTGGCAAAACGGGCCGTCGATCGGCGCGCGCGGGAGCTTCTGATGGTTGCGGCGAAGCTGTTCGAGCCCGGGACCGGACGCCAGCGCGTCGATCGCTACGAGCTCGTCGGCGAGATCGCGTCCGGGGGCATGGCCACGGTGTACCTCGCGCGGCTCGGCGGGGTCGGCGGCTTCCAGCGCTTCGTCGCGATGAAGCGCCTGCACCCGCACCTGCAGGGCGAGAAAGAGTTCGTCGAGATGTTCCTCGACGAGGCGCGTCTCTCCGCCGGCATTCACCATCCGAACGTCGTCGCCATCTTGGAGGTCGGCGCGAGCCCCGTCGGCTACTACCTCGTGATGGAGTACGTGGAGGGGGACACGCTCGCGCGCCTGCTCGCGCGTGCGGCGAGCAACGGCCAGCGCATCCCCACGCAGATCGCGTTGCGGATGGTGCTCGACGCGCTCGCCGGCCTGCACGCCGCCCACGAGCTCAAGGACGACCAGGGCCAGATCGTCAACCTCGTGCACCGTGACGTTTCGCCGCAAAACGTGCTGGTGGGTGTCGACGGCATCGCGCGCATCACCGACTTCGGCGTCGCGCGCGCGTCGAGCCGCCTCACGTCGACACGCGTCGGACAGCTCAAGGGCAAGCTCGCGTACATGGCACCCGAGCAGGCGCAGGGCGATCCGATCGATCGCCGAGCCGACGTGTTCTCCGCGGGCGTGCTGATTTGGGAAACGCTCGCGTCCAAGCGCCTCTTCAAGGCCGAGAACGAAGTGGCGACGCTGCAGCGCGTGATGAACGATCCGATCCCGCCGCTCACGCGCGTCGCGCCACACATCAGCCGAGAGGTGGCGAGCGTCGTGCATCGCGCGCTCGACCGCGATCCGACGAAGCGCTTTCAGACGGCGGCAGAGTTCGCGGATGCGCTGGAGGCCGCGGCGGGCGGGCGTGACGGCATCGCCGATCCACGCGACGTCGCCGCGTTCGTGAAGACGACGCTCGGCACGGAGATCGAGCAGCAGCGCGAGGCAGTGCGTGCCTGGATCGCGCGCAGCGAGCCGAGCCAGGTCGGCGTGCTCGTGCCGCCCGGCGCGCCCTCGAGCGTCTCGGTCGCGGCCATGTCGATCACGGAGGGGTCGCACAGCCTTTCCCACGGCGCGCTGCGCGGAGCGACGGCGCCGCGGCGCTCGCGTGCCACGCTGGCGCTCGTGGCGCTCCTGGTCGCGCTGTGCGCCGGCGGGGGCGGCTTCTGGCTGGCTCGCGGCCCGCACGAGCCCACCCAGCCGACCACCGTCGTCGCGACGCCCGCGGCGCAGCCGCCGCCGCCTACGCCGACTCCCCCGGCCCCGACCGTCGCGGACACGACTCCCGTCACGACGCCCGACGCGCTGCCCTCGGCCGCTCCCGCCGTGACCCACACGCCGGCTCCCGTGAGCGCCCCGCGCGCCCAGGGCCGGCCGGCCGCGCGCCCCGCGAAGAAGAAGGGCGAGGATCTCAACATCCGCAACCCGTATCGCTGACGGGGAAATCTTCGAGTCGTCTCGCCTGGTTGACAGGCCGGTGACTGACTGCTAGTTGTCCGCTCCCCGTTTCACGGCCTTCGGAAGAATGTCGTAATTTCGCGGGGTTAGCACCAGTCGTGGCGGTCAAGCGCATCTGTCTGTTCACCGGCAACGCGAATCACGACCTCGCAGTCGAGATCGCGAAGGTGCTGGATACCCCCCTCGGGGAGGCGCGCGTGGCCCGCTTCAGCGACGCGGAGACGTTCGTCGAGATCCGCGAAAACGTGCGCGGCCTCGACACCTACGTGGTCCAGCCGACGTGCAACCCCGTCAACGACAACTTGATGGAGCTGCTCATCATGTGCGACGCGCTCCGCCGCGCGTCGGCCGCCGGGATCACGGCCGTCATCCCGTACTACGGGTACGCGCGCCAGGACCGGAAGGTCGCTCCGCGCACGCCGATCACGTCGAAGCTCGTCGCCGATCTGCTCGTGGCCGCCGGCGTGTCGCGCGTCGTGTGCGTCGACCTGCACGCCGGCCAGATCCAGGGCTTCTTCAACATCCCGTTCGACCACCTGCACGCGCTTCCGGTCTTCCTCGAGGACTACCTGAAGCAGAACTTCGATCGCGACGCCGTCTTCATCGCGCCGGACGCGGGCGGCGTCGAGCGCACCCGTGCGTACTCGAAGCGGCTCGATGCCCAGCTCGCCATCGTCGACAAGCGGCGCGAGCGCGCCAACGTGAGTGAAGTGATGCACGTCATCGGCGACGTGAAGGATCGCGACTGCATCATCGTCGACGACATGATCGACACCGCGGGGACGCTGTGCAACGCCGCGCGCGCCGTGAAGGACCGCGGCGCCCGTCGCGTCGTGGCTTGCGCGACGCACGGCGTTTTGAGCGGTCCTGCGGTCCAGCGCATCATCGATTCCCCGCTCGAGGAGGTGGTCGTCACCAACTCGATCCCGCTCTCGCCGCTCGCCGCGGCATGTCCCAAGATCAAGAGCATCTCGATTGCTCGTTTGCTCGGCGAGGCCATCCGTCGCATTCACAACAGCGACTCGGTCTCGTCCCTCTTCGTCTGAAAAACGGCCGCACCGCCCGCGTTACAAGGAAACATCCATGGACCTACGAAAAATCTCCGTCAACGCCCGCCAGGGTAAGGGCAAGGGTGAGGCGACGCGCCTGCGTCGTTCGGGGCAGATCCCCGCGGTGGCCTACGGCAAGAAGCTCGCCGCTCAGTCGCTCGCCGTGAAGCCGGAAGAGCTTCGCAGCGTCCTCACGAGCGAGCGCGGCCGCAACACCGTCATCGAGCTCGACGTCGACGGGACGAGCAAGCTCACGGTCCTGCTCCGCGACTACCAGCACCATCCCGTGTCGCGCGCGATCCTCCACGCCGATTTCGTGCAGATCGCGCTCGACGAGCCGGTCGACGTGCAGATCCCGCTCGAGATGACGGGCAAGCCGGTCGGCGTCGTGAAGGGTGGCGTCCTGCGTCAGGTCTTCCGCCGCATCCCGGTGCGCTGCCTCCCGCAGAAGATCCCGGTGAAGGTCGTCCACGACGTCACCGAGCTCGATCTCGACGGCCACGTCCCGGCCAAAGCGCTCGCGCTGCCCGAGGGCGTCGAGGTGCGGCTTCCCCCCGAGCAGACCGTCATCGCCATCGTGACCGAGAAGGCGGCTCCGGAGGAAGAGGAGCAAGCGGCGGCACCCGCGGCGGCAGCTGGCGCGGCGGGCGCGCCTGCGGCCGGTGCGACCGGTGCGGCGGGCGACAAGGCTGCCGAAAAGGGCGGCGACAAGGCCGCCGAAAAGGGCGGCGACAAGAAGAAGTAAGCGCGGAGGCTCGAGCCCGTCATGAGCTTGCTCGTCGTCGGGCTCGGCAATCCCGGCGCCGAGTACGCCTCGACCCGTCACAACCTCGGCTTCATGGTCGTGGACGAGCTCGCGCTCCGTTCGGGCTCGCCGCCGTGGCGGAAGAAGTTCCATGGCGAGCTCGCGGAAGGTCGGGTCGGCGGCGAGCCGGCTTATTTCCTGAAGCCGCTCACGTACATGAACGAATCGGGGCGCAGCGTGGGCGCCGCGCTGTCGTTCTACAAGCTGCCGCTCGAGTCGCTGGTCGTCATCCATGACGAGCTCGACCTGCCGTTTGCTGAAGTGCGCCTGAAATCCGGGGGCGGGGACGCGGGAAACCGGGGGATCCGCTCGGTCACCGCCCAGCTCGGGCGCCCGGATTTCACCCGAATTCGGGTGGGCATCGGCAAGCCGCCGGCGGGTTTTCGGGGTGGCGGTGCAGATTTCGTGCTACAGGGCTTCGCGCCCGCGGAACGGGCGGAGCTCGCAACCCTGGTTGCGCGCGCCGCAGATGCCGCGGAGCTCATCGCCAAGAGCGGGCTTGCCGCAGCGATGAA
>Ga0070682_100002043_pt1 | contig 11268 bp, 8 predicted proteins | sample KBSC63LmetaG_FD_64668 | JGI IMG/M metagenome (GOLD analysis project Ga0070682, IMG submission 64668) | Corn rhizosphere microbial communities from Kellogg Biological Station, Michigan, USA - KBS C6-3L metaG | ecosystem: Host-associated > Plants > Roots > Rhizosphere | place: USA: Michigan... | reverse complement strand
GCCATCGCTTGGGCAGCGCGCGCGGCGGAGCTCGGCGCCGGCGAGATCCTGCTCACGAGCATGGACAAGGACGGCACCCGCAGTGGATACGATCTCGAGCTCCTGCGTGGAGTCGTCGACGCGGTCGACATTCCCGTGATCGCCTCCGGTGGCGTGGGCACGCTCGAGCACCTGCGGGAAGGCCTTGCGGAAGGCGGCGCCGACGCGGCGCTCGCGGCTTCGATCTTTCATGACGGGATGTACACAGTGGAGCAGGCCAAGGGCTATTTGCGCTCGCGGGGCGTGCTCGTTCGCGGAGGCAACGCGTGAACGTTTCTGTAGCGGAAGTTCTGGCCGGGGCAGCTGCGCACGCCGTGCCGCTCACGGCCGAGTGCGTCGGGTACTTGGTGCTTGGGGCGGCCGATCAGGTGATCGGCGCGCCTCGCTGCGTCGGTGCCGGCGATCTTTTGCTGTCGGAAGACGGCGTCGTGCGCGTCGCGGGAGGTCGCGCCGCGCCAGCTGAAGACGCCGAGCGCGATCTTCGCGCCCTGCTCGACGCGCTGCTGCTCCGGGCGAGCTCCGCGAGCGCGGGGCTCTTGCGAGCGTCTCGCCGTCCGGCGGGCAGCGGTATCCCGGGTCTGGTTCGCGAGCTCGAGACGGCGCTGATCCCGGTGAACCGCGCCGCCGCCAAGCGTTCGCTCGCGCGGCTCCAGCGCGAGACGTGCCGGGCGCTCGAGAGCGGTCGCATTCGCTTCGAGGAGAGCGCCCCCGCACCGGTCGTCGCAGCCGCGCCCGTCGTCGTATCCCCCGTGCCCGTGCCCGTGCCCGTGCCCGCGATGGCTGTTCCCACTCCCGCGCCGGCCAGCGTCACCCCGGCCCCCGCCGTGGTCGCGGAGGACTCGTCGAGTGAGCCGCTCCCGAGCGTCGCCCTGCCGCCCGTGTTGCCGCCTCCGCCGAGCGTCTTCACGCCCGTGCCCGTGACTGCCGAACAGCGCGATCAGACGGTGATTTTGGCGGAAGTCGCGCCGCGCGCGCTCGTGCCGCCGGAGCCGCCCCAGCTGGTCGAAACGCGTCCGGAGCCCGTCGTGCAGCGCGCCAGCCAGCGACCGACGGCGAGGCCGCCGGCCGAACCGGCGGAGACCGTGAAATCGGCCGAGCCGAACGTCCTCGATCCGGGGCACACCTTGCCGCTACCGCCCGTGACGGTAGCGGAGCCCGTCGCTGTGGCGGAGCCCGCTGTAACGGTGGCGGAGCCCGTTGTAACGGTGGCGCCCGTCGTCGTCGTGAGCCCGCCGGTGGAGACACCTGTGCTCGGCACGCGCTTCTTCATCGAGCAGGACGCGTCGAAGGCACCGCTCGTCGTGGAGGCCGGCGCGAGCGATGACGACGACCTCGAGATCGTGGTCATCGAAGAGCCGCCCGCGGTCGAAATGGCTGCGGAGGACGACGACGACGGCCTCATCGAGGTGATCTTCGAAGAGGACGACCGCACCGTCTTCCCCGACGACCGCGAGCTCCACTATGTGGATACTGATGCGCGGGATACGGGCGAGACGACCGACCCCTGCCCAGCGCTTGCCGCCGAGTCGATGCTGCCGCCTCACTGCGAGGTCGTGACGGCGGCACCCCCGCCCGACGTGGCTCCCGTCATCGAGGCGGAGCTCGAGCCTCCGCCCGTGGCACAGGCTTCCGAGCCGTCGTCCAAGCTTCCCCCCGTGGCACCCCGGGCCGAAGCCCACGCACCCGAGCTTGTCGAGAGCGAGGTCGAACCCGCGAGCGTGCCCGAGCTCGTCGCGGGTGAGGTGGAGGTTCCCGCGAGTGAGCCGGAGCTTGCCGCAAGTAATGACGTGGAGGTTCCCGCGAGCGAGCCCGAGCTCGTCGCGAGCGAGGTGGAGCTCGCCGCGCTCGTTGAAAGCGCGTTGCCTCCGTGGTCGTGCGAGGAGGCTCCTGCGTTCGAGGTCACTCCGCCGCCACGTGTCGCCCTTCCGGTGCCCCGGAAGAGCGACGTGCAAGACCTCTTGCTGCAGCTCGGCCAAGCCCCGCTCGGCATCGACGACCTGCGCACGGGGCTGAAGCGCCTGGCTGGTCTCGATCTCACGCCGCCGCCGCCCGGAACAGCCGTCGGCGAGTGACGTTGACGCCGCGGGCGGGTGTGAGATGCTCGGATGCTCCCGTGCATCAGCAAGATCTCGCCATCGTCAAAGGGCTCGTCAGTGTGGCTTGGGCGGACGGCCGCATCGCCGCCGAAGAATCCGAGATCATCGCCAGCCTGCTCGACGCCTACCAGGCCACGCCGACGGAGCGGCGCGAGGTGGCACTCTTCGCCGCCCAGCCGCGCACGCTCGCCGACGTGCCGATCCACGAGCTTAGCAACGACGATCGGCGCGTGCTCTTGCAGCACGCCGTGCTGGTTTCGTTCGTCGACGGCTCGCAGCACGAGAAGGAAAAGCGCCTGCTCGACGAGCTGTGCGAAGTGTTGCGCATTCCCGCGGTCGAAGCGCGCGGCATCGTGCGCGCCGCCGAGGAACGCGCCAAGAGCATGCTGAACGTGCTCGGCTCCGCCTGAGCACCGCCGCCGCCCACGTGGGCGCGAGGGAACCAGGCACGGCCGCTAGCGCGACGACGGTGGCGGGCCGAGGCGCTCGATCTCTTTGAGTAGCGCGATCGGGCTGAAGGGCTTCGTGTAGAACGCGGTGGCGCCGGCTTCGGAGGCGCGGACTCGCGTGCCTTCGTCGTCCATCGCGGTGATGACGATGATCGGGATGGCGCGCGTAGCCGACTCGGAGCGCAGCCGCCGGCAGACCTCGAAGCCGTCGAACTGTCCGGGCATCATCAGGTCGAGCAAGACGAGATCGGGCGCCTCGACGCTCGCGAGGTCGAGCGCCTTCACGCCCGACGACGCGGCGGTCACTTTGTAGCCGCGCGCTTGCACGAGCGCCTCGATCATGTGGCGGATCGAGTCTTGATCCTCGACGACCAGGATACGCATTCCGCTCATCTCCCCAGGGTGACCCAAGTTTCCGTGTGACCTTCGGCCGATTCGCGCAGCTCGAGCGTCGCGTTCACCGCCGTGGCGGCGGCGTCAGCCAGGACGAGCGTGACGCCAGCGGGGCGCCCGAGCCGGGTCGGATCGCCGCTGTGGCGGATGACCTCCCAGCGCGAGGCTTCCGGCACGGCAGGCCCTTCGTCCGTGACGGAGAGCGCCGTTCCCAGCTCGGTGCGGTGGATGGCGGCCTTCACGACGCCGCCGCGCGGCGTGGCGGCGATCGCGTGCAGAAGCAGGTTGCGGATCAGGAGCTCGAGGGCCGGCTTCGCGATGCGCTGCACGATGTTGCGCCCGGCGTCGAACTTGAGCTCGACCTCTGCACGAGCGGCGCGCGCCTCGATCTGGGCCCCGATCGACCGCAGCGTGGCCCCGAGGTCGACGTCCTCCTTCTCGGCGTCGAGGGAGCATTCGACCACGCCGCCGAGCTCAGCGACGAGCTCGGCCGTGGCGGGCGAATCCGTCGCCCCGCGCAGGGCGCGCTGCACGGCCGCGGCCAGGCTCTTCACGCCGTTGAAATGGTCGGGGTCGGCGCGGCTCGCTGGCGGCGCCTCGGTGCGCACGTCCCCTGCTGCGAGCACTGCCGCGAGCTCGCGCGCGTAGACCTCGCCGAGCTGCTGCGCCTGTTCGAGCTCCTTGCGAAGCTCGGTCACTTCACGCTGGTCGCTCGCCCCGTCGGCCTGGAGGAGGATCGAGTGCGTTCCACCTTCGAGCTCGATGCCGCCGCCGTGGCGGAGCGCCATGCGCGAGAGCCAGCGACGTTCGAGCTCGCCGAGCGCGGCGGTGTCGGGACCCAGGTTGGCGCTGATGCGCACGAAGTCGCCCTGCCGCCGGATCGTCACCTCGACCTCGGCCTCGGCCGGCGAACGGCCGCTCGCCTGGCCGATCAGGAGATGGAGCATGCGGCGCAGCTCGGCTTCCTCGCCGAACACCTCCGTGCCTGCGCCGGGCGCGATGGCCACGCGCGCGCTGGGCGCCACCTCGACGAGCAGGGCGGCCAGGTCGATGCGCCCCCGGCGCCCCTTGTCGCGCCCCTTCGTGTTCAGGGCGCTCAGCATCTCGATGGTGTCGTCGAGGGCGTCGAGCGTCGTCTCCACGGACGGCGCAGTGGTGATGCGGACCTCGCCCGGAGCGCGCAGCTCGTCGACCTCCGTCCGCAAAGTCTTTGCGGCGCCTCGGGCCTCCTGCGCGAGCAACCAGCTGATCTCGTGGCGGGTGAGCCGTTCCGGCGGCACGGAACCGCATCTTGCCATGGTCTTCCTCCAGTTGCTACGGCGTAGAGGCCGCCTTTCTGGCAGGCTTTCGGGGTTGAGACGCCTCGCCGTTTACGCCCTGCTCCTTTTTGGTTGTGGCCACGGCACGGCCGCCGATCCGTTTGCCGGACGCACCGACGCCGGCGCGGGCGGTGAGGGAGGCGAGGCCGGACGCGGGGGCACCGACCCGGGCACGCCCGGGGAAGCGTGCGTCGACGCCACCCCTTGCGACGACGGGATCGCCTGCACGATCGACAGCTGCGACCCCGAGGTCGGGCGCTGTCACCACGAGCCCGACGACAGCGCGTGCGACAACCACGTCTACTGCGACGGCGCCGAGCGCTGCAGCCCGACGCTCGACTGCCAGCCGGGGCCGGTCGTGTCGTGCTCCGACAACGGCGTGTGCAGCATCGACACGTGCGTGGAGGAGACGCAGAGCTGCAAGCACGAGACGCGCGACGCGGACGGCGACGGCGACCCGCCGCTCAGCTGTGGCGGGACCGACTGCGACGATTTCGACCCGCTCGTGTCGGGTGAGTCGCACGAGCGCTGCGCGAACGGTCGCGACGACGACTGCGACGGCGTGATCGACGAAGACGATTGCGTGCGCCCGGCTCACGACCGCTGTGGCGACGCGCTCGAGCTCACCGAGCCCGGCACGTACGCCGTCTCGACGATCGGTGCGAGCCAGGATTACGCGATCAGCTGCGAAATGAGCAGCGAGGGGCGAGCGTTTCGTGACGTCGTGCTGGCGGTGACCGTGCCGGGCGACGCGCGGCGCGACATCGACATCGTGGCGATCGCCCCGAAATCAGCGCCCGCTCCGAGCGTCGCGTCCGTGACCGAGACGACGTTCGACGACGCATCCAGGCGCCACGCCGTGGCGCTGCCCGACGACGCTGCGTCGAGTGACCTCTTGCTCGTGCTGTTCGCGAGCCAGGGCGGCGCGGCCGTGACGACCCCCGCGGGCTTCCGCTCGGTGTTCGCCGCCGTCGACGAAGGGCAGAAGGTGGTCGCTTCGGCCTACGTGGCCTCCGTCAACGCCCTCGAAGGTGCGACGAGTGTCGATCTGGTCACCGACGACGACGTGACCGCCGCCGCGCAGGTGCTGAGGATCCGCGGCGCATCGAGCGCCAGCGGCGTCAGCGCCGGGGTTGCCGCCGTGGCGACGAGCAAGACGCCCGATCCCGCCGCCGCCGCCATCCCCTGGAGCGACGAGGGGGACAGCCTGGTGCTCGCCTTTGCCGCCACGGCCGGCAGCCCCACGCTCGACTCGACGCCGAACGGCTATTCCGCGGGCAAGGTCACGGCGACGGCGAAATCTGCCGTCATCTCCGCCACGCGCGCCGTCGGCTCGTCGGAGGTCGACCCGGGCGCCTTCGCGCTCGAGCAGAAGCTCGCGTGGGCTGCCGGCACGATCGTCGTGCGACCGTCGTCGCGCCAAACCTTCGACATGGTGCTCGCCGCTGCCGACAAGTGCGACGACGTCGCGACGGAGACCGCGTGCGAGCGCAGCGTCGTCGCGCCGGGCGCGCAGATCATCGATCGGCTTCTCGTTCGCAACGCCGCCCCGGGTGCGCATCTGGTCTACCTCGCGACCGATCGCGAGGCCGAGGTCGAGGTGCACCTCGCCTTTCGCGAGCCGGAGCCGGCTCCCCAGAACGAAACGTGCGGTACGAGCGCGGAGCTCGCGCCCGACGTGCCGGTGCGGGCGATCCTCACCGGGGTCGGCACCGATCTCGACACCCGCTGCAAGAGCGAAACGGGCGACCTCGTCTACGGCTTCGACCTCGAGAAGCCGAGCGACGTGCGGCTGCAGGCGGTTTCGCTCGACGGCTACGGCAGCCCGACGCTCTCGCTCCGCAACGCGGCCTGCACGGAAGCCTCCTCGGAGCTGACCTGCCGAGCGGCCTCGCCCCTCTCGCTCTATGCGCGCGCCCTTCCGGCGGGCAGCTACCGCGTCGCGCTCGCGGCCACGGGCCCCACCGAGGCCGAGTTCACGCTCGCCGTGAGCCCCGCGACCGCCGCTCCGGACACCGAGGGCTGCGCGGATCCGCCGACGCTCGACGCCGGCGTCGGTGAGAGCGTCTCCTTCGTTGCGGCGACGGATGCCGTGCAGATCGGCTGCCTCGTCGGGGCCGCCGACGCGACCTACCGGCTCGAGCTCGCCGAGCGCTCGGACGTGATGGTCGTGGAGAGCGGCTCGGAAGGTGACACGGGCGGCGTGCTCGTCGCGAGCGCGCCGTGCAAGCTCGACACCGACGCGTACACCTGCCGCGCCTCCGACCAATGGCCCGTGCGCGCTGTCGCGCATGGCGTCGGCCCGGGGCCGGTGCGCGCGGTCGTCGAAACGGCCCAGGGCAAGCCGGCCACGATCACTGCCTTCACGCGCCCAGCCGCAACCAGCGTGTTCGTGCAAGGCGCAGACGTGTGCGACGACGCGTTCGAGATCCCCGCCTCGGGCGGCCGCTTCGAAGGCAACACCGACAACCAGTTTGCCGACTACGACGTGAGCTGCGACTACGGCGGGCAGGGTGTGGGGGGCGCTCCCGAGCAACTCCTCCGGCTCGTCTTGACGGCGCGGAGCCGCGTGGTCCTCGACGCATCCGGCAGCAATTACCAGACGATCCTCGCCATCCGGAGCGCGGACGGTTGCCCCGGAGAAGAGGTTCCCGACGCGTGCTCGGTGACCTACACTGCGGGCAATGATGACGAGCCGACCTTCAGCTTCGTCGACGCGGAGCTCGACCCAGGCACCTATCTCGTTCAGATCGACGGCTACAATGGCGACAAGGGGCGCTGGGCGCTCGAGGTATTCACGGCTCAGGTGAACGGGGATCAGGGGAAGTGATCACGTCGTCGCTCTTGCCGCCGTCCTCCCTCCGGGGACGCGTCATCGATTCGGAGGTGCAGGCCGGCGTGCGCTACTTCCTCGAGCGGCACGTCGGGGAAGGGGGCATGGGGCAGGCGTACCTCGCGCGGCGCGAAGCGCCGGAAGGTGCCGGGCCCGTGGTGGTGAAGGTCGTGCGGCCCACGGTGGGTGAGGGGCGCATCTCGGCCGAGCTCCTCGCGCAGAAGGAAGCGGTGGCGCTCGGGCGTTTGAACGAGCGCGTGCCGCCGTGCCCGTTCGTGGTGCGCTTCATCGACACCGGCAACACGCCGATCTTCGGCCACCAGCTGACGCCGTGGATCGCGATCGAGTACGTGCACGGCGGCGTCGAGGGGACCACGCTCGAGGATCGCGTCACCTATTCGCTCCACAAGACCAAGTTCGCGTTCGATCCCGTGCGCGCGTCGCACGCGATCCGCTGCCTCGCTTCGGGGCTGTCGGCCATCCACGGCGTGGGCGTGATTCACCGCGATCTCACGCCGGGCAACGTGCTCTGCTGCGGCTTCGGCGAGAGCGAAATCTTCAAGATCTCCGATTTCGGCCTCGCGCGGCCGGAGGGGCTCGGACGAACGTTCGCGGGGCTCGGCGTGGGCACGGTCGGCTACGCGGCGCCGGAGCAGAGCGGCGACTCGCAGGCCGCCTGCCCTCAGACGGACGTCTTCGCGCTCGCGTGCGTCATCTTCTATCTGCTCACGGGCAGGCACTACTTCGACGGCGAATCCCCGCTGTCGGCCTACACGGCCATGCAGAGAAAAGAGCGAGCGAGCCTGCTCGACGCTCCGCTCCTGAGCCCCGAGCTGCGCTCGCGCCCCGAGGCCTGCCGTGCCCTCGACGCCGCGCTGGCTCGCGCCACCGAGCGCGCCCCGGAGCTCCGGCCGCGCAATGCCGACGAGCTCGCGAATGCGCTGCTTCCGTGGCTCGGCGACGCGCCCTCGGGGCCCCGCTCGAGTCGGCGGCTCATGGGAACCCTGGTCGGGATGTCGCCGCCGTCGGATCTGGCGGGCTGGAGCTGGATCGTGCGCCAGCGCCCGCGCGACGATCTCGTGATCCAGAGTGCCGCGTGGGACACGGACGGGCACTGCTTCGCGTTCACTCCGCGCGGGCCGTTGTTCTGGAACGGGCAAGCGTGGGTGGGCGCGACCGGCGTGCTCACCGAGCTCCCGCGCGGCATGGCGTTCGCACGGCGATGTGAGGCCGGCGGTTGGCTCGTCGGCGGATCCGCAGGCATGCTCGCCGTGTTCGGCACCGACGGGGTGCGCGAGATGGCGCAGGCGCCGGACACGCGCGTCGAGTTCATCGAAGGCAGCGGTCAGCTCGACGATCTCGTGACCGCGGTCGGGCGCCGCGCGGGCGAGCCACCCATGCTGTGGGCGATGTCGGGCGGGCGCTGGCTCAAGCCCCTGCCGCTGCCGCACGTCGCGAGCGTCGCGAGCCTCGCTCGTGTCGACGACGAGCGCTGGATCGTGAGCGGCCGGCTCGACACGGGGCTTGGCTACGCGGCGCTGTACGACCCTCTCCAATGGGCGCTCACCGAGCTCCACGTTCCTGCGACGCGCGCGTTCATGGGCACGGCCGCCAGCCTCGAGCGGCAGATCGGTCTCGTCGTGGGCAGCGAGGGCTACGTGCTGCGCCACGACCCTGATGGCGTCACGACCTCGCGCATTCACGGTGCACCGGATCTTTCCGCTGCCGCGCTCGACGTGCTCGACCGCGAATGGGTGACGAGCCTCGGCACGTTGTGGACCCGCGCGTACGGGCTCGGCGAGGCGTGGCGCCCCGCATGGTCCGAAAGCACCTGGGGCGCGCCCTTCGTGAGCGTCATGGCGGACGCGGGGTTGATCGTCGCCATGACGGCCGACGGCGGCATCGTCGAGGGGCGCTCGGCATCGCGTTCCCACGGCACGCCGAGCTACCCGCCGCGCCCGTAGCGGACCCGACCAGGACCCGCTATCCTGGGCTCGATGCGGAGCTCCCGGCTCGCCTGGCTCTTCGCGCTCGTCCTGGCCCTGCTGCCAGGCTCGGCCCACGCCGAGCGACCCCACGCCGGGCGGGCGTACGGGTTCACGGCGAGCGAGCGCGACGCACTGCTCGGGGGTCGCACCGTCGGTCGCCCCGTGCGCTTCGAACGCGGCGAGAGCGGCTCGTACATCGGCGGGGTCTCTTACCAGGTGGTGCGCGCGAGCCCGGCCCAGGTCATCGCCGCGCTCGCTTCGGTCGAGTCGCTGCCCCGAGCACTGCCGCGTACCGAGAGCGCCAAGCTCGTGAGCAGCTCCGGTCGCAGCGCCACGGTCGAGCTGACGCAGGGCAAGGCGCCGTTCCTCGTCACCTACAGCGTGCGGCTCGACCAGGAGCCGAGCGGCACGGGGCTCCGATTCTGGCTCGATCCGAGCCGCCCCCATGACGTGCGCGACGTCTTCGGCTTCGTGCGCGTCACGCCGTTCGGCCCCGACAAGAGCCTCGTGACCATGGCCGTCGCGCTCGACATGGGTCCCGGCATCGCGCGCGTGCTCTTCACCGATCGCATCGAGCGCATCATCCTGCGCGCCCCCGCCAAGATCCGCGAATTCGTGGAGCCCGTGCGGCTCACGTCCGTCCGCTGATGCTCACGCGCGTCGCCGTCATAGCTCTGAACGCGTATCGAGAGGCCGTGCGTGCCCGCATCCTGCACGGCCTGCTCGGGCTGGCGCTGGCTACGGCCGGCTACGCCCTCGTCGTGGGAGCGTACGCGCACCGCAGCCGAATGCGCGTCGTGAGCGACCTCGGCGCCGCATCGATCTCGCTCTATGCGATCGCCGTCGCGGTGGTGCTCGGCGCCACGTCCCTCTACCGCGAGCTCGAGCTCAAGACGATCTTCCCGATCCTGGCGCGTCCGATTCGACGCGCCGAGTACCTGGTCGGCAAGCTCGGCGGCACGGTGCTCACGCTGGCCGTGTTCGTGGGCATGAATGGGGGCGCGTTGCTGCTCGCGATTGGCGTGCTCGACGGACGCTCGCCCTCGCTCGTCGCCGGCGGGCTCCTCGCTCTTTTCGTGTTGCTCGGTCTCGCTGCCTGGAAGCGCCCGCGGTCTCGCACCTACCTGCCCATCGTCGCCGCCGTCGCGCTCGCCGCGTTCGGCTACTTCCTCGCGGCCGGCGCCCCGGACGATCGGCGCGTCGTCGCCGGCTCCGCGCTGCTCACGCTGTGCGAGGTGCTCGTCGTGGCGTCCCTGGCGACGCTGTTCTCGTCCTTCTCGTCACCCTTCCTCACCGCGGTCTTCACGGTGTCCGTCTTCGTGGTGGGTCGCTCCGCCGACTCGCTCGCCAAGCTCCCCGAGCGCATGTTCGGCTCCGTGATCCACGACGCGGGCGCCCTGCTCGCCAAGGTCGTGCCGAACCTCATGTGGTACGTGCCGCCGCGCGCGCTCCTCACGGGGGAGGCCGCGGGCGAAAGCCTCGGGACCCACGTGCTGCTCTCGGCGAGCTACGCGGCGTGTTGGGCGGTGGCGCTGCTCACCGTCGCCGCGCTGGTCTTCAAGCGTCGAGATTTCATGTGACGCTTGCCCGGCGCGCTTCGCTCGCTCTCACTCTCGTCGTTCTCGCGCTCGGAACGATGACGTTTCGCGTCGTGCGCGACGGGGAGGCAGCGCTCGCCGAGAGCGACGCCGCCTTTCACCGTGGCGATCTCGCGAACGCGGTGATTCACGCGCGCCGGGCCGCGATCGCGTACGCGCCCGGCGCTCCGCACACGCGCGCGGCGCTCGCGCGGCTGCGGGCCGTCGCCGTCGGCTCGGAGGCCGTCGGAGACACCGGCTCGGCGCGGCTCGCCTGGGGCGCCATCCGCGCCGCCGCCGTCGAGACCCGCTCGCTTTCGGAGCCGTACGCGGCCGAGCGAGCCGAAGCCGACCAGGCCCTCGCACGCCTCTCGGCGCTCCCCGAAGCTTCCGATCCCGAAGCCCGCTCGCGTGCCGTCGAGCGCGCCCGGCTCGCGCTCGCCACCTTTCCCGGCCCCTCGGCGCTCTCGTCGCTCCTGCTCGTCGTGGGGTTCGGCACGGCGGCGCTCGGCCTTGCGCTCGTGGCACTGCGCGGGCTGACGCGCGAGGGCCGTCTTCTGCCGCGGGGTTTTGC
>Ga0070682_100002042_pt1 | contig 11270 bp, 7 predicted proteins | sample KBSC63LmetaG_FD_64668 | JGI IMG/M metagenome (GOLD analysis project Ga0070682, IMG submission 64668) | Corn rhizosphere microbial communities from Kellogg Biological Station, Michigan, USA - KBS C6-3L metaG | ecosystem: Host-associated > Plants > Roots > Rhizosphere | place: USA: Michigan... | reverse complement strand
CGAAGCGTTCGCATACACGCTCCGCAGCATGCCGCGCGTCATCGCCATCGGCGAAGCGCACGCGCAGAAAGCGGCCCCGAACGTCGAATCCGCGACCCGCCGCTTCGGCCGCGACTTCATCCCGGACCTCGCGCAAGGACGCATCGTGCCAGACCCCTTGCAGCCACTTGAGGTCCCGCCGCGCGCTCGGTCCCGCGTGACCGGCATCATCATCGAGCTCCTCGCACCGAACCACGCCTGCGAGCAGCACGAGGAACAAGCCGTAGCGGAGCGTACCAAACCGGTCACCGCGCCCCAGGCTGAGACGAACCAAAACGACTTCGTGGCACTCGGCTTCGAAGCGAAGAAGTTCGGCATTCAGCCCGAGCCGCTGATCCCGACCTGCGATGAGCTGAAGGGCGTGCTAACAACCCAGGAGGGTGATATCGCTGCCCTCCTCGAGCTCATCGCGACCATCACCGTGCGCGAGGCTTTCGACTTTCTCGACCACAAGCCCCCGGACGAAGCCATCGCCATCTACGGCGGACTTTTGCACAACGACACGAATCCGAAGCCGGATCACGCCGCGTGGAGCTTCGGACCGCGCCTCCTCGAGCACGCGCGCGGAAGCTACGTGGAGGTCGATTTGATCGTTCCCGAGCTCATCCGCAACGAAGAACCTTGGACGAATCTCCCTTGGTTTCCTCACTACGACCCGACCCGGCAGGGCACGGCGACGTGGCTCTACCAGACGGGAACTGCATCTTTCGTGCTGATTTTCCCGAAAACGGCTACGAAAGAGCCTTGAGCACGCTGTTCGCGATGAAGAACCGGGTCCAGGCCTATGCCTGGGGCTCGCACAGCGCGCTCGCCGCCATCCGTGGCGAGGCCGGCCCCACCGCGGATCCGGAAGCCGAAATGTGGATGGGCGCCCACCCGCTCGCACCCTCCCGGCTCATCACTCCCGAGGGTGAACGCTCGTTGCTCGACCTCGCCGCCGAGCGTCCCAACGCGCTGCTCGGCGCGACCGTGAGTCGCGAGTTCGGCTCCTTGCCGTTCCTGATGAAGATCCTCGCCGCGCGCGAGCCGCTCTCGCTCCAAGCACACCCGAGCGCCGAGCAAGCCAAAGCCGGGTTCACGCGTGAGGAAGCCTCCGGCCTCTCACTCGGCGCGCCCACGCGCAGCTACAAGGACCCTCACCACAAGCCGGAGCTCATTGCCGCCCTCACGCCGTTCGCGGCGCTCGTCGGCTTTCGCGACCCGCGCAAAACCTCGCGCCTCTTCGCCGCGCTCGACAAGCCCCGGCTCGCCCCCATCGCCCGCTTCCTCGCCGAGCAACCGCCGGCCGACGCGCTCCGCACGCTGTTCGACACCGTGCTCCGCGCCGCGCCCACCGCACGCGAGGACCTCGCGCGCGAGACGCTCCAAGCCTGCCGCACCGTCCGAACCGTGCCCGATTTCGCGCGCGAGCTCGCCTGGGCCGCGCGCATCGGCGAGCTCTACCCGGGCGATCCCGGCATCGTGCTCGCTCTCGCGCTGAACCTCGTCATCCTCCAACCGGGTGAGGCCCTGCATCTCCCCGCCGGCAACCTCCACGCGTACCTCGAAGGCACCGGCATCGAGATCATGGCGAGCTCCGACAACGTCCTGCGCGGCGGCCTCACCCCCAAATACGTGGACGTCGGCGAGCTCTCCCGCGTCCTCGACTTCACGTCCGGCCCCGCCTCCCTCGTCCCCACCGAGCTCCGCGGCCAAGAGCGCCACTACCTCACCCCAACCCGCGAATTCGCGCTCTCGCGCTTCGCGCTCACCGACTCCACCGCCTCGGTGGGCCCCGTGAACGGCCCGGAAATCCTGGTCGTCACGTCCGGCACCCTCGACGTGCGCCGCAACGGCGACTCACTGCGGCTCTCCTCCGGCGCGTCCGCCTTCATCACGGCGGAGGGCGGCGACTACACGCTGTCCGGGACGGGCACGGCGTTCCGGGCGCGCGTCAACGACGCCTAGCCGGCGTTCCCTCGCGCCCACAAAACGTTTACGGCCGCCCTTCGGAGGCGGCCGTAACCATCGCGCTATCCGAGCGCGCTCTCGCTCAGAACAGGAACATCACGCGGAAGCGGCCACTGGTCTGGTTGTTCGAGAAGTGACCGGAACCGCTGTTGTCGACGCGGTTGTTCGCGTGAGAGAACACGAACTTGAAGTAGACCTGGTTCCAGAGCGTGTACTGGACGGCCCCGAACCACTGGGTCTGGTCGTTGGTGCCAACGCCCTCTTTCTTCGGGTCCCAGCGCATGTCCTCGTTGTGGGTCTCGAAGATGCCCATGCCGAGAACGAGCGGCTCGTAGCCGGGGCTGGCGTTCAGGAATCCGCCGTACGTCCAGGTCGAACCGCTGCTGTTCAGGTTCGGGATGCTCTTGTCCGTCAGGTACTCTTCGAAGCCGCGCGCGTAACTAACACCGCCTTCGACGTAAGGCGCGAGCACGAATTGACCGGCAAAGCCGTAGCCGTTGCGCGTGTAGCGCTCCTGCTTCTTCTCGTCCATCGGCTTGGTTTTGCCCCATTCCCAGCCGGCCTTCAGCTTTACGTACCCGATGTCGAAGATTGCCGAGGGCCTCACGTCGACCTGACGCGGTGCCCCGGTCCCGGTGCCCTCGCCGATGTGCGAGAGGAACTCGCCGCGCAGAAACTTCGTCGGGTAGACGTGCGCGGCGTAGCCGCCCATCAACACGTCCTGGCGATCCCAGAAGTAGGTCAGCCCATAGGTTGCCGGGGGCTTCGTCGCGGAGGGGCCGATGACGAGGGCGCCCTGCCGCTCGAGCGTGTTCTGATCGAGGCCCATGCCGAAGTGGTTGGCGATTTCCCAACCCTGGAAACGGCCGACTTGGACGTCGAAGACGTTCCACTTGCCGGCCCGCACCCAGAGGTCGTCGGTCGAGCCGAGGGTCGACGAGGGGGTGATCGTCATATCACCCTGAAGGATGAACTCACCTTCGGCCTGCGCGAACCAGCCGCCCTTCGCCGTGTAGGTCGGCGTGAGTCGCAGCGCGCCACGCGTCTGCGTCACCCAGCGACTCTGCCGGCCGATGGTCTTCTGGAACTCCTTACCCGGAATCACGCGCGCGTAGCTGAGATCGTTCCAAACGAAGCCGGAGACGCCCACGCGCACCCCAGGGCCGCCCTCGACGAGCGGCATGTACGGCCACTGCTGTCCGTGGAACGTGAGCCACATCGACCCGTACTTGATGCCGCGCGTTTGGCCTTCAGGGTAGGCGGAGCCCGGCAAGAGCTCGACACCGACCATCGACACGGTCTTCTCACGCTCGACGCTCGTGCCTGACGCGGTGGTGGGTGACGGCGGAGGCAGGGGCTCCGGCGGCGGGACGGCGGCGGCGGCCTTTTCGTCCTTGGGCGGCTCCGCGGGCGTTCCCGCTGGTGCGTCCGCGGGCTTCGCCTCCTCGGGGGGCTTCGGGGCCTCAGCTGTGTCGCCGCTCGGAGGCGGAGCCGGGTCTTGAGCAAGCGCCGGGGTCGTGAAGCTCAGGCAGAACGAAGCGAGAGACAGGGCTGTACCGAGCCCGAAACCATGTCGTCGAGTGATCATGTCGTTGTTTCCGCTGTAGCCGGTGGAGTTCGGGGCCGGCTCAGCCGCCCTTCACCTTCAAGGTTGCCATCGGGAGCTTGGCGAGATCGGCGTCGGCGCCGCTCGGGCCCACCATGATTCCGTAGTCGCCCGGGTCGATCGTCCAGTGGCCCGTCTCGCCACCCTCCCAGCGCCGCAGATCCTGAATGCGGATCGGCAGGTTCACGGTCTTCTTCTCGCCCATACCCAGCGAGACGCGGGCAAAGCTCTTGAGCTCCTTGACCGGGCGGTGACCCGTGATCCCCGCGGGCGGTGTCGGCGGCTTGATGAAGAGGAACGCGATCTCGTCGCCTGCCGGCCCCGCCGTGTTCGTGATGTCCACCGTCACGTTCACGATGGCGTTGCTCGACGCCTCGTCCAGGCAAGGCACGGTCAGGTTCTCGTACTTGAAGGTCGAGTAGGAGAGCCCGTGCCCGTACTCGAACGTCAGCTGCGAGTTCATCCCGAGCTGGTCGTAGCGGCGGTAGCCGAAGTAGTAGCTCATCTTCGTGCCCTCGCCGTTGGGCCCGTCGTTCTTGAACGGCTGGAGCTGACTGTCATTGGCTGGCCACGCCAGCGGCATCTTCCCCGAGAAGTTCGCCTGACCGAAGATCAGCTTCCCGAGGGCCGCGCCGCCGCGAACACCACCGTAGCCGCCCCAGATCGTGGCCTGGTTCTTGTTCGTGTGTGAGAGCCACGGCACGGCCACGACGGAGCCCGACTCGATGATGATCACCGTCGGCTTGCCCATGTCGAGCGCCGCCGTCACGAGCGCCTCCTGGTTGGACGGAAGCGTGAGCGTGCTCCGGTCACCACCTGCGTTGATCGCGTATTCCTCGCCCTCGTCGCCCGGGGTGTAGCCAACCACGACAACGACGACGGAGGGGTCAGCCGCCTTGATACCGGCGATCGCGGTGGCCGGATCCGCACCCGTATAGGACGTGACCGTGACGCCCGTCGGCGCCGTCGCCTTAAGGCCCGCAGTGGGGCCGATGCCGCGCGCCGGGTCGCAGTTGACGCGGCTCGAGCCGCGATCGCCGACCGCGGGGGTCTCCGCAAAATTGAAGTCCGTGCCGGACTTGGGCGGGGTGGTCGAGATGAGGTTGACCGGAAGCGTGAGACCGACGACTCCGATGGTCGTTGCGTTCTGGAGCGGAAGCACCGGCGTCGTGTCGCCGTTCTTGAGAAGGACGGCGGACTTGATCGTAGCCTCCTCCGCCAGGTCCTCATGCGTCATGTTGGTCTCGATCGACGCCGTCCCGGGTGCGAGCCTCGCCTGCGACGGCGTGAGGCCCCAGGGGCTGTCGCCGTACAAGCTGTTGAACCTGAGCTTCTGCTCGATGATGTGCTTCGCGGCGCCCTCGATGACCTTCGCGTCGACCTCGCCCGAGTCAACCAAGCTTGCGAGGTTCTGAAACGAGTAGTGGATCGTCCACGGAACCTCGATGTCGAGCCCCGCATTCGCCGCGTCCTTGGCGAAGCCCTTGTCGGTAGCAGCGTCGCCGGACCCCTCTTGGTCGCCCGGCATCGCCCACCAGTCGGAGATGACGAGCCCGCGGTAGCCCATGCCGCCCTGCTCGGGGGGCAGGCGCAGGATGTTCGTCAGGAGCTTCTTGTTTTGCGTCGACTTGACCCCGTTGATCAAGTTGTACGACGCCATGATGCAGCCCACGCCGCCGTCGCGAATGACCATCTCGAAGTGGCGACCGTAGATCTCGCGCAGCGTCTGCTCATCCTCGATCAGCGCGTCTTGCTTCGCGCGGAACTGCTCGACGTTGTTCGCGGCAAAGTGCTTCGCACAGCCCGTCACGTACTTCTGCAGGCCCACGGTGAACGCGGTTGCCATGCGACCGACGTGGTAGCTGTCTTCGCCGTAGGTTTCCTGCGTACGGCCCCAGTACGGGTGGCGGATGATGTTCATGCAGGGCGCCAGCAGCATGTTGTTCATCGAGGCCGCCGTCTCGTCGCCCATCGCTTCGCCGAGCCGCCGTTCGAGATCCACGTCCCACGAGGCTGCGCGCAGGGAGACGGCCGGAAAGACTGTCGAAAAATCGTTGCCGTCGCTCGCGCGCGCGCCGTGCGGGCTCTTCGATTGCCCGGCGTCGAGGTTCACGCCGTGGCCCGCGTCGCGATAGTTGTAGCCGCGAAGGAGCGTGCCGCTCGCCAGCGTCACGTCCGGGCTGCGCTCGATGTCGTAGTAATCGTGATTGCCGGGAGTGGTATCGACGCCCAGCATCTGGCTGATGCGCTCCTCCAAGTTCATGTTCCCGACGATCGAGTCGACCTGGTCGAGGAGCGCCTTGTCCGGCGCGTAAGCCTTCATCACCGTCGAATCGAACTGCTGGCTCGGCGCGTCGCCGCACACCGTCGCGGGGCCGGTCCCGCCCATCGCCGAGGAGCCGCCCGTCCCCGCGGAGCCGCTCATTCCGGCGCTCCCGCTCGTGGAGCCGCCGTTGCCCGTGCCACCGCTGCCCGTCACGGGCTGCCCTTTGGACTTCTCGAATGCGTCCTCGAACTGCTTCGAGTGGCCGCACGCGAGTGCGAGCGTGGCAATCAGACCGGAGGTGATCGCGAGTGGGGCGCGGCGAACGTGCTGGCTCATTTGGACCGGGACTCCTTCGAACAATTTTTGTCGGGGCGCAAACGAAAAGGCCGGGAAGCGGGTTCTAGCGCGACTGCGCCAGATCCCTCCTCTCTTTTGTGCGCGCGATTTGCGCACAAAAACGGCAGCTTGGCTAAAGCAACAAAAGAAGTATTCTCAAAAAAGCTTAGCTAAACAGCCGGATTCTGCAACCAGTGCCGGACGGGTTCTGCTCCAGGATTCCCGGAATCGTCTCCAAGGATCCTTCAGCTCGAAAACTTTACGGCGGAGCGCTCTGTGCCTCGCCAGGCGCCGCCTCCGTGCTCTCCGGGACCGGGCAACGCTCCCCCGTGTAACCCTTTTCGCCTTCGGGGATGCGACAGGGATGCACCTCGACGCGGCGCGTCCTCGCCTTGTACGTCACGCGCCGGCGCTCCTCCTTCTTGGTGCCGTCGGCGAACGTGACGAGGCGCGAGACGATCACCGACCAGCCGATGCTGCCCGGCTCCTTCACCTTCTCCTCGTCGGGCGGGACGCTCGGGTTCGGCCAGATCTCGAGCGGCGCCTTCACGATGTTCTGGCGGCCCGAGACCTCCGCGCGGACCTTGCGGCCGCCATTGTCGCCGTAAAGCTTCACCGTGATCGTCGTGCCCGTGTACGCGGTCTTGATGAGCAGGCCGGCCTGGGTGTCGTTCTTGAAGATGATGTCGGGTTTCGGCCACGACAGCGTCGCCTCGTGGCCCATCGGATAGCGCGGAAACCAGTAGGTATGCGGCTGGCGCTCGATGATGTCGTAGCCACCGTGGAAGAGCGCGTTGAAGAACGTGGTGGCAAACTGGCTGATCCCGCCGCCGATGCTGTCGACCATCTCGCCCTCCTCGATCGTCGGAGCGGGGACGAAGCCGCGCTTGAGCGTGCGCGGACCCACGAGCGCGTTGACCGACACGGTTTGACCCGGCAAGACCACCGTTCCGTCGAGCAGGTCGGCGATGCGATGGATGTTCTCGACGCGCTTCTCGCAGCAAGGGTGCCGCGTCGTGAACGAGCTCACGAGCCCCTTCACGCCGAGCGCCTCCGCCTGCGCGGTGCTGAGCGCCGGCTCGGGTTGCTGGGCGAGCGGTAGCTCCGCCGTGCGCGTCGGGCTCTTCGCCGCGGCGAGCAGCGCCGCCGGCACGCGCTCGAGCTCGAGGCGCAAGCCGGGGCGGCTCGGAACCACGCTGATCGTACCGACGGGCGAGACCTCGAATTTCGCGTCCACGGGCTCGTGCTCGATGCGCGCGCGGGCGGGCTCGAAGAGCTTGGCGAGCCGCTCCGTTGCGAACGCGAGCTTGAGGCGCGCTCCGTCGCGCTCCGTCGTGAGCGTCGGACCGAGCTCGGCGGGGGTGAGCGTCACGGATTGCGCCGGCTCGGTGGCAGCGAGCGTGACGGGAGCTTGCACGAGGGCGCGCGCTTCGGCCGCCGCGCCACTCGCCGCGTCGGCGGGTAGCGGCGCCGGGGCGGTCACGAGCGTGAGCTCGACGTCGCGCGGCTCCGGGGCGAGCGCCTGCGCGAGCAAGCGCGCCGAGGCCGGGGCCGTTTCGATGCGGCGCCCGCCTTTCGGGGGCATTTCCTTCACCGTGCTGCCGGCGATCTCGAGGCCGCCCGCAAACGGCCGATCAGTGAGCGCCGCCGCCTCCCACGTTTCGAGCGCCGCGCCGAGCGCTGCCGCGTCGAGCGTCCCCACGACGGCGACCTCGCGCGGCGTGCTGCCGCGTCGAAAGTGGTCGACGGCGCGCGCGAAGAGCCCACCTTCACGCCCCACGCCGAGCGCAGCGCGCACCGTGCGCTCGACGTCGACGTGAACGCCGAGCCGCGCGGGCTCGATCTCGAAGCGCTTGCCCGCGACCCGCACACCGAGCCGCTGCGCCATCAGAACCTTTTCGTGTCCGCTCACCTTCGAAATGAGCGCTTCGTGCCCGAGGCGCGTGATCGAGGCGCGACCGAGCGTCACGCCGGACAGCGTGCGACTCGGCCCGGCCTCGCTCGCGTCGAGCCACGGCGGCATCACGAAAATCACGCCCGCGAGGAGCGGCACGCTCGCGAGCAGCCATGCGCGAACGCGGCGCGGATTTTCACGCGAAGGTGGGTTCGCGGCCGGAGCGTCGGTCGGTGCGTCGGGAGCGGTTTCCTGAGGCATTTCAGCCAATTCGGAGCGGAGCCTACGCCGATAGCCGAAGTCTTTGGGAAAAACGACCGCGCCGTCTCAGGCGGAGGCATTTTGAGGCTGGGCGGGCGTGCTAGGTTCAGATCATCTTGTGGGTTCGACGCTCGGCCATTCGTCCCGTCCCCGCCTACGCGAGCGTTCCGGCTCACGCCCTCACGAGCGTGCGGGAAAGCCTGGCGGAGGACGACGAGGAAGCCCGCGCTCAGCTCGATGAGGCGTTCGAGCGCTTCGAGCGCTCCCAGCCGGCCCTCGCCGCCCACCTCGCCGAGGTGCTGGGCGAGCCGCTCGACGAAACGGCGCTCGCGCTCGGCTACTTTCTCGCCCTCACGGTGTGGCTCGCGTTCGAGCGCGCCCAGGGCCAGCACCTCGACGCCGTGACGGAAGAGCAGATCCGCGCGACGGGCGAGCTCCTGAGCCTCGACGAGGAGCTCCGCCGCACCGATCCGGCCGAATCCCTCGACACCGACGACGTGGTCGCGATGGAGCAGCCGCACGTGCTCTCGTTCGTGCACGAGCACATCGACGCGACGCTCGAGGCCCACGCCGAGCAAATCGACGTGGACGACGTCCACAGCGTCTACCGCGTCGTTCTCGTGGAAATCCTTGCGCTTTCGTACGCCGTACGGCGCCCGGAAGGCTACCCGGTCGCCAAGACCGAGCTGCTCGCGTAACGGCCGGCAGGGCGCGTCGCCGCCACGACGCCGCTCGAGTTTTGGAGGCCACCTCTCCGCAGGGTGCGGCAAAGGCTGAAAAGCGTTGGCGTGACGCCGGCGCTGAGCGCCTAGGCTTGGTTGCGGCGCGCTTCGGCCGCCGCGAGGCGCTCGCCGATGATGGTGCGCAGCGCGCCGAGATCGTAGCGCGCCGGTCGGTTGTCGGACATTTGCGCCACGTCCTCCACGATGTGGTCCACGATCTCACGCGGGCGGTCCGGGATCTTGAGCGCGTCGCCGAGCTTCTTCAGCGCGGCCTTCTCGCCGTCGGTGATGACGCCGTCGATGCGCGCGATCCAGCCGGCAACGCCGTAGACGTACAGGCGATCTTCCTTCGAGAGGCCTTTGCGCTCGACGACGCCGAGATCGATCGGCTTCTTGGTCGCTTCCTCGATCTCCGCGATCTGCTCGAGCTCGAGTCCCTCCTCGAGCGCCGCGCGTACGATGGCGTCCGCCTCGTCCGCTTCGAGCTTGCCGTCGGCCCACCCCACGGCCGCCAGCGCCAGGTACACGTCACGTCCTAACCGGGTTTTGTCGGCCATCCATGCAATCCATACACCAGATCGGCGAGCGCGGTAAGACGCGCGGATCTTGATAGAATCGGAGCCGCGCGTGGCTACACCTTTTCGCATCGGCGTCGACGAGAACGGCCTCGGGTCGCGGCTCGGCCCGCTCGTCGTGACGGCCGTGCTCGCGCGCACCGAGGGCGACGGCGACCGCGTGCTCTCGCGCCGACTGCCGCGCTCGCTCCGGAGCTCGCTCGACGATTCGAAGCGCCTGGTGTCGCACACGGACGTACGCCTCGGCGAAGCGTGGGCGCGCGAGCTCGTGATGCCGGAAGCGACGACGCCGGGCGAGCTCTTCGCGGAGCTGTCGCTCGAAGGCGTGACACTGCTGCAGAAGCCGTGCCCCGAGCACGCCGCCGCACAGTGCTGGAACGCCGAGCGCGAAGTGTTCGAGGCACCGGCCGCGTTGCTCCGCCGCGTCGCACGCCACCGCGGGCTCCTGCGCGACAAGGGCGTCGAAATCGTCGCCGTGAAGAGCAGTGTCGTGTGCACGGAAGCGCTCAATCGCGCGCGCCGCGCCGGGCGCAACCGCTTCGTCTCCGATCTGCACGCGATGGAGTCGCTCGTGCTCGCGCTGCGCAAGACGGCGGGCGCGGACGTGCGGGCCGTGTGCGGCAAAGTCGGCGGGATGGCCGAGTACTCGCGCTTCTTCGGCCCGCTCGGCGGCTGGCTCCACAACGTGCTCGAAGAAGGCAAGGCGCGGAGCAGCTATCGCTTCCCCGGCGTCGGGGAGCTCAGCTTCGTGCGCGACGCGGACGCGAGCGATCCACTCGTGATGCTGGCGTCCTTGGTCGGCAAATACGTGCGCGAGCTGTTCATGACGCGCATCGCGAGCCACTACCCGGTCCATGACGACGAGCCGCGCCCGAGCGGCTACCACGACCCCGTGACGGCACGCTTCGTCTCGCGCACCGCGCTCGTCCGCAAGCGCCGCAAGATGCCGGACCGTTGCTTCGAGCGCGAGCGCGACGAGACAGCGCCGCTCGCGGCAGCGCCCCGAGCTCGAGACTAGACGGCTCGTCCGGGATTCTAAAATGCAAAGCGATCGTCCGACCGCCAGCGAGAAGGCCGACCAGCGCCTGACCCACGGGCCGCTCGCGCTCGAGGTCGTGCGTTTCGGTACGCCGATCGCGCTCGGCATGGGCCTGCAGACGGTGTTCAACCTCGTGGACGCGTACGTGATCGGACGGCTCGAGCCGAGCGTCGCGGGGCCCGCACTCGGCGCGATCGGCATCTGCGACCAGCTCACGGCGCTCGGGACGATCGTGAGCTACGGGCTCACCGTCGCGACGACGGCGCTCATCAGCCGGCGCCACGGCGCAGGCGATCGGCAAGGCGTGGAGCAGGTGGCCTGGCAATCGCTCTTCATCGTGCTCGGATTGTCAGTCATCTTCGGCGCCGCGGGACTCGTCGGCGCGCGCACGCTCGTGCACGGCGTGATCGGTGCGAAGGGCATGGTCGCGACGCTCGGCACGAGCTACCTGCGCGTGATGATGGGGGGGAGCTTCAGCATCTACCTGTTGCTCCACCTGACGAGCGTCGCGCGCGCCCTCGGCAGCAGCAAGACGCCCGTCTTGCTGCTCGTCGGCGCGAACGTCTTGAACCTCGTGCTCGC
>Ga0070682_100002040_pt1 | contig 11274 bp, 6 predicted proteins | sample KBSC63LmetaG_FD_64668 | JGI IMG/M metagenome (GOLD analysis project Ga0070682, IMG submission 64668) | Corn rhizosphere microbial communities from Kellogg Biological Station, Michigan, USA - KBS C6-3L metaG | ecosystem: Host-associated > Plants > Roots > Rhizosphere | place: USA: Michigan... | reverse complement strand
GGCGCCGCGGGCAGCGGCGGACTCGTACGAGCGGGGGCAACCGGGGTCGGCGGGCTCGTACGAGCGGGCGCAACCGTCGTCGCCGGGCTCATGCGAGCGGGCGCAATGGGCGTCGGCGCGCGCGGTGACGGGTGCGCCGGCGTGAATGAATCGTCGATCTCGGGTTCGGTCGCCTCGGGCGCGCCGGTTTCCGGCTCGTGCCCGTGCGGATCCGAGAAGTCTGCGGCGTGGTGTTGCTCGAGCTCCGAGCACTGCGACGTTTCGTAGAAGCCGTAGCCGGCGGACGCGAGAAATAGGGTGGTGAAGGCGACTCCGAGGGCGATGTCCGCTTCGCGGCTCAAGAGTTGATTGGGATCCGAGTAGACGGCTTCGTCTGCGCTGGCGGCCACGGCCGTGCGAGCGACCTGCAAGCCGCCGATGACCGAATCGACGACCGGAGCCAGGACGGAGCTCGTGCATTGGCCCGGGCGGGGTCCGCTGAGGGAGCCGGTGTTGGAGGGCGGCGGCGTCACGAACAGGAAGGAGCAACCCGTCAATGCGGGGAGCGCAACCAAGCCGACGAGGGCCTGCACGCCAGTCGCGAACCATCGCTTAGGGATGATCATTGGCAATCTCCGAGTTGGGTTCAGGGACGATGCGGTCGAGGAGGGTCGCAACCACCATGTCGCTCGTGACGTTGACCGCGGCGCGGCAGCGCCCAATCAGCCAATCCACGGGGAGAACGAGCGGCAGAACCACGGGAGCGATCGCATCCGGAATGCCGGCGGCGGCGAACACGAGCGGCATCGTGACGAGCCCCGCTTCGGGCACGCCCGGCATGCCGACGCCCGCGAGGACTGCAGCCATCGCGACGGCGAGCTGAGCGCTGAGCGAGAGCTCGAGGTGCAAGGCCTGCGCAACGAAGAGCGTTGCCGCGGCTTCGTAGAGCACGATGCCGTCGTGGTTCAGGTTGGTGCCGATGCACGCCGCGAGCCGTGACGAGCTCGTGGTCACGCCGAGGCCCTTGAGACAGCGCAGCGTGACGGGCAGGGTCACCAAGCTCGAGCCGCACGACAGCGCCGTCACGACGGCATCCGCGGCGCCGCGCCAGAACACGAGCGGCGAGCGCCCTCCGAGCGCGTAGAGCAGCAGGCTGTAGTAGACGACCGCGTGCAGCGCGAGGCCGAGCAGCATCGTGCCGAGAAACGCGCCCAGGCTCGAGAAAACGCCGAGGCCGCTCTTGCCCACGAGCCCGGCGATGGCGCAGAGCACCGCAATCGGCACGGCCTGCACCGCCCATTCGAGCAGGCGTGTGCAGGCTTGAAGCGCTGCGCGGATGCCGGCGCCGAGCACCCGTGCGTCGCGCTCATCCTCGCCGCCGCGCTCGAGCACGTGGCGCGTGGCGAACCCGACGGCGAGTGCCAAGAGCACGACCGAGATGACGCTATTGCTGCGAAAGGGGTCGATCACGTTCTCGGGCATACCGGCGAGCCAGTCCGTGTGACGGCTCGGCGCGAGCGCCTGCGGCGCGCCGCCCGACGCCTGCGAATGCGCGAGCACGGTGGCGAAGCTGCCGTTGCCGGCGTGGATCAGTCGCGCCACGCCGACCCCAATCGCAATCGCCACGGCGGCGTTGACGCCGCTCACGGCGAGGAGCGCAAAACCCTTTCGGCGTGGGATCCGAATCCGAACCACCGCGTCCACGACCGCGAAGAAGATGAGCGGTGTCGCGAGCGCCTTGAGCAGCCGAATCACCACCATGCCGAGCGCCCCGAGCTCTTGAGTTCCGATGCCCGCGACGATCGGTCGCGTCCCGCACGCCGCTCCGACCAGAATGCCGATTCCGGCGCCCGCGAGGGCTTTTGCGTACAGCGGCACCTTGACCATGGCGGTAGACTCCTCGCTTCCGACCGTCGAGCCGTGCTCGACACTCGGCGACACTAGTCAGTCGAATCGACCGCTGGTATCCGGGGAACTACCGATATGGTGTCCGCAACATCGATTCTACGCGACGGTCACTTGATCGACGATCGAGGCGACGAGGGCGGTTCGACCTGATCGCAGTCAGAGATGCCGTTCGAGCGAATGTACTCGGCAATCTCGACGGCAGTGAAGCACCCGAGCTTCTTTCGCACGCGAAGGCGATGGTGCTCGACGGTCCTGTCCATGATGTCGAGCAGCGCCGCGATCTGAGGATTGCCGTAGCCGCGCGCGAGCCGGCACGCCACTTGGCGCTCTCGTTTCGACAAATCGTCCCAGGCCAGATGGGCCGGGATGTGCGGAAACACCAATTCTCCGGCGACGACCATCTCCACGGCGGCCAGAATTTCTTCCGCGGGCCGATCCTTGTGCAGGTAGCCGCTCGCGCCGGCCCGCATGGCGCGGCGCACGTATCCCACCTTGTCGTGCATCGTGAGGATGATCGAGTCGACGCTTCGCGAACCCTCGTGGAGCTGCTCGCAAAGCGCGAGCCCGCTCTCGCCCGGCATTTCGATGTCCAGCAAGACCACATCCGGCCTGGCTTCCGTCATCAGCGCTCGCGCTTCGGCAGCGGAGCCGGCCTCGCCGACAACCTGGAAGCGGGGCCGAGTCTCGAGGAGCTCTCGCAGGCCGCGGCGAAAGATCGGGTGGTCGTCCACGAGGAGCAGGCGAATGGGCTGGTTCTCGTTTTTCATGCGATCGCCTCGATGCGGAGTCTTGCGAGGAGCTCGGTGCGACCGGGTCGGGACGAGAGCTTGAAGGTTCCGCTCATGTCATCGACTCGCGCTCGCAGGTTGCGGAGGCCAATCCCCCAGCCTCGCTCGTGGTCGCTGTTCGAGGGCGCGAACCCTTGTCCGTTGTCGACCACGCTGAGGACGATCTCGTCCGGCTCGCCACGCGACACGCTGATGTCCACTTCCGTCGCGTCGGAGTGGCGCTCGATGTTGGTCAGCGCCTCCTGCACGATCTGGTAGATTTCGCTCGCATACGGCTCGGGTGGCGTTTTGCCCAGCGTCTCCGTGAAGCGAAGCTCGGCGCTCTTGCGCTGTCGAAACTCGTCGCAGCGCTCGTTCAAGGCGTGGAGCCAGCCCTTGTCGAGCGCGACCGGGGCGAGGGCGTGGGCGACCCGCCGGATGTCCTCGATGCATTCGGCAAGGCGTTCGAGGCCGAGTGCGAGACTCGCGCGCGCTTTGGGCACGTCAGAGTCCATCTGCTGGCCGACGAGCTCGAAGCGCAGCTTCGCCGCCGCCACGAGCTGCGACGTCCCCTCGTGCAATCCGCGGGCGATGCGGTCGCGCTCCCCGCGCCGGAGCGTCGCGAGCATGCGGTTCGCGACTCGCAGCCGGCCGTCCGCGAGCCGTTGCTCGTTCACGTTGAGCACCATCGTGCCCACGAAGACGAGCGCAATCGCGAGCAGGGAAACCACGGCGAGCTCTCGCAGCGTGCGCTCGATGCTCTGGCGCGCGTCGTGCCGCGCCGTGCGACCGGCTCGCGCGACGTCGTCGAGATAGACTCCGGTGCCGAATACCCAGCCCCAATTCGGCAAGAACCTCACGTAGGCGAGCTTGTCGGCGACCTTCTTCGTCGACGGCTTCTCCCACTCGTAGGCCACGAAGCCGTCGCCTTCTCGCGCGGCGCGCTGCAAGAGCTGCACGACGGGCCGTCCATGCGGATCCTCGAGCTTCCAGATGTTCTGCCCGACGAGCTCCGGTCGCCGTCCGTGGGCGACGCACACCCCGCTGACGTCGTTCGCAAAGAAATACCCGTCCTGCTCGTAGCGGGCCGTCGTCAGGAGCTGTTTGACACGCGCCTGGGCCTTCGCCTCGTCGTGCTCTTCATCGAGAATCGAACCGATCTGACTTTCGACGAGCGTGACGGCATGCATCAGCTCTTGGCGCTTCTGCTCCGTCAGGCTCGCCTCGATCAGAGCAACCTGCTGCTCCGACAGGCGATTCGCCCTTCGAGAGACCTCCAGGGCCACGGCCCCCGTCGCCACGAGCAGCGGCACAATTGCCAGCACCACGATTTTCCACCTCAGAGTCATGGTGTCACCGCAGTATCACGGCGCCTGACGCGTTGGAGGCGGAGAAAGGCCGTCTCCGTAGAAGTACGGAGCCCTTCGGAACGAGAGAAGGAGCTCGTCGACGCAGCGCGCTCGTCAGTCGGGAGGGTGAGCGTCTGCCCCTACAACCGCTCGGCGGGCAGCGGCGTCTCACACTTGGAAATCTCCGCGAGACGCAAGCGGTTCGAGCCCGCGCTCGATGTGCACGAAACAGCGGGCCCGACGGCGATTTTCACCGCGGGAGCATTTTTTTCAGGATTGGCCTGGCCTCCGAACTAGGTCAAGATCGCTGAATGCGCTTTGTCTCCGCGCCCCGCCCGTGGCGGCGCGCCGTCTCCCTCACCGTCGCTTCCATCGTCACCCTCACTCTGGTCGCGAGCGCTTGCTCGGAAGCACCGAACGGTGTCGCGGACGATGACAGCAACGGCGGGAGCACACCGAAAGGTGGGGCGGGCGGCGCGTCCCCGCTCGGCGGTACGAGCGGCACGGGCGGCAGCACGCTCGGCGGCAGCGCCGGTACCGGTTCCAGCGGCGCACCGAACGCAGGCAAAGCCGGCTCGGTCGCGAACGGCGGCGCGGGCGGCGTGGCCGGCGCCGGCGGCGCGGGCGGTGCGCTTCCGGCGGGCGGCGGCGGTACCGGCAACATGAGCGCCGCGGCGGGCATGGCGGGCATGGGCGGAGCACCGCTCATGCGCGGTCCCACGCCGCCGAGCGCTACGAGCAAGTTTCCGTTCCCCCAAAATCGGCAGAGCTCGAGCTGCACGTACCCGGTCGCCTACGACAACGAGGACGTGAAGCGCGTCTACGACGCGTGGAAGAAAGATCTCGTCACGAGCGACGGCGCCGGTGGCTTCCAGCGCGTGAAGCGTCCCGCCGAGCACAACCTCGATCAAGACTCGACCGTCTCCGAAGGCATCGCCTACGGCATGATCATCGCCGTCTACATGGATGATCAGAAGCTCTTCGACGATCTCTGGAAGTACCAGCAGCTGCACCTGTGGTCGCCGATGGGCGGCGGCCCGACGCAGCTCATGAACTGGTACATCCTGAAGGACGGCAACACGCCCTCGGACGGCAACGGCGCCGCCACGGACGCCGACGAGGACATGGCGTGGGCGCTGATCCAGGCCGACAAGCAGTGGGGCGGCCAGGGCAGCCTCTCGAAGAGCTACCTCGACACGGCCAAGCAGCTGCTCGGCGACATCTTCAAGTACGAGGTCGACAACTACAAGCTCATCAAGAACGGCTCGGGTTGGGGCGACGACAACAGCCTCAACATCTCGTACTTCGCGCCCGCGTACTACCGCGTGTTCGCCAAGGTCACGGGCGAGCAGCATTGGGGCAAGGACGTCGTCGACTACAGCTACCAGGTCATCAGCCAGAACCTGAAGGACGGGAACGGCAACACCACGAACGGCCTCGTGCCTGCGTTCTCGACTTCGGGCGGTGACCCGGCGCATACGACGCCCGGTCAGAACGGGCTCGCCTTCAACTACCAATACGACTCGTGCCGCACGCCGTTCCGCATCGGCCTCGACGCGTGCTGGACGGGCGAGTCGCGCGCCAAGGACTACGTCGCCAAGACCAGCAGCTTCTTCGCCGCGATCGGCGCCGCCAACATCAAAGACGGCTACGAGCTCAACGGCACGCCGAAGCCTCAGTTTCCTGACAGCTTCGCCGGGCTTTCCGCGGCGTTCATCGGGCCGGCCGGCGTCGGCGCCATGCACTCGCCCACCTATCAGACCTTCGTCAACGAAGTGTGGGACTTGCTCAAGCTCAACAACATGTGGTGCGGCGGCCAGTACTACGACGAGTCGTGGACGATGATGGCCATGCTGATGCTGAGCGGGAATTTCCTCGACTACACGGCGTACTAGGCTGCTATAGCGAGGCACCGCGACCCGACGGGTCTCGGGAACGAAGGGAAACGCATGAACCTCGCTCATGCCGCGCGCCGGCTTCACGTCCTCGCTCTGGCCCTCGGCCTCTACGCCTGCTCATCGCCGGCAACGGTTGCGACGCCCGCCGCCGCGCCGCCCGTGGTCGCGGCACCCGCCGCGCCGGCTCCGACCGCCGCGCCGACGCTCGTGACGGATCGAACCGTGCTCCCGGTTCCGGAGGCCGAAGCTCAAAGCATCACCGAGATGGACGCGCGCAAGGCAGTCGCGCCTCCGCGCAACGAGGTGAAAGCGCCGAAGGGAGCCCCGAACGTCGTCATCGTCCTGATCGACGACATGGGGTTCGGTGCCACGCACACGTTCGGCGGCCCGATTCGCACGCCCACGCTCGACGCGCTCGCGAACCAGGGGCTTCGCTTCAACCGCTTTCACACGACCGCGCTCTGCTCGCCGACGCGCATGGCCCTGCTCACGGGGCGCAACCACCACGTGAACAACGCCGGCGCGATCATGGAGCTTGCGACCGGCTTCCCCGGCAACACCGGCGTGCGCCCGGGCAGCGTCGCTCCGCTCGCCGAGATCCTGCGGCTCAACGGCTACAGCACCGCGGCGTTCGGCAAGTACCACGAGACTCCTCCCTGGGAGGCTTCGGTTTCCGGACCGTTCGACCGGTGGCCGACCCACTCCGGCTTCGACAAGTTCTACGGCTTCATCGGCGGTGAAACCAACCAGTGGGCCCCCGCGATCTTCGACGGCGTCACGCGCGTCGAGCAACCGGCCGATCCGAAGTACCACTTCACGACGGACATGACGACGCAGGCGGTCTCCTGGATGAAGTTCCAGAAGGCGATGACGCCGGAGAAGCCATTCTTCGTCTACTTCGCGCCGGGCGCGACGCACGCCCCGCACCACGTGCCCAAGGAGTTCATCGCCAAGTACAAGGGGATGTTCGACCAGGGCTGGGACCGACTCCGCGACGAGACGTTTGCGCGGCAGCTCGCCGCCGGCGTCGTTCCGCAGGGCACGAAGCTCACGGCGCGTCCGGCGGAGATCCCCGCGTGGGACTCGCTTTCCCCCGAAAAGAAGCGCTTGTTCGCGCGGCAGATGGAGACGTACGCGGGGTTCGCCGAGCACACCGATCTCGAGGTCGGCCGGCTCGTCACCGCGCTCCGCGACCTCCAGCAGCTCGACAACACCTTGTTCATCTACGTGGCCGGTGACAACGGCGCGAGCGGCGAAGGCGGACCCGACGGCGCGTTCAACGAGATGCTCGCGCTGAACGGCATCGTCTCGACCGCCGAGAGTCAGCTCGCGCACCTCGACGACTGGGGCGGCCCCTCGACGTTCCCGCACTACGCCGTGGGCTGGGCGCACGCGCTCGACACGCCGTTCCAGTGGACCAAGCAGGTTGCCTCGCACTTCGGCGGCACGCGCAACGGCATGGTCGTTCACTGGCCGGCGCGCCTGCCGAACGCCAAGGGCGAGGTGCGCTCACAGTTCCACCACGTGATCGACATCGCTCCGACCGTGCTCGAGGCGGCCGGCCTGCCCGAGCCGAAGGTCGTGGACGGCGTCGCGCAACGCCCGATGGATGGCGTGTCGATGCTGTACGCGTTCGCGAGCCCCACGGCCGAAGATCGCCGAAAAACGCAGTATTTCGAGATGTTCGCGAACCGCGGCATCTACCACGAGGGCTGGGTCGCAGCGACGCGACACAGCACCCCGTGGCTCATGGCGCCCACCGTGCCGTTCGACCAAGACAAGTGGGAACTCTACGACGTTCGCTCCGATTTCAGCGAATCGAACGATCTTGCGGCGCAGAACCCGCAGAAGCTCGCCGAGCTCCAGAAGGTGTTCGCCGACGAAGCCGTCAAGAATCACGTCTTCCCGCTCGACGATCGGCGCGCCGAACGCTTCGATCCCCGGATTGCGGGGCGCCCCGATCTGCTGAACGGCCGACGCTCGATGGTGCTCGGGCCCGGCATGAACGGCATCATGGAAAACGCGTTCATCAACCTGAAGGGACAGGCGCACGCCGTGACGGCCGTGATCGAGACCGGCAACGGCCCCGCGAACGGCGTCATCATCGCGCAGGCGGGTCGTTTCGGAGGTTGGACCCTGTTCCTCAAGGACGGCCGCCCCCGCTACGTCTATAACTTCGGCGGTCTCGAGCGAACGCCGATCGGCTCGGCGAAGGCGCTTTCCGCCGGCAAGCACACGATTCGCTTCGAATTCATGCCGGACGGGCCGAAGCCGGGCATGGGCGGCGCAGGAAGCCTCTTCGTCGACGGACAGCTCGTGGCGGAAGGGAAGATCCCGAAAACGATGCCCTACGCTTACTCGGCGGACGAAGGCGTCGACGTGGGGACCGACAACGAGACGCCCGTCACCGAGGAGTACAAGGAGCGGAACAACCGCTTCACGGGCGGCGTGATCGAGAGCGTGACGGCGGAGCTCACGGGACCCCCGCCGGTGAGCAAGCCCTGACGCGAAGGGCCTCGGCGGCGTTACGGCGCCGCGCCGAGGCCCACGACGTCGAGCGACGCGTGCAGCGGAAGCTTGCGCGACGACGAGCCCACGGCGATCGTGTAGGCGCCGCTCGGTGCGAAGCGCGCGTGCGCCGTCGGATTCCAACAGCCGAACGCGCGCGCCGGGAGCTCGACGTGCACCGTTCGCTTCGCGCCGGCAGCGAGCGTGACGCGCTCGAATCCGCGCAGCACGCGCGGCGGCTCACCCGCCGCTGCGGGGAACGTCAGGTAGACCTGCGCGACCTCGGTTCCCGCGATTTCACCCGTGTTTTGCAGCTCGAAGGCGACGTCGACGGCGCCCGGCTCCGTTCCGGCCGTGAGCTCGAGCTTGTCGTAGGCGAACGTCGTGTACGAGAGGCCGAAGCCGAACTCGAAGAGCGGGTCGAGATCGTTCGCGTCGAAGTAGCGATGTCCGATCGCGAGCCCCTCCGAGTAGGTGACGGTCGAGCTCGCGCCCGGCGCCGGAAGCGTCGTCGTGTCGGCCGGGAACGTGACGGGCAGCTTGCCGCTCGGATTCGTATCGCCGAAGAGGACCGAGGCGAGCGCCGTGCCGTTCTCCTGGCCCGGGTACCAGGCGGCGACCACGCCCGCGACGGAGTCGAGCCACGGCATCAGAACGGCGCCCGGCGTGTTCAAGACGACGATGGTGCGTGGGTTCGCCTGCGCGACGGCGGTGACGAGCGCGTTCTGAGCCGTCGTGAGTGAGAGCGACGTCCGATCGGTGAACTCGCTCGATTCGACGGCAAGGACGACGACCACGGCGTCCGAGTCGGCGGCGACGGTAGCCGCCGTTTCGGGGTCGGATTCGCCGGGGGAGTACGACACGGTGTCTCCGTCGGAGGCGGCGCCGATCGCTGCGTACGGGCTCGCGACGTACGGCGCCGTCACGAGGGCCGACCCGCCCCCGCCCGAGAGTGGCGAAAGATCACCGGCCGTTCCGAATACCGCGATCGCGATGCTGCCTTTCTCGAGGGGGAGCGCTCCGTTCTCGTTCTTGAGCAGCGTGATGCTCGACGTGGCGCCCTCGAGCGCGACGGCGACGTGCTCCTCGGTGCTGACGGTCGAGCTCGAGTCCAAGGTCGGCGGATCGTCCACGACTCCCACGCGGACGAGCGACGTGACGACGCGCGTCGCCATCGCCGCGAGCAGATCCGGCTCGCTCGAGAACACCCCCGAGCCGAAGTAGCTCGCCGTCGGCATCTCCTGGTCGAGACCGGCCGCCGCAGCCGTGAGCCCGCTGTGTGTCGCGGTCCAGTCCGACATCACCCAACCCGAGAAGCCGAGCGTGTTTCGAAGGTCGCTGAGCGCCTGCGGATTCTCGCAGGCGTACGTGCCGTTGAGGCGGTTGTACGAGCACATCACGGCGCCGACACCCGCCGCGACGCTGGCTTCGAACGGCGCGTAATACACCTCGTGCAACGTCCGCTCGTCGATCACGGAGTTCTCCGTTTCGCGATTCGTCTCCTGCTCGTTCCCGACGAAGTGCTTCGCGGTGGCGACCACGCCATTTTCCTGGATGCCGCGCACGTCCTCGGCGGCGAGCTCCGACGCGAGATACGGATCCTCACCGAAGCTCTCGAAGTTGCGACCCGCGAGCGGCACGCGCGCCATGTTCATCATCGGGCCGAGCTGCACGGCGACGCCCTTGCCGCGCTGCTCCGCACCCATGGCCGAGCCCCAGCGCCGGACGAGCGCGCGATCCCACGTTGCCGCGAGCGTGATCGGCGCCGGAAACGCCGTAACACCGCTGAAGCGAGCGACGCCCGCCGGACCGTCGTCCAAGCCGAGCGCGGGCAACGGTCCCGCCGCCGCCAGGTTCCCGACGTATTGGCCGTACTCGCCGTGAACGAGCGCCAGCTGCTCGTCGAACGTCATGTCGGCGACGATGTCCTCGGCGCGTGCGCGCGCTTCCTCGACGCCCGCGGCGGGTGGATAGCCGAGCACGGACGTGTCGAGCCCGCTCAGATCGAGCACGCTCAAGGGCGCGCCCGCGCTCGCGCCAGCTTCGCCCCCGGTCGTCGGCGTTCCGGCTTCGCCCGCGTCGCCCGCGTCGCCCGCCGTCCCTCCGGAGCTCATGCCGGCGCCCGCGCTGCTACCCGCTTTGCCGCCGCTGCCTTTGACTCCCGCCGTGCCGCCGGTCGTTCCGCCCGACGCGCTTCCCCCGCGCCCCGACCGTCCCGTGCCGGCACTGCCGCTGGTATCGCCCGCAATGCCGCCTGCGCCCCCGTCGTCGTCATCGTCGTCACCGCGCGGGTGCGAGTCGCACGCGATCATCGAGCCAATCAGCGCGCCGAGCGCGCACGACAGGGCCGTCTTTCGATGAATTCTGATCACTGATCCCTGCAGCGCACGTAGAGCACGCTCTCCTCGTAGGTTTGCACGGGCGCGTCGCACGTCGACAGATTCATGAAGCAGCGCCCCGCAACCGAATCCAAGTAGGTGTGGTCGACGACGTTCGTGCACGCGCCGTTCGTGTCGCAATATCGGAAGCATTCGTCGAGGCTATCGGCGGGGTGAAAGGTCGTGCCGGCGCAGCGTCCGTACCCGACCCCGTCGTAGTTGCAGATGCCGTCGCTGTCGCAGCTCCCCTTGAGGTAGAGCTGGCCGCCGTCCTCTTCATGCCAGGATGCGTGGATGAGTGGTGAGCAGTTGCCGTCCGCTGCGACGCACCCGCCGGGAGGGACCAAGGTGAAGTAGGTCGATACCGCCGTGCAGCTCGGGTTGGCCGCGCAGGCCGCCAGGCATTCGTCCGTGGTCGTGGCGCCCACGGCCTCCTGCATTGCCCAGCTCTGCCCGTAGGCCTGAGCATTCTCGCAGCGAAAGCCGA
>Ga0070682_100002039_pt1 | contig 11277 bp, 10 predicted proteins | sample KBSC63LmetaG_FD_64668 | JGI IMG/M metagenome (GOLD analysis project Ga0070682, IMG submission 64668) | Corn rhizosphere microbial communities from Kellogg Biological Station, Michigan, USA - KBS C6-3L metaG | ecosystem: Host-associated > Plants > Roots > Rhizosphere | place: USA: Michigan... | reverse complement strand
TGCGGACGCCAGCGGGGTTCCGCGCTGCCTTGGGCGGGATCCTGGAGCTGTGGGAGATGCGCGGCCCGGTGATCCTCGGCGTCGCCGACAAGGAATCGGGCGTGATCTCCGAAACCGCGTGGTGAGCCCCCTGCCCTCGTTTGACGACGGCAGGCGCCCTCGTGCCCCTTAACGACCTGGCCTTCGACGGCGCGCCCAGTTCAGTGGCCGGGATCGGCCGCTCACGGCCGAGACGGTCGACAGGTGTCGAAGAGTCGCGGTGAAGTTGACCCCAGGCCCCGGTACAATCGCCGCGCCGACGCCCGTCGGGTAGCGGCGTCCCGCATCCCACCGCTCGCCGAGGTCGCCATGGAACGCAAACCGCAGAAGCCGACTTTTCTCGAGTACTACGACGCGAACAAGACAGGGCCCCAGCAGAAGGGCCTGCTTTGGTGGCGGCAGTACATCACCGAATTCTTCGGCACCGACGAGGTCGTCCTGCTGGACGCTGCCCAGCACTACCAGGCCTGCAGCGGCACAGCCAGTGGCACTCGGAGAATGGAGCAGCTAAGCAAGCGGACCGAGGACTACGTCCGGACCTCCCAGGACAATCGGACCTTACCGCCTGGAAGGAGTGGCCCGCCCGGCCTGTACCCTATCCAGTCCAACCTGGCGGCGTTCCAGAAGTTCAACGACTACCTGGCCGGGCAACAGCTCAACCTGGGCCAGCTGTCTGTCACGCTGGTGACCTACCTGTGGTTCGAGTACATCGTGACGATGCAGGAGGCACTGACGGACTTCAGGTTGATCATCGAGCTGTTCAAGGTGCCGCCGAAGAGCAGCGTTCAGTCGGCCCCGCAGCTTGGAAACAAGATGATCAGCTCATCCGGACAGATGAAGTTTGCGCTCGATCGATACTTCGAGAGCTGCACGGGTCTGGCCAACATCACCTGGGGCAACGGCGCGCTTTCTCTGGCGGAGTGCTGTCCCCGAAGCACGTGCGGAATCAACACGCAGGCCGATATCGCCGAATGCAACGTCACCCTGGTGGTCCTCGCGGGGGCCGACTGCTTCCAGTCGGCGTTCGACGGCAAGGTGACCGCCGACAGCCTTCAGGGCCCGACGAAGCACGCGGAGTACAAGTGGTTCAACTCGAAGATGGGGGAGTGCAAGGAAAGGCTGACGGCCATTCAGCAGGGTAGGCTCGTCCCGCTCATCCAGCAGGCGGCGCTGAAGCCGAAGCCGAAGAAGCTCTCGTGCACCGTCCGCCTGGAGTTCTTCGTCTCGTACGAGTGCTGTGACTCGTGCGTGACCATGATGACCACGCGGCTTCTGCCCGCGTTGATCACGCTGGCCAAGGGAGTTTCGAACGACGTCGACTGGAACGGCGAGATCCGGGCGTGGTGCTTCCGGCCCTACGAGGCGCCGACCAGCGGCAATCCCTGCCGCTTCTTCATCATCGACAAGGCAGGTTCAAGGCGCGTCTACATCGCCCCCAGGCATGTCTTCGAGCTGAAGGGCGCCGCCGACGCCGCCATCGAAGGCAGGAAGTGACGGTCTGCCGCGCCACCCCCGCCGACGCCCAAGCCCTGGCGCGCCTGCGTCTAGCTGCCATCGCCACCACTGGTGCGTGGTACGACGACGGACAGCGGGCGGCGTGGGCGGGCCTTTGTGCCGCGGAAGACCTCGCCCGCGCCGTCGCCGCCGGCACGGAAACCATCTGGCTGGCCCAGCGTGCGGGCGCCGTGGCGGGGTTCGCGGCCTTTGGCGCGGACGTGGTAACGGGCGTCTACGTCGCGCCTGGGCACGCCCGCCTGGGCATAGGGTCCGCATTGTTGAGGACAGGGCTGACCCACCTGCCCTGCCGCACCTGGCGAGTGATGGCTACCCGCAACGCCGTACCGTTCTACGCCCGTAACGGCTTCGTCGCGTATCGAGACGAGATGCTGTCGCTGGACGCCACCGATGAACGCAAGTCCGTTTCGTTCCCGACGGCCGCGATGCTCTGGTCAGATCCACGCACAGGCAATGCGCGCTGAGCCAGGCCAGTCTCACGCGCGGAACGCGGTGGCGAACTCCGTCACCGCGAAGAACTCGATGCTGGTCGTCGCGTGAACCACGGAGGTGCCCTGCTGGGGACGGAGCAATCCCTTGGCGGCGCCCTCGTACATCTCGACGAACATCCGCGCCATCTGCGGCTTCAGCCCCGCCTGCTGCAGCGACGACTCGGCCGCCTGAGAGGGGACCTTCAGGTACTCGAAGGTCCTGGCGACCGCGCGGCCCAGCGTCACCGTCGCCTCTTCCAGCGTCAGGAACTTGGGACCGATGACGTTCACCACCGACTTCCCCGTGAAGTCCAGGCTTCCCAGCCGGTGCGCGGCGTAGCTGCCCACGTCGGAGGGATGGACGAAGCCCATGCTGACCGTCCCGGGCGCCGGCAGCGCGTTCATGCCGCGGCTCTTCATCAGCTCGAGGTTGCCCAGCAGGTTCGTCATGAACGAGCCGGCCCGCAGCACCAGCAGGTTCAGCGCGGAGACGAGGTTCAGCCGGACCTCGAAGTCGTGCAAGGCGGCGATGGGGCCGGTCCCCGACGCGTGGTCGGCGCCGACGCTGCTCAACAACACCGCGTGCGTCAACTGACTGCCTTCGACGGCGCGCCCCACGGACTCGACGACGCGCGTCTGATAGGCGCGAACGTCATCCACGGTCATGTTGGGCGGGATCAGCAGATAGGCGGCCTGGGCCCCTCGCAGGGCTTCGGTCACCGCCGCGCTGTTCTCCAGATCGGCGACGAACGGCTCTGCGCCCGCTGCCTCCAGGGCTGCCAGCTTGTCACGACGCCGCCCCACGGCCCGTACCCGCTTTCCCTGGGCCAGTAGTGCAAGGGCCAGGATCCGACCGGTATTTCCGCTCGCACCGAAGATGACGAACATGAGCTCTCCTTCCGAACGTGCCCCGTTGAACTCCGTCACTGCACGAATTGAACGCCGGCGAAGACGGTGTTCGCGTCGATGCCCGACTGTCGGGCATGCTGATATCCGGCGCTGATCTTGAAGGCGTTTCGACCGACGACGTAGTTCACCTGCGCATCCACGGCGAAGGCCGTGCCGCCGGAATCCTGACGAGGTCCGCCCTCCTGCAGGCGGATCACCGGCTGGAACCGCCCCGGCCCGACCGCCCGGCCCACCAGATAGCTGGCCACGGCGAAGGCGTTCCACCGGAACGGCTCGTAGTTTCCCCAGTAGCGATACACGGCACCCTCGAGATCCAGCACGCTGGCCGCGATCCGCTTCTCGAACAGCAGATCCGAGGAGACCTCGAAGTAGTCATCGCGCGCCGGGGCGCTGCCGTCGCTGGGCGCGGGGGCCAGCGATCCGTTCTTCCGATACTGCACGCTGCCCGCGAGCGCGATCCGGTCCTCGCCGAAGTAGATGGCGTCGCTGTAGTAGCCGGGTTCGGGGTTCAACAGGCTGCACACCACGCGGGCGTTCCACAGGGGAGAGGTGCCTGCCTCGTACAGACCATACGCCCCGACGTAGTACTTGAGCGTGCCGCGCGGGCTCTGCCCCCACAGAGTTCCGCCGTCATTTCGCCCCGTCTGACCCTGATGGGGCGAGACCGCGGCGGACGAGGGCCCGCCGAACTGCCCCGCATCCAGCCAGGTGGTCACGAACCACGGCCCGGCCAGGTTCATTCGATCGGAGGGGACCAGCATCCGTCCGATCCACAGGTTCATGGCGTGCTGATTCGACTCCAGCTTGGCGACCAGATCGATCACCCGGGCCTCCGTGGCCTCACTTCCGTCGCCATAGGCCGCGCGCAGATCCGCCTGCCAGCCCAGGTTCGGCGTCAGACGCCCGTTGAACATGAACTGGACCGCGGCGCTCTGTGACACCTCGTCGACACGGGCCGGATGGTCCGGCGCGTGGGCGAACGTTCCGACGCGCATCCAGACGCCATGATTGAACACCGGGGCAAAGGCCGGAGGCTGCTCGGGCCCGGCGTTCGCCTGGTCGTTCGCGATCGTCGGCGCGCCGGCGATCTCCTCCGCCGCGACCGGCGCGTTCGAAAGCAACAGGAAGCCCAGACCCAGCAGAGCCGTTCCGCCGTTCGGTCGCACTAGGGGGTGTCCTCGATCGGACGTCGCTTGCAGCAAGGCTTTCCGGCGTCGCAGGAGGCGAACACTTGAGGAAGCCCCTAGTGCACCGCGCTCTGTCGCGCGGGCAGCGTCAGCTTGGCCACGATGGCCAGCGCCACGCAGGTGGCCACCAGCACGAAGCCGAACCCGTGCAGCGCCGGGATCAGCCCGTAGCGATCCGACAGCACGCCCAGCGCGACGCTGGGCAGGGCGAACCCGAGGTACGCAAACAAGAAGTAGCCGGCCACCGCGCGCGCGCGCAGGGCCGGTTCGCCCTCGGTGATCCCCGCCAGTCCGCCCTGGTACGTGAACCCATAACAGGCCGCCCCGGCGATGGACGCCCCGCCCAGCACCAGCGCCAGCGTCCCCGTGGCCGCACCGGCCAGCAACACCGTGAAGCCGACCGGCAAGCAGGCGAACCCGACCAGCAGCGAATTCCTGGCCGACAGACGCATGGCCAGCGGCTGCACCAGCGCGCCGGTGCCATTCACCAGGAACAGCGCCGGGCCCGCCCAGGCCGACAGATGATGCGCGGCAAGCTGGCCCGGCAAGAGCGAGATGATCACCCCCGTCACCGCCCAGGCGACCAGGATGGCCAGGTTGGAGACGATGGTGGGCAGGCGCACGATGGGCAGACGCATCAGCGCCCCCTGACGGGGTCGCTCTTCCTCGATGCGGGCCACGGACGCCGCGCACACGATCGCCAGCGCGGCCACCACCCAGAAGCTGGCCGGACGAAGCGTGGGATGGGCCATCAACAGCAAGCCAGTGAACAGCGCCCCGCCCCCGAACCCCAGCGACGAGGCAATCGTCACCGTGGTGGCCGAGCGCGACGCCGGCGCGCCGGTGGGCCGCCGCTCCGCCAGGTAGGCGGAGGCGGCGCCCAGGGTCAACCCCACCCCTACCCCCTGCAAGACCCGAGAGAGACCGAGCAGCCGCAGCCCCGGCGAGACGATCATGATCCCCGTGGCCAGCAGCGACGCGAGCAATCCGGCGAGGATGCTGGCCCGTCGCCCCACCCGATCGGAGATCCCGCCGAACACCATCAGCGTCGGCACCAGCCCGACGACGTAGAAGGCGAACACCACCGTGGTGGCGGTGTTGCCGACTCCCGCCGCCTGCGCGTACGTGCGGTACAACGGCATCTGCAGGTTGACCGCCGCCGTCACCGCGAAGATGGAGAGGGCGACGGCCCTGTTGTCGGCCGTCGCCGCGCGCTGGGGCGTGGCCAGCGATGCGCTCTCCAGCACCGGCGCGGTCCATCTCGCCACGCGCGTCGGGCCCAGGCGCCCGCTGGTCACCCCTTCACCGCCCCGCCGCAAGGCAGGTCATTCGACATCGAAGATCTCCCGGGCCAGACCGTCCGCCGCGTCGAGGTGACGGCGGCCCAGGTTCTTCCGTTCGTTCGGCCAGAACAGCTCGACGGTCCCTGCGCGATCGTCGTAGTTCAGGGAGTCGCCCACCCGCTCGCCGGGGCGCTTGTTGACGTACAGAGAGACGATCTCGGACGGCAGGTCGCGCGACACGCTGACCCGCCGCACCACCCCACGCTTCGTCTGCATGAACGCGATGGCCGAGACGCCCAGCAGCGGCGGTGGCTCGGGGAGCGCCTCGAGCACGCCCAGGTAGGCGGCGATGTGCAGGTCGTACATGTTGACCCCGTGCGCGCGCTCGACCAGGTCCATGATGCCGTCACCTCCCGGCCGGGCAGCCACCTCGATCAACGACAGCTTGCCGGCAGCGTTGACGCGCACCTCGACGTGGCAGACGCCGCGGTCGATCCCCAGCGACTCGCAGGCGCGCACCGCCATCTCCTTCAACTCCACGTTGTCGGCGTCCAGGCTGGGCACCATGTGGCCGACCTCGGCGAAGTACGGGGGCGGGGTCAGGTACTTCTCGGTCACCGTCACCACCCTGATCTTCCCGTTCGCGGCGGCCACCTCGACCGAGACCTCGCGCTCGGCGTCGAAGTACTCCTCGGCCTGCAGCCAGGGGTTGTCGATCCGCCACGCATCCTTCACCTCGTCCAGGCCGCGCCGGCAATACTCGAACGCCGAGGCGATCTCCTCCCGGCGATCGATCCGGATCACGCCGATGCTGTGCGCGGCCGCGCAAGGCTTGACGATGATCGGCAACCCCAGCGCCTCGACGGCCTTCTCCAGGCCCTGCAGATCGCGGAACTTTCGGTACTTCGAGGTGGGCAGCCCTGCGGCCAGAAACGCGTCCTTCATCAGATCCTTGTTTCGCGCCCGGTCGACGCACTGGCGGGGCAGGAAGGGCAGCCGGTAGTGCTCGGCGATCTCCAGGGCCGGATGCAGGCTCATCTCGGTGACCGGGACCACGGCGTCTGGGCGCAGGCCGCTTTCCTTCTCGAAAGCCTGCACCGCCTGCAACGCCGAGGTGGCCAGGTGGGGATCGCCCTTCAGCACGTGATCGAAGAAGCGGTTCTTGGGAAAGGCCGGGGTGGGGGCCATGCCGACGACCGGACCCGCATAGCGGCGCAGGGCCGCCGCTATGCAACGGTCGCGCAGGAATTCATCGGCCTTCAGGAGCAACAGATAGCCTTTGGTGCGATTGGCGTTGGAACGGATCATGGCGGGCCTCCATCAATGATTCGGAAACGAGGAAGAGGGTGGCGTCAGCGCAGGCCGGCGCGGAAGTGGGCGAGGCAGTGCTCGTAAAGACGCGTCCCCGCCGCGACCGCGGTGTGGGCGCCGCGCAGCACCTCGGCGATCTCGGGACCTGTCAACTCGGGGTCCTGGTGGACGAGCGCCTGAAGGATCTCGTCCGTGTGCGTGGGATCGATGCGGATGTGGGAGGTGAAGTAGACCGCCACGTCGCGCCCATCCAGGCCCACCCGGCGCATCCCGTCGACGATCCGGGTGAAGTGCGCCTGCACCCAGCTCTCGGTCACCAGGAAGGATCCGTAGGCCCGAAATTTGTAGCCCGGGCGCGTCGCCATCATGTTGAACGAGTTGGAGGTCGCCTTGGCGAACCAGGGCAGCGTCTCCCGGTAGGTGGGAAGCGTCTCCATCGCCCCGAGGGACGTGAGCAGGCGGCGCAGCCAGTAGGTGTGGAAATTGAGGAGACGACCGTTGCCGCACTCGTCCCACAGGTTCGACGTCATTGTCTTCTTCATCAGCCCCTGCATGCCCACGACGATCAGCGCCACCTCGTCGTCCACCACCTCGTTGCGCACCGCCTCCATCTGAAGGAACTGCACCATCTGCTCCCGCGACATGGTGTCGCGAACGAAATCGAAGAACGGGTGATAGATCCCCGGGTTGTCGGACAGCAGATGCCGCAGGTACTCGACGGCGTCGCGCTGATCCTTGACGTGGGGAGGGATCGTCGGCTTCAGCCAGTGTTCCAGCATCTCGCGCTCGAGCACGAGCTTGAACCGCAGCAGCTGCTCCTCCATCTCGTCGTCGACGCGCAGGTACAAAGGACTGTCGGGATAGCCGAAGACGTAGCCGTAGATCAGGGACAGGCTCTCTTGAATGAACCGGCCATGCTCTTCGGGCTGGGTCCGCAGCGCCCCGAGGTATTCAGCTTGCTCGCGCGCGGACAGCGGCAAGCAGCGGGCAAAGTCCGCCGGCAGCCTTTGAAAGTCGCCGACCGGAGGCCACGGCCAGTGCTGCAGCGGATCCGCCTCCAACTCGATCTGCTTCCTGTTGATCATCGCGCACCTTCCCGTTCGTTGGTGACACTGGCGCTTCCGCCTCGAGGCAACGGCAATCCGACGTTCCTTTCGACCGCGTCCCGGTAGTACAGGGCCGCCACCGCGACATCGAACACGGCCATCCCCATCGGGTTGAACATCACGCTGTCCGTGGGGCCTATCCCCTTCAGCGCGTCGGCGGTGCACACCTGGAACAGATCGCAGACATCCTCTTCTCGCAGCCCGGTCTGGTCGTGCATGGCCTGGATGTCGGTGTTCTCGCGGCAGACCTCTTCCCACTCGTCGACCACGATCCTGGTGAATTTCCGGCCCATGCTGGGCAGGTAGTCCCGCAGCGACACGTTCAGGTGCAACGAGCCGGGGGCGGGAGGAAGATCGATGTAGCGCTCGCGCGAGGTGGTGCAGGTCAGGAACAGCTGCGCCCCCTGGTACGCCTCGCGCCAGTCCGAGCAGAAGCGAACCGTCAGTCCCGCCGGCGGATTGACCCGGCGCGAGGGGTTCACGTCGCACACGACCACTTCACCCAACCGCCCGGGGAACAACCCCTGCAGCATCTGCAGGTGCCGCTGTCCGATCGGACCGAAGCCGGTCATTCCCACTCGCAGCGGGCCCAGGTCGCCCCGTCGCCGCAGAAACTCCTCGATCATCAGCCCCGAGACCCCGGCGGTGCGAATGGCGCTGAGGGACGAGGAGTCGATCACCGCCAGCGGACGCCCCGTCGCGGCTTCATTGAGGATGGTCAGGGCATGGGCGCGGGGCAGCCCATGGGCCAGGTTGCCGGGGAAGCTGGCGATCCACTTCAGACCGGACATGTCGACGCTGCCCCCCACGAAGGCAGGCATGGCGATGATGCGATTGATCGGATCGCGGTAGCGCAGGTAGGGCTTCACCGGCTGGGCGAAGTCGCCCTTCGCCACCGTGGTCGCCGCCTGCCTGAGCACCGACACGATCTCGGACCAGGACGGATTCAGGTCGGCGACGTCCTGCTCACTTAGATAGTACATCGGAGCCTCCTGTGGCGTCGGCGGACCAGGTCGAACGAATGGCGCGCGGGGGCTCGAGGGCGGGTGGGCGAGCACGCAGGCCGAGCTCCGGAAAGCGCTCGGAGGCCCAGTCGTCGCTGAAGACGGTGTCGACGTACTTGTCCCCGAAGTCGGGGCTGATCACCACCACCGGCCCCACCAGCTCGTCGGCGCGCGCGTACTCCGCCACGCCACAAAGGGCCGTCGCGGTCGACGCGCCCACCAGGATCCCGTAGCGCTCGAGGATCTCGCGGGCCATCTTAACCGTCTCGGCCTCCGGGATCATGAAGACGCGATCGATCCCCTCCGGGTTGAAGATCTCGGGCCGGCGGCTGGTGCCGAGCCCCGGGATGTAGCGTTTGCCCGGCGGCGAGCCGAACGTGACCGAGCCGGCCACGTCGACAGCCACGATGGTGGGGCGCCGCGTGTAAGGCGCGAAGTACCGCACACACCCCCGCAGCGTCCCGGTGGTGCCGGCTCCCACGAACAGGGTGCCCAGGCCGGGGAAGTCAGTGGCGATCTCGTGGGCGGTGAACCGCTCGTGCGCGTTGGGGTTCGCGTCGTTGGCGTACTGGTTGGTCCACGTCAACGAAGGATCCTCGCCGACCATGCGCTTGATCAGCTTGATGCGCGTGTTGAGAAAGCCACCATTCTCATCCCGTTCGGTGACCCTGATGACCTTCGCGCCATACAGGCGCATCTGCGTCTCGCAGTAGGGTGCGGTGTTGGGATCCGTGACACACGTGAACGGATATCCCTTGACCTTGCACACGATGCTGAGGGCGATCCCGAGGTTCCCCGAGGACGACTCGATGATGTGGCTGTACATCGGGTCGATGCGACCACGCTCCTCGAGGTCCTCGATCATGTTGACGGCGGTCTTCATCTTGATCGACCCAGCCTGGTTCAACCCCTCCAGCTTCAAATAGATCGGTGTGTCATCGACGAACCTGGACAGACAGAAGTACGTATGGCGTTGCTGCAAATCGAGGGGAGACTCGGCAATAATCATTGAATTCTCCTCGGCACGTGTTTGAAAAGGAATGCCGAGACTGAATAGCAACGAAAAGACATGGCGAGCAATGTCGCATTTTGCGGCACGGACCTCGGTGTTGATTAGTTTTCGTTTGTCGAAATTGCCGCTGAACAGCCGCTGGTCGCAATCGGCCAAAAAGAATGTCCGCGCAATAAATACTGGCAACGTCGTTGAGTCGTTTTCGTGAATTTGTTTTCGACGATCATTGACGATGAACCAGCAACAATCCTACGCTCCACACTGAGGCAGTCCGCTGAGGTCTCGCGCGTCTCCAGTAAGCAGCGACGCGACCAGCGACAGTGGATCCCGGCGCGACACGCTGAAGGCAATTGAACAGCAGGGGGTGTGGATGGAAATCGCGAATGACATGGGGTTCCAGGCGGGCCGCTCGATCTGCGCGACCAGCGAGGCGGTCCCCGAGAGAGCGGCGGTGGTGGTAGGCGTCGATGAAAGGGAAGAGGGCCGGATCTCTCGGGCCCTCAAGGACGTCGCCGGGATCCTGGTCCGATTCAAGTCGGTCAACGAGGCCCTCGTCGAGGTGCCCCCCGACGCGGTGAGCCTGGTCCTCATCGACGCGAACGTGCGTGACGAGGTCCTCACCCGGGACGTTCCCCGCCTGCGCCTGCGCTTCGCCCACGCCGCCATCGTGGTCATGACCGACTACCCGTCGCTCCAGATGGCGGTCACGGCAGTGAAGCACGGCGCCGACGACTGCGTGGCCAAGCCGCTGTCGGCGGAGGAGATCGTCGGGTACATGGCGCCGCTGTCCCGGGTCGCCACCGCCGCGAAGTCGCTGGCCCCCGAGCTGCCCACGCTGGCGCGCGTGGAGTGGGAGTACATCAGTCGCATCCTGGCGCGTTGCCGAGGGAACCTCTCGGCTGCGGCGCGAGTGCTGGGGATCCGGCGCTCGACGCTGCAGCGGAAGCTGAAGAAGCTGCCGCCGACCTGGTGACGGCACGATCGACCGGCTCGTCGGCCGCGGCACGGCGGGCGCGGGCCTCGACGGGGTCGAGGGCCGCGCCGATGAGCGAACAGATGGGCACGGGCACGGACAGCACCCGGGCCCTACGTACGACGTCGCTCACCAGATCTTCGAGCTCGGACGGCCGGCCCGCCACGATGTCCCTCTGCAGGGACGAGGTGGCCGTCTCGGGCAGCCCGTCGATCCGTCTCAGCACGTCCTCCACCAGCGCGGGATCGAGGGAGACCCCGGAGGCCGCCGCCACCGCGGCGACCTCGCGCGCCACTTGGTGCAAGAGCGCACGGGACGAGGCGTTCCCTCGGATCTCGCCGATGGGAAGACGGACCAGCGCCCCGACCGCGCCGAACGCGGCGATGAACACCAGCTTGCTCCACAGCGCCGCCCCCACGTCGGAGACCACCGAGGCCGAGACGCCCGCCCGGACCAGCGCCGCCACCG
>Ga0070682_100002037_pt1 | contig 11287 bp, 8 predicted proteins | sample KBSC63LmetaG_FD_64668 | JGI IMG/M metagenome (GOLD analysis project Ga0070682, IMG submission 64668) | Corn rhizosphere microbial communities from Kellogg Biological Station, Michigan, USA - KBS C6-3L metaG | ecosystem: Host-associated > Plants > Roots > Rhizosphere | place: USA: Michigan... | reverse complement strand
GTTCATCAATTATTTTCCAAACCCGGAATTATTCAAAAAAAGAAAGGCCGGGGAAGAAAATCCTTACAAGCCCGTCACCGGCTGGTTCGACAAGGGAAATCATCTGGATATCTTCTTCAACACCAGGGATCAGGATAAGATCCAGCTGCTCTACAAAGTAGACGGACTCCATGCCTTCGTAAAAAAACATTTCCGCCATGCCAATGAAAGGGAAATGGCCCTCCTGATGGAGTTCGTACTGCACGGCCTCTCCGCCTACTCCATGATCAGCAAAAAAGTGGTGGAGGGTAAAATCGAATTCAAAGACCTGATCGGGTCCATGATGAATCTGAGCCCGGAGAATTATGGGGCGGAAGAGGAGGAGGATTTTGGGTGAAGTTGATAGTTGATAGTTGATAGTTGATAGTTGATAGTTGATTGACAACGCCGTAAAGTAGACTGCTTCACGGATTTTGAAAAAAATTTTCCAGCATGCGGGTTGCCTGATCTTTCACGCACGTCTATCCACTATCCACTATCAACTATCCACTAATTTTCCCTCACCAAACATTAACCTCCTTCTCCAACCCAATGCCAAACCGCTTTTTTACCGATGCGGCAATGGCATCGGCAAGCTCCAGGACTTCCTTGCCACTGGCGCCACCATAATTTACCAGCACCAGGGCCTGCCGGGGATGCACACCCGCATCTCCTTTCCGGTATCCCTTCCAGCCACACTGTTCAATCAGCCAGCCGGCGGCCAGCTTCACGGATCTTTCCTCATGGGGATAGGCAGGTAAATCCGGATAAGCTTTTGATAGTGATAAAAACAAAGCATGATCCACCACCGGGTTTTTAAAGAAACTTCCCGCATTTCCGATCTCTGCCGGATCCGGGAGTTTGGACCTCCGGATATTGATGACCGCCTGGGAGACGGAACGCACGGATGGATTCCGGATATCCATTTGCTTCAGTTCCTCCTGAATCGCGCCATAACTGGTATTTAGTACCGGCGTTTTATTCAGAATAAATGTAACATTCAAAATAATATACCTGTTCTTCCCGGCAGATTTAAAAAAACTGTCCCGGTAACCGAAAGCGCAGTCATTCAGACCAAACGTATATATTTTTCGGTTCTTCCGGTCGAAAGCTTCCAGCTCGTAAAACGAATCTTTCAGTTCAGCACCGTAAGCTCCGATATTCTGGATGGGGGCAGCCCCGACATTGCCAGGAATCAGGGAGAGGTTCTCGAGCCCTCCCCAGTTACGGCCAATGCTGTACAACACAAAAGAATGCCAGTTCTCTCCTGCTCCGGCACGCACATAAACATGCGATTCATTTTCCTTGATCAGGTCAACACCGCGGATATCCATTTTTAAAACTGAGCCCCGGATATTCTTTGTCAGGAGTATATTACTTCCTCCGCCCAGCACCCAGACCGCATTGCCCGGATCCTTCTGCAGCACCTCCCTTAACTGATCAACGTCGGAAACAGACACAAACTGATCCGCCAGGGCATCAATATGAAAACTATTGTAAGGAAGCAGGGACTTATGCTGTTCTATAACCATGTCTGGCTCATTTTTATTTCACTATACCGGATCAATATCGGGAACAATGTTAACCGATCTGAATTTCCTGTCGCTTTGCATAATCGCGCGCTGCTGCTGAATAACCTGCTTGGCATATGCAATTGTACTGCCATTCTTAGGAAGTTTCAGCATCAGTTCCATGATATATTGATTGCGGATCCGGCTAACCACCGGTTCGGCCGGACCGGTAATATACCGGTCGAAATCCTTTTTCAGCTGCAGGGCAAACAAAGCCGCCGCATCCTGCACCGCTTCCTTCAGCTTATGCCGGAAGCTGATCTGAATAATCCGGGAAAAGGGAGGATAAAAAAAATGCTGCCGGGCAATCATTTCCTGTTCATAGAACGATTTATAATCATGATCCATCACATACCGCAACACCGGATGTTTGGTATTAGCCACCTGGATCAGCACCTTCCCTTTACCGTCTTTTCTCCCCGCCCTTCCGCTCACCTGCTCCATCAGCTGAAATGCGCGTTCATTCACACGAAATTCCGAAAAGTTCAGCAAACTATCCGCATCCAGTATCCCCACCAGATCAACCCGGTCAAAATCCAATCCCTTTACAACCATCTGTGTTCCGACCAGGATATCCACTTTCTGCTGCTCGAACGATTTGATCAGTTGGTCATGCGCCGTTTTCCCGCGAACACTATCGACGTCCATTCTTGCAACGCGCGCTTTTGGAAATAACGTTTCCAGTTCCTCTTCAATCTTTTCTGTTCCGAAATTGCGCTGGATGAACTGCTGGCTGCCGCAGGCTGCGCAGGTATTTACCGGCGGATAGCTGCTCCCGCAATAATGGCAAAGCAATTTATTCGTCAGCTTATGATAGGTTAATGAAACATCGCAGTTCTTACATTGCGGTATCCATCCGCAAACCCGGCAGATCTGGTAGGGAGAATAACCGCGGCGGTTCCGGAACAGGATAACCTGATTTTTAAGATCCAGCGAATGCCGGATGGCTTCCTGGAGAGCAGGCGTGACAATCACTTTGGATCCGTCCTTCTGCAGAAACTTTTTGGTATCGATCAGACTGATAACCGGCAGATCGACCTGTCCCCATCTTTCTTTCAGTTCTGCGAAACCATACTTTCCGGAAACTGCATTGAAATAGCTCTCCACCGCCGGCGTGGCGCTTCCCAGCAGCACTTTCGCCTGGACCAGGGAAGCATAATAGATTGCCGTATCACGTGCGTGATAGCGTGGCGCCGGATCCTGTTGCTTATAGGAAGTGTCGTGTTCTTCATCCACGATGATCAGACCCAGACTGCCAAAAGGCAGAAAAAGAGACGACCTCGCGCCCAACAGGATTTTAACTTCTCCGCTCCGCACTTTATTCCAGATCTCAAACCGCTCATTATGACTGAACCGGCTGTGATAAATACCCAGATGACCGCCGAAATGCTGTTGCAGCTTGCGTACGATTTGGGAGGTGAGCGCGATCTCCGGGACCAGGTAGAGAACCTGCTTGTTTGCCAGCAGGAATTTTTCGATCATCCGGATATAAACCTGCGTTTTACCGCTGGAGGTAATGCCATGCAAAAGACTGACCGGTTTGGTTTCGAATTGTTCGGAAATTGCCGAAAATACTCTCTGCTGCTCGGGAGAGAACGCAAACCCGATCTGAATATTTTTGGGTAATGTCCTCAGCCTGTCGATGGAACGCTGTTCCGCCACCAGGATATTTTTAGCGATCAGCCCTTTGAGTTGCGCATCCGATGCACCGGATTTTTTCAGCAGCGAAGAACGTGTAACTTCCAATTCTGTTTTCTGCAGATGCAGGTAACTCAGCAAAAGTTCCACCTGCTTTTCGGCGCGCTGCAGCTTTTTATCCTCATTTAAAAGTTGCGCGAGCTTTTCTTCCGTTGCATAGTCGCTGTGTAATAAAATATAAGTTTCCTTTTTTGGTTTATAGGATTCCTTCAGCGCTTCCCAGACGAAACAAACCGATTTATCTATCAGCCTTTTTACCACCGGATAAACCGAATGACTGCTGAGGATTTCCTGCGCTTCGGAAAGTTTTAACTCCTTTTTGATCAGCAATGCCTCTGCCAGCAGGAATTCTTCATTATCCAGGGAGGAAAAATCATCCCCGAAGGCATCCTGGTAAACCAGGATACTCTCGCTGCTCAGCTTAAAATGCGCGGGCAGGGAAGCGGCCATCACCTCCCCTTCCGAACACATATAATATCCGGCAATCCATTCCCATAATTTTAATTGTTCAGGATATACCAGCGGTTCTGCATCCAGTACATTCCCGATGGGTTTGGGATTAAATGCTTCGGGCTTTTCAGCCAAAAGACATTTAACAATTCCCGCATATTTTTTATTCCGGAGGGTTACTTCCACGCGGCAGCCGGGCTGCAGTCCCGGGAGCAAATCTTCCGGAACGGACCAGGTATAGTTTTTAGGCAGTGCGAGCGGTATGATGATCTCTGCGTACAAATTTTTGTCGTTGTTAAGAATTAAACAATGGAACCCGTTCTAAGTTCAGGCTAACGGGAATTGATCCAGGCAGCCCGGTATTCCCTGAGTTTGCGATCCATTTCCCCGAATACCTTTTCTTTAAAAAGATTTATATCGGTTAAGGTATAACCTTCGGGACTGATTTCATCCAGGAAAATCACCCTGGATTTTCCGGGTTTCAGACTTAGGATGGAACGATAATTCATTAACCTGAAATTATCCAGAAAAAGCAGAGGTTTCAGCGGCGTTCCCGTTTGTATCGAGATCCGGAAAGCTCCGTCATAAAAGGATTTCAGCGGATGGCCGGTTTCATTGAAAGTTCCCTCGGGAAAAATGAAAACGGAAACATGATGCTTCAGCAGTTTTTTTAATTCCCGCACACTCTGCGCCCGGTTGCGGGTACTGCCGCGATCCACCATCACCGCGCCCCGGCTATAGATATACCCGAATACAGGCACTTTTTTCAGATCTGCCTTGGCCAGCACCCGGAAAGTCTGTTTCCGGATGGCCTTGAAAATGCAGGGTATGTCGAGATAGGAAATATGATTGCTGATGAATACATAGGTCTTTGAGGGATCATAGGGCGATTCAAAAATATTTTCATGCCGGATGCCCAGTAAAAAATACCAGCAATCGGCCCAGACTTTGCACAGATTACAAATCCCGTTCCCTCCGCTGACCTTTCCGAATAAGGAAAAAATAATCACCAGCGGAAATGCGATCAACGTAAAGACCGCGAACCAGATAAATGCATAAATATTGTAGATGATCCGGATAAAACTTAGCCCAGCCTTCATTAAGTCACATTCTGTTGAAACGAAAATAATCAATTGGGCCCATATGCATCAGTTGCAATGGCACTGCCACTCCACGTCGAGTTCAATACAGGTGATGATGATGAGCTTTTCGCCCGAAGGCGCGACGATAATCCGCAGATGCTGACGTTCATCGGTATAATCTTCCACTGCATATTTGGGATCCGGTTTTGCGTCCGGTTCACTTTTGGCATAGTTGATCGTGCCGGAATTTCATATAAAGATACAGCACAATTATTGCCCTTCCCGGCTGTATCTTTGCGCCCATGGCTGAGGCAAAAACCATCGCTTTTCATACGCTCGGATGCAAACTGAATTTTTCAGAAACGGCATCGCTTTCGCGCCTGGTGCAGAATGCCGGGTTCGAAAAAAAAGCATTCGATGCCGATCCAGATGTTTATGTGATCAATACCTGTTCGGTAACGGAAAATGCGGATAAGGAATGCCGTTACCTGGTGCGGCAGATCCGGCGGAAATCCCCGGAAAGCTTTGTGGTGATCACGGGCTGTTATGCCCAGCTCAAACCGCAGGAAATTGCTGAAATACCAGGCGTTAACCTGGTATTGGGCGCTGCCGAAAAATTTAACCTGGTTGAACATATCGGCCAGCTCGTTAAGGGGGACTCAGCCAAAATCTGCAGTTGCGATATTGCGGAAGTACAATCCTTTCACGACGGGTTCTCCCTGAATGACCGCACCCGGGCATTTCTGAAAGTGCAGGACGGCTGCGATTATTCCTGCAGCTTCTGCACCATCCCCATGGCCCGCGGCAAAAGCCGCAGCGATAATATTGATCATGTATTGGAGAATGTGCGTCAGCTGGCCGCCGGCGGAATTCAGGAAATCGTGCTGACAGGAGTAAATCTGGGCGATTTCGGATATGCAGAACCCCTTCCGGCCGTAAATAATCCGTCCCTGCCAAAAAAGGAATCGGATAAAGCGCAGGGTATTGACAAAAGAAAAAGGGAAAGCTTTTACGAACTCACGCAGGCGCTTGAGCGGATGACCGAAATGCCGCGGTTCCGGATCTCTTCCATTGAGCCCAACCTGCTGACAAACGAGATCATTGAACTGGTGGCCAACAGCGACCGGTTCATGCCACATTTTCATATCCCGCTGCAAAGCGGCAGCAATAAAATATTAGGCATGATGCGCAGAAGATATCAACGCGAGCTCTATGCCGACCGCGTGGCCCGTATTAAAACCCTTATGCCCCATGCAGCTATCGGCGCTGATGTAATTGTGGGATTTCCGGGAGAAACCGAAGAAGACTTCAAAGAAACATTCGACTTCCTCCATGCGACAGATGTTTCTTATCTCCATGTTTTTACTTACTCCGAGCGCGACAATACCCGCGCGCTGGAAATTAAACCCGTTGTGCCGGTTTCGATTCGCAACGAACGCAATAAGATCCTGCGCAATCTCTCTTTTCAAAAACTGCAATATTTCACTGCCCTGCATTCCGGGCAAACGCGGAAAGTATTATTCGAACGCAGTAAGATGCAGGATATGATGGAAGGATATACCGATAACTATATCAAAGTAACCACTCCCTATCGCGCCGATTGGGCAAACCGCATTGTAGACTGGCAATTGTAAGTGACAAAAGAATGAATAAGATCACCCGGTTTTTTCAGTTTATAGTGTTGATCCCCGCCGCCAGTTTCATTGCTTCACCGGTCTTTTGTCAGCACAGCCTCAATGTAAAAGACCTCGGCGCGAAGGGAGACGGCAGGCAGGATGATTACCCTGCCATTCAAAAAGCCGTAGACAGCGCTATCCATAATCCTGGTTCCGCCACATCAGTATATTTTCCCATCGGAACTTACCGCATATCCCATCCCATCCTGTTGCAGCAAGTGGTGAACGGGCGCTGGAAATTTTTCTCTATACGCCTATTGGGCGAAACACCCGCCAAATCTGCCCCGGCTTCTTATCTGTCATCCATCCTTTGCGATTTTAAGGAAGGTTTTGCCATCGGTATACAACTGGGACGCGGCATTCATATCGAAAACCTCAGTTTTGTTGGCCGTTATACTTTTCCACTGACCATTTCAAATAAGAATATCGGAACAATCCCTTATTCGGCATGGAATAACGGATCCGTTCAGGACAGCCGCTACGCACCTTATGCAGGCATCGTTATTGACCCGTTTTGCGACTCAAATCTGTTGAAAGCTGCAGAAGGATACCGTTTTTTGAGAGATCAGTATTTGCCAAACACCGGGCGCGGAGGAACAAGTGACGTGGAAATCAGACAATGTTCGGTTCATCAGTTCGCGGCAGGTATTGTTCTGACTCCAAATCCGCTTACTGCAAATGACGAAATGATCAACATTATTGATTGCAATATAGATGCAGTAAAAATTGCCATCGCCATTGGTCAGGATCAAAGCAAGGAAATCCATATCGACCGGCTCAAATGCTGGAGCAGCACCTATACCGTGCTGGATGGCCTGAATTACGGAAGGGGAACCGGAGGAGGGTCGGTCATGATTAACGGGATGAATATTGCGGGAAATGTCCATCAGCTTTTCTATATCCGCACCGACCGCTTCCCGCTGAGTGCAAAGGATGTTTTTGCAGAAAGCCTTTTCAGGATCGGAACGGTGGGTGGCGCCGCCGGGGCCAGTTTTATAAATTTTCAGATCGATTTTCTTACTGGCCCGGGACTCCCGGCAGCTGATTACCTGTTCGCCGGAGGGCCGGCTGTCTTCGACGGCGGAATGCTGAGATTTTACAATGGCAGTAAAACGCAAAGAATGATCTTTAACAATGCGCGGGTTGTGTTCCGGGATATGACGATGAGCACTGCACCCATTATTACCAGCATTTACGGACGGGGACTGGCCACCAACCCCGAACCCCTGTTTGATAATGTGGCCATTCAATACAGCAGGTGGTTTGGCGGAGTAATCGGGAGAGATCAGACCTATCCGGTTCCTTATTATTTTATGAATGGTATCGATCCGCTTTACCACAATTCATCGTACGCTTTCGAATCGCGGGAGGGGGTCAGTTACCGAATCCATGAAACGCAGGATTATGAAGAACTGGTTCCTATCGGAAGCGCAAACGTCGTAATTGACCGGAACAATTTTACGGGTTACTTCATTGGTCATACGGAAAATCTTCTAACAGGCGATTATATTTTAACAGGCGACCTGAGGCCGGCTCCGACTTCGCAGATCGGAAGGATCACTGCCGTCGCACAGGATACGGTTTACCTGGATCAGGTCGGACTGAACGCGAAGAGTGGAAAGTACAATCTGTTTTTGTCAGTCGTTTATTACACCGAGGATGGCTTCCTGTTCGACTGCAAAAAAGGAAGTAACAAAATGACCTCCGTGCGGACGGTTTCAAAAGGGAGGGCTTCGTATTTTCCCGGTACCCGGTTCACAACAGACCTGTTTCCGAAAGGAGCTTATGTACTGAAAGAAGATACAGCGGCCCGAACCATCACGATGTCTGCGCCGGCACTCGAAACTGCCAGTGATGTCAGCCTGGTGAACGGAAATCCGGATATCATTACGACCGGCGGGGTCAGATCACATTAGCCCCAGTATTGCCCCATTTTTTTTCGGAGAAATGCCACGCTGCGCTCCAGCTGTTCCATCCCATCCATTCCATCTTCGATACTGATCCAGCCGTTAAAATGAACGCGCTTCAGTTCCGTAAAAATAGCGTCATAGTCATTCAGTCCCTTCCCGATCTCACCGTGACGCAACCGCTTTGCATAGCCCGTTACGCCGGCCTCTTCCTGCTGCAGGTCTTTTATGGTTCCCTCCAGCAGATACCGGTCACTGGCATGCATCGTGACCACCCGATCTGATACACGCTTCAGCAACGCTATCGGATCTTCGCCGGCGAGATAAGTGTTGCTGGGATCGTAGTTTACAGCAAAATTTGGATGCTGTATTGACGCGGCCAGTTGACAGAATACATCCATTTTTTGGGCAAATTCGGGATACTCCCAGAAATCATCCTTGTAATGATTTTCCAGGATGAGCACAATACCCAGCTCAGCTGCATAGGGCAGGCAAGCCTCTATACTTTCCGAAGCCAGTTTTACACCATCATCGTTGGAAATTCCGGGCCTTCGCTGACCGGAGAGCACCCGGCAATAGGAACCGCCGAGAATATGCGTCATTTCGATCCATCCCTTCTGCTTTTCAATTTCTTTCTCCCGGAACCGGATATCCGGATGCGTGAAGTCCGGAGAGCAACAGAGCATGGGGATCTTCTTACCCCGCTCTTCCACCTGCCGGCGAAAAACAGACCAGTTTTTTTTATCCCGCATTTCGAGGAAACCGGCATACCATTCCAAACCGTCCACATCAAGCTTTGCCGCCAGTTCAATCCATTCGGAAACAAGCATGCTGCCGTCTTTACAAAGAGCATGCATAAACGCTTTGGGAAAAACGGCTAACTGCGGCATAAATAATATTTGTTATTTTTTTGCAGGAATGGTCGTGGTATCTTTTGGAGGGTTGCGCCCGAGAAAAGGATATTGCTCCAGGTCAACTACCTGGCCGCTCACCGGGCCACTTTCATCCGCCAGCCAGTAAACAGCTGCCGCCGCAATTTCGGCAGGTGACAGGATGCGGCCGGCGGGGGCGTAAACAGTTGGAATTTCTTTGTACCAGTCCTCAGCAAGTCCGTGTTCCCTTTTCCGTTTGGTTTCGGTTTCTGTCAACACCCAACCCGGATTGATCTGGTTCACGCGTACGCCATCTTCGCGGTGAAGAGTATCACCGAGGTTTCGGGTCATGGTCATCAATGCACCTTTTGAAATACTGTACGCAAGTAAATTCGGCTCGCCGCTCCAGGCATTTACCGAACCGATATTCAGTACACAGCCCTTTGCTTTTCGCAGTTGCGGCAGGGCCGCCTGTATCAGGGAGAAGGGCGCAATCGTATTTACTTCGATCACCCGGCGAAGAAAAGCAGGATCCGTTGTATGAATATTGGACGATACCACTATCGCCGCATTGTTGACAACTGCATCCAGTCTGCCAAAGGTTTCCAGCGCGAGATTCACCAGCCGCTGTGCCGCACCTTCGGCTGTAATATCTTCAATATGCAATACTGCTTTTTCTTTGCCAATTTCTGCTGTCACTTCTTCCCCCAGGTTCTTTTCAAGACCATGAATGATAACCGATGCGCCTTCCGCAACACAACGCATTGCGATGGCTTTGCCAATACCGGTGCAACTTCCGGTTATGATAATTACTTTGTTCTGAAGACGCATATTTTTATTTTATACCGGCTTTAATATACTTTTCACCGTTTGGCCCTGATGCATTTTTTCAAAAGCTTCATGCCATCCGGTAACAGGCCATATTCCGCCAATGATGGGTTTCACATCCAGTTTTCCGCTGGCAAGCAGGGCGATCACCCGTTCCCAAATGGGCCAGTTATGGCTGAAGCTTCCCTGTAAGCTGATATTTTTTTGCACGAGGGGATCCAGGGAAAATCCCAGGGGCTGGGGACCCCATCCTACTTTGCTGATATGTCCACCGGGACGAACTACTTCCATAGCCATTTTTAATGTAATGCTGGCCCCGGCCGCATCAATAACACAATCGGCCCCGAGCCCATCTCGCTGTCTTGCCCATGCCGTGGCGTCTCCGATGATGGTTTCGCAGCCATATTGTTTGGCGATACTCAAACGTTGTTTATCCTTTTCCAAACCCACAATCGCAACCTCCGCGCCGCAAAGGCTGGCAACTGCCGAACATAAAATGCCAATAGTTCCCGGCCCGAATACAACCACCCGGTCACCCGGTTTCAACCTTGCGTTTTCCACCACGGCGCTGAAAGCCACACAACAGGGTTCAGTAAGACAGGCATGCTCGAAAGGAAGATGATCGGGAATGGAATGAAGGCATCGGCCCGGTACGCGAACGAAACGGGTCATGGCGCCATCCACACCGTATCCAAATCCCTTGCGGGACGGATCCAGATTATATAAACCCCGACGACTCATGGGGCTGTCGGGATTGATCACGGCGGCTGTTTCACTTACCACCCGATCACCGGCTTTCCAGCCGGTGATCCGTTTACCCGTTTCAACAATATGGCCGCCGAACTCGTGTCCGAGTACGATCGGATAATTTACCGGCCAGCTGTGATCTGCTGTCCATTGATGCAGGTCGCTGCCACAAACACCCACATAGGCTACCTCCAGCAGCACATCGTCTTCTCCGATCAGTGGCCGGGGTACTTCGCGGATCTCAACAGATCCTTTCTCCGGAGCATAATTAACAACGGCAGCCGATTTCATTATTTCAATTTAAGTTTTTAAGTTACTCATTTATTTACCTGCCGGAACATCGCCGTATGCATGTACTTTTTCACAAATCAGACGGAGTGAAGATTTCAGATCTCCTCCTGCTGTTTTGAACGAATCCGCATCAATGGTTAAGGGTGC
>Ga0070682_100002032_pt1 | contig 11307 bp, 9 predicted proteins | sample KBSC63LmetaG_FD_64668 | JGI IMG/M metagenome (GOLD analysis project Ga0070682, IMG submission 64668) | Corn rhizosphere microbial communities from Kellogg Biological Station, Michigan, USA - KBS C6-3L metaG | ecosystem: Host-associated > Plants > Roots > Rhizosphere | place: USA: Michigan... | reverse complement strand
ACTGGAACGCGAGGGAGTCGCCTGCGCCCGCGAGCTCCGCCAGGAGGCCGGCCGTGCGCTCGGCGGGGAAGGTCGCCGGGTCGGGGAAGCCGCCGGCGAACGAGATCAGCTCCGGGTTCGCGAGGAGGCCGAGGATCGCCGCGATGCCGTCGCCGGCACCGGCGCGGGTACGGGCCGCGAAAAGCTCCTCCCAGCGCCCTGACTCGGGGGTGACGGCCATCGGCCAACGATAGTCGGATCCGGCCCCGGCCCGGGGTTCGATCAAGACCTCCTTGAATCCGGGCCGCGTCTCATCGAGAACTTAGAAGAACCTGCAAACTTCGGGGCACAACCGACTCCGGGAGGCGATCGTGGAACCGAGCGAGTGGAGCGAGCGGCTCGAGCAGGCGCTCTTCGAGATCCGGCGTGTGATCGCCGGCCAGGATCAGATGCTCGAGCGCGTGCTCGTGTGCCTGCTCGCGCAGGGACATCTCCTGATCGAGGGCGTGCCCGGGCTCGCGAAGACGCTGACGATCAAGACGACGGCCGGTGTGCTCGGCGGCTCGTTCGCGCGCGTCCAGTTCACACCCGACCTCGTCCCCGCCGATCTCGTCGGCACGCGCGTCTACCGCCCCGACCAGGGCACGTTCGAGACGGAGCTCGGCCCGGTCTTCTGCAACTTTCTCCTCGCCGACGAGATCAACCGTGCGCCCGCCAAGGTTCAGAGCGCGTTGCTCGAGGTGATGCAGGAGCGCCAGGTGACGATCGCGCACACGACGTATCCCGTGCCCGACCCGTTCCTCGTGATGGCGACGCAGAACCCGATCGAGTCGGAGGGGACGTATCCGCTGCCCGAGGCGCAGGTCGACCGCTTCATGCTGAAGATCCTCATCGACTACCCCGAGCACGACGAGGAGCTCACGATCGTGCAGCGCCAGCTCGGCGCGCCGCCGGAGCTGCGCGAGGCGCTCTCGCTCGACGACCTGCAGACGCTGCAGCGCGCCGTCTACGACGTGTACGTCGACCCGTCGCTCGTCAGCTACGCGGTGACGGTCGCGACGGCGACGCGCAAGCCCGCCGACGTCGGCCTACCGCAGCTCGGCGAGTACATCGACTTCGGGGCGAGCCCGCGCGGGCCGATCAGCATCACGCAGGCCGTGCGCGCGCTCGCGCTGATCCGCGGCCGCGACTACGCGACGGCCGAGGACGTCAAGGCCCTGACGAAGGACGCGCTCCGTCACCGGCTCGTGCTGAGCTACCAGGCGCTCGCCGAGGGCGTCACGCCGGACAGCCTGCTCGACCAGGTCCTCGCGGCCGTCCCCGTTCCGGAGGTGAGCCTGTCGCGGCCGAGCGGGGTGTGACCTCCGGGCTTCTCGGCTCGGCGACACCGGAGCGGCCGGGCCCCGGGCCGCTGCCTGCCGCGGCGCTTCGCGCCCTGCAGATCGAGGTCGGGCGCCGGTTGCAGGGAATGCTCGCCGGCGACTACCGCTCGTCGCAGTACGGCGAGGGCGTCGAGCTCGCGCAGGTGCGGCCGTACGTGCCCGGCGACGACGTACGCCGGATCGAGTGGAACGTCACCGCCCGCATGGGCGAGCCGCACGTGCGGGTGACGATGGCGGAGCGCGTCCTCGTCTCGTGGCTCCTGCTCGACACCTCGCCGTCGATGCAGTTCGGCACCGGCGACCGCCGGAAGGCGGACGTCGCGGACGGCGTCGCGATCGCGGTCGGGCACGTCGCGACGCGACGCGGCAACCGCCTCGGTATCACGACGTTCGGCGACCGCAAGCCCACGACGCTTCCCCCGCATCAGGGCCGCCACGGCCTGATCGGCCTCCTCGCTGCGCTCCAGCGGGAGCCGGAGGAGGAGCAGGTCGGCGCGACGTCGCTCGGCGCGGCGCTCGCGCGTACGCGCGCGATCGCGCGCCAGCGCGGCGTCGTCGTCATCGTCTCGGACTTCCGCGGCCCGCTCGACTGGCGCAAGCCGCTCCTCGACGTGATGAGCAAGCACGAGGTGCTGGCAGTCGAGATCCGCGATCCGCGCGAGCAGGAGCTGCCCGACGTCGGCGACCTCTGGCTCGTCGACCCCGAGACCGGGCGCCAGTTGCGCGTCGACACGCGCAGCCGGTCGCTGCGCGAGCGCTTCGCGGCCGCGGCGGCCGAAGAGCGGAGCGGGGTCGCGCGGGTGCTCTCTGCGCTCGGCGTGCCGCACTGCGTCCTCACGACTCGGGGCGACTGGCTCCGGCCGTTCGCAACGTTCCTCGGGGCGGCGCGGAGATGACGTTCGACCGCCCGCTGCTCCTCGTCGCGCTCGTCGTGCTGCCGCTCCTCGTGCTCGCGTGGCGCCGCCAGGAACGGCGCCGGGCCGCGCAGGCGGCAGTCTTCGCGAGCCCGGCGTTGATTCCCAACCTCGTCGGCCGTCCACCCGGAGCGCGACGCATCGTTCCGCTCGCCCTCTTCCTGGTGGCGCTCGCCGCTCTCGTCGTCGGCGCAGCTCGGCCGCACGCGCACATCAGCGTGCCGCGCAAGGAGGCCACGATCATCCTCGCCGTCGACATCTCACGCTCGATGACCGCGCAGGACGTGCGACCGACGCGGCTCGCCGCGGCGCGGAACGCGGCCGACGCGTTCCTGGCGAAGGTGCCGAAGGAATACTCGATCGCGGTGGTCGGCTTTGGTACCCGCGCGTTCGTCGCGCTTCCCGCCACGACCGACCGCGTGCTCGCGCGCGACGCGCTCGCGTCGCTTTCGCCGAGCGAGGGGACCGCGATCGGCGACGCGGTGGCGCTCGCCGTTCGGATCGGCAAGAAGCAGCCTGCCGCCGACGGGTTCGCGCCCCCCGCGTCTGCACTCCTCATCTCGGACGGGACGCGCGACGGCGGGCGGAACTCACCGCTCGCGGCGGCGCGGAAGGCACGTGCGGCGGGCATCCCGATCTCGACCGTGCTCGTCGGAACCGCGGCCGGGATCGTCACGAACAAGCTCGTCGGCGGCTACGAGGAGCAGATCCGCGTCCCGCCGAGCCCGGGCACGCTGCAGCAGATCGCGAAGCTCAGCGGCGGCACGTTCTTCCGCGCCCGCACGAGCGCCGCGCTCACCGATGTCTACAAGAAGCTCGCGACGCGCGTCGGCCACAAGACCCAGGACCGCCAGATCGCGGATCTCTTCGGCATCGGCGCCGCGGTGCTGATGCTCGCGGGCGGCGCGCTCTCGGCGTACTGGTTCCGGAGGCTCGTGCCGTGAGGCGTCTCGCCGTCCTCGTCGCCGTCGCCGCGACGGCCGCAGTCGCGGCCGGCTCCGCCGCAGCGACGAACGAGTGCCGCGGCCTGCAGGTCTGCGTGCCCGTCGCCGGTCCGTGGGTCGTCGCGTCGCCCGGCCGCGTCGAGTTCCAGCTGTCCTGCCCGAAGCGCTTCATCGTCGCGGGCCTCGACGCGGAGCTCAGCGTGCGGGGCATCGAGCTCGGCTTCGTCGGCAGCCTCGGCAGCCCGGTCAACCCGGGCATCACCACGTCGCGCGACGCGGTCTTCCTCGGCCGGCTCGTGCGCGGCGGCAACGCGGCCTCGAGCTTCCGGCCGCACATCGGCTGCGTGCCCGCGTCGGGCGGCGGCCGGCGGACGCCGACGGCGTATCGCCCGTTTCCGCCGGGAAAGGCGACGACGCGCCTGGCGCTCACCGTGCAGGTGCGGCCGGGCACGGTGACGCGCACCGCCCGCTGCGGCGCGCGCGAGCGGCTCGTGACAGCGACCTACGCGCTCGGCTTCTTCGGCGACGCGCCGCCGCCGGTCTCGGCCGTCAGGGCGGTCCACGTGAGGAGGAGCGTGCGGAGCGGAGCCGTGCGGCTCAGCGTGCAGGCGGGCCCTGCGGTCGCGGGCGCGCGGGCAGTGGTGCAGCTCGACCTGATGTGCGCGCCGCGATGACGTTCGGGCACCCCTATCTCCTGGTGTGGCTCGCGGTGCTCCCGCTCGGGCTCCTCCTCTATCGCCTCGTCACGAGACGCCGGCGCATGCAGTACGCGGTTCGCTACACGAACGTCGACGTGCTCGCGACGGTTGTCGCGACGGAGCGCCCGTGGCGTCGCCTGCTCGCGGCCGGGGTCTTCCTGCTGGCGCTCGCGACGCTCTGCGTCGCGGCATCGCGGCCACACGTTCACCGCCTCGTCGCGAGCAACAACGCGACCGTCGTGCTCGTGCTCGACGTGTCGGGCTCGATGCAGGCGGTCGACGTGAAGCCGACCCGCCTGATCGCCGCCCAGCGTGCGCTGCACACGTTTCTCGCGAAGGTGCCGTCGGGCCTCAAGGTCGGGCTCGTGCTCTTCGCGGGCGAGGCGGAGGTCGCGACGCCGCCGACGACCGACCACGCCCTCGTCTCGGAGGCGATCGACGAGGTCGACTTCTTCAACGGCTTCGGCGGCACGGCGATCGGCGACGCGCTCGCGACCGCGGTGCAGGTTGGCCTGCGCTCCGCCGGGGTGCAGGGAGGCGGGGTGACGGCGACCGGCCCGGAGCGCAGCCTCGTGTCGTACGTCACGGCGGCGAAACGGCCTGCGAGCACGCTCGTGTCGATTCTCTTCCTCTCCGACGGCCACCAGACGCGCGGCATCCTCACGCCGGCGCAGGGAGCGCAACGCGCACGTGCGGCCGGCGTTCCCGTGTACACGGTCTCGCTCGGCACGACCGGCAACACGACGATGCGGGGCTATCCGCAGGGCTTCGGGGCAGGCGGCGGCTTCGGCGGCGGCCTCGGCCAGCGCGGCCTCTCGCCCGACCCGAAGACGCTGCACGCGATCGCGACGACCACGGGCGGGAAGTTCTACCGCGCGCGATCTGCGGGCGCAGTGGAGGAGGCGTACGCCTCGCTCGGCTCGAAGCTCGGCCGCAAGCCCGGCTCGACCGAGGTCACCGACCTCTTCCTGATCGGCGCCGCCGGTTTGCTCGTTCTCGCCGGCCTGCTCTCGGCGCTCTGGTCGCCGCGCCTACCCTGATCTCTCAGGCGCGAACGAGCGGCTTGTACTTGATGCGGTGCGGCTCGAGCGCCTCGGCGCCGCGCGTCTCCTTCACCCATTCCACGTAGTCGCCCCAGGATCCCTCGAACCAGGCCGTCTGCGAGTCGCCCTCGAAGGCGAGAATGTGCGTCGCGACGCGGTCGAGGAACCAGCGGTCGTGGGTGATGACGACCGCGCAGCCGGCGAACTCGAGCAGGGCGTCCTCGAGCGCGCGCAGCGTGTCGACGTCGAGATCGTTCGTCGGCTCGTCGAGCAGCAGGACGTTCCCACCGCTTCGCAGCAGCTTCGCCAGATGGACGCGGTTTCGCTCGCCGCCCGAGAGGTCGCCGACGCGCTTCTGCTGGTCGCCGCCCTTGAAGTTGAACCACGACACGTACTGGCGTGAGTTGACCTCTTTCTTGCCGAGCTCGATCAGGTCGCTGCCGCCGCTGATCTCCTTCCAGACGGTGCTCGCCGGGTCGAGGTCGCCGCGCGACTGGTCGACGTATGCGAGCTTCACCGTGTCGCCGACCTTCAGCGCTCCCCCGTCGACGGGCTCCTCGCCCGCGATCATGCGGAAGAGGGTCGTCTTGCCGGCCCCGTTCGGGCCGACGACGCCGACGATGCCCGCCGGAGGCAGTGAGAAGGTCAGATCCTCGACGAGCAGCCGGTCGGCGAATCCCTTCTGCACGTGGTCGGCGTCGATCACGACGTCACCGAGCCGCGGCCCGGACGGAATGTGAATCTCGACCTTGTCCAGCTTCACCGACTGCTCGTCCGCGAGTAGCTGCTCGTACGCGCCGAGCCGGGCCTTCGACTTCGCGTGGCGCGCGCGCGGGCTCATACGCACCCACTCGAGCTCGCGGGCAAGCGTGCGGCGGCGCGCCGACTCGGTCTTCTCCTCGATCGCGAGCCGCTCCTGCTTCTGCTCGAGCCACGACGAGTAGTTGCCCTGGAAGGGTAGGCCGCGCCCGCGATCGAGCTCGAGGATCCAGCCGGCCACGTTGTCGAGGAAGTACCGGTCGTGCGTGACGGCGACGATCGTGCCCTTGTAGTCGGCCAGGAAGCGCTCGAGCCACGCGACCGACTCGGCGTCGAGATGGTTCGTCGGCTCGTCGAGCAGCAGCAGATCGGGCGCCGAGAGCAGGAGCCGGCAGAGGGCGACCCGGCGGCGCTCGCCGCCGGAGAGGGTGCCGACGTCGCGGTCGCCGTCCGGCAGGCGCAGCGCGTCCATCGCATGGTCGAGATGCTCGTCGAGCTGCCACGCATCCGCGCGGTCGATCTGGTCCTGCACCTTCGCCTGCTCGGCGAGGAGCGTGTCGAAGTCGGCGTCGGGCTCGGCGAAGCGCGCGGAGATCTCGTTGAAGCGGTCGAGGACGTCGCGCAGCTCCCGTACGCCGTCCTCGACGTTGCCGCGCACGTCCTTCTCCGGGTCGAGCCACGGCTCCTGCTCGAGCAGCCCGACGCTCGCGTTCGGAGCGAGCTCGGCGACGCCCGACGACGGCTCCTCCTTGCCCGCCATGATGCGTAGGACGGTCGACTTCCCGGCCCCGTTCGGGCCGAGCACGCCGATCTTCGCGCCGGGGAAAAACGACAGGGAGATGTTCGCCAGCACCTGGCGGTCCGGGCCGTAGAACTTGTCGACCCGGTACATCGTGTAGATGTATTCGCTGCTCATCCGGACGGCGACTGTAGCGAATGTCCTTTCAGACGCTTAGGACCGCGCTGACAAAGCAGGTCTAGCGTTCGGGACGATGAGGAAGCAGCTGCTGCTTCTGGTCGCAGGGCTCGTGGGAGCGCTTCTCGTCGCGGGCCGGCTCGCACACGCGGCCGGCGGCTTCGGCCCCGGACCGCGCGACCCCGAGGACGCGCAGGTCTACTGGGAGGACGCCGGCGATCTCGCCTTCGAGCGCGGCCAGGCAGCCAACGTGACGCGGACGCTCGTCGTCAAGCCCGGGCACGTGGCGGTCATCCTCCGCGACGGCACGCCCCGCGGCTTCCGTCCGACCGGCGGCGGCCTGCTGATCGAGCAGGACGGCCGCACGGTCGTCGCCGATCCGTCCTCCGGCGGCGTCGAGGCGACACTCGACGGCGTCGCAGCGTCCTGGTCGCCGGAGGGAAACCGGATCGCGTATCTCGACGGCGGCGTGCTGCATGTCGCGGATCGGCACGGCGACGACCGCTCCCTCGGCGTCGGCGTCGCGCGACCGGCGGAGGACCGCACGGGACCCGTCTGGTCGCCGGACGGGGCCGAGATCGTCGTCGCCACCGCCGCCGGCGACGGCTCGCAGCTCGTCGCGGTGAACGCGGACGGCTCGGGCGCGCACGTCCTCTTCGAGGGCGCGGGTCAGAACGTCGATCCGACCTGGAACCCCGACGGCTCGCTCATGGCATTCGAGCGCGACGTCGGCGGCGCGTGGGCGATCTGGACGTACCACGCCGACACCGGTACGAGCACGCCGGTCACGCATGGGGGCGAGAATGCCCGCTTTCCGCAGTTCGACCCGGCATCGCCGGCGCGACTGTCATTCGTCAGCGACCGCCGGCACGTGCCCGGCGGCGCCACGCGTTACCAGTACGCGCTGTATGTCGCCGACCCGGTCGCGTCGAACCACTGGACGAAGCTCCTCGACGACGTCCACCCGCTCTCGCCGCCGCGCTGGTCGCCCGACGGCAGCGAGCTCGCGACGACGGCCGGCCAGGAGTGCTACCGCTGGGGCCTCTACGTCGTGCCGGTGTCCGGCGGCCGCGGCCGCAGGATCACGAACCCGTGCCGCTTCACCGGCACGAGTGGGAACGACGTGCTCTTCGGCACCGACTACCTCGACTACATCCGCGGCCTCGGAGGCAACGACCGGGTCCTCGCCCGCGGCGGCCGCAACCGCATCGAGGGAAACGGCGGCAACGACTCGATCGCGTCGGGCGCGGGCGCCGACGCGATCTTCGGTGGGCCGGGCGACGATCGCATCGCGGCAGGCCCCGGCAACGACCTGATCGTCGGCGGCCCGGGCCGCGACACGATCGCTGCCGGACGGGGCAACGACACGGTGGAGGCTCGGGACGGCTTCCGCGACGTCGTCGACTGCGGCCCGGGCCGCGACCGGGCAGAGGTCGACCGGCTCGACGTCGTCCGGAGTTGCGAGCGCGTCCTCAGGCCATAAGCTCGTCGAATGGCCGGCTGCTGCGCGACTGACTACCGCAAGCTGTTCAACCGCAAGTTCGCCGCGCGCGACGCGCTGCGGTATCGCGACCGCGGCGTCACCGGCACGTCGCAGACGCTCGTCGAGCTTGCGGGCGACGTGGACGGCGCGGCCGTGCTCGACGTCGGCGGTGGGGTCGGCGCGATCGGCCTCGAGCTGCTCGCAGCGGGCGCGAAGACGGCGACGAACGTCGAGCTGTCCGACGCCTACGAGGGCGTCGCGGCCGAGCTCGCAGCCGAGCGCCACGTGTCGGGGCGCGTGGAGCGCCGCATCGGCGACATCGTCGACAACGGTGCGGCCGTCGGCGAGCACGACGTCGTCGTGCTGCACCGAGTCGTCTGCTGCTACCCCGACGCCGACGCGATGATGAGCACGGCCGCCCGGTTGACGCGGCGGCGGCTCGTGCTGACCTATCCGCAGGAGCGCGCCTCGATCCGGGCGGGCATCTCGGTCGTCAACGCGTTCCTCCGCGTGCGCGGCTGCGGATTCCGCGTCTACGCACACCCGGTCGCCCGCATCCTCGGAGCCGCGGAGCGCGAGGGGTTGCAGCTCGAGAAGCGCGTGCGGCGCGGGCTCCTCTGGGAGTCGGCTTCGCTCGTGCGCTGAGCTACCGGAGGATGCCGGTGTGGCCCAGGGAGTACGTCCCGGGCTGCGGCCACACGCAGACGCCGTGCGGACCCGCGCCGACCGGGATCGTGGCGAGCAGGCGGCCGTTCCGCGTGCTGATCGCGTAGAGCACGCCGTTGTAGCGGCCGGAGAGCCAGAGCACCTTCCCGTCGGCCGAGACGTTGCCCATGTCGGGGCTGCCCCCGCCCGGGATGTGCCACGTGCCCACGACGCGCCGCTTCCTGAACGAGACGACGGAGATCGTGCCTTCGCCGCGGTTCGTGACGTAGAGGTGGCGGGCGTCGCGACTCGGGTAGAGGCCGTGCGCGCCGCGGCCCGTCGGCATGAAGCGCAGGACGCGAAGGGCGTCGCCGTCGACGAGCCAGACGCCGTTCGCGTTCATGTCGGCGACGTAGAACACCTTCCCGTCCGGCGACAGCTTCACGTCCTGGGGCGCCGCCCCGGGCCGAAGCGACAGCACGCCCTCGACGCGTTCCCGCGCGATGTCGACCTTCAGCATCTGTCCCGAGAACTCGCAGCTGACGATCGCGTAGCTGCCGTCGGCCGAGAAGTCCATGTGGTCGACTCCCGAGCACGGAACGGGCACCGAGCGGTGGAGCTCGAACGTGTGCGCGTCGCGGAAGTCGAGCCGGTGCAGACGTTCGGCCACCACGATCGCGTACCGCCCGCTCGGGGTGAAGTACATGTTGTACGGATCGGCGACCGGGATCGTCCGGCCCGGCTTGCCGGTTCGCGGGTCGATCGTGGTCAGCGAGTTGCCCTCGTCGTTCGTGACGTAGAGGGTCTCGAGGTCCCACGCCGGGACGACGTGCTGCGGCAGCGCCCCGACGTCGAAGTGCCGCACGACCTTGAACGTGCGCTGATCGACCACGTCGACCGTGTTGCTGTCGCTGTTCGGGACGTAGACGAGCGGCTTCGCGAGCCTGGCGACGGCGCTCAGGTTGCCGGCGCGATCGGCGGCGTAGACGTTCGCGACGGTGACCGCGGCCGTCGTGCGTGTCGTCGCCGTCGCCGACGTCACGAGCCGGCTGATCTGGGCCGTCGTGCCCGTCACCGCGCGGCCGCCGGCGAGCAGGATCCCGTCCTTCGTCGAGACGGCGGCGAGGTCGGAGAGCGGCCGCGGCAGCGAGCCGACGACCCGGATGCGCGAGCCCTCGACGGCGACGATCCGGCTCGTGGGCGTGCCGGGCGAGTCGCCGCGGCCGCCGGCGACGATCGCGACGTCGCCGATCGCCGCCGCGGCGGCGTGGGTCGTCGGGGCGGGCAGGCGGCCGAGCCGGGCCACGCGAGTCGACCCCGGCGTCCAGCCGTAGACGGCGTCGCTCGCGCTGCCCGACTCGAGCGAGCCCCCGGCGATCACGAGCCGTCTACCCGCCGCGGCCACGGCGGCGTAGCGCAGCGGCTGCGGCAGGTGCGCAACGACGCGGGCGCGGCCGCCCGGGCGCCAGGCGACGATCGTGTCGAGCCAGCGCGCGCCCGTGTAGCCGCCGACGACGTACGCCGTCCGGCCGATGGCCGCGCCGGACTGGTCCGAGCTCGGCGCCGGCAGCCTGCCGACGGGTTGCGCGGCGCCGGTGCGGGGATCGACGGCGAGGATCGCGTCGAGCTGCGCGACGCCGTTCCCGCCGCCGAAGAGATAGGTCGTGCGGCCGATCGTCACGGCCGCGGCGTCGTGGAGCGCGCCCGGGAGCGTGCCGACGCGGCGGGAGCCCGCGCGCGTCACCGTCGCGATCGCGTCGCTCGACATGTCGGCAGGCGTGAGGCCGCCGAGCAGCACCGCACCGCCGCCGAACGGCGCTGCAGCCGCGTCCTGCACCGGAGTCGCAAGCGCGCCCGCGGCGCGTGTGACGACGCGCCGGAGCAGCGGAACGGGCGGCGGGGCGCGTCGCACGACGGGAACGGGCCGCTCGGTCGTCCCCACCGGCTCGGTCGCAGCGCGATGGTGGCCGCCGCCGCACCCGGCGAGGAGAGCTGCGGGCAGGGCGAGGGCAAGCAGGCGACGCACCGCTCGGATGCTGCCATGCAGGCGGTGAACGAAACGTGACCGGTTGCGCAGGCCGCAGAGAGGTGGCATCGTCGGCCCGTGCGCCGCGCCGCCGTCGCCCTGTCGATTCTCGCTGCGTTCGCCGCCGTCCCGCCGGCGTTCGCGTGGACGCCGTTCGGCGGCGGAGTGCAGAACACCGTCGTCCCGTCGATGCTCGTCACCCGTGCGGGGACGGAGCTCGTGTCGTTCGACTCGCCGGTCGGCGGAACCATCTCGGTCGCGCGTGCCGGCGGCGCGCCGAGGGTGCTCGTGAGCGGCGACGCCGCCGCCAACCGGACGCAGCTCGTCCAGCAGCAGAACGGCGCGATCCAGCTCTACTACCCGAGCGCGGCCGGAGTCGCCCGGCTCACCTCGACGGACGACGGGCAGACCTGGAGCGGGCCCGCGGCGACGCAGTCGCACACGACGGGCCCTGTCATGGCGGCGGCAGTCGCGCCCGACGGGACGCCCTACTTCGCGCAGGACAGCACCGCCGGGGT
>Ga0070682_100002031_pt1 | contig 11311 bp, 9 predicted proteins | sample KBSC63LmetaG_FD_64668 | JGI IMG/M metagenome (GOLD analysis project Ga0070682, IMG submission 64668) | Corn rhizosphere microbial communities from Kellogg Biological Station, Michigan, USA - KBS C6-3L metaG | ecosystem: Host-associated > Plants > Roots > Rhizosphere | place: USA: Michigan... | reverse complement strand
CCGAGAAATCCGCGCATTTTGCGCGGCGTTTTCGCGTGCCGCGCGCGGCGCGCTCGCTCGAGGAGCTGTGCGGGGACCCCGAGGTCCAAGCCGTGTACGTCGCGACGCCGCACCCGCTCCACGAGCCGCACGCGCTCGCCGCGATCGAGGCGGGCAAGCACGTGCTCTGCGAGAAGCCGCTCGCGATGAACGCCGCCTCCGCCGAGCGCATGATCGACGCCGCGCGCCGGCGCGGGACGTTCTTGATGGAAGCGTTCATGTACCGCTGCCATCCGCTCGTGCGCGAGCTCGCGGCGCGGCTCGCGCAGGGCGAGATCGGCGAGGTTCGTCACGTGCGCGCCGACTTCGGCTTTCGCATGGAGCGCAATCCGGCGAGCCGCTTGTTTTCGCCGGAGCTCGGCGGCGGTGCGATCCTCGATGTCGGCTGCTACCCGATGTCGCTCGCGCGCCTCGTCGCGGGCGTGGCCACGGGCGGCCAATTCGCCGAGCCGGTGCGCATCGCCGGCACGGGCTTCGTCGGGCCGCTCGGCGCCGACGAGCTCGCGAGCGCGGAGCTCACGTTTCCGTCGGGCGTGACCGCCCAGCTCACGTGCGCCGTGCGCCACGCCGTCGGCACGCGGGTCGTGATTTACGGTGAGCGCGGGCGGATCATCCTGCCCAATCCCTGGCTCCCGGAGGGCAGGCGCCTCGGCCGGGCGGCGAGCCTGTGCGTCCACGTGGACGGCAAAGACGTCCAAGCCGTCGAGGTCCGTGCACAATCGGCGAGTTACGCGCTCGAGGCGGAGCTCGTGGCCGACACCCTACCGGCCCAAGAGGCAATCTGGCCGGCCATGATCTGGGCGGACAGTCTCGGGAATATGCGGGCTCTCGACGCCTGGCGCGCCGCCACGACTTCCGGGTAGATTCCGGGCCTCTAAAAACCCCTCCACCCCTACGAACGCGAGGAGACCTTCGATGCAACCGTCCAGCAAACGCTCGTTCCTGCTTTGGTGCGGCGCCACGCTCGCCACGGCCCTCACGGCTTGCAACAAGACCGACGCGCCGGCCCCCTCGGGAACCACCGCCGCGAGCGCCGCCGAAGCTCCCGCTCCGGCCGGCAAGGTGTTGAAGCTCGCCTTCGTCACGAACGGTGTCGGCGAGTTCTGGAAGGTCGCCTCCGCGGGCGTTCACGCTTACGAGAAAGAGGCCAAGGTCCAGGTCGACATCAAGATGCCGCCCACGGGCTCCGCGGCCGAGCAGAACGACATTCTCGAAAACCTCTCGAGCCAGGGTTACGACGCCGTCGCGCTGAGCGCGATCGCGCCGAACGACCAGGTGCCGATCCTCAACAAGGTCGCCGCCAAGGCCAAGCTCATCACGTTCGACTCGGACGCTCCCAAGTCCAATCGCCTGCTCTACATCGGCACCAACAACTACGAGGCCGGCAAGGTGCTCGGGCAGGAGATCGTGAAGCTGCTCCCGAACGGCGGGAAAATGGCCGTTTTCGTGGGGTCGCTCGCGGCCGACAACGCCCAGCAGCGCTTCAAGGGCATCGAAGACGTCGTGAAGGCCAACAAGATCGAGATCGTCGACAAGCGTGAGGACAACACCGACCGCGCCAAGGCCCGCTCGAACGTCGAGGACATCCTGAACGCGCACAAGGACCTCGGCCTCGTCGCCGGGCTCTACTCGTACAACGGCCCGGCCATCGCCGCGGCGATCGACGCGCTCGGCAAGAAGGGCAAGGTCAAAGCGGCCGCTTTCGACGAGGAAGACGGCACGCTCGCCGGCATCGGTGCCGGCACCGTGGATTGCACGGCGGTGCAGAAGCCGTACCAGTTCGGCTACCTCGCGAGCAAATGGATGCACGAGCTCGCGACGAAGGGCGACGAGGCCATGAAGGCGATCCCCGCCAGCAAGGCGATCGACACGGGCGTAGAGGTCATCAACAAGGCGAACGTCGAAGAGTTCAAAAAGAAGCTCGTCGACTTGAAGAAGTAAGTGTCCGGACCGCCCCCGCTGCTCGAGATGAGCGGCATCACCAAGCGATTTCCCGGCGTCATTGCGCTCCGGGGGGTCTCCCTCACCCTCAACAAGGGTGAAGTGCTGGCCCTCATGGGTGAGAACGGCGCCGGGAAGAGCACGCTGATGAAGATCCTCGGCGGCGCGCAGCCGCAAGACGAGGGCACGATCCAGATGGACGGCAAGCCCGTCGTCATCGGCGGCGTGCGCGAGGCGAAGCGGCTCGGCATCGCCCTGATCCATCAGGAGCTGATGCTGGCGCCGAACCTCGACATCACCGCCAACATCTTCCTCGGCACGGAGCCCGTGGGCATCATGGCGCCGATCCCGCGCGCCGCGATGCACGAAAAGGCACGCGCGCTCCTCGCGCGCGTGGGGCTCGAGCGCGCGCCGACGACGGCCGTTTCCGAGCTCACGGCGGGTCAGATGCAAATGGTCGAGATCGCGAAGGCGCTCTCGATGAACGCGCGCATCATCATCATGGACGAGCCCACTTCCTCGCTCACGGCGGGGGAATCGGAGCACCTGTTCGAGATCATCCGGAAGCTCCGCGCCGAAGGCATCGGCATCGTCTACATCTCGCACCGTATGGAAGAGGTGATGACCCTCTCCGATCGCATCACCGTGCTGCGCGACGGCGGTTACGTCGGCGACGTCCTGCGCGCCGAAGCCACGCACGACAAGATCGTGCAGATGATGGTCGGGCGCGATTTGAGCGGCGCGTACTTCCCGGAGCGAACCGGCACGCGCGGCGGCGAACCGGTGCTCGAGGTCTCGAACCTGATCGTGCCGGGCACGGGCGCGGGGGTGACGTTCAACGCGCTGAAGGGCGAAATCCTGGGCTTTGCGGGCCTGGTCGGCGCCGGGCGCACCGAGCTGATGCAGACCATCTTCGGCGTCACGCCGGCGCTCGGGGGCACGATGCTGCTCGACGGCAAGCCGTTCGCTCCGCGAACCACACGCGACGCCATCGAGCGCGGCGTGCTGCTCGCTCCGGAGGATCGCAAGCGCCACGGCCTCGTCTTGCCGATGAACATCGCCGAGAACACGTCGCTACCCAACGTGGAGAGCTACGCGCGCTTCGGTTGGCTGGACCGCGTGATGGAAAAGCGCGTCGCCGAAGCCGAGATGAAGCGCATGCGCACCAAGGCCTTCGGCATCACCCAGAAGGTCGTGAACCTCTCGGGCGGCAACCAGCAGAAGGTGGTGCTCGGGAAATGGCTCGCCATGAACCCGCGCGTCTTGATCCTGGACGAGCCGACGCGTGGCATCGACGTGGGCGCCAAGGCCGAAATTTACCGACATATGGCCCAGCTCGCCGCTGAGGGCATCACGGTCGTGATGGTGAGCTCCGACATGGAAGAAATCCTCGGAATGAGCGATCGAGTAGTGGTCATGCACGAAAAGCGACTGCGCGGGATCTTGCCGCGCGAGGGGCTCACGCAGCAGAAGATTGCGACGCTGATGACGGGCGGCAAAGGCGAGGTGGCGGCATGAGACGCGAAGGCGGCATGAGCGCGGCACTGTTCTTGATGTGCCTGGTGCTCTACATCTCGAATCCGGATTTTCTCGGGGGGTCGAACTCCGTCAACACGCTGCGGCAGATCTCGATGCTCGGCATCTTCGCGATCGGCATCGGCTTCGTGATCATCACGGGCGGCATCGATCTGTCGATCGGGTCGATCATCGGCCTCACGGGCGTCTTGATCGCGAAGATCTCGTCGCCGGGCCTCGGCGGCCACTCGCTGTGGGTCGGCATTCCGGTCGCGCTCGCGGTGGCGCTCACGATCGGCGCCGTGCAGGGCCTCTTGATCACGCGGCTGAAGCTGCAGCCCTTCATCGTCACGCTCGGCGGCATGCTCGCGATCCGCGGTGTTTCCCAGACGATTTCCGAGGGCGGCACACTGAGTCTCAGCGGCTCGCCCCTGCTCGAGTTCGCGAACGGCGGCTACCTGAAGGTCGGCGCCAACGCCCTCATTCCGTACCCGCTCGTCGTGTTCTTCGGGGTGATCGCGGTCGCGACCTACGTCCTTCATTTCACGGTGTACGGCCGCTACGTGTACGCGATCGGCGGCAACCGTGACGCCGCCGAGTATTCCGGCATCAACGTGGCCCGGGTCGAGGCGAGCACGTACCTGGTTTCGGCCGGAACCGCGGGTGTCGCGGGCGTTTGCTACGCGTCTTACATCGGGCAGATGTCGCAGCAGGTCGGCATCGCCTACGAGCTTTACGCGATTGCCGCGGCGGTGCTCGGCGGCTGCTCGCTGCGCGGCGGCGAGGGCACCGTGCTCGGCATGGTGATCGGCGCGGGCGTGATGCGCGTGATCGACAACGGCATCAACATGTTCCAGTACCATTACGTCGATGTCGACAAGGTTCCGCGCATCTGGCGCCTCGACCAGAACTGGACGTTCATCATCATCGGCGGCGTGATTCTCGTCGCGGTGATCCTCGACCAGTCGGTGCACCTCGTGCAGCAAAAACGGCGGATCAAGGCGGCCGGGGCGCTCGCTGAGGCGAAGCTCGCGGCGCCGGAAGCAAGCCACGTCACGACGACAGGCGCGGCTCCCCCGCCGAATCCCTGAGCGGCCGTCTCGACGGCCCCCGCGCCTCGCATCACACTGAAGCATGGTAGCCGGACGCGTCGATGTGAGGGTCGGCGCGACACGCTCGCTCACGTTGCTCGCGCTCGCGCTCGCTGTGTCAGGCGGCGGCGTCGCCTGTGCTGGCCGCTCGGAGCGGGACGGCGCGGAGCACGGCGTCGGGGGCGGCGCCGGCGAGACGGGCACCGGCGGTAGCTCGAGCGGGACGGGTGGTTCCGCGGGGAAAGGCGGGGCGGGCGGGTCCGCGGGCTCGAGCGGCTCCAGTGGGTCCGCCGGCTCGGGTGGGTCAGCCGGAAAGGTCGATTGTGCGGCCCTTTCGGCGGCGTCCGAAGCGGCCCTGAACGAGGCGCGACGCTGCGACCCGAACGCGACGGTGGGGCAGTGCACGCTGCGCGTCACGGTCGGCGTCACGTGCGGCGAGGACCAGTTCGTGAACGCGAGCGCCTCCGACGCCGTTTCGGCCATGAAGCTAGCCGACGCGGAGTACGCCATGAGCTGCCTCCCGAGTGGCGTCACGTGCGGCGCCTCCCGAACCGCGCTCGGCGCGAATTGCTCCGCGAGCGGCCTCTGTGAAACCGTCTACGACAACGGCGGGCGTGCCTGTCGTGTGGACGGCTACCTCTTCGAGCACGGGATGACGAACATCGCGTGGAAGTTCGACTGCCCGGACTGCCAGTGTGACGACGGCGTCTTCACGTGCTCCGACCCGGGCTGCGGGATGCACTGCACGACAGGCACGACGCGTGGCACGGGCTGCGCGATCTGCGGCCCGACGGACGCGTGCTTGGCCACCGATCTCGCGTGCTTTCCGAGCTGCTCGAGCAACGCCGACTGCGTCGGCACGGGCTCCTCGCTCTGCCTCGACGGCGCGTGCGTGACGGGCATCTGCGGCTGACGGATCGAGCCGATTCGCGGTGTCGCGGCGAACCTCCCAGGAGCCTCTATCTTCGGGTAGTCTGGGAAGTTGGGTAGCGCGCATGGCCACGGGTGACCCGCTGATCGGAAGTACCGTCGCGGGGCGTTACCGGGTGATCAAGCTGCTCGGGGAGGGCGGGATGGGCGCCGTTTACCTCGCCGAGCACGTGGCGATCGAGAAGAAGCTCGCGCTCAAGGTGCTCCACGCCGAGTACGCGAGCAAAGGCGACATCGTGACGCGCTTCAAGCAGGAAGCGATCAGCGCGTCGCGCATCAAGCACCCGAACGTGCTCGAGATCTTCGACTTCGGGCAGCTCGAGAACGGCGCGTTTTACCTCGCGATGGAGTTTCTCGAGGGCAACGACCTCGCCGACGAGATCCAGCGCCACCGCGTGCTCGAGCCGGCGCGCGGCCTGCGCTTCGCTCAGCAGATCTGCCGCGCGCTCGCAGCGGCGCACGCCAAGGGCGTCGTGCACCGCGACATGAAGCCGGAAAACGTCTTCTTGCAGCGCACGCCCGACGGCGAAGAGATCGTGAAGATCGTCGACTTCGGCATCGCGCTGCTCCGCACGAACGAGGAAGCAGCAGCGAGCTCGAAGCAGCGGCGCCTCACGCGCACCGGCATGATCTTCGGCACGCCCGAGTACATGTCCCCCGAGCAGGCCGGCGGAAAACACGCCGATCAGCGCGCCGACATCTACGCCGTCGGCATCATCCTCTACGAGATGTTCACGGGGGCCGTCCCGTTCACGGGCGAGACGTTCCTCGGCGTGCTCGCGAAGCACTTGAACGACACGGCACCCCCGATGAGCGCCGTGTACCCCGAGCTCGGCATCTCGCCGGAGCTTCAGCTCGTGATCCAGCGCGCCCTCGAGAAACGCCCCGAAGAGCGCTTTCAATCGATGAGCGACCTCTCGCGGGCGCTCGGCGATACGCCCGAAGGGCGCGGCGTGTTTCGCGGGCCCGTGGCCATGCAGTCGTCCGCGACCGAGTTTCACGACTACTCGTCCGTACCGACCGGCGCGTTCACCGAGCCCCAATTCCGGAACCAGAGCGCGGAAAGCCACGCGCCAACGATCGCGCATTCGAGTGCGAGCTCGTCGGCGCCGCCGCTCACGGCGGCGAGCCAGCCGGGGATCACCGCGGGCACGGCCGGCACCGCGCTCATCGAGCCGCGAACCGCCGCGCCGCGCGACGGAACCCACGCGGCAACGAGCAGCACCGTGGCACCCGGAAAGTCGCGCGCAGGCGTGTTGGCCGCGCTCGCTCTTGCGGTGGTCGCCGCGGCCGCGGTCGCGCTCGTCATGAAGCGCGGCAGATCACCCGATGAGGCGCCGGCGCGTGCGGTCGCCGCCGAAGCGTCCGCGCCGCCGAAACAGGCCGAGCCTCCCCCCGTCACGCCGCCCGTGCCCGTCGCGACGCTGGCCGTGACTGCAGCGCCGTCATCCCCCGCGAGCGTGGTCCCGAGCTCCTCGGTGAAGCTGTCGGTCGTCACGGAGCCGCCGGGCGCCATGCTCAGCAAGGACGGATTTCAGGTCTGCGACAAGACACCGTGCGACGTGAACGCCGCCCCGAACGAGACCCTCGAGCTCGAAGCCACGAAGGACGGCATGACCGGCAAAGCCAAGGTGCTCGCGCAGCGCGACCAAAACGTACGAATCGTGCTCGCGGGCGCGCCACCGGGGAAGAAAGCCTCGGCGAAGCCGCGGCTGTGCGAGGTCGAGGTCGACGGCATCAAGATCTTGCGCGCTTGTCCCTGAAGCGGCGCTTGGTTAGCGTCGCCGCATGACGCTCCTCCACCCGCGTTTCGTCGCTCTGGCAGCCGGTGCGTTGCTCGCGCTCGGCGCCTGCAAGAAGCCCGAAGCAGCTCCCACCCCCGCGGGCAGCGCGACACCCGCGGCGGAGAGCACGGGCCTCGTGATCGGCCACTACGCTTCGCTCACCGGCAATACCGCACATTTCGGGCAAGACACGGACAAGGCGGTGCGGCTCGCCGTGGAGGAAGTCAACGCAGCGGGCGGCGTCCTCGGCAAGCCGGTGAAGGTGACGACGCTCGACGATCGCGGCGACTCGGCCGAGGCTGCGAACGCCGTCACACGCTTGCTCGACGTGGAGCACGTGAACGCGCTGATCGGCGAAGTCGCGTCGAGCCTGTCGCTCGCGGGCGGTCGCGTGGCGCAGCGCCGCGGCATCCCGATGGTTTCACCCTCGTCGACCAATCCCAAGGTGACTCAGGTCGGCGACTTCATCTTTCGCGTGTGCTTCATCGATCCCTTTCAGGGCAAGGTGATGGCGGTCTTCGCGCGGGACACGCTCAAGCTCGACACGGTCGCGATTCTGAAAGACGTGAAGAACGACTATTCGATCGGTCTCGCCGACACGTTCCGGGCGTCGTTCCTCGCCGCGGGCGGCAAAATCGCGGTCGAGCAGTCGTATTCCGCCGGCGACACGGACTTCAGCGCGCAGGTGACGGCCGTGAAAGCGACGAAGGCCCAAGCCATCTACGTCCCCGGTTATTACAGCGAGGTCGGCGCGATCGCGCGCACGGCGCAGCGGCTCGGCGTGAAGATCCCGCTGCTCGGCGGGGACGGCTGGGACGCGCCCGAGCTCTTCAAGATTGGCGGCGACGCGCTCGAGGGCTCGTACTTCTCGAATCATTTCGCCCCCGAGGGCGCGAGCGCGCACGGCAAGGCGTTCATCGAAGCGTTCAAGAAGAAGTACGGTGAGGAGCCGACCGGCCTCGGCATGCTCGGCTACGACGCGGCCGCGGTGCTGTTCGACGCCGTCAAGCGCGCCGGCAAGACCGAGCCCAAGGCGGTGCGCGACGCGCTCGCTCAAACCAAGGGCTTCGACGGCGTGTCGGGCAAGATCACGATCGACAAGGACCGGAACGCGGAGAAGAGCGCCGTCGTGATCAAGATCACGGGCGGCAAGGGGAAGTACGAGGGGACGGTCAATCCATAGTCCTCGGCCCGCAGGAAACCGTTCGGGGCCGCCGCCGTACCGTAAGGGTATGAAGCACCTCCTCGGGCTGTTCGCTCTGGTGGGCCTCGCGTGCCAGCCCCACGCCTCCGGGGCCCCCGTTCCCCATGCCTCCTCGGCCGCCACGACGCGCGCGCCAGCCGGCGCCGCCGCGGCCCCGCGCGCCGCGACCGTCGGCACGACCCCGGGTGGCGTCGGAGCCGGGACGCCACTCGTCGCCACGACGGGCCACGAGCTCGCAGCCTTCGCCGAAGGCTGCTTCTGGGGCTCGGAGAATACGTTCCGTCACGTGCGCGGCGTGACCGCGACGGCCGTCGGGTACACGGGCGGCCACAGCGAGCTCCCGACGTACGAGGCCGTCTCCTCCCACACGACTGGCCACGCGGAGACCGTCCTCGTCGAGTTCGATCCGAAGGTCGTGAGCTATCGCGAGCTCTTGCGGGTGTTCTGGGAGTCGCACGATCCGACCACCAAGGATCGCCAGGGCCCCGACGTGGGCTCGAACTACCGGAGCGCCATTTTCACGTTCTCCCCCGAGCAGGAGCAGGGCGCGCGTGCCTCCGAGGCCGAGGAGCAGAAGCGCCACCAGCGCCCGATCACGACCGAGATCCGCGCGATCGGCCGGTTCTACAAGGCCGAGGAATACCACCAGCAATACGACGAGAAGAGCGGCGTCGAGTCGTGCCCGCTCCCCGAGCGCGCGCACGAAACCTGAGATCGGTAGGGTTTCCTGGTCTAGGCTCGGCCGAGCGGCGAGCCATCGCCCGGATCCCGTGAGCGAATTCTTTCAGCAGATCATCAACGGCCTGTCGCTGGGCTCGATCTACGCGCTGATCGCGCTCGGGTACACGATGGTCTACGGGATCTTGAAGCTCATCAACTTCGCGCACGGCGAAGTGTTCATGGTGGGCGCGTACGGCGGGTACTTCATCGCGACCGCGCTCGGCGTCGACGGGTACGAAGCGTCCGGCGCGGGCTTTCCGCTCCTTCTCGCGCTCGTCGTGCTCGTGGCAGCGATGGCGCTTTCGGCGCTGCTCGGCGTGACGATCGAGGCGCTCGCGTACCGGCCCGTGCGCTCGGCCCCGCGCCTCACGCCGCTCATCACCGCAATCGGGGTGAGCCTGTTCCTGCAGAACGCGGCGATGCTGCTCTTCACGCCGAATCCGCGGCGTTATCCCGCCATTTTGCGCGAGCTTCGCTTCGAGGTCGGCGGTGTGATCGTCACCAACATCAAGCTAGCGATTTTCCTCGTCGCGATCTGCTTGATGGTGGGGCTTCAGCAGTTCGTGCAGCGCACGTGGACCGGGCGCGCGATGCGCGCGTTGTCGCTCAACATGGACGCCGCGCGCTTGATGGGCATCGACGTGAATCGCACGATCCGCGCGACGTTTGCGGTCGGCTCGGCTCTCGCGGCGGCGGGCGGCATCCTCTTCGGGCTCGACCAAATCACGATCAACCCGCTCATGGGCGTGCTCACGGGCATGAAGGCCTTCGTCGCGGCCGTGCTCGGCGGCATCGGCAACATCCCGGGCGCCGTCGTGGGCGGCCTGCTCATCGGCCTCGCCGAGCAGCTGACGGCCGGCTACCTCTCCCCCGACTACCGCGACGCGATCACGTTCGTGATTCTCGTCGTGATCCTCGTGGCGAAACCCGAGGGGCTGCTCGGTGTCGTGCGACAGGAGAAGGTGTGAGCGTGGCGGCTCGGCCAGTCGGAAATCCGCGCTGGGGGCTCCGCGCGGGCGTTGCGGCGCTCACGCTCGCGGCGCTGTACGCAGCCGGGCTCGGCGTGCAGGCGGGGCTCATCGAGTACGTGCAGCGCATCATGCTCATCGCCGGCATCAACGTGATCCTGGCGGTCGGGTTGAACCTCATCAACGGAACCACGGGGCAATTCTCGATCGGCCACGCGGGGTTCATGGCGGTCGGCGCGTACACGACGGCGTTCGTCGGCGTGAAGCTCGCGCCGCACCTGGCTTCGCTCTTCGGCGCGGGGATGGTTGCCGACGCCGTCACGTTCAATCTCGCGCTGCTCGTCGGTGCCGCGCTCGCCGGGCTTGCGGGGCTCGTCGTGGGGCTGCCGAGCTTGCGGCTCAAGGGCGACTACCTCGCGATCGTGACGCTCGGGTTCGGCGAGATCATCCGCATCGTGTTCAACAACGCGCAGTTCCTCGGCGGAGCCACCGGCTACAACGGGGACTCGGCGGCGGGCTTACCCACCTACACCAGCTTCTTTTGGGTGTTTTTTTGGGTGATTGTCGTCATCGCGCTCATCCGGAACGTCACCTTCTCGCAGACGGGGCGCTCGCTCGTCGCAATCCGCGAGGACGAGATCGCCGCCGAAGCGATGGCGACGCCGACGACGCGGCTCAAGGTGCTGGCCTTCACGCTGAGCGCCGCGACGGCCGGCATCGCGGGCGGCCTCTTCGCACACATGCAGGCCGGAATTCGCCCGGAGGACTTCAAGTTCGACAAGTCGATCGACATGATCGTGATGATCATCGTCGGCGGGCTCGGGTCGATCTCGGGCGCGGCGCTCGGCGGCATCTTCGTCGCGGTGAGCCTCGAGCTGATGCGCGATCTCCAGCAGTACCGCCTCGTGCTCTACGCGCTGCTCCTGATCGTCATCATGCTCGTGCGGCCCGAGGGGATTCTCGGGCAGCGGGAGCTCGACTTCGGCTGGCTCACGCGGCGCTTCGGACGCAAGGGGGGCGCGTGACGCTCCTCGCGCTCGAGCGCGTGGACAAGGTGTTCGGCGGCTTGCGCGCGCTCAGGGCCGTGAGCTTCGCCGTGGAGCCGGGCGCGATCTTCGG
>Ga0070682_100002030_pt1 | contig 11315 bp, 17 predicted proteins | sample KBSC63LmetaG_FD_64668 | JGI IMG/M metagenome (GOLD analysis project Ga0070682, IMG submission 64668) | Corn rhizosphere microbial communities from Kellogg Biological Station, Michigan, USA - KBS C6-3L metaG | ecosystem: Host-associated > Plants > Roots > Rhizosphere | place: USA: Michigan... | reverse complement strand
AAGGGGAGCTGTCCTGCCAGATTCTGAAGATCCTGCTTGGACTTCGGATCTCCCAGGTTGAGTGCACTGGTTCCAGGACCAGCGCCCATATCGGCGCCGGAGGTGACTGGCACTCCGGGCTGAGAGGATTCCGCATTCATCGGGATCACCCTGTCGGCAGCATTGCCGAACAGTGCGGCGAAGTCTGTTCCTCCCCCGCTCGGCATCCCTCCGGACTGTGCTACCGGAGCGTCCTGCTGGAGCTGCTTGTAAGCCTTCTGCTCACCGTAGTCAGCATTGGGCAGTGAGGCCATGGGCTGACGATCAGTCCTCTGGGACATCGGTCCCGGACCGCTCACGGGAATGGCCATCGATTACCTCCCTGAACTTCCTGTCGTAGTTGAGCTGGCAACCATGCTGGGCGGCGAATACCGCCCAGATCTTGAACGTCTGCTGGATCTCTCCAGCGATGTTGGACACGAGGTCGAGTCCAGGAGCGATGACAGACCACCTGTTATGGAGCATGGGCTCAATGCTCACTATCTCAATCTCTTCGTCGTCGCCCAGCATGGTTACCCCTTAGTGATTCGGCAGAGAGGAATCGTAGTTCGCCCCGGATCCACCCTTGGTGACCGGAGTCTGAACGATGGTGGTGGTGTTCCAGGCTGGGCTGGAGGTCGGGTCGATGTGACGGGAGTCGCCCATGGAGCGAGACTCCATGGTAGAGGTCTCCCAGGTCGCAGCAGCGCCTACCTCATCCGCCCACTTGTTGGAACGTGGGTGATCGGAGAAGGCACCACCAAGAGCGGCCTCGAATGGAGACTGGCTGTTCGGACCAGGCATGTTACTTCCTTACTGTCTTGGCAGGTGCCTTGGGCGCCTGCGTCTTGGGTGCGTGGCAGAAGCCACAAACCTCAACACCCTCTTCAGTGGTGATGAAGTAGACCGGCTTGCCAATTGCGTTGGCGTATGCGCAGTCATGCATTAGGGGTTCCCTCCGGCCAGTGCCAAGTGCCACCCTTCTTAGTGTGTGGATCATGCTTGCACTGCTGATTGAAGAAGAGGCCGGTAGGATTCACCACGACAAGAGTTGCCTCCATGCTGAGCGGGTCTACGTCAGAGGCGACGATTGCCGCTCGACACTCAGGCTCGAACTCCCCTCCGGGAGTTCCGTAACTCTTGTAGTGGACGATCCTGCCGACGGTTGGGACTGTCATTAGATGGACTGCTCTCGCCTAGTTCGCACGTTCATGTTGGTTTCCCCGCTTCCCCTGAGAGACGCCAGCATCTGCATTACGTCCTGGCCTCCCTGAGGGGCTCCAGGGGGTGTAGGAGCGCCTGCGGGCGCTCCCTGGGGTGATCCTCCCATGGCGGCCTCAAGGGGGTTCTGAGGGGCCTGTGGAGCCTGCTCAGGCGTGAAGGCCTTGAGGATCGCCTCGTGCACCGGAGTGCCCTTGGCTCGCAGGTCCATCACCTTCGCCATTTGCATGAGAGGCTGGAGTGGATCCATCCCCTGAAGTGCCATCTGCGGAATCGCCTGCATGGCTCCCTGGATACCCGCCTTGAGCGCATCGTTGAACTGCTCCGTATCGATCTGAGTCTGCATCTGGACTACATCGATCTGCATTGGCAGCTGTCGCTGCACGAAGTCTCGGGACACGAGCTGATCTCCGCGAAGCTGGAGAAGTGCGACGATAGCTCGCGCCGGATCCTGACCTGCGGCAAACCCGTAAGTGACATCTGCGGTGTGGTTACCGTTGATGTCCTTGGAGGGGACGTAGGAGTCCTCAAAGGGGGTTCCCTGTACGACTCCGCGGATCGTCCTCTTCTCCTCGGGCCAGATCTTCTCATCGATGAAGAACGCATCCTCGATGGCGCCACGAAGCGCCATCCCAATCACCTGCTGGCCAGTGGTCACGACGGTATCGAATCCACCCATCAGGGCTTCTACACCCTTGCCGGTGATGATCGATGCGTCGAGGTTTCCACCGCGAGCTTCCGGAGTTCGAGTGGACATACGCAGCTCCCTCTCAAGGAGCTGCTCTTCTTGTGCTGCGAACTGCGGAAGGTCGATGCCTACATACTTGATCTTCTCAGGACTGTCGGTTCGGATGATGGAGTCACCACCGAACACCATGCGCTGAACATCTCGCGGAACTGCGAGAGGTGCACGTACAGCCTTCTCGGTTGCCTCAAGTCCTAGCATTGCCATGCGGGACTTTGCGAGGTAGACCCAGATCGCGTCGTCATAGGCGCCACGGATCTCACCGTCGAAGGATGGACGGACAGCCACTCGGACCGTCAGGCGGCCGAGTGGATTCTTCATCTCCTCAAGGATGGTGTTCGAGTGAGCCGGAAGATACATGTACATGCAGTTGGCATCCATGTACTTGCAGATCTCGATCTCCCTCTCGGGAAGATAGTCCTTGCCGTACGTGTCCTTGCGGGTGAGCATCTTCTGAAGCCATGGATACTTGGCCATCAGTGAGATGGTCTCCTCGCGCCAGATGCGCGAGTACGACCTGAGTCCACCGAAGACATCGAACTCGGGGTATGCGCCAACAGGGTTCTCAACCCTGATGACGGGAACCTTGCGCTCCATGTCTGGCTCCACCACATACACGGTCATGCCGTAGCTGAGGTAGTGGTCGCAGGCCTTGATCTGCTCACCGTTCTCCAGCCTCGAAGCGAGGATGTAGTGAGAGGCGATCCTGGTCCTGCGACTGGAGATCTTCTTGCTCCTGTCGGAGACCTGAAGAGAGTTGGAACAGTTGATCGACGGCATCTGACCCATGACCTCTGAAGTGTCACGGGCAGTCGTGTCAATCATGTTTGCCACTACCGGATGGGGCCATGGCTCAGGCATGGCCCCTGGCATCACGGTATCGATATCACCGGAGCGAACGTCACGGACATCCCTCTGTCGCTGATCCCGGTCTCGTGCGGCATCCCTAAGGGCCTCGACCTTTCGGGCGACTTCCTCAAGAGTCCGTACCATTCGTCACCTCCTCAGGTGATCGGTGCGTTCCACAGTGCGTTCCACGTGAGCTTGCCCACGATCCCGTCTGCGGTCAGGTTCTTGTCGCGCTGGAATGCGCGGACAATCTTGTCGGTCTGTGGACCGAAGCTCCCGTCTACTCCGATAGTCCAACCGCGATCCCGAAGGCGCGCCTGTACAGTTCGGACCACATCTCCACTCGCTCCGAGCTTGAGATAGATTCCAGGCCACGGGTGGTTAGGGGTTGGAGCGGGGGAGGGGCTGGGCACTGGCACGGGAGCATCTCCGGGCTCAAGTGCAGAACTGCGCACGAGAGCGTAAAGGGGCTCACCCGGGCAGGAGGTGGCGTATCCATCACGGTGCCCCTTGATCTCATTCCCCGCTCCATTGCGGCGCAGGTATGCGATTGCGTCCTTGATTCCCTCGATCATCTCAGGAGTCGGCTGAGTGTCGCCAGAGTCTCCAAGGAAGGCGACCACCGAATAGTGGTCGCCGTTCAGAGTCTGGTTGCCATTGGCTCCAGTCTTCTTCCGGATACCGCGCCCCTCAAGAACGTATCCGTGCTTGCACACTCCGAAGTTGTATGCCACATCCACATACCCTTCGGCCTTGTTGGCAAGGTGGGAAGCGCGAATGTCCTTCCACTCCTGCACACACTCATCGTGCGAGTCGATGTGAACAGCGGTTCCCTCATAGTGAACCTTCACACCCTTGGCGGTCGGCCAATCGGCCGCCGCGCTCGCTGGCCATCCGAGATCAGCTCGGCTTACAAACTTCATTGATCTTCTCCTCTATGCGCTTGATACGCTCAAGCGTCTCAGCGTCAAGCTTCACGTCTTCGAGTAGGGTGCGGCGGTCATTAGCCGCCGCCCTGTTGCCACTCATCAGCAGAATCGGTGTGGCAAAGGCAGCCTGTGCGCTCATCACAAGATTGGCGAGGATGAACGGGTACAGGTCCCACGCCCCGGTCATGTGCAAACCATTCCAGGCAAACCAGGCAGTAAGGAAGGTTGCCTGACTCAGGACGAACTTCCACGATCCCATCACTCCGGCTAACTTGTCAGCCGCTCGCTCGCTGAATTTCATCCCGACCACCAGTTCATCGTGCTGTCGCCATGCATTGCAGCCTGGGCCATGTAGTCCAGATCGATCACGGCCTGCTTCCTCTTGTCCCGCTCGGATGCGTAAGGGTTGGAGTAGTGGTACTCCTCCTGCTTGCTGACCTCATCGACAAGCTCCCTGCATCGGATCTCCGCGAACCAGAGAGCCATGACGCAGTCGGTCTTGCGCTTGGACTTACGCCCAGGCTCATCAGGCTCCCAGGTGACAAGCTGACCGATGAGAGCCTTGACTCCCTCCGCCTGCTTATTGGGCAGGCGGATGAGCTGCTTCTTGTTCTCGTATCCATCGAACAGCATGGACATGGACGCGACTCCGAAGTCCGCGTCCCACTTGTTGCTTCCGGTAAAGTGCTCCCTCAGAAGACACCCTCGGGATGCCAGGAAGGACCGAATCTCTCGGTTCTGGGTCACCATGAGGTTCATGGCGTTCTTCTCGATACGCCACTCGTTCATGCGATACTTTACCGTCCACTCCTTGATCTTGTCGAAGATGTCATCCGGCTTCGTAGGCCTGGTCCAAACATCCAGTACCCACCGGATACCCGTAGCTCGATCCATCGCGATGACAACCGCAGCCGAATTACCAGTAACCGCCGGGTCGAACCCACCAACGACGTAGCAACCCTCAAGGCCACGGGGGCGCCCCTGGGCCGTACCTGGAGGCATAGGCCCTGGCTGCCGGGCTGCGTCAACAGAACCAAGGACCGCCTTCTCCGGGAAGATCGCATCATCAACCACCTGTGCTTGCATGTAGACGAGTTCCCAGTTTCGGGGACTCATGGATGCTCGGCGCTTCTTGAGCGCCGTGCCTGTCCACATAGGATACAGGCCGTCCTTGGTCTTTTCAACAAGAGCCTTGCCGACCTTGGAGACGGGCTGCCTGTTGGTGAACGGCCACAGGGTGACCCACTTCTTCGGATCCTCATCAAACTCAAGAACAGCAGGCTGAGTCAGGTAAGTCCACGGGGACTCCTCCTCGCCGTAGTACTCGTCCTTGACAATCTCTCCGTACAGATCAGTCGGAGCGAGTCGAGTTCCCACAAGTAGGCAGACTCCTCCTGGGTAGGAGAGTCGGTTGTAGACCTCTCGCTGAAGCCAGTCCATCTGCTTCTCATACTCATGAGCGTTCTTGCCAGTAACACAGTCGTCCAGGATGATCAGGTCCGCTCGGGATCCATAGATGTGACCACCGATAGAGAGGGCCTGAACGGTCGGGTCCTTCTCGCCGGAGTCTCGAAGGTCCGAGCTGACATAGATGGAGTCAGCAGTCCAGCTCGCCGCATTGGCGGCGAACCCTCCATCCGGAGCAAAGTCGATCTGGAGCTTGCGATAGTTCGGGTTCGGGGACGAGAGCCTGTCCTTGATACCGCGAAGGAACTTCTTCGCCATCTCCTGAGTCTGGGACACGATGATGATACGGATGTTCGGGTCATCACAGATCCGGTACGTCACATAGTTCATCGTAATCGTCGTGGACTTCGCATGCTCCGGTGGAGTGTTGATCAGAAGGAACTCGGGCTCTCCCTTGATGTACACCTGGTTCTCATGCAGGTTGCGGGGCTCTCGCCCCTCAAGGCAGTCCACCCACTGAAGATGGTGATTGAACAGTTGCGTGTCCAGGTACTTACGGCAGAACTCCTCGAAGTCCGGCATGTCGTCCCTTGCGGACGACTCCACTTCAAGCCGTACAGACCTGAGCCTGTCATCCGCTGCACGGAACTCGGCGTCCTGTCGACGCCAGTAGCTTACAGCCTGAAGTGTTACACCGACTTCATCCGCAGCCTTAGTGCGGGGAACGCCAGCCTGAACAAGCCTGTGAAACGCCGACTTCTTCTGTGGAGTGGATAGCTCCCTGATCATAGTTACCTCATGATTGACATGCTTCACAGCGGCCCTTCAGGGGGCCGCTTTTTTGAGCGGGGGATAAATACCACAGAGCAGGTGGTTAGCAAGCCTAAGGACTTTACTCACTTTACATGCATGAGGGCAGCCCCCTAGGGCTGCCCAAGCATCAGGCATGCACATCATGATGACCATGTAAGCATGTGCACTCTGTTGCTCCATGAGCGATGTTGAGGATGTGTGATGTCTAGGCGCCCCTTCAGGGGGGCGCCTCCCACGAGCTTCGCTCCATGAGCACATGTGTTCACTGGTTCCCCCACTATATATACGTAGTCCACCGGACACCTATGGGACAAACATCTTTGTAACGATTTGGTAACGTAGTCAGAGGCCAAGCAGGACAAGGGTCGTTCGTACATGGTGTGACGTAGGTCACAGTCTTTATGCAACATTTGGATGGGGACTGACCCACCCACCCAGAGCCGCGATTTAAAACCCCCGGGTACCGGTCTAGACCTGTGGGCCCATTGGTCTACACCACTGGTCGGAGAGGTCTAGACCACTGTCCAAATTGGTCTATACCGCGGTCTGGACCATTGGTCTACACCACTCTGATCACATGTGGTCTAGACCACGCCTGATGCGTGCATGTGTATGCATGTGAGCGCATGTGCATACATGTGTGGCCATGGGGACAGTGCAATGTCACATGGTGAGGGCGATAGACCCCTGCCCACCACACCTGTCTACGCACGTGTAGACGCACACACATGGGCAGCACCACTATCCATGTCTTATTGGCAATGGTTTTCATATAGACACCCATCTATATACGCAGGTGACCACACTGGTCTAGTCCACTTGGGCTATGTGGTCTAGTCCATTCGGATGTAAGGACCAATATCCATGAATACACATGACTGTAAGGGGCTCGCCTTCGGGGCGAGCCCTACACATGTGGAGAGAGTGTGAATGATCTGGAGTGATCGTGTGCATGGGTATTGACGCGTGAGCCCACGTAGAGGCAGCGCGTGCGGCGCAACGCACATACGCGAGAGAGGGAGGCAGCGATGAACGCTCAGCAGCTTGAGGCAGCGGACAACGCGAACGCCGAAGGTGCCTGGCTTGACCTGGTGGCGGCATTCGACCGTGACCGTGAGGTCTGCCCCGTGGTGGCTGCCCTTGAGAAGCTGGCCGCTGCTCCCTTCGTGACCCTTCCCTCTCCCGCTCCCAAGGCCACCGCGCGTCAGCGCGTGGCCCGGTTCATCCTCCGGAGGTTTTGATTGAGGGGCGTGTTCTTCGTTCCCGAGGTCGGGCGATACGCCATGATCAGCGGAAACCAGTTCCTCGGGTGGACCAACGCGTCCACCCCCAAGCTCAGACACAGCTACCTGGTCACCCTTGAGAAGAAGTACGGCCTGTACGACCCGGAGACCGCCGCCCAGGACCAGCAAGGGGGGCGAGACAGGCTGAGGAACGTGGACAACTTCGTGCGCACACGGCTGGATGCACGTGCACGCATGAGACGAGAGGTCTAGACCAGAGGAGCGCCCCTCGGGGCGCTCTCTCTTTGCCATGACAGTTAGGGTACAAAGCTCGCACAAACCTGATTGCCGGCGACTTGGTTCAAGGTTCAACTACTCACTCATTGAGAGAAGCCCTGGAAGGGCCCTAGAACGGCCTGTGTGCCTTCCTCTGGATAGATGAGACCAGAGCGGCCCTACGGGGCCGCTCCTGACCCCTTCAAAGCCCTTCTGGGGGCATGTCTGCCCCATGTGCTCTCTACGCGTGCGCGTGGGCGAGTGAGAAGGGCCACCCGCTAGCACATGTCAGCTAGCACCTCCAGTGGAACGGATAGTCCGGGTGCCCATTCGGGCACGCCAGCTGCTCTCAGCTCCCCTGAGAGAGCGGTTTCCCAACCCCTTCGGGAACCCCTGTTTGCGCAGGTCAGAGGGTGTGCGGCACACCCCTTCGAGGGGTGTGATTGGTTCGTATCCCTGTCCTTTTGCCGCGCGAAGGGCCTGAAACACCCTCTGACCTGCAAAGACAAAAGTCGATACAAATGTGGGCTTGCACGTTACCCTTGGTAACACCCAATGTCTTCCATGTCGCCAGCGAAACCGGCGACAAGCCAAGAAAGATCCTGAAACTGGGGTCTAGACAGGCAAGGCGAGAGCCGCTAGGTTCGAGTCAAGCAAGACCGCTCGAAACTCCCCGAAACTGGGGTCTTGACAGCGAAACCCAGATCCGCAAGGATCGAACCGCAGGACAGCAAGGCGGGAAACAGGCTCCCGGGTGCACCACTTGGCCAAAGATCTGCAATATGCCCGAGAGGGTGCCCATCAGGGGCTACAACCCTGTAGGACCGGACCCGCCCATGTTGGCGCGAAAGGGAACGCACGTGAGGGCGCGAGCCCACTTGAGAACTGCATATAGCTGGCAACCTAGCCTGAACCTAGGCGGGTAGGCCTTCAAACCCCCTTTCTTCCCTAGGTGGGACATGATCGAGGCTATCTCTCAACCATCTTCGGATGGTTTCGAGGTGAATCGTACCTACGTCCCACCGGGCAGGACACAGTCTTCGGACTGTGTCCGGTCTAGATCCTGCACACTGTGTCGGGTCTACCCATGAAAACCCTAAGGGAAGAGGGAAATCATGCTCAACAACCATGAGCTCGTGTTCGCCGTCGTGATCAACGACTCGGACTACATCATGGCCATCGACAAGGTGGGCGGCGGAACCTTCGGTACCGCCTACACCTGCGAGGACTGGACGTGGACCCTCTACAACGACTCTGAGGACGAACTCAAGTCGGGCGAGCTCCACATCTGCGCCACCGCACGCCACTGGGATGCGGTGTCGCGGGTCAACACCATGATCGAAGAGGGCGCCATCGACCCGAGCAATGTCTCGGAGCAGGTCGACAAGGGTATGGATCTCCTTGGCCGTGTCATCCCGAACTGGCGCAAGCTGATCGACACCGACATGCTCGATCTGGCGTCCGTCCGGTGGTGCATCCTGGGCCAGATCTTCGGAGACTACAGCCAGGGATCGGAGATCCTCTCGAACGTCGAAAATGACTTCGATGAGGAGGAGTACGGATTCTGCGCCAACCCCCACACGGCCAGCGACGCACTGACGAACGAGTGGAAGCGTCGTCTCAGCTGACAGTCACGCAATCAAGGAGAGGCAGCGCGCCTAAAGCGCGCTGTTTGTCCCGGTGCCGCGTGGCATCGAAGGGAAGGGAGTTTCAATGGAGATCAACGGTATCGTCATCGAGGACGCCGTGTCCCGTGGGATCGACCTGCTGGACACGTACGGCCCCGAAAACTGGCGAGACATGATCGACCGGGAGACGTACCACCACCATGACGCCCGGGACTGCATCCTGGGACAGGTGTACGGGTCCTACTTTGTCGGCACCAGCGTCCTGGAGGACGCAATCTTCAACGCTGACGCATGGGACAAGATCCCGAACGACGGCGAGGAGTACTACTGCTGTTCGTCCTGCTCTGGTGGACTCCGCCCCCGCTACTTCGGATTCGACGGGACGGGTGAGATGAACGACGCGTTCGAGGCGGAGTGGCGTAAGCGGCTCTGGGGCCCCACGGTCCCTGACGTCGAAGAGTGCTGATCTGAGCGACAGTCGAACCGGTGTCTCGCGAGAGGCGCCGGTTCTATCAGCCGCTCAGGCTGGTGAAAGGGGAGAGATTATGGCATCTACAGCAATCATGTTGCTCAGTAGGGGCGATCTGGTTCAGTGCATGAACTCTGACGATGAGGCTTACGATCTTGCCTACGTCCAGGGTGTCATCATGCACGGCGATCAGTGCACTGTCCTCACGGAACTCGTCATGAGTGGCAGGAAGTACACCATCGACTACCCTGCTGATGCACACGTGGAGGTGTGGGGGCATGTCGCCTAACCGACCTGTAACCCTCCGGGGCTCCGGCCCCGGTACATGGGACGCCGAGTACACCATCGGAAGCGATGACGTTATCAAATCACGTGTTGTCTACGTGAGCGGTAACGACACCGAACAGATCCTGAAGAACCGCCTAGGCGAGATCCTCAGGGTGAGTCCGTCGGATGTTCACGTCTACATGGCGGTGAAGCTTGGCCGTTAAGTCCACACCTCGCAGGGCAGCCTTCTCCCGCTGTCAGTTCACCACTCAGAAGGTGAACGGACTGGAGAGGGACGTCTACCTCGCAGGACGGGTTCGCCCGGTATTCCGCATCTCCCAGCGATGGGGACATGGTGCGGGATGGTGGGTAAGGCTGCCCAATGAGGAGCACATGCCCACTCGGTACAACTCGATCAACAGTGCCATCATGGCAGGTTCGGAGAGGCTCTAGTGGCTTCCAAGATTGTGCGGTGGATTGCATCGTTCAACGACCAATCCACCGCAAACGACTGGGTCCTCAATCGCGGAGGCAAGATGCTCCGCAGTTGGGGCAAGCTCAACACTCACTGTTTCAGGGTCATGTGGGATCCGAAGGACAAAGAGTGGAACGTATGGCTGTGTGAGAAGCGCAAGCCGTAGCCTTGTGGCTAACTTGAGCCGCGCATGCCTGAGGCATGCCGGTTCAGGCAGCACCACACTGGTGTTGGGGAAGAGAGTGATCATGTCCAACGAGAAGCGCATCATCGACTCGTCCGAGCTCCTTCACATCTTCGATGCTCTCATCGACGGCAAGGACAAGGACTACGGGTACGGCGACGTGTACAAGTCCATCAATGGTGAGAAGTGGTACGGCACCGCGTGTCAGAACTGGGCCTACCCGGAGGGCGAGCGCCGCGACCACGGCGGTGGAGACCCGTTCTACGATGGTGAGCGCATCCCGATGTGCATCATCGGTCAGGCACTCGGCAAGCTGAACGTGCTTCGGCACGTCGGTCGGCTCGAGTCGTGGAGTGGCGCAGTGAAGCAGCTCGCGGAGGAGAACATCTTCTTCACCGATGACGCACTGATCGCCATGCGCACAGCACAGTCCCTCCAGGACATCGGTGCGTCATGGGCTGTCTCCGTGTTCGCAGCACGTGTGGCAATCAACAACCGGCGTTCCATCGAGAGCGCGAAGGTGGACGCCGGTTACGAGAAGTAACCACTGTACTCAAGGTGAGCATCCGGGCTTTGGCCCGGATGTTGACCCGATACCACAGTGGTATCAATGGGAAGAGGGTAGGAACAATCATGAAGCTTTTCAACGAGCACGGTGAGCAGATCGACTCCGTCGTGAACTACGCCCGTGTGCTCGGAGACAAGACGCCCGCCACGCTCTCCAACCACCTCGACAAGGCCATTGCGGCCGGTGAGGCGGAGGTGCAGGGCCAGCAGGGTCGTACACTCTTCTACCGAGTGGTCGATCTGG
>Ga0070682_100002029_pt1 | contig 11316 bp, 9 predicted proteins | sample KBSC63LmetaG_FD_64668 | JGI IMG/M metagenome (GOLD analysis project Ga0070682, IMG submission 64668) | Corn rhizosphere microbial communities from Kellogg Biological Station, Michigan, USA - KBS C6-3L metaG | ecosystem: Host-associated > Plants > Roots > Rhizosphere | place: USA: Michigan... | reverse complement strand
AACCGCGACGACGGCATTCTCGTCGACGATGCGGCGGTCCCGGACGACCAGGGCGCACCGCCGAAGAGCGAGCCCGCCGACGTATCGCTCGAGCCCGCGAGCCTGCCGCCGGTCGTCCCGGTCACGGCGCCCGTTGCCCCGCTCGATCTCCATGCCGTGCCGGGCGTGCACGCGGTCGAAGCCCCGGCGCGCCCGGCGCTCCCACGCCGGATCTCGTTCAATCCGTTCGAGCGCAAGACCGCGATTTGGCCGTGGGTCGTGGTGGCGCTCCTCGCCGGCGGTGGAGGCGTGTATCTGACGCTCGGTCCGAGCTCCGCGCCGGAGGCGGCGCCCGTGGCGAGCGCTCCGCCGCCCGTTCAGTACGCCCCCCCCAAGCCGACCGTCAAACGCAACGCGGAAGTCGTGCGCAACGAATGCGTCGCGGCTCATTTTCCGGCGGAGACGTTCGAGAGCAACGCCGACTTCGGGTTCGTCTGCGAGGACGGCGATTTCCCCGGGACGGTCCGGCACCTGTTTTCGATGGCAGTGGAGCGCGACCCGGACGCGGGTGTCGACGGGAAGGCTCCGCTCGCGTCCGACGCCGGCTTGCCCCTCGACGTGGTTCGCCTTTCGGGCGGGCGCCGCGCCGACGGCGGTGTGCGCGGCTCCGGGCTCGATTGGTACGAGCTGCCGGCGACCGCGATCATTCGCAAGTCGTGCTGCCCGAACTCCTCGCCCGTGATCTTGCCGGAGCTCCCCGGCTGGTGCGAGCAGCTGCAGTCGGTGGTGCGGCGACTGGCGGACGACAGCGCCAAGTCCGTGGACCTCGGACCGGGCGCTCGAAGCTTCGATCGCGCCGTGGGCTGCTTGTTTGCGGGACGCGTGAAGCACGGCTACGGCTATTCGGCCGCGCCGTCTGCTGCGAGCCGAGCGGTGTTTCAACAGTTCCTGAGCCGCGCCGCGATCGCGAGCACGAAGCGCTAGGCGGGGACGCCTTCGGCGCCCCGCCCGACACGACCGCGCCGACACCTTTCGTCTCCGCGGTTGCCCGCTCCGCCCGCGCAGGGCACGCTCGCTCGCGATGGCGCGGATCGTGGTGCTCGACGGGCATGTGGTGAATCCGGGGGATCTCGGCTGGGAACCGCTCGAGGCCCTCGGCGCCCTCGAGGTTCACGAACGCACGCCCGCGGAGCTCGTCGTCGAGCGCGCGCTCGGCGCCGAGGTGCTCGTCACGAACAAGACGCGACTCGGCGCAACGGTGCTGGCCGAGCTACCCGGTCTCGTGGGCATCAGTGTGCTCGCTACGGGCTTCGATGTCGTCGACGCTCGCGCCGCGCGCGAGCGAGGCGTCGCCGTGTGCAACGTTCCCTCCTACTCGACGGCGAGCGTCGTGCAGCACACGTTCGCGCTGCTGCTCGAGCTCGTCTCTCACGTCGGGCTGCATGCGGCCTCGGTGCGTGACGGACAATGGTCCCGCAGCGTCGACTTTTCGTACTGGAAGCAGCCGATTCGCGAGCTCGCCGGGCAGACCCTCGGCATCGTCGGCTTCGGGACGATTGGGCGCCGCGTCGCCGGGCTCGGGCAGGCGCTCGGCATGCGCGTGCTCGCCACGCCGTCGCAAAGACCCGAGCCGCCGCCACCGGGCGTCGTGACGGTCGAGCTCGACGCGCTCTTTCGCGAGGCCGACGTCGTGTCGCTGCACTGCCCGCTCACGGAGAGCACCCGACGCTTGGTGCGGCGCGAGCGGCTCGTCACGATGCGCAAGGGCGCGCTGCTCGTGAACACGGCGCGCGGCGGGCTCATCGACGAGCCTGAGCTCGCTGGCGCGCTCGAGACGGGCGTCCTCGCGGGCGCGGCCCTCGATGTGCTGAGCGCCGAGCCACCGCCGCCGGACCACCCGTTGCTCTCGGCGCCGAACTGCATCATCACACCGCACCAGGCCTGGACGAGCCGCGCCGCCCGCTCGCGGTTGCTCGCCGTCACGGCCGAGAACGTGGCCGCTATCCTTGCCGGCCGGCCACAGAACGTCGTGAATGGCTGACGACCGGGAGCTGCCGGCGCTCCGGCCGCCGCCGCTCGCCGCACACTACGTCGTCACGCGCGCCGTGCTCCTGCGCGGACTCGGCTTCTTGTACGTGGTCGCGTTCGCGATCCTCGCGCGCCAAGTCCTGCCGCTGATCGGCTCGCGGGGTCTCTTGCCGGTGGCGCCGTTCCTCGAACGGGTCTGGGGCCATTTCGGCGGCGCATCGGCGTTTTTCAGGGTGCCGACGTTGTTCTGGCTCGGGTGCTCGGACGGGGTGCTCGTCTTCCTGGCGTGGGTGGGCGTGGTGCTCGGCGCGCTCGTTCTCGCGGGCGTCGCGAACGTGCCGATCCTCGTTTCGCTGTGGGCGCTCTACCTCTCGTTCGTGCACGTGGGGCAGGTTTTCTACGGCTACGGGTGGGACATCCTTCTCTGCGAGGTCGGGTTTCTTGCCGTGTTCTTGGCGCCGCTGTGGCGTCCGACCCTGCTCCACCGCTCCGAGCCGCCGCCTGTCGTCGTGATCGTGCTTTTTCGCTGGCTCACCTTTCGGCTGATGTTCGGCGCGGGGCTCATCAAGCTGCGTGGGGACCCGTGCTGGCGCGAGCTCCGCTGCCTCGACTTTCACTACGAGACGCAGCCGAACCCGGGACCGCTCAGCTACTACTTCCACTTCATGCCGGCCTGGACTCACACGGCCGGCGTCGCCTTCAACCACTTCGCGGAGGTGGTCGCGCCGTTCGGCGTCTTCGGGCCGCGCAAGCTCAGGATCTTCGCCGGTGCCGTGATCGTCCTGTTCCAGACGATCCTGATCGCGAGCGGAAACCTCTCGTTCCTGAATTGGCTCACGATTCTCGTGGCCCTCGCGTGCTTCGATGACGGCGTGTTTCGGCGGCTCTTGCCGGCTCGTTTGCGGCGGCGCGTGGCCGAAATCGCGGCAGGGCTCGAGCCCGCTTCACGCGCTCGCCGCATCGAGAGCGCCGCAATCGGCGTCCTCGTCGGCGCGCTGAGCCTCGGGCCCGTCGTGAACCTGCTCTCCGAGCGACAGCACATGAACGACTCGTTCAATCCCTTCGAGTTCGTCAATACCTACGGCGCCTTCGGCAGCGTCGAGCGCGTCCGGCACGAGGTCGTGCTCGAGGGCACGCGCGGCGATCCGCGCGCCCCCGATGCGGGTTGGCAAGAGTACGAGTTTCCTTGCAAGCCGGGCGATCTGCGCCGCTCGCCCTGCCTCATCACCCCGTATCACTACCGGCTCGACTGGCAGATGTGGTTCGCCGGGCTCTCGAGCTTTCAGCGCGAGCCGTGGATCGTGCATCTCGCTTATCAGCTGCTCCGGGGCGAGCCGCTCGTGAAGGCGCTGCTCGCGCGCGACCCATTTCCGGGTGAGCCCCCGCGCTTCGTGCGAGCGCGGCTGTATCGGTATCGCTTTGCCGCGGGGCACGCCGAGGGGCGCTATTGGGAGCGCGAGCTCGAGGACGAGTATCTCGTGCCGGTGTCGCTCGAGCACCGCGAGTTTCGACGGTTTCTCGCCGCGTACGGCTGGCTCGACCCGCCGAGTCAGCGCGCGAGATTGCAGTAGTTGGCCACGCCCTGACAGGTGGCTTGGCCCGAGCCGGCGAAGTAGCCCGTGAACTGATCCGTCCCATCGATCGAGCACGTGCAAAACCAGGTATCGCTCGGCGAGTCGATGAGCGAGCAGGACGTGAAGTGATCGTGGGTCGGGCAGGAAATCTCGTAGCTGCAGTACCCGGTGCCGATCCCACTCCCGATCCCGCAGCTGCCGTTCTCTTGACAGCGGGTGAAGGTCTCCGCCGGAGAGCGGCAAGTCGCCTCGGCGTCGGCGGTGCAGCCCGGCCCGCGGCACGAGGCGTCGGTGCCCGTCATGCATTGTGCGTTCTTCGCGAGGTTCGCTGCGAGGCACTCGACGTAGTCGGCGAGCTCGAGCTCGCAGGTGGGGTAGGCGCTCGAGAGCGGGATGCATTCGTCCAAACAATCCTGGTCGTCGGGCGGGATGTCCGAGCAGCTCGCGGGAGCGTTGGCGCACGCGTCGCGGCACGCCGCGACCACCGCGGGCGACCCGCCGAAACTGACCGCACCGGTGCCGCCCCCCGCTTCGCCGGCGGCGCCGCCGTCTACCCAACCTGCCGAACCCCCGAACCCGCCCTTGCCGTAGGTTCCGCCCTTGCCTGGGTAGCCGCCGCGTCCAGCGCTGCCCCCAGAGCCGCCGACGCCGCCGTACGGGTACGCGCCCCCATCCGCCACGGGGTAGCCGGCCGAGCCCCCTTTGCCGGTGCTGCCCCCTTTGCCGTACGTTCCGCCGTAGCTGCCGCCGCCCTTGCCGTAGGTTCCGCCCTTGCCGGAGCTGCCGGCTACGCCGGTTCCACCGTAGCCGGAGACGCCACCGGTGCTCGTCGTGCCGCCGAGCGGAGTTGGTGCGCTTCCGCCGTACGCGCCGGAGCCTTTTCCACCCTGCGCGCCGGTGCCACCTCCGGTCCCTGCGTCGTCGCCGCCCGACGCACTCGATGCCTCATCGGTCGTGAGCATCGACCGAGAGCCGCACGCTTGCCCTGCCCCGAAGGTCAGAACGAGGGCGAGCGCCGTGTTGACCCGCCGTCCGGCGGACGGTCTTCGACCGAGCTTCCCACTCACCATCACCATCCGGAAATTCTAGCACGCTCCCCGAGCGGGCCCCGCAGGAGCTGCGGACGGAGCGCCTACTCCGCCGGAGTGGCTTCGCGCCGCCGACGGCGCAGCTCGCCAGCGGCGAGCACCGGCACCAGCAGGACTCCACCCGGTGCGACCACCACGGCTGTCCAGAGCAGGAACCTGAGAAACGTCGGCATGTTCTTGTTGCTCTACGTATGCAGTGCTCATGCCAGTTTCTTGACTTGCGGTCAGATCCGATTTTTTCGGCCAATGACGCACGCAGACGTGAATCGGGTTGGTCGGATTGGCGTGATCCGGGTGTCACAGTGACGGCGGGTTGTGTCGCTCGTGACACCCGACCGGGTGACGATCGTCCGAACCTGGACGATCCTTTTTTCAGTAAAGATGATCAAAACACCCGCCCGGCGACACATACGTTGCGTCGGTCGGACGGGAGTGGAACGGTGGTGCCGGCTCGGCCGTGCCTCAAATCAAGGAATCGGTAGCTCTGGCAGTGCTCCGGATCGCAACCGGTGCGCTCGTGTTTCCGCACGGTCTCCGGAAGCTCGTCACCGGGCCGGTGGCGGTCATCGGGAAGTCGCTGGTCGCGCACGGCTTCCCGGCCTGGTTCGCCTACCCGGTGACTGCCGGCGAGCTTGCCGGCGGACTCCTCGCGCTCGGCCTCTACACGCGTCTCTCTGCGGCTGCCGTTGCCGCCACACTGTGGGGGATTGTCGCGGTCGTTCAGCTGCCGCTCGCCCGCGACATGGGAACCGGACGCGGCGTGCCGCTCGAATACCCGATCCTGCTCGCGCTTACCGCGACACTGTTCGTTCTGGTCCCGGCGACCAAGTGGTCCGTCGGACGAGGTCGTTGACGCTTCGCGTCGTGCCGGGCGCTGACCGGCGCGCGCCAGCCGCTCCCTAGGGCGTCAAGTTGATGCCAGCGCCGAGCGCCAAGCTGACGATGACCATGCCGATCAGCAGCGCGAGCCCGCCGAGCGCGACGGTGACGACGAACTGCAGCTTATTGAACCCCGGCCGCTCGGGTGCCTCGTAGACGCCGGGAGCGTCGGCGGGTTTCAGCTTCGCGCGAGCGAGCATGAGGAGCTTCTTCGCGGCTGCCCCCACGACGGCTTCGGTCTCCGCCTCGGGGGCGGCGGTGAGCTCGCGTCGCTCGTCCGATAGTCCCTGGAAGAACAGCCACCAGACGGCGGGCTCCGGCGTGCGCGAGAGCGCCCGGGCCACGCTTTGGTGGGGCACCACGCAGCTCGCGCGACAATAGCGGCAGGTATGCACGGTGCCGCGCTCGACGAGCTCGAGCGGCGCGCCGCACGAGGGGCAGCTGAGCGAGATGACGCCGGCAGAGGTGGCGGCCGCCTTCGCTGTCGGTCGATCGCTGCGAAGCTCCTCCGAGACCGCTGCAACCAAGGCGGGTAAGAGGGCGCGCGCGCCGTCGGAGAGGGCGTGGACGGCTCGATCTCCGCAGCGTCCGCAGTGCGTCTCGACCGCTCCGGGGCGCGGCACCGAAACCATCACCGGCTCCCGGCAACGGCCACACACGGGGTGCCCAGGCGCGGCGTCCACCGCGAGCGCATCGAACGTCGCGTGCTCGAAAGTGCGGGTGACGCCCGTGTCGACGTGCGGATTTTCCGACCCGATCCAGAGCACCGGATGCGGGTTTCGTCCTTCGGGGGCGGGCCCGGCGAGGTCGCCCACCGCGTGGGCGAAGCCGAGCGCCGAGCGCCAGAGGTCCACGTCGAAGCGCTGGCGGAGCCCGCAATGCGCGCATTCGACCGCGCCGTCGGCGTCGAGCGAGTCGAGCGGCGCGAGGAAGCGACAGGAGTTGCAGGTGAAGCCGCAGCGGACGGCGACCCACGTGTGATCCGCGGGCTGGGGAGGGGCGGGCGCTCGCACCGACTCGAGCGGCTGCTTGCAGACCTCGCAGGCCTGGCCTTGCACGGGGGCGATGACGCCGCACTGCCGGCAGATCCAGATGCTGATGGCGGGTGCCGCACCGCCTGCGTACGGCGGATAGCCCGCCCCCGGTCCGGGTCCTGGCGCAAAACCCTGCATCGAGCCGAGGCTAACCCACGGCGGGCTGGTTTTGGTGCCGGTTTTGCGGAGGGCATCGGTGGTACTCTCGTGAGTCCCTGCATGGATTTCGTGAGCGTCGGGCAGCAGGCGGAGGGGTTCATCGCCATCGGGCAGCATGCGCGCGGGGTGATCGCCTTCGGGCAGATCGCTACGGGCGTCATCGCCGTGGGTCAGGTGGCGCGCGGCTGTTTCACGATCGGGCAGGTGGCGTTCGGGTTCGTCGGCTGGGGGCAGCTCGGCTTCGGCATCCTCCACGCGATCGGCATGTTGGGCGCGGGCGGGCGTGGCTTCGGGATCGTGCTGCGCCTCACGCCGGGCGTCGGGCGCAGTCGCGTTCCGCCCGACGTCATCACGCTCGACCGCGCTCGCTCGGGTGAGGAAGGCTGGGTGGAACTCGAGCTCTTCACGGACGATCGCGGTCTCGGCCTCGCGAGCAACGGCCAACGCCTGCCCGTGAAGATCGACCGGCGTCTGCAGCGCGACGCGGGGGCGCTCACCGTCCACGGCACGCGCAAGGTGTGGGGTTACCTCGCGCTGCGCAGCGGCGTACCGGTGTGTGAGCGCATCATGCACGCGCCGCCGCGCCCCTACGAGCGACCGGGATTTTACGGCCTCGCCGCCGTGCAGTTCGTGGGGCTCGTGGCGCTCGCGACGGCGTGGTGGGTGTTCGCCGGCCGCGACGTGCTCGGCATCCTCGATCAGTACGTCGACATTTAGCTTTGGGGGCGTGGCGGAGCGGCGGGCGCTTGGCGCTCCAGCACCCAGAGCGTGAGGCCCGTCGTGCCTTGGATGGGGACGGGCGCGAGGCCGAGCAGGCGGGCCCAGTAGGGCAAGCGCGGCCGAGCGATGAGCACGAGCTGGTAGTCCGGCAAGTGATTGGCGAGCGCCGCGCGAACGAGCGCGACCGTGCGCGCGTCCTTCTGCCGTTCGGCGACGATGCCGGACAGGGGCCGCTGGTGGTCGGTCTCGCGTGTGAGGTACGAGTTGGCGAAGCCCTCCGAGAACACGAGCACGTCGGGACGGCGGAGCGCGACGTCGGCGATCGCGCCCTCGAGCTCGAGCGCGCCGACGAGCGGATTGCGTGTGGCGGGCGCCTCCGGGCCCACGCGCGTCACCCGATACGGCGAGCTCGGCGAAACGTCGAAATGCGGCTGGTAGACGAGCAAGCCGTAGGTCTCGACGCGCGTGCCCGGGCGTTTCGTCGCGAGGAAGCGCGTCACCGTGCGCCGTGCGTCGTAGAGCTGCGTGAGGTGCACCTCGAAGCTCGCGAGCGCCGACCACGCGACGCTCGCGGCGAGCAGCGCCGCGACGCCGCGCTCCACGCGGAAGCGCTCACCCGCGCGGAGCAGTGCGTCGGCCGCCACGCCGACGTACGCCGACAAGAGGAAGCCGATCGGCAGCAGGAAGCGATGCTCGGCGCGCGCCACGGCGAGCGTGAAGAAGACGAAGCTCGACAGCCCGGCGACGAGCGGTAGCGCGCGCGAGCTCCGCCGCTCGAGGACGCTCGGGCCCGCGGGCGCAGCGAGACCGACTACTGCGCCGGCGAGCCCGAGGACGAGGACGGGCAGCGGCCAGAAATCCGCGCCGGCGGCGTGCCAGGCGTCGTGGAGGTTGGCGGCGAGGCCGGAGAGATCCTTCGAGTACGCCCGCCACGCCTGACTCGAGGGACCGCGGAGCTCGTCGAGACGGCGCACGAAGCCGAGCGGATTGAACAGGGCGCCGCTCAAGAGGGCGTACGCGAGCGCTCCGGCGCCGGCCGCGCCCGCGAGGGAACGAACGTAGCCCGGCGCGACGCGCGCGCGCTCGAGCCAGGGCAAGAGGACGAGATAGAGCGGCAACACGAGCACGAAGCTCGCATAGGCTTGATCCTTCGTTGCGACCGCGGCGGCGGCGAGCACCGCCGCGCGCCGGGCAAACGTGCCGTCGGCGTGCTCCACGACGTCGAGGATCGCGTCCAGGGCGCACAGCGTCCACATCAGGTACGGCCCGTCGAGGTTCGACACGCGCCCGTAGAACGCGAAGGTGAGGTTCGTCGCGGCAAACAGCGCCGCACACCGCCCGGCGCGCGCGCCGAAGGTGCGCCGCACGATGCGCGCGAGCACGAGCACGGACACGCACGCCATGAGCGTCGCCGTGAGCTTGGCAATCAGCGAGAGCGCCGTCATCGTCGGCACGGCGAGCACGCGGGCGCGGATCGCTTCGCCCGTCAGGGGACCCGCGAGAACGGCGACGAGCAGCACCGGGAGGCTCGGAATCGCGAGCAGGAGGTAGTGCAGGAGCGGGTAGCGGTGCGTCGCGCCGGGGGTGAGATTGTGGGCGAGACCTCCGAACAGATCGCGCGGCGCCACGCCGTCGTTTTCCCAACCGTGCGAGCCCGGAAGATCCCAGCCGAGCGTCACGAGCTCGCTCGCGGCGAACACGAGCACGATGAGGAGGACGGTGCGATCCTCGGCGAGCAGGCGCTCGAGCGGGCGAGCGACCCACGACGCGAAACGAGCGGTACGCGCCACGCGGGGACCACGGTTACCACGAGAGCCGACCGGCCCGATACTTTCGCGGTATCGTCGCCGCCGTGAGCCTCGGGAAGCCGCCGCTCGTCACGATCGATGCGCGCATGCTGCACGCGACGGGCATCGGCACGTACGTTCGCGCGCTGGTTCCGCGCGTGATCGAGCGCCTGCGTGACGCGCGCTTCTGCCTGCTCGGCGACCCCCAGCAGCTAGAGCGGGAGGGCCTCGGCGCGAGCGAGCGCGTCGTCGTGCGGCGCCTCACCGCGGGGATCTACGCCCCGGGCGAGCAGCCGGGCCTGCTGCTCCGAACGCCGGCCGACACGCGCGTGTTCTGGTCGCCGCACGTGAACGTGCCGCTCGTCGGGCCCGGGCGATTGCTCGTGACCGTGCACGACGTCTTCTATGCGAACCCGCCGCGCGGGGCCGAGCCGCGCTGGGACAAGCGGCTCTACCTCGACCTCATGCACCGCGGGCTACGCCGGCGAGCGAGCGCCGTCGTGTGCGACTCCGAGTTCACGAAGAGCGAGCTTTCACGCTTGCTCGGCCCGTTTCGTTGCCCGCTTCACGCCGTCCCGATTGGCATCGAAGGCACCTGGTTCGAGCGCCCCTCCGGCGCGCGTCCCCATGCGGCGCCGTACGTCCTTTTCGTCGGCAACCTGAAGCCGCACAAGAACCTGCCGCGCACGCTCGCCGCGTTCGCGGCGATTGCGGAGCGTGTGCCGCACGATTTTCTGGTGGTCGGCCCCGGCGCTGCCGAGCTCGTGCGCGCGGCGGTTCCGGACGCGGTGCGGACGCGCGTTCATTGCTTGGGCGTGCTGGACGACGCGCGGCTCAAGCTCACGATGGCGCGCGCGTCGGGCCTCGTGCTCGCGTCGCTCTACGAGGGGTTCGGCTTGCCGCCGCTCGAGGCGATGGCGCTCGGTGTCCCCGCGCTCGTGTCGCGCGCCGCCTCGCTCCCCGAGGTGTGCGGCGACGCCGCCCTCTACTGCGACCCGGAGTCCGTCGCCGACATCGCCCGCGGCCTGCTCACGCTCCTCACCGACGAGCCCGAGCGAGCGCGGCTCGTCGAGCGCGGTCGCGAGCGTGCGCGGGGGTTCGATTGGGACGCGTGCGCGGAGCGCTCCGCCGCGATCCTCCGCAGCCTGCTTTGAAAATCTCAGCGCGCGCAATCGAGGTGAGCGGCTGAGCCGATGCTGCGGAGACGCCTATCGAGCTCGCCGCAGGCCGAGGCGTAGCTTGCTTCGGGAGGTGTGAGGAGGGGCTCGCCGCTGCTGTCGTCGGGCGCGAGACCGCCAAGCTGAAACCACGGGGTGGCGAGCAACGCTCCGCAGAGCTGACGCAAGGCGGGCTCGAAGTCCTGGCTTCCCGTGTCGTCGAGGGTGCGGTCGAGCAAGGCTTCGATGGCGGAACGCTCCCCGGGCCCCACGCTCGGTTGGCCGAGGATGCGATCCTTGAGCGCGACGACGGCGTCGCCGAGGGTCGCACCGGGCGTGCCCGCCGCGCGCGCGGAGAGCGCGGTGATGAAATCGCCGGCGCTGCCCGGCGCCGCGCACGCTGCGTACGCCGCCTCGAACGTCAGTCGGCCCTGGAAGTCGAGGCCGCGTCGGCCCGGCTCCGCGTCGCGCAAGAAGAAACCGAGTCCGAGCTCGCGCTTCTCGTCCGTGCTGCCTGCGCTCGGATATTCGGGCAGGCTCGACCAGCCGAGCGCGGCGTTCATCGCCCGCACGAGCAGTCGGGGCGACAAGGCGAAGACGCCGTCACTCGGGCCGTTTCCGCGTGCGCTCACGTCGGCTTCGCCGTCGGTCCAAGGGTCGAGGAGGCGCGCAAGTGGGTAGGCGCTGCCACAGCCGGAGCTCGGCGGCTTCAGGTTGAAGGTGGGGTCCGTCACGATGTCGAGCAACAGCGCCTGGAGCGAGAAGTGGTTCGCGACGAAACCGTCCGCGAGCCGCGCGAGCTCGTCGCGCTGGGCCTCGGTGCGCGGGAAATGATGCGCGACGGTGAGCGGCCGACCCATCACCTCCGTCCACACTTTCTCCGCGATGGTGAGCGCTACGAGGTAGGCGAA
>Ga0070682_100002028_pt1 | contig 11318 bp, 6 predicted proteins | sample KBSC63LmetaG_FD_64668 | JGI IMG/M metagenome (GOLD analysis project Ga0070682, IMG submission 64668) | Corn rhizosphere microbial communities from Kellogg Biological Station, Michigan, USA - KBS C6-3L metaG | ecosystem: Host-associated > Plants > Roots > Rhizosphere | place: USA: Michigan... | reverse complement strand
TCCCCCTCGGCCGTGAGCGCGAGCTTGCGCGTGTCGCGCTCGAAGAGCCGCGCCCCGACCTGGTCCTCGAGCGAGCGGATTTGCGTGCTCGCGGTCGACTGCGTGCGAAACACGCGCCGCGCCCCCGCGGAGATGCTCCCCTCCTCCGCGACGGCGAGGAAGGTTTTGACGAGCAGGGGATCGAGCAGCGGATCCTGCGGGGCCGACACGCCAGTCATCGTAATCATCGATGACTGAGTTGTAAATTATCGGTTTCTCAAACGAGTGCCGGGGCGCTAGGTTCTGAGTCGAAGGGCATTCGCCCTCACGACCGAGGAGGAAAACATGCCGCTCGTCGAAATCTTCGTTTCCGAATCCCGGCCCGCGAGCGATCGCAAGCAGCTCGCCGACGCCGTGCACCAGGCCCTCGTCCAAACCATCTCGATCCCGGAGGCGGATCGCTTCCAGCTCGTCCGCACGCTCTCTGCCGTGGACGCGTTCATCGACGCGACGTACCTCGGGCTCACGCGCACACCGGATTTCGTCGTCGTTCGCGTCACTCTCAGGCGCGGGCGCTCGAACGCGATCAAGCGCGCGCTCTACGCGGCCGTCGCGGCGAACGCCGCCGCGGCGGTAGGGGTCCGACCCGAGGACGTCATGATCGTGCTCGCCGAGAACGAAGCCGTCGATTGGTCGTTTGGTGCGGGCCTTTCGCAATACGCTCTCGAGAACTAGCTCGAAAGAAGGGAGACAGCAGCATGTCGAAGCTCAAAAACAAGGTCGCGCTCGTCACGGGCGGAGGCACCGGGCTCGGCGCGGTGATCGTCAAGCAGCTCGCCGCACAGGGGATGAGCGTCGCCGTCCACTACGGCCATTCCGAAGCGGAGGCGAGCGCGACCGTCGAGGTGGCGCGTGCGCTCGGTGTGGAGGCGCGCGCGTTTCTGGCCGAGCTCGACGGAGCCGGCCTCGTCGCAAGCGCGCACGGGCTCGTCGCGAGCGTTGCCGACGCGTTCGGGCGCCTCGATCTCGTGGTGAACAATGCCGCCGTCACGCGCGCGGTGCCTTTCGCGAACCTCGCCGACGTGACGTTTGCGGATTGGGACCAGGTGCTCAACGTCAATACCAAGGCGCCGTTCTTCGTCGCACAAGCCGCCGTCCCGGTGCTCAGGCAGAGCGGCGGCGGGCAGATCATCAACACGGCCTCGATCTCCGGCATTCGTGCGCGCGGCGGCAGCAGCATCGCTTATTCGGTGTCCAAGGCGGCGACGATCCACCTCACCAAGTGCCTCGCGACGGCGCTCGCGCCCGACATCCGGGTGAACGCCGTCGCGCCCGGCCTCATGCGAACGCGCTGGCTTGCCCACTTCGACGACACGCAGCTCGCCAAGGCGACGGAGCAGACGCCGCTCCGGCGCACGGCCGATCTCGACGACACGGCGCGCGTCTACGTCATGCTCGCAGAGAACGAGAGCATGACGGGCGAGGTCATCGTCGTGGACGGCGGCATCACGCTCTGAGCCGCCGCCAGCCAAGGCCTTTTCATCACCAGAATCCGATGGGCCGCAGCGGCTCGACGCCGCCGACCGAGGTCATGTAGCCCTGCCACTGCGAGTAGAGGTCGGAGACCAGCGACGGATACTGCGACGCGAGATCGGTCGTCTCTCCCCGATCGTTCGCAACGTAGAAGAGCTCCCAGTGGCCGTCGGACGGCCCGTACGGCGGCTCGGTCCAACGCACCTTCCAGTTCCCGTCGCCGCTGACGAGATACGCGCGACCGTACGATTCGTCGCCGAACGGCTGTGTGCGCGCGGGCGGCGGCGCATAGTCGTGGAGCGCGTCCCAGAGCGAAACCCCCGTCACCGGCCAAACGGCGCGCCCCTGGTAGAGCACTTTGCCACGGTTCTTGTCGACGCCGGTCGTCGCGTCGATCGCGGGCGGCGCGGGCTCCGACGGGAGCGTCGCACCGGCGATGGCAAGGAACGTCGCCGTGTCGTCGGTCACGTGCGTGAACCAGTCGATGTTGGGCAGCGTGCCCACTTGCCCCGGCAGGTGCACGATGGCCGCCGTGCCGACACCACCTTCACCGAGCTCGCTCTTCAGCTGCGATAGCGGCGTCGCGCTCACCTCGCCCCAGCGAATGCCGTACTTGACCTGCTTCGCGTTCTGCAGGCCATTGTCCGTGCCGAGCTTCTCGAACACGCCCGCAGCCGCATTGGCTTCGTCGGTCGCTTTCGGATCGGCGCCGTTGTCGATGGGCCAGCCTTCCGCGCCGTTGTCCGAATGGAAGACGATGAACGTCTTCTCGTACTCGCCGATATCCACGAGGTGCTGAATCAGCCGCCCGATGTGATAGTCGAGATTCGCGACCATTCCCGCGTAGATCTCCATGTAGCGGGCTTGCGACTTCTTCTCGAGATCCGTGAGGCTCGACCAGTTCTTGTTGACGGCACCCGCGTGGAAGTCGACGTACCCGTCGGAAGCCGGGTGGACGGAGCTCGTGTAGAGCGCGCCCGTCTTGCCGTTGTTTGCCGAAGCCGGAGTTTGAACCAGCGTCTCCGGCATGGGCTTGGCGGCCGTCTGCGCATTCGGCAAGAGACCGAGCGCTTGCTGTCGCGCGAGGCGTGCCGCGCGCGTCGGCTCGTAGCCGCCGTCGTACTGACCGCGGTACTTGCTGAGCCACGGCTCGGGCACCGCGAGCGGCCAGTGCGGGGACGTGTACGCCGCGTACGCGAAGAAGGGCTTACCGTCGGCGTGATTCGAGTCGATGAACTCGATGAGCTGGTTCGTGTAGAGCTCGGTCGAGTAGCCGCCCGGTTGGCCCGGTTGACCCGGTTGGGCGTAGGCGCCGTCGCGCGTGAAGTTTTTCCCGGTGGCGGGCTCGTGGAGGAAATGGTTGCCGCTCGCGCCGCCGAGGAGGGCGTAGCTCCGCTCGAAACCCCATTGATCCGGCGTGAGGCCGGCGGCGGGATTGCCGCCCACGATCGAATTGCCGAGGTGCCACTTGCCGGCGATGTACGTGTGGTACCCGGCGTCCTTGAGGAGCTGCGCGACCGACAACGCGCTCGTGTTGAGATAGCCCTCGTAGCCGGGCAGACCTTTGCGCTCGTCGCTCGGCGCGCCCATCGTTCCCTCGCCGACGAGGTGGTGGTCGGTGCCGGAGACGAGCATCGAGCGCGTGATGGCGCTGACCGTACCGACGTGGTGATTCGTGAGGATGCGGCCGTTCGCGACGAGCGCGTCCAGGTTCGGCGTGTCGATCTCGCCGCCGAGCGCGTGGATGTCCGAATAGCCGAGGTCGTCGGCGAGGAGGAACAAGATGTTCGGGCGATCGACGTCCCAGCTGTAGTCCGCAGGCGGCCCCTCGGGATAACCCTCGGCGCTGGCCTCGACGGAGAAGGTGTGCGCTCCGGCCTTCAGCGACGTGAGGGCGAGCGGGCTCGTGCACGCCTGATACTCGGCGCCGTCCACGCTGCACCGGAACGTCGAGCCGGCGATCGTCGAAGAGAACGCGAAGGTGGCGCTGCCGTCGAGCTTGCCGCTCGCGGGCGTCTCGGTGAGAAACGCGATCGGCTGCGGCAACGGAGCGTCTTGTCCGTCCTGTCCGTCGGCGCCGTCCTGTCCGTCGGCACCGTCTTGGCCGTCGGCACCGTCTTGGCCGTCGACGCCGTCCCGGCCATTCGCGCCGTCTTTGCCGTCAGCACCGTCCGTGCCGTCGACGCCGTCCTTGCCGTCGGCACCGTTGACCCCATTGAGGCCGTTCTTGCCGTCGATGCCGTTCTTGCCGTCGGCGCCGTTCTTGCCGTCGATGCCGTTCTTCCCGTCCTTGCCGTTCTTTCCGTCTTTGCCGTCCTTGCCGTCCTTGCCGTCACGAAGGAACACGGTCTTCGAGCCGCACGTGATCGACACGCCGCCCGTCACCTCATGAGCGGTGCACCCGCTACTGCTCGCGACCGAGCCGGCAGCAAGCCAGTGGTACCCCGTCCCGTTGGGGCAAGAGACATCCGTCGCGCCGTTGTCGGCGGCGGCGATCGAGCAAGCGGACGACGGGTTCACCGGCGTTGCAGGCGAGCTCGAGCAGGCCGCGGAGAGAGCGCTCGCGATGAGAGCGCACAACAGGCTCGACGTAGCGACGAGGGGCTGCTTGGTCAAAAGACACTGTCCTTTCGGGTGCCACTCACCGGTCCCTCGGTGGGCGCAGCTCACCCTATATAGTCTCTAGACCAAGTGGGCAAACACAAAAGCGCACGGGGGTTACGTGCGGATTGCTGGTCAATTTCCCACAAGACTAACGGGTCTTGTGGGAATTGCGGGGCGGCGCTCGGGAACTCTCGCCGTCCGCCACTGTCCCTCACGACGTGACCGTCGACGTCGTGGGGATCGCGCAGGAGAGCCGCACGGCAGCCGCCTTCGAGAGGAGCGTCATCGCGTCGCTCGAGCGCGAGGTCGGATTCGATGCGGCATGCTTCATCGTCAAAGGCGACGCGCGGCCGAGCGTCGTCGTGGGTCTCGACGAAAAGACGCAAGCGCTGCTGGCCGAGCGGGGCGGAACGTACGAGGCCGAGCTTCTGCCGGTGAAGCGCGCCGCACTCGCGGCGGCCGGCGTCGCGGTCGACACCGCTGTCTGTGGGCTCGAAGCAGTGCGACGCACGCACTACCACCGTGAGATCGCCTCGACGATTGGTGGGCAGCATTCGTTGATGGCGTACGTGCCGTGGCGCGGGACCGTCGTGGGCGCGATCATGCTCGGACGCGTCGCGAGCACGTTCACGCGTCGCGAGATCGAGCGCGTGGAGTCGCTCTTGCCGTCGCTCGGCGTCGCGCGCGCGGCCTTCGGCACGCCGTGGGTCCCTGCGCCGCTGCCGCAGTCGCAACCCGCGGGGCTCGAGCGCTGGCTCGGCCTTTTCGCGAGCTCGCGGGTGCTTGCGTCGAAGCAAACCGCGCGTGGCACCCTCACCGTGCGCGATCGGCTGGGATTTCGCGAAATGCTCGCGACGAACGGCGCGTCCGAGCTCGTGTGGACGCGCTCTTCGTTGACCGATCCGCGCCGCTCCGGCTGGCCCTACGTGGAGCTCTTGCACTTGGCTGCCGCGCTCGCCGCAGAGCGCCGGCGCGCACTCTTCGTCGGCTGTGGCGGCGGCGTGAGCGTGTGCCAGTTCGCCAGCGCCTACCCCGGCATCGTCATCGACGTGGTCGAGCACGAGCCCGAGGTCATCGAGCTCGCGCGCACATGGTTCGGGCTCGACAGCGTTCCGAACACCACCGTTCATCTCGCCGACGGCGCGTCGTTCATCGAGCGCGCCGAGGCGGGCTCGTGGGACATCGTCGTGCTCGATGCGTACGACGCCTCGAGCTCGAGTCCCCACTTCATGACTCGCGATTTTTTCTTGGCACTGAAGCGAGCCCTCCGACCGGGAGGCGCGTTCGCCTGCAACGTCATCGGCACGCTCGGGGAGGTCGGCCCCGTGTCGGATCTCGTGCGGGCGGCTCGCTCGCTGTTCGGCGACGTGCGCGTGCTGCCCGTCCTCGGTCGGGACGAATGGTGCCTCACCGACGCGCTACGCAACGTCGTCGTCGTCGCCAAACGCGATTGAGCACGTCGGGCGCGAGCTTTCGGCGCTCAAAGATCCAGCCGCGCTCTAGCGTTGCGGGGACGGCAGAGAGCTTGGCACTGAAAGAGCTGCGGAAGTTGATTGAGCGGGGACGATCGGGCTAGAGGAAGCAATGCTCCTCGCCCTTCGCGCCTCGAAATCCGTTCCCGCTCTGGTGCTTGCAACGCTCGCCTTCGGCTGTTCGAAGGAGCCGACCGAAGCTCCCGCGCCCGCCAAGCCGAGCGCCACGGCGGTTGCCTCGGCGCCCCCTCCGCCGCCGCCCAAGGTCGAGCCACCGAAGCCGCGCGAGGATTGCCCCGAAGGCTCGAGCGGCCTCGGCACCGCGGCGGACCCCTGCAAGGGCAGCGGCGAGTCGCGCATGATGGAAGTGAAGTACTCGGGCAAGACTACCGACGAGGGCCCGAAGTTCAGCGTCACGAACCTGACGAAGAAGTCGATCCTGTACGGGTCGGTCGCCGTCTACTTCTACGACAAGAAGGGCAAGCAGCTCGAGGTGACGGCCGGCGGCAAGCCGCGCCCGATGCAGATCTGCTCGGGCAGCATCTTCGCCGGCGCCGTCAAGCCCGAGGAAAAGATCTGGGTCTTCTTCTCCTGCGTGAAGAAGGAATACGTGCCCGAGGGCACGGCGGCGATCGAAGCCGAGGTGAAAGGCGTCGCCTTCACCGACGAGGGCGGCACGAAGAACGACCTCTACTGGAGCAACATGGATCTGGTCCCGGACGTGCGCCCGAAGGGCGGCGTGAAGCCCAAGGGTAAGAAGAAGTAGGGGACCGGCGGGGGGTGTCGGCGGCGCGCCCGATGTGACTCGGGCGCGCGGGGGCGTCATATTTCGGGGGAAGGACGTCCGGACTGAATGTCCCGGACCTCATGCGCAACCATGGATACGCCGATGGTCTGCACTTGGTGGAGCGAGGGAGGGGCGTGACACACGCTGTTCGGCGGGCGGCGGGAGGGGTCGTCCTCGCGACGCTTCTGACGCTCGGCGGCTGCAACGACGATTCACCGCCCAGTGGAGCGGGCGGGAGTGGCGGAACGGCGGGGCACCCGGTTGGGGGCGCCGCGGGCGTGAGCGGCAAAAGTGGCGGGCGCGGCGGGAGTAGCGGCTCCACGGCAGGCGCTGACGAGGGAGGAAGTGACGCGGGCGGCGGCGACAACGGCGGCGTCACGGGCCGCGGCGGCACGGCCGGTAGCGGCGGTCGCGCGGCGGGCGGCTCCGCGGGCGAAGGCGCCACGGAAAACGTCGGAGGCGAAGGCGCGACGGACGGAACGAGCGCAAAGGGTGGAACGAACGCAACCGGTGGAACGAGCGCAGCCGGCGGAACGAACGCAACCGGTGGCAGCGACGCCGGCGTGGGCGGCGACGGGACGGCCGGCACCGAAACGGGCGGCGGCGGCGATACGGGCGGCGAAGACCTCGACCTCTGCGCGACGAACAACGGCGGCTGCGACCCCGTTGCCGAGTGCACCAACGGACATGGAACTCGCTGGTGCGTTTGCCCGGCGGGCTATCGCGGCGACGGCATGACGTGCACGCTCATCGATTCGTGCCCCTGCGAAAACGGTGGCAAATGCGTCGAGTACAAGGGGAACGTCGTCTGCGACTGCGTCCCGGGGACCAGTGGCCCGACGTGCAACCTGCGGACGACAACGCTCGTTTCGGGCTCGAACTTGAGCTGCTCGATCATGACGGACGACAACGTTCGCTGCTGGGGCGCGCAGCAAACGCCCGACATGTCGTCGACCCCCGCCTTCGTCGAGCTCGCGGCCGGAAGCAGCCTGCGGTCGTGCGGTTTGACTGCAGCCGGCCAGGTGTATTGCTGGCACGACGACTGGCCTCCAGCGCTCGCGGCCTATGGACCCGTGACGTCGATGCGAATGAGCGAAGACACGCTCTGCACCCAGCAACCAGACGGCCACGTCGGGTGCGACAAGATCGGCTCGCCGAACGACATCCGTCCGCCCGGCAGCGGCGGAGATACCACCTGGATCGTGCACGGCGACGGATGGACATCGAGCTGGGGGGAACGGCCGGGGCCAACCCACCCGGTGAAAGCGTTCGCCAGGGGCCGGGCGGTCGGGGCGCTCAGTCACTCGTGCAACATCGAACCCGATGGCACGCTCACGTGCGAAGGAAACAACGACGCAGGACAGGCGTCGCCGCCCGCTGGCACCTTCAGTGCGCTCGCGTTGGGACGCGGGCATAGTTGTGCCCTCACGACCGGCGGCATCGCGAAGTGCTGGGGAGACAACACGTACGGTCAGTCGACCCCCCCGTCCGGCGTGTTTCAATCGATCAGCGCCGGCGACGATCACAACTGCGGGGTCCGCCCGACGTTGTACCTGGAATGTTGGGGGCGAAACGACAGCGGACAGACGTCGGTGGACACGATCAACACGTACTTCTCCGTCTCCGCCGGAGGGGCACACACCTGCGGCCTCCGAACGGACAAGACGGCCCAATGCTGGGGCAACAACGACTACGGCCAGACGAACGCGCCACCACCCATCAACACCGTTCAAAAGTTTACCGAGGTCGTCGCAGGTGGGCGGCACAGCTGCGGGATCGACGGCGGCATCCTCCGGTGTTGGGGCGACAACTCCCGTGGTCAGGCCCCAGGCTCCGCGAGTTCCTACGGTTGGGTCAGCGTGGGCCGCGAGCACACCTGCGCCGTCGACCCCACTTACACGGTCGTCTGCTGGGGCAACGGGGACTCCGGCCAAACGACGCCGCAATTCGAGCCGATGGTCTACCAATCGTACGCGGTCGGGAGCGAGTTCTGCGGCGTCCTCACCAGTGGGAAAATTCGCTGCGCGAGCTACAACCGGTACCCCGCGCTGGGCAGCACCGTCTATCCGCCACCGACCGGAGTCTACAAGAGCGTCGCCGTCGGCAATGACCAGGCCTGCGCCATCAGCGCCGACGACACCGTTCGCTGCTGGGGCGCAGAAGGGGGTCCAACCCCGCCGGGTGGCTCGTTCACGTCGCTCTGGATGGCGTCGAACTACGCGTGTGGATTGCGCCCCGGCGGCACGCCCGAGTGCTGGAGCGTGCCGGGAGTCGATTCGTGGCCGACGCTCGAGCCTCCTGCCGAGCCATTCACAACGCTCAGCGCGGGATACGACTTTGTCTGCGGCTTGCGCGCCGACGGCACGGTGCGTTGCTGGGGAAACGATCACGCCCCCGGCGCCACGCCACCTGCCGGAGTCTTTCGCGCGGTCACGTTTTCGCTCGACGACTACTGTGGCATTCGCTCGTCAGGAAGCGTCTATTGCACGGACTCCTCGCGGGTCCACTTGAGCGCGCCGCCCGGACCGTTCGTGGAGGTATCGCTGGGGCGCCACGCTTGCGGCCGGCGACCCGACGGCTCTCTCGAGTGCTGGGGTGACTCTTCCACTCCACCGCCGCGTGGAACGTTTCAGACGGTCTCCGTCGGCAACCCCAACGGGACAACGGCTGATTGTGCGATTCGGGACGACGGAACCTTGGCGTGCTGGGGCGGAGCTTCGCCCGATGCGCCGCCGGACGGCAACTTCGTTGGCGTCTCCATGGGCTATCGGCAGGGTGTGGCTGTGGGGACCGATCACCAGGCCGTCTGCTGGGGGTCCACGCAATTCGGCCAATCCTGTGCGACGCCCCCATCGGACGCCTTCCTCCGAGTCGATGCGGCCAACGAAGGCGACGACGTCTGCGGACTTCGCACCGATGGCACCCTCCAGTGTTGGGGATCGGACAGCAATGGGACGTCTCTCTGGACAAACGTTCCGACTGGAACCTTCTCTGCCGTCTCCGTCTCGCCAGCAGGCGGCAATGCATGCGCGCTTCTCCCCGACGGGACACCCCAATGCTTCACGCATCAAGGTTACCCGGACTTCGCGCTACCCGGCCCTTTCGACACGATCGATACGGGCGGCTACTACCACGTGTCGGCGTGCGGCGTTCGTCCCGACGGACGCCTCGAGTGCTGGGGCGACATCCATCGCTGAACGACGCGGGGAGGGTCATGGTGACGCACTTTGCAAAGCGGTGGTTGGGATGCGTCGGCCTCGCTGCGACTCTCGCGCTGGTCGGTTGCGACGACGATTCTCCGCCCGGCGGATCGGGCGGGAGCGGTGGAACCGCCGGGCACGTGACCGGTGGCACCGCGGGCGCGAGTGGTCAAGGCGGAGCACGCGGCGGAAGCGGCGGAGCCACCGCGGGCGGCGATGACGGAGGAGGCGAGGTCGGGGGCGACGACGGCAGGGGCGGAAACAGCAGCCGCGGAGGCACGGCCGGTAACGGCGCTCACGCGGCGGGAGGCGCTGCGGGCGAAGGCGCCGCTGAAAACGTAGCAGGTGAAGGCGCAACGGGCGGATCGAACGCAACCGGCGGCAGCCACGCCGGCGTGGGCGGTGACGCCACGGCCGGCGGCGAAACAGGCATTGCTGGCGAAGCCGGCGGCGAGAACCTCGACCTCTGCGCGACGAACAACGGTGGCTGCGACCCGGTCGCCGAGTGCACGAACGGACACGGAACGCGCTGGTGCGTGTGTCCGCCCGGCTATCGCGGCGACGGCATCACCTGCACCGTCATCGACCCGTGCCCCTGCGAGAACGGCGGGAAATGCGTCGAGTACAAGGGGAACGTCGAGTGCGAGTGTGTCCCGGGCACCAGCGGCCCGACGTGCAACCTGCGGACGGCGAAGCTCGTTTCGGACGCAGCGCAGAGCTGCTCGCTCATGACGGACGGAAGCGTTCGGTGCTGGGGCGCGCAAGGACTCCCGCGTGTTTCGTCACCGCCCCCGTTCGTCGATATCTCCACGGGATTACAGCAAACGTGCGGTTTGACCGCTGGCGGTGACGCCTACTGCTGGGCGGGGGACAACGATGCGGCGCTCGTTGAAACCGACGTCACGTCGGTACAGGTAGGCGGGCGAACGTACTGCACCGTGCACACCGACGGTCACGTCGAATGCAACGGGCGTCCGATCAACTGGAACACGATAGAGCCACCCCACGCGGGCGGTGATACGACGTGGATGGTGCATCCCGACGGTTGGGTGTCCGTCTGGGGGGAGAGGGCCGGTCCCGATCACCCGGTGAGGGACTTTGCGACGGGCCGCGCCGTGGGGGCTCTCGGCCATTCCTGTACGATCGAGAACGACGGCACGGCCACCTGCACGGGAAACAACGACGCAGGGCAAGCGTCCCCGCCTCCCGGAGATTTCGTCCAGCTTGCTTTGGGGCGACGGCACAGCTGTGCACGCATGGCTGACAGCTCAGTCCAGTGTTGGGGCGACAATACCTATGGCCAGTCGAGCCCGCCGTCCGGAACGTTCTTTCAGATCACCGCAGGCGATGACCATACCTGTGGCATTCACACTCTGTCGTACACCGCGGAATGTTGGGGTCGGAACGACCGCGGACAGTCGACACCCCTACCGTGGATGTACACGCGCATCGCCGCGGGCGAAGCGCATACGTGCGCCCTCCGCTCGGATCAGATCATCGAGTGCTGGGGCGCCGACGACGAGGGGCAGGCGACGGCGCCCCCACCCGCCCTCCATTTCACCGATCTCGCCGTGGGGGCCAAACACAGCTGCGGCATCGACGGCGGCACGCTTCGATGCTGGGGCGACAATTCCCGCGGCCAAGCGCCGGCATCCACGAATTCGTTCGGCTGGTTGACGGCTGGCCGCGAGCACACCTGCGCCGTCGATCCCAACTACACCGTGTACTGCTGGGGCAACGGGG
>Ga0070682_100002024_pt1 | contig 11326 bp, 6 predicted proteins | sample KBSC63LmetaG_FD_64668 | JGI IMG/M metagenome (GOLD analysis project Ga0070682, IMG submission 64668) | Corn rhizosphere microbial communities from Kellogg Biological Station, Michigan, USA - KBS C6-3L metaG | ecosystem: Host-associated > Plants > Roots > Rhizosphere | place: USA: Michigan... | reverse complement strand
CAAATGGGCTACAACAAATGCCAGCAGTAGCAGTGCTCCAAATTCGGCGGGCACTAATGATCCGTCTTCTGTAAGTGATGAATTGTTGGCTTCAAGGACCTATACAGTTCCTGCCGGTGTTAACGCGGTGACTTTCAAAAACAGTTATAATCTTGAAGCATCCGGAGGAAGTTTCTTCGATGGTATGGTGCTTGAAATATCTATTAATGGTGGCGCATTTGCAGACATCATCACGGCCGGCGGTTCATTCGTGACCGGTGGTTATGTTGGTACGATCAGTGGTGGATTCAGCAGTCCTATCGCCGGACGCCAGGCATGGTCTGGTAACTCTGGTGGTTATATTACCACTATTGCACAGCTTCCAGCTGCTGCAGCGGGGCAACCTGTTGTGTTAAGATGGCGCCGTGCATCTGACCAAAGTGTAGCTGCTGTGGGTGCGAACGTTGATGATATAGCAGTTGTTGCATCTGCAACGATCAGCTATGCAGGTTCTCCTTATTGCAGCAATGCAGGTACAGCTACGGTTACCCGCGTAGGTGTTGCCGGAGGTACTTATAGCTCTACTGCAGGTTTAACTATCAATGCTGCTACAGGTGATATAACACTTGGCACCAGCACGCCTGGAACTTATGTAGTTACTTATACCATCGCGGCAAGCGGCGGTTGTCCTTCAGTTTATACTACTACCAGCGTGACGATCAATGCTGGTCCAAATGCAACGATCAGCTACTCACCAAACCCTGTTTGTATTTCTGCAACAACAGAAAATGTTACACAAACCGGTACAACTGGTGGTACTTACAGTGCTACTCCGGCAGGCTTGTCGCTCAATCCTGCTACAGGCGCTGTAGATCTGTCAACATCTTTACCGAATACTTACACAATTACTTATACAATTGCTGCATCAGGCGGATGTGCTGTTTATACAACAACAACTACGCTTTCGATATATGATTGCGCTTGCAAGGAGAATTTTGATGGCGTAACAGCTCCTGCATTACCTGCAAGCTGGACGGCTACATCAGGCGTTGTTAATGGTGCCAGCAATAAATGGGCTACCACCAGCGCAGTAAGCGTTAGTGCTCCAAATTCGGCTACTACCAACGATCCTAGCACAGTTAGTGACGAGTACCTCGATTCAAAAACATACGCGATCAGCTCTCCTACCGCTCAATTGACCTTCCAGAATAGTTATATTCTTGAGGCATCTGGTGGAAGCTTCTTCGACGGTATGGTACTTGAGATCAAGATCGGTGCTGGTGCATTTGCCGATATCATCACTGCCGGCGGTTCATTTGTAACCGGTGGATATGTTGGTACGATCAGTGGTGGATTCAGCAGTCCTATCGCCGGACGCCAGGCATGGTCAGGTAATTCAGGTGGTTTCATAACTACTACCGTTAACCTTCCTGCTTCTGCCAATGGCCAAAATGTTATATTCAGATGGCGCCGTGCAAGTGATCAAAGCGTAGCTGCTACTGGTGCATGGATCGATGATATTTCTCTCACCGGTTCAAATTGTGCACCACCATGCGTACTTACTTGTCCTGCAAATGTTGTGAAGAGCAATGATGCTAACCAGTGTGGTGCTGTGGTAACGTTCCCTGCAACAACAAGCACAGGCTTCTGCGGTGCAATAACAACCGTTCCTGCTTCGGGCTCATTCTTCCCTGTAGGAACAACAACGGTAACGTCAACATCTGCATCAGGCGCAACTTGTTCATTCACTGTTAAAGTAAATGATACTCAGGCTCCGGTTGTTACATGTCCAGCCAATATCGTAAGGAGTAATGATCCTAATGTTTGCGGTGCGGTAGTTACATTCACTCCAACAGCAACAGATAATTGCCCAGGCGTAACAATCGTATCTTCTCCTGCTTCGGGATCTTTCTTCCCTGTAGGAACAACTACGGTTACTGTTACAGCAACAGATGCTTCGGGCAATACTTCTACTTGTACATTCACTGTTAAGGTCAACGATACACAAGCACCAACGATCAACTGTCCTACAACAGACATCGTTGTAAGCAATGATAATAACCTTTGCAGTGCGGTGGTTAATTTCCCAACTCCTGGCGTAAGCGACAATTGCCCAGGTGTGATCACTACTACTCTTGTACCTCCATCAGGATCTGTTTTCCCTGTAGGAACAACTATTGTAACAATGACTGCAACTGATGCAGCTGGTAACGTAGCTACTTGTACTTTCAAAGTAAAAGTGGTTGATACGCAATTGCCAGTTGTTACTTGTCCTGCAAATATCACGGTAAGCAATACTGCAGGCCAATGCGGTGCTAACGTTTCATGGGCGCCTCCTGTTGCAACCGACAACTGTCCTGGTGTAACGGTTACAAGCAGCCCTGCTTCAGGATCCTTCTTCCCGATCGGTACCACTACTGTTACCGTTACGGCGAAAGATGCATCTAATAATACCAAGACCTGTACATTCACTGTTACGGTTAATGATACGCAGTTCCCAACAATAGTTTGTCCTGCAAGTATCATTACCAGCAATACGCTGGGACAATGCGGTGCAATTGTTACTTATCCTGGTCCGCAGGTATCTGATAACTGCCCAGGCTATACAGTTACAACCAGCCCTGCTTCGGGATCATTCTTCCCGGTTGGCATCACTACAGTAACAGCTACTGTAACGGATGCTTCAGGCAACGTAACTACATGTACATTCACAATAAGAGTTAATGATGTTCAGGCGCCAACAGTTGTTTGTCCTGCTAATATCATCGTAAGCAATACTGCCGGCCAGTGCGGAGCGAATGTTTCCTTCACACCAACTGCGACAGACAACTGTCCTGGTGTAACGGTTACCAGTGTTCCTGCTTCAGGTAGCTTCTTCCCAGTGGGAATAACTACTGTTACGGTTACCGCAACTGATGCTTCGGGTAATACCAAGACCTGCACATTCACTGTAAGAGTGAACGATACGCAGGCTCCTACGGTAACTTGTCCTGCTAACATCATCGTAAGTAATACGACAGGCCAGTGCGGTGCTATCGTTACTTATGCGGCTACGGTATCGGACAACTGTCCTGGTTCTACAGTCGTTCTCAGTCCAGCTTCAGGATCTTTCTTCCCGGTTGGCACTACAACGGTTACGGCAACTGCTACAGACGCTGCAGGCAATACATCAACTTGTACCTTCACTGTAAAAGTGAACGATACACAGGCTCCAACGATCGTTTGCCCTGCTAATATCACGGTAGTAAATACCATCAACACCTGTGGTGCTGTTGTGAACTACCCTGCTCCTACATTTAGTGACAACTGTCCGGGTGGCACTATAACCAGTACGCCTGCTTCAGGTACAACTTTCCCTGTAGGTACAACAACAGTTACAGCTACTGCAACAGATGCAGCGGGTAATACATCAACTTGTACGTTCACAGTAAGGGTTAATGATACTCAATTGCCGGTTATCACTTGTCCTGCAAATATCACAGTTACACCTCCTGTAGGAAGCTGTACTTCTGTTGTTAACTACACTGCAACAGTTACAGACAACTGCCCGGGTGCAACGATCACTGTAACCAGTGGCTTGCCAAGTGGTTCTACGTTCCCAACAGGAACTACAACAGTTGTGTTAACAGCAACAGATGCTTCTGGTAATACAGCAACCTGCTCATTCACAGTTACTGTAAATGATCCGCAATTGCCGGTGATCACCACGCAACCATTGAACAGGTCGGCCTGCGTTAATGATAACGTTACGTTCACTGTAGTTGCTACCAATGCATTGTCTTATCAGTGGCAGGTTAGCACGAACGGTGGTGGTACATGGACCAACCTCACAAATGTTGCTCCTTATTCGAATGTGACAACCGCTGCATTGACGATAAATCCAACTACACTGGCAATGAACGGATTCCAATACCGTGTGCTGGTGAACGGATTGTGCAGAACAACGACGTCGAATGCGGTGACATTGTCGATCAGCAATCCACCAACACTCGTGTTGACTGCAACTCCGCTCAATACCCTTCAACCGGGAGATGTTACTACTCTTATAGCAGTTACTACTCCTGCAACTGGCGGTACACTGGTATGGAAGAAGGACGGCATTGTACAAGCATTCACCGGGCGTGTTTTGCCGATCACCGTTGATGGCATCGGAGTTTGGACGGTAACTTATACGGATGCATTCGGTTGCTCTGTGACAAGTTCGATAACGATCAATCCTAAACAAACGGATAAGATGTTCGTTTATCCTAGTCCGAACGATGGTCACTTCCATGTAAGGATCAATATCCAGATCGCACAATACATGACGCTGAGGGTAATTGATGCCCTGGGCCAGGTGTTGTACAAGTACTTCTTCAACAACTCTGTACCGTTCTTCGACGTACAGGTTGACCTGTCGAGATACAGTGCTGGTCCATACTGGGTTGAATTGGTTGACGAAAACGGCAAACCGATCAACCGTAAGGAGATCATTATTGCACACTAAGTAAATTAAGTTTAGAATATTTAAGCCATCCCGATTTGATCGGGATGGCTTTTTTTTGTTTTGGGAGAACGGCAGGCAAATGAATTGTTGGAGGAAGATGCGTAAATTAGAGAACCAAAGCAATTCGATGGCATGCCTTGACAACATAACTCTAGCCAATTACGACGATGAAGACATTTTCGATATTGTCGCTAAACTTGAGACATCATTTGCTATCAAGTTTGACGAGCGTGCTTTTATTACCGTTAAGACATTTGGTGACCTTTGTCGGATCATAGAAAGCCATATTAACCATGATAACAAAGAAGGCTGCACCAAACAACAAGCATTTTATAAAATAAGGTTGGCAATTAGTGAGACAATACTTATTGATAAAGGGCTAGTTAACCTGGATAGCAAATTAGCTGATTTTTTTCCTAGACACAATCGTAGAACACTGATCAAAAAATTCCGAGGGCAACTGGGAATAAGCTTAAAATTGCTAACTTATCCAAATTGGATAGCCCTAACCCTCACAATCGGGGTTTTATCTTCCCTAATAGCTTTTTTCTTCGATTGGAAGATTGCCGTTTCTGGATCAGCATTTTTTATTCTCGCATTTAAGGTTGCTGATATTTTGGGAAAGGAGTTTAAATTTGAAACCGTTAAAGAAGTAACCGAGTATGCAGCAACAGAACATTATATTGACGTAAGACGTTCTAAATTCACAGTTAACAGAAATGAAATTTTGGCAACGATCAAAGATGCTTTTAGCACAGGACTTTTGCTTGACAAAGAACAATTGACTCCAGATGCAAAATTTAACTGGGCTTAAGCTTTGTGTAAACTTCCTCCCTTTTCAAACAACTGATCAATTCTCTTTTCAACCTCCGCATCTTTCTCCAACACCGGCGCATGATGCGGTTTGATCCTGGCATCAAATACCAGCGGTCCTCTACATCCCCAATGTTTATTCTCCGTAAAACTGCCGATGCCATGCACATCATGCGAAGGATTGCAACGGGTAAATGTTACCCATAAAAAATTACGAAGACCTTCACTCACAAATTCCGGATCATCGCACACTACAATAATCGGCACACTGCTCAATTGATCATTGAACATTGAACATTGAGTATTGAGCATTTCCATTTCCTTGTTGGCATCTGTATAGTTCGTAAACGGATGCGTCTTCAATGCTACAATGCCAGGTATCACCAACTTTGCATTTTCAAAGCCTTGCAGGCTTGTAAGGCATGCTGGGACTGAAGTTGCCAGCTCACGGATCTTTTCACCATAGGCAGCCAATATGACTTTGCTACCCATGTTGAGACCTGTGCCTGAATAATCCAATGTATCAATACTGGTATTGGTTTGAAAATGTACATCGCGGGTTAGGTCGATCCTTCGCAAAAAGTAATCAAGATATCCCTCCACATCAGATGCGCTTAATTTTTTGTCATTGCCTTGGGGGTATTCGGCGGTGATAAATAAAAATTTTGCAAGACTAAGTTGACCGGTACCTAGAATATGATTGGCGATCGTCAATAACTCGGATGGTTGCTTTGTGGGCAGGTAAGGCGTATATCTTTCGCTACCGATCGCCAGCAACAATGGATGAACACCGGCTGCATCAACGGCGTGCACCTCTTTCAAACCGGGTATCTCCCGCTGCAATTCGGTGCCCGTTATTTCATGTATGAGTTGTCCGAAACTGGTATCCTCCTGTGGTGGACGCCCAACAACAGTAAATGGCCAAATGGCATTTGTTCTTGCATAAACCTTGTGTACTTTCATCAGCGGAAAAGGATGCTGCAGACTGTAATAACCCAAATGATCACCAAATGGTCCCTCTGGTTTATTGTCGCCGGGAAATACTTCTCCGGTAATTACAAAATCCGCATCAGTGCTAACGCAAAAGCCATCCTCGTAAGCATACCGGAACCTGCGACCGCCCAATATGCCGGCAAATGTAAGTTCGCTTATACCTTCAGGAAGCGGCATTACCGCCGCAACTGAGTGCGCAGGCGGGCCGCCAACAAACACACTGACTTTTAATGGAACTCCGCTCCTGTTTGCCTTTGCCTGGTGTACGCCGATCCCGCGATGCAATTGATAATGCAAACCGGCTTCTTTATCGGCTGCATATTCATTTCCCGAAAGCTGGATGCGATACATGCCAAGGTTGGATTGCTTTGAACCGGGCTGATCAATATCTTCCGTGTACACCTGCGGCATGGTTATGAAAGCTCCTCCATCTTTTGGCCAGTGTTGAATTTGAGGAAGATCGCTGAGTTTTATTTCCTGGTACAAAACAGGTTTGTTACCCGGATCTTTTTTTGGCAATGCTTTTAAAGCAGCCATCGAAGTTGAGAAATTATAGATGGGATGTTTGATGGCTTTAAGAGGATCGGCCTTAAGTTCGATCAATTGTTGCACCGATCGCAACGTATCCCTGAAAATGAATTTACTTCTTTCGAGTGTGCCGAAGATATTAGATGCCGCCCGAAATTTGCAGCCTTTCACATTTTCGAACAGCAATGCGGGTCCACCGGATTCATGCACACGCAGATGTATGGCCGCCATTTCCAGATATGGGTCAACCTCTTCTTTGATCCGAATAAGATGTCCATGTTTTTCCAGATCAATCAAACATTCTTCCAGCGAACGGTATGGCATTAGTTAAATTAAGTTGTAAAGTTATGACCTTGTCAATTAAGAATCCGTCGTAGCTTTTGAAATCGTAGCATTTGCCTCCATCCCGACATCTATGTCGGGACGTACCTTCTTCGGCGCTGCATTTACTTCTTTCGAAAATATGCTGCGCATTTTTCGAATTCCGCCTACGGCGGAACCGAACCAAATGAGGCGCCTCCGAAGATACTGGTGGAAACTTGAATCGGGAACTTTTGTCAATAGGCAATCGAGGACAGACCACTCTTAAACGCTCTGTTGAATAAAGGTATTTAGTACAAGAGTGCGACGCAACGATGTTGAGAAAAGACTATTGGCTGGGGGCAAAAACAACTCAAATTAAAAGGGTACCTGTTAGAAAAAAGCTGCCAACATTAAACCTTAAACTTACTTCTTCATATACATCACTTCCTTCACCAGCTTCACCGTTCTTGGAACGTCTGGTAAATAAGCTGCAACGAGATTTGGAGCATAGTGCATCGGCGCATCTGCAGACGTGATCCTGCGGATAGGTGCATCCAGGTAATCAAACCCTTCTTTCTGTATACGGTAAGATATTTCGGAAGACACAGAGGCAAAGGGCCATTGCTCTTCAACGATAACCAGGCGATTTGTCTTTTTTACGCTTTCCAGGATCGTGAACCAATCTAGTGGACGAATGGTGGCGAGGTCGATAACCTCTGCTTCGATACCTTCTTTAGCCAACTCTTCTGCAGCTCCCAACGCCACTTTCATCATCTTGTTGAAAGATACAATGGTAACGTCTTTTCCTTCACGTTTGATAAAGGCTTTGCCGATCGGAAGCACATATTCTTCTTCAGGCACTTCCCCCTTCTCACCATACATCACTTCGCTTTCCATAAAGATGATAGGATCATCATCGCGGATAGCGGCTTTCAGTAAACCCTTCGCGTCGTAAGGGTTAGAAACGGAGATCACTTTCAGTCCGGGGATATTTGCATAAAGCGCCTCGAAAGCGGTGGAATGCTGGGCGCCTAACTGGCCTGCGCTTCCATTTGGGCCCCTGAAAACGATGGGGCAGCCAACTTGTCCGCCGCTCATTGCCAGCATCTTAGAGGCGGTATTTAATATTTGATCTAAAGGTAAAACAGCGAAGTTCCAGGTCATGAATTCCACTATCGGGCGGAGGCCATTTTGTGCGGCTCCCACGGCAATTGCGGCAAATCCAAGTTCAGCAATAGGTGTGTCGATCACCCTTCTTTCACCAAACTCTTCCAGCATGCCCTGGCTTACTTTGTAAGCGCCATTGTATTCGGCCACTTCCTCTCCCATCAGGAATACGCGATCATCTTTTCTCATTTCTTCCTGCATGGCTTCTCTCAAAGCTTCCCTGAATGCTATCTGGCGCATGTATCTTTAATTTTTGTGTTGCAAATTTATTGTATCAGGGGCAAACGGGCAAATTGGCCTTTGCATACGTTCCCGGCTTGAATGATGTAGATGATCATTGTGTTTAGAGCGATGCCGATCTAACAGCTGCAATAAAAGACCGCAACTTTTGTTCATCCAGTTTACCATTTGTTCGTACCCCACTGCATACATCTACAGCAAAGGGTTTAACGGTTCTGATCGCTTCCTCAACATTTTCTGCATTCAAACCGCCGGCTAAAAACACAGGAACATTTACTGATGCAACCAATTCCCGGCTGATCTCCCAATCATGCGTATTGCCCGTGCCGCCCAGTGTTTTTACCGCCAGCTTAGGATTACCGCTATCGAGCAAAATGGCATCCACGTGCTCCTGCACCTGCAATGCCTGTTCGATACTTTCTCTTCCGGTTACATGGATCACCTGCACGATCCTTAGCTGTGGCAACGCCTCACGGATCTGTGCGTACGATCCTTCCGTGAGTTCGTCAACGATCTGTACGGTATTGGTATGTACCCGGTTTACATGTTCAACTATCGCTGAGGCGGATTGTTCACTCGTGAGCAGGAAAGAGGCGATCGGCGGATGGATCCTGCTTGCAATGGCAGCGATCAATTCATCGGCAATGGGCCCGGGACCACTCGGCATCTTACCCACCAGGCCTAATGCATCCGCTCCTGCCTGGATAGCCATGGCAGCTTCTTCGACAGAACTGATGCAACATATTTTGATCCTGCAAGGCATGAATAGTTTTGGGGTTTGGGGTTTCTCGGTTTAGTGTGGAAATTCAAAAGCCTCCCGGTTCGCGGGAGGCTTGTATGATCAAAATATTTTATTAATATTCAGCCTTAGGAGCAGTTCTGATAGCAGGGGTAGTGCGTTTTACGGCAGCGGTCCTAGTTGTAGACGTACGTGCAATTGCTTTAGTCTTAGTTTTGCCAACATCACCTGCGCTAGCTACAATTGTAGTTGTAGGTGTCGCAGTTGTTGCAGCAGCCTGAGTTGTATTAGAACGTCCGGGTTTGGGTTGACCGGGCACAGTTTGTACTGCATTTTGAGAAAAAGCAAGAGCCGAGAAGAAAGAACCAATAGCTAATAAGCAGATTTTTTTCATATTTTTTATTTTAAGTTGTAAAAGATGGTGCGTTAAAATTAGGGAATTTTATTTAGGTGACAAGGGAATTTGAGGGGAATCTTGGTCCGACCAAGATCAACCCGCCACATTCTCGATCACCATCGCCGAAGCCCCGCCTCCACCATTACAAATGCCTGCGGCGCCATATTTGCCATTATTTTGCTTCAATACGTTGATCAGGGTTACAATGATCCTGGCGCCGCTTGCGCCCAACGGATGGCCCATCGAAACTGCACCGCCATTTACATTCACTTTTGCGGGGTCGAGCTTCATGCGTTTGGTATTTTCGATACCTACCACAGCGAAAGCCTCATTCAGTTCCCAAAAATCGATATCATCCATTTTCAATCCAGCCTTGGCAACAGCTTTCGGAACAGCCAGGGAAGGGGTTGTAGTGAACCATTCTGGAGCCTGCTCGGCATCGGCGTAAGAGATGATCTTCGCGATAGGCTTCAATCCCAGTTCTTCCGCTTTTTCTTTACTCATCAATACCAGGGCCGCCGCGCCATCATTCATAGTGCTGGAATTGGCTGCAGTAACGGTACCATCTTTCTGAAACGCACCCTTTAACTGAGGTATCTTATCAAACTTAACATTGAATGGTTCTTCATCTTTTGAAACCAACACAGGATCTCCCTTTTTCTGCGGTATCTCTATTGGCACGATCTCGTTAGTGAATTTACCGGCTTCAATGGCAGCCTGGCTGCGCTTATAACTTTCAATGGCAAATGCATCCTGGTCCTGGCGACTGATAGTGCAGATCGCTGCGCAAAACTCTGCTGTATTGCCCATCGCCTTGCCGTCATAAACATCAGTAAGACCATCTTTGGCAAGTCCATCGATCATTTGTGCATTGCCATATTTATTTCCCCAGCGCATGGTATCTGAATAAAACGGCACATTGCTCATACTTTCCATTCCACCCGCAATAACAATGTCAGCATCGCCCAACAATATACTTTGCGCACCCTGCGAGATCGCTTTCATGCCACTTGCACAAACTTTATTAATGGTAGTACAATTCACTTCGTTGGGTAAACCTGCGAATAAAGCGGCCTGTCGTGCTGGCGCTTGCCCGAGATTGGCTTGTATCACGCATCCCATCAGCACGTCGTTCACCGCTGCTGCATCTACTCCTGCCTTTGCGAGGGCCCCTTTGATAGCGGCGGCGCCTAATTGAGTGGCGCTAAAGCCTTTCAGGGAGCCACCGAAACTGCCCATTGGCGTGCGAACGGCGGAAATAATATATACTTCTTTCATTTGGAGAATCGTTTAGAATGCAAAGGTAAGTTTATCCCATCTTTTTCCAATGGAAGCATTATCCATTAATGTTTCAGTTTGAAAATTAATCTCTCGGTTTCATCGATATTTTGCTTTTTCTTTTTTGCTTCGCCCAAAAAAGAAACAAAAAAAGGCGCCCGAAAAAAATTACAACCTTTTTTCGGGTGGTGCCCTGATTTGGCTTTTGCACTACTGTAAACTCAGCTTCAGTAATTCTATATCAAAGCGAAGATCGAAACGACGTTTAGAGACATATAATGAGTTTTCACCAGTACCTGTGTAAGGCGCCTTATTTGGTTCGGTCACGCCGAAGGCGGGATTGGAAAAATGCGCAGCATATTTTTCCAAAGAGCCAAATACAGCGCCGGCACAGGTACGCAGC
>Ga0070682_100002022_pt1 | contig 11333 bp, 13 predicted proteins | sample KBSC63LmetaG_FD_64668 | JGI IMG/M metagenome (GOLD analysis project Ga0070682, IMG submission 64668) | Corn rhizosphere microbial communities from Kellogg Biological Station, Michigan, USA - KBS C6-3L metaG | ecosystem: Host-associated > Plants > Roots > Rhizosphere | place: USA: Michigan... | reverse complement strand
GACACGGGGTGTGCCACATCTAACTTTACGCTTAGCGTCTCAGCGCCCGACGGTTTCAACGTATCAGTCCCTATAACAACCTTTAGCGTAAAAGCCACTACCCAGGCCTATTTCTGGGCTTATGTTACATCGCCTACCCCGATTGCCGATGGCGACTACCCGGTAACCCTTACAGTGACTAGAGCTTCTGACTCAGCCTCTACTGCGACCGCTACCAACTACTATAAGGTCTATTCGACTGACACATCAGCGCCAACCCTATATTGGAACAGCCCCAGCCAAGGTATGGCAATAAGTTCCAAAGGTAAAAACTCATCTAACTTCAATGTTTCAATTTCGGCTAACGACGATCACACAACCAAACAAATTGAGACCTACATTGATGGAGCCTTAGTCGATACTATGTCTTGTGACGGCATTTCGTACTCGTGCACTTCGTACTTTGGCTGGTCGCCTAAGGGTAAAATTGGGCAGCATACCGCAACTTGGAAAGCTTCCGACTGGCTGGGCAATGTAGCCACATCGACAGCCAGTTTTACGGTTAACTAGCAAGCTATTGACTGCCCGCTTAGCAGGGGTATCATAAACATAAGTACTTAATATGAAAACTAAACCAAGGAAATCAACCAAAATGGCTAAGAAAAATCAACCTAACAAGGGCAATCAAATTGCCCGCGCCTATATGCTCTCGTTTCCCCAGTTACTAACCTGGGCGGTAATTTTTGCCTTCGTTGGCGGCCTTACCGTCTGGACTGGCCTGGCGGCCTCAAACCGCCCACCAGGCGGGGGCGGTTCTACTGCCACTGTTACCGCAGCACCCAACCCAACGACTCCCGGAACCCAAGTTTACCTGACCGGCTGTGGTTATACTGTGGCGATACCTGCTTCTGTCAAGGTGTTAAATTCGGCTGGCTCGCTTGTAAATTCCTTTTCACAACCAATGGGAGCCGGCGGCTGTTTATCCAACGGCTACTTTTTGGCAGGCTCGGCAGATACTTACACGGTTTTGATGTATCAGAAATCGTCCACTCACAAGAATGCCACTGACGTGCTTAAGGCGACAACGACGCTCACTGTCCAATAGTCCGGTTATCCACACCCTTGTTGACACCTGTTAAAATAAGTCTATTATTTAAGCATTAGCAATTTCATACAAAAGGAATATTAAAAATGGCCAAAAAATCATCATCAAGCCTTAAAAAAGGCATGACGTTTTCGGGCACTCAAGTAATGTTATTCGTACTGGCATTCGCAGCTGTTGGAGCAGTAGCTATCTGGCAGAGCCTGGCGGCTCCGCACAAAAATACTGCAACTACCAGTGGTACAGCTACTCTTAGCGTTTCGCCTAACCCGGCATCTGTCGGCGACAAGGTAAACTTTGCCGGCTGCGGCTATGCGGTTATGCCTATAACACTCAAAATTACAAATGCGGCTGGCTATAGCCAAGCCTATGCGGTTGGTATGTGGAGCAGTGGTTGCATGGACACAGCTTACTGGCCAGCGGCAGCGGCCGGTACCTACACCGTCAGCACTTACCAGAAGTCTTCGACTGCAACTAACGCTACCGATGTTCTAAAAGCATCTACGACCCTAACTGTTCAGTAAAGAAGATAATCCTTCCCGTTTAAAAAGTCGGATGTTTAAACCGACTTTTTAAATGCCGTAGTAGTATCAAGCGAATGAGCCGGTTTTAACTTCGCCGGCGCGTTTGTAGTAAGCAAAGACGACGCCTTTTGAACTAGTTTTGGAATCCGTTAGCTTAAATGCCGCCGGAATTGTACCTTCGGCGAATAGCCGTTTGCCCTTGCCCAGCGTTACCGGGTATATTCTTAGCCACAGCTCGTCCACCAAGTCATTTTTTAGCAAAGTCTGAATCATATTGCTGCTGCCCTGGACAGATAGCATCGGCCCGTCATCAGACTTCAGATCTTTTAGTTTGACCGGCACGTCGCCGTCAATCAGCACGGTTTTTTCCCAGCTTAAGCCCGTGTCGCTATGTGAAACTACGTATTTTGTGGCTTTATTAAACGGGTCGGCTATAGTGCCTTTTTGTTTTGGCCAATAATCCTTCCAGATGTCGTAGGTCTTTCGGCCAAGCAGTAAATCGTACTCGCCGCTGAATTCTTTGCTAAAGATTTTATTAGAAAACTCATCGGCGTATGGCCAAGTCCAGCCGCCATATTTAAAACCGCCGCTGGTGTCTTCTTCCGGCCCGCCCGGCGCCTGCATCACCCCGTCCAACGAAATCATAGATATAACAACTATTTTTCTCATTAGCGTTTCCTCCCGTACTCTAGGATAACACCACCCTTAGCAAGCGGCTTGGTTTCAAGAAGTGATAGTTCCGTATATGGCAAACCTTTAGCAAAGAGTCGTTTTCCTTCACCCAAAATAACCGGCGCAATGCATAGCCGATACTCATCAAACAGGCCGGCTTTGGTTAGCGCGCCAGAAAGTATGCCGCTGCCAAAAACAAACAGGTCGCCATCGCCTTCCGCTTTTAATTTAGGCAGTTCCGCCACAGCATCCTTGATGATTGTCGTGTTATTCCAATCGGTCTTATCAAGAGTGGTCGAGCAAGCATATTTTTTGATTTTATTCATCCGCTCTCCTACCGCGCCTTCCGTTTCTTTCTGCCAATACTCAGCCATGCCCTCGTAAGTGTTTTTCCCAAAAATAAGCCCACCTGCCGAGTCAAGCTGCTCAACGCTAAAACGCTCTAATTCATCACCCCAAACCAGCTGATGGAAATCTAAATCCCACGGCTTTTCGCCCTCAAAATAACCATCCAGCGTAATCACATTCCACATGACTATCTTCCTCATACCTAGAGCATAGGCCATAACCTGTGTTTCAATCAAGAAAATGGGTAAGGTGATCTAAATCTTGCGATAGTGAAGATGCACAAATCCGTTTTTAAACTTTCGCATATCTACCAACTTTAGCTTGTTGTTATTGCCTCCGGGTAACCAGTGGTTGCCGCCGCCTAATATCAGGGGGGCGATGATCTGATGATACTCATCGATAATATTAGCTTTTATGGCAGCGGCTGCCAGGTGCGGGCCGCCAATGCCGAAATCTTTATCTGACTCGGCTAACATTTTCTTAATGGCTTCAGGGTCGAATGTTCGCTCAAGTGTCGTGTTAGCTATAGTGACCTTGGAAAGCGAAGTGGAATAAACTATCTTACTAGCGGCCCGCCAAATTTTAGAAAAGTCATTCATAGCCTGGCTTGGCCCGTCCATAGGTCCACCTGTCCCTTCGGCTGGGATATCATCCCACACCTTCATAGTCTCGTACATTTTTCGCCCAAACAAAAACGTACCTGTACTGCGCACAGTATCGTTTACGAAAGCATGTACCTCTTCGCTTGGCATACCCCATTCAAAATGACCGTCTTTATCAGCTACGTAGCCATCTAGCGATGTCGTTATCAGATATATTAATTTGCCCATAAACTTATTGTCTCATGCGAGCTAACAAGGTTTAACGTTCATTTCAATCAAGAAAATACCACGTTAGTGTCGTTTTGATTGAATTGACGGTATGGTACAGCTATTTGATGGTGTCAGCTTATTTGCTATAATTTACATCTGTTACGCGGGTGTAGCTCAGTTGTTTAGAGCGCTTCCTTGCCAAGGAAGAGGTCAGGAGTTAGAGTCTCCTTACCCGCACCAATTTTTCCTATCATTTTGTAGCAAATACCCCTGTTAAAAGCAAAATCCCCGCTGTTTTGGCGGGGAGTTTTGATGATGGTTTTTATTTTTCAAGATTAGCGACGTGTGAAGTGAAGTTTAAATTGTTAGCGACGGTTGCGGCGGGTCGATGCCATATTGCTTGACCATTTTCCGGCCAAACTCAGCAAGGCTATCGATAGCGCGATTGCTACGATGAAAGCGCCGAGACCGAGCGGGTGGCTCCAGGCCCATGTATCCATGGTTACTCCTTATACCCCACCCGTTAATGTTTATGAATAAACAATACCGTTATTGCTTAAAACTTGCAAGATATAAGGTGTAAATCTTGTATAATTGAGGGGTTCTGTACTTTAAGTCAATTATGGCGCGATGACCGAGGAGTTAGGTAGAGGTCTGCAAAACCTTTTACACGGGTGCGAATCCCGTTCGCGCCTCCAGGGCGGATGGCGGAACTGGTATACGCTGCGGACTTAAAATCCGTTGCCGCAAGGCTTGAGGGTTCGAGTCCCTCTCTGCCCACCACGTCAGAATTAATATCGACCCCGTTAGAAATTTGCGCAATCAAGTGGCGCAAATTTAACGGGGTCTTTATTGTTCTTCCTTCCCGTTTTGCGAATCCTCTCGCAAAACGGTATATCGATAAAATAAAAAGTCCGAGCTATCGGGATTTTATTTGTTTATGGTCTGTTTCTTTTGGCGGACCATCCAATTATTGACGTTGTAATATCTGTCGGCGCCAGAGTTAGCCGACTGCCGCTCGTAATTAAATACCGGTCCTCGGGAAATATACAGGTAATTTGGCTGGTACAGCGGCATGGCCGGCAAATCTTTGACCCACTGGCCAAGAAACGCTTTATACTTTACCGCCCGGACGGACGGGTCGGCCCGGGTGCGGCCGGCTTCGATGGACTGGTCGGCGGCAGTTGATTTATACTCGCTAAGATTCAGGTGCCCCTGAGAGGTTATGGCTGCCTGAGAGCTGTCCCAGTAGGCATAAACATCGGGATCCACACCAATTCCAACACCATATAGTAGGGCATCGTAATCGTGGTTGGAGATTACTGAGCTTTGGAGTTCGTCGCGGCTATAATAGCTTACCTGGACTTTGACCCCCAGGCTGGCCCAGCTTTTTTGCAGAAACTGGGCGGCCTTAGTGTAGTTTGGCGTATCTTGGGCGGCCAGATTAAAGGCCAGCGGCTGGCCAGCCTTAGCCCGCTGGCCGTTAGCCCCCTTAACCCAGCCGGCCTGGTCCAGCACTTGGTTGGCGGCATCGCGGTTAAATGCCGGTTCTATTAGAGTTTTATCGTAGCCTAGCTGGCCTTTTAGCAGCGGGCTGTCGGAGATTTCTACCGGCTCGTCAAACAAGGTAGTTAGCTTAATTCTATCTACACCCTGGATAAGCGCTAAACGCACGCCGGCATCACTTAGTGGCGGCCGGGAATTATTAAAAAAGGTCATTACTGAAGTTGTTAGCGGAGTTACGTAGACTTGCAAGCTTCTGTCCGAAGCCAGCTGATCCGGCAGGTTCTCTAGCCCACTCATAGCCCCAATTTGTTTGTTTTGGAAGGCTGTCACCATCTGCTGATCGTCACTAAAAGTAATGATGTTAATTCCGTCCAGTTTGGGCCGGCCCTCAAAATAGTGTTTGTTGGCAGCCAGACTTACCCGCTGCTGGCGGGTTTGAGGAGTATTGCCGCTGACTTCAATAAATTTCCATTCAAACGGCCCGCTGCCCACCGGTTTGATGTTAAAAGGAGCGCTGCGCAGCTGCTCTGGCGGAATGTTTTTGAGCAAATGCTGGGGGATTATGCCATTTGTCAGCGAATACGGGAACGCACTTAAGGCATTAGGTAAATCGAAATTAACTGTATAGTCATCGAACTTACTGACATTAATGCCCTGCCAGCTGGAATATAGCGGTGATTGGGCCTCGATATTCTGAATGGTTTTGTAGGTAAAGACCACATCTGATGCCGTAACCGGGAAGCCGTCCTGCCAAACCAGTCCGTGTCTTAGATGGACAGTGTAGCGGTTTTGAGTTTCGTTGAGTTTATAGTCTTTGGCCAACTCGCCAACCAGGGAGTTTTTATTGTCATATTTAAACAAGCCGCTGAATACCAGCCGGCTGACGGCCGTATCGGCGGCGCCGGTGGCATACAGAGGGTTGGCGTTAGTAAAGCTGCCAATTAAGCCTTCGGTGTATAGGCCGCCGGGAACCGGCTGCAACGTCTGATAATAGCCCGATAGCCCTTTGGCTTGATAAACACCTGTCAGAATTAAGATCAATAGTAAAAGTATCCATAAACTGACGAATCGGCGCACCGATAGTAAGCGATCGAACCGCCTAATCAGTAAATTCTCGATTTTTTGGTCGGCTTGCTGACCCAGGATTAGGGCATTTTTTTGGCGGCGGCGAAACCGTCGCTTCAGGCGCCGTTTGGTTTCATCATCTATCCCAGCCATATGACTACTAAGCCAGCAGTTTCCTACTTAGAAACAATGCCGATAATTATGCTGGCCGCGAAAATAAACACTAAGATGATAGTCAGCTGGTGAAGGGTTTTGTCGGAGCCGCGCCGGACGGTGTTAACTTCACCGCCGCCGCCTAAACCAGCGCCAAGGCTGGCGCCGCGCGTCTGGATAAGAATCAAAATGGTTAGCAAGACAACGCTTACAATTGTTACGTAACTCCATATGGTCATGGCTTAGATATCCTCTAGAACTTTAGTTACCAAAAAATTGACCAGCCCGACAATAATACCGGCAATGATGGCTACACCTAGATTTTCGACATACAGCGGGTTATAAATCCAGTGGACCAGCAGGATTAAGAAGCCATTCAGCACCAGCATAAAAAGCCCTAAGCTGAGCAGGATTGCCGGGAATGACAGTATTACCAAAATCGGCTTGAGGGCCATGTTAACTAATGCCAAGAATAAGCCGGCGCCCAATACTGTCCACAAAGTGTTGCCGACGCTTAAGCGGCTGGGGCCAAGCAGACCAGAAGCCACCCATAAACCTAGCGATGACACCGCCCAGCGGGCCACAAACCTCGTCGCGAAGTGCTGTAACATACATCCCATTGTACCAAAACAGGGGCCAAAAGCGCGAGCAATTTCAACCTAATCGTGAGAAATAGGCGCTAAGATTGGCGGCTTTTTTAGGGCCCAACAGCTTGGCTAGCTCGTCTGGGCTGGCGGCGATGGCGGCTTTGGCCGAACCAAAATGTCTTATCAGCTTCTTTCGCGTTAGCGGACCAACGCCCGGCACTTCGTCCAGCAAGCTGGCCGTTTGACGGCCGCGCTTAAGCGTACTGTGGTAGCTAACGGCAAAACGATGTGATTCGTCGCGGATTCGCTGCAGTAGTTTAACTGCATTAGAGTTTTTGGGCAGCTCAATAGTTATAAAATCGCCCGATTGGCTGACGTAGGCCTTGATTTTATTAGCCCGTAAAATAATTTCTTGGGCCGAAGCGCCCGGCAGGCTGTCATAGGCATGGATTACAATTTCTTCCTGGCGCTTGGCCAGCCCAATCATGGGGATGTTTTGGTCGCTATCGTTCCTGGCCTTAAGCGCGGCGCTAAGCTGGCCTTTGCCGCCATCTACTAACATTAGCTCGCCGGTTCCCCATTTTTTACGGTTATCATCGCGCAGGCGGCGGCGGATGGTTTCGGCCATGTGTGCGAAATCGTCGTTACCGCCTAGTTTCATCTTAAATTTGCGGTAAGCGGCTTTATCCGGCAGACCATTAATAAATACCACCATGCTGGCGACGTTATCAGTGCCCTGCATATGGCTGATGTCAAAACCTTCGATGCGCCTCAACTTGCGCAACGTCCTGCCCTGCTTCCCGCCTGAGTCGGGAACTCCGGCAGGACTTACGGCGGATTGCGGTGTTGCAGGCTGCGACTGCTCCTTCGAAGTATCATTTTGTACATCTTCAGTCCGCTGCTCGCCTGCGCCTTGCACTCCATCCGTATGCGCAAGTTGAGGAGAATTTTCATAAAGCCCTAAGAGTTCGGCTAGCTCTACTAAAGCCAGGTCTTTGGAAGCATCTTGCAGCTCGCGGTCTGAAAATAAAATTTGGCGGCTTAGCTGCTGCAGCGGCGCCAGCTGGTTGCGCAGCTGGGCCGCCAGCTCGAAATTTTTGGCTTTGGTGGCCCGCTTCATATCTCGTTCGATTTCCCGCACAAGGCCTTTGCGGTCGCCGCGTAAATACTGCATTAGTTTTCGTAAATTAGCCCGGTATTCGTTTAAGCTGGTTTTACCCTCTTCTAGGCCGGGGTCCAGCCCTAGGTGATAATACAGATTATTGCGGCTTTGGCCGGCTGGCCGGCTAATGGCATACGGAAAGGCCCGGCGCAGGTAGCGCAAAGCTTTTTTCACGGCGAAGCCATTAATATACGGTCCAAAATACTCGGCTTTATCATCTAGCGGCCGGCGCACCATCGTTACCGTAGGGTAATCGCTTTTATAGTCAATGCGTACGAACTGCAGACTTTTATCGTCCCGCAGCAGGATGTTATATCGCGGCATATACCGTTTAACCAGCTCGGCTTCTAAAAACAGCGCGTCGGCTTCGGTTTCTACCTCTGTCCAATCAATATCGGCAATCTCGGCCACTAGTAGATCAGTTTTGGGGTCAGCCGCCCGGCTGTTTTGGAAATACTGCCGCACCCGGCTGCGAAGGTTAGCGGCTTTGCCGATATAGATAATTTCGCCCGATGCGCTTTTATGAAAATAAACTCCCGGCGAAACCGGCAAATTAGCTAACTTATCTTTAACTCGCTGATTCACAGGCTTATTCTACAATTTTTCGGGTAAGCCAAGGCAGGCTTTTGGGTTACTGGTTGTCGGGGCCGGTTTCGCCGGCCGAATCATCTTCAGTTTCGGCGCCTTCAGCGGCTTCGCCTTCAGCACCTTCTTCGCCCTCAGCAGCCTCGGCTTCGGCCTCTTCGGCAACTTGGGCCCGAGTTTCGGCGACTGTAGCAATTGGATGGTCTAGTTCGGTTAAAATAGTAACGCCCGGCGGCACAATTAAATCTTCTACAGTAATCTTGTCGTGCAGCTCAACTAACTTTTCAGCATTGACTACAAATTCATCGGGTAAGTCTTTAGGCAAGGCCTCAATTTCGACGCTATCCAGCTGGTGCAGGACTATCAAGCCGACTTTTTCGGCTGGTATCTCACCTTCCAGGCGGATTGGGACTTCGGCTTCAACTTTCTCGTCCTGGCGGATGGCCTGGAAGACAATGTGCTGAAGCCGACGTTTGACCGGGTCGAAATGGGCGTCTTTGATAAGGGCTAGATATTTGCTGCTGCCGACTTCTAGGTTTAGGGGGTGATGCTTACCGGCTGCCCGATAAACCTTGAGCAGCTCGATTTCCGGCCCCATGACATGAATGGAGTCTTGCCCGTGATTATGAATAACCGCTGGCACATCGCCAGCTTGGCGCAAACCGCTCAGGCCTTTGCCAAGGACTTCGCGCTGCTTTAATTTTACTGGGGCATCAACGTCAGACATAAAAACTAGGACTCCTTAATCAAGGAGTTATTATACCACGCTTTTTGCATTTGGATGCAGTACAAGGAAGAAGCTAGCACTGCAATGAGCTGTATTGAAATACTGCGAGTGAAGCGCGCAGCTTCTGACGCCGTAATGCGCCAAAAGCCATTGCGGATTTCGGCTAAGCCGAAAACAGGCAATGGCGGTGCAAACAGCGTATACCAGAATTTAAGGTGTAACTGTACAATTAGAGAGTGTTCGACGTCCACAACATAGTCCAGGCCGGCGGAATTTTAGCCGTGGCGGCGATTATCTTCGCTGAAAGCGGGCTGTTAATTGGTTTCTTACTGCCCGGCGATACCCTGCTGTTAACTGCCGGTTTATTTGCCGGCCAGCACAAAATATCGCTGATACCGTTGATTTTAAGTGTTATTATCGCTGCGATTATCGGTTATCAAGTCGGCTACGCGTTTGGCGAGCGGGCTGGGCCAAAAATGTTTAGGCGCAAAAACGGCATTTTACTGCGCGAGGATTACATCCGCAGCACTAACGAATTCTTTGAGAAATACGGACCGGTTACCGTGGTTGCCGCTCGGTTTATTGCCCATGTCCGGACATTTGTATCGGTAATTGCCGGTGCCGGCAAGATGGATAAGCGGGCTTATCTTACTTATAACGTTATTGGGGCTATTCTTTGGGGCGGCGGCCTGACATTGGTTGGCTATTGGCTGGGTAGCTCCATCCCCAACATTGATCGTTATTTTTTCCCAGTGATTATCGGCGGCCTAGTAATTATCTACATTGTATCGTTTTGGAGTTTGGCTAAAAGCCCGGCTCGCCGGATGGCCGTTAAAAAGGGCCTGAAGGAAGATTTCGACTACTTCATCCGTGGTAAGGATTCATAAATACTTAACAAGTTAAGTATTTCTGTGGGGTTATTTTTTTAGCATTTTGGAGAGGAATTGGCCGGTGTAGCTGGCTTTGTTTTTGGCGACCTGCTCGGGCGTGCCCTCAGCGACAATATAGCCGCCGGCTTCGCCGCCTTCTGGGCCCATATCGATGATGTGGTCGGCGTTTTTTATGACGTCCAGATTATGTTCGATAACAATCATGCTGTTGCCGGCGTCAACCAAGGCGTGTAGGACGTGCAGCAGTTTATCAACATCGGCCATGTGCAGGCCGGTAGTTGGTTCATCCAGGATGTACAAAGTCCGGCCGGTTGGCCGGCGCGACAGCTCGGCAGCTAGCTTGATGCGCTGAGCCTCGCCGCCCGATAAGGTGGTGGCTGGCTGGCCGAGAGTTATATAGCCCAGGCCGACATCAACCAGAGTTTGCAGTTTGCGGGCGATTGACGGGATATTTTCAAAGAATTCCAAGGCTTGTTCGCAGGTCATTTCCAGCACGTCGCTGATAGTTTTGCCTTTGTAGTGGATTTCCAGGGCTTCGCGGTTATAGCGTTTACCGTGACAGACTTCACACGGCACGTAAACGTCTGGCAAAAAGTGCATTTCAATCTTAATCACGCCATCGCCGGCGCAGTTTTCGCAGCGGCCGCCTTTGACGTTAAAGCTGAACCGACCGGGGCTGTAGCCGCGCAGTTTTGCCTCCGGCATTTGGGCGAACAGTTCTCGGATGGGGGTAAATACGCCGGTATAGGTTGCCGGGTTGGACCGCGGTGTTCGGCCAATTGGTGACTGGTCGATAACAATCGCCTTATCGAGCTGTTTGATACCTTCGATGTCGTCGTGCCGGCCCGGTACGGTTTGGGCGCGCATTAGCCGGGCCGATAATTCCTTAGCCAAAATATCATTTATCAGACTAGATTTGCCGCTGCCGGACACTCCACTAACCACCACCAGCTGGCCCAGCGGGATATTGACCGTAAGGCTTTTGAGATTATTCTCGCGAGCGCCTCTTATAACTAAAGCTTTATCGTTACCGGGCCGGCGGTTTTTAGGCGTTTCAATCTGGCGCTCGGCACGTAAAAACTGGGCAGTGATACTGGCTTTGGATTTTGATACTTCGGCTGGTGTACCAGTAGCCACGACTTCCCCGCCATGGATACCGGCGCCCGGGCCGATATCGACTAAAAAGTCGGCGCTGCGGATGGTTTCTTCGTCGTGCTCGAC
>Ga0070682_100002019_pt1 | contig 11345 bp, 12 predicted proteins | sample KBSC63LmetaG_FD_64668 | JGI IMG/M metagenome (GOLD analysis project Ga0070682, IMG submission 64668) | Corn rhizosphere microbial communities from Kellogg Biological Station, Michigan, USA - KBS C6-3L metaG | ecosystem: Host-associated > Plants > Roots > Rhizosphere | place: USA: Michigan... | reverse complement strand
CCTAGCCGAGCGAGCGTTCGCCACCTTCTTCCTCAACCGGACCAGTCGCTCGGGCATCCTCAAAGGCGGTGTGATCGGTGGTAAGGCGCAGAACGGTGCATACAAGTTGGATGCACGCTACAACCATGCCGATTTGATCGCCCGGATCCAGACTATCGCCACACAACGCCATCGGATCCAGGTTCATGGGCTGGATGCTATCGAATTTCTCAACCGATATGGAACCAAGTTTCCCAAAAAGACCTTGGTCTACCTGGATCCCCCTTACTACATCAAAGGGAGTCAACTCTACCGCAATAGCTATACGCACCAGGACCATGTCGATGTGGCTGCGGTGGCGCGGGGGCTTGCACACCCCACCTTGATTACCTATGACGATGTCACCGAAATCAGGAAGATCTACAAGGGGATGCCGTCTTCTTTTCTGTCGCTGCATTACTCCACCCATCAAGCCCGCCCTTTGGCCTGCGAGGCGGTGTTCTACGAGCGCCTGCGATTGCCTATGCCGCCCACGATGACCCGTGGCGAGCGCATCGTCGCTCCACGATCGTCACGTCCAACGTCCCAGCAACAGGTTGCTTGAATTCACCCCTCTCCAAGGAAGAACGATGAATAGCGTTTTGCATCAGGTTATTTCCAACAACGCCCTGACTCGGTTGATGGGTGATTTCAGTAAAACCGAAACGATCAACAATACTTTTGTGGGGTATGTGTTTCGGCTGTCTTACGAGGAATGCTTGGTTCAGACAAACGATGCATTCAAGAAGGCGGTGGGTGGGATCCCGCACAACTCGTTTTTGATTGCTTCCGGCTTCAATCCGGCGTCGTTTCATGACACGCCCGACATGGACAAGGAGATCATCCTTTTGCGTGTTCTGGCACCGGTGGATCTTCCGCAGGATGCCGACCTGGTTCGAACAAGGATCGAGCATCATCAGCGCCGTCTTGAAGACGAGCGCCTTCCGGGCGATGGCAACGATGGATTGGATCCGATCACCGCAGACGAACTCCAGTGGGGTGGCATCAAGTGCCGTGTGATCGGCACCTTCTATCTGGACGAGAACGGTCAACTTCGTCTAGGGAGTGACCTCGAAAACTTCATGAACAACTCCCGCATGCGTGTGTATAAGCCACGCGGCGAAGCGTTGGAGTTGATCGTCAATCACATCAATCCCGAGGTTCGTGAAAAGGCCAAGGAAGAGGCCAAGAAAGCTGGCTTCACGGAGCCTCCGAAGCCCATCGACATTGGCACGGTGCGCTACACATCTACCGACCGCCTGCATCGGGGCCCCACCGAACCGCCCGTCAAAGTGGAAATCCAACCCGCGGACTTTCTGGCGCGTCGCACCGCCGTCTTGGGTATGACCCGTACGGGTAAGTCGAACACCGTCAAGACCACGGTGTCGGCGGTAGCGATGGCCGCCTTGAAGTCGAACATCGCCGTGGGACAACTGATTTTTGACGTCAATGGCGAGTACGCCAACGCCAATCACCAGGACGACGGAAGTTCCATCGCAGAGGTGTTTGGGGAGAAAGTGGTTCGCTATCGAGCCATGACCACGTCGGGGTTCTTGGACCTGCGGACAAACTTCTATCAGGAGCCAGCTCAGGGCATCAACCTGATCCAGTCTCTGTTTCACGCCAACCCACCGCCATTCTCCGGGCAAGATCTTGATGCGTTCCTGGGGACGTCATTGGAAGAGCCCGATCCGCAATCGAAGGGAGATCACACTCGATGGGAGCGACATGTGGCGGTCTTCCAATGCATCCTTCATCGCGCGGGCTATCCATCCCCCAGTGGTTTCACGGTCACGGTTCCCGCATCGGATACCTTCTTCGCGAAAATCAAGAAGGCCTTGGGGGTTGATGACACGGCCAAACCAAAATCAGGGAAGATCTCACTTGATGCCGCTTGTGACTGGTTTGAACTGATCCGCAGGGCCAACCTAACGCTGAGGGAGCAACAAACCACAAGCAACAAAGCAGTCATTGGTTTGGAGTCTTCCACCAAGGGGAAGCCGTGGGTTGACCCCACACTGGAGGCGCTGCTCAACATGCTGGTTCGCGAAAACACTAGGGGACAATCATTCGGTGGCTACCGAGCCATCCAGAACTACACCCCATACCATTCCGCGCACCGCGCTTCAGATGTTGTCAATGAAGTCATCAACCACCTTTCCGCCGGAAAGATCGTCATTCTCGATCTCTCGGTTGGGCCGGTCGAAATCCGAGAGGTGTTGTCCGAGCGGATCGCCCGGCAGATCTTTGAGCGCCAGATGGGGCAATTGAACTCCGGCGAGGTGCCAAAGAATGTGGTGATCTATGTGGAAGAGGCACACAACCTCATCGGCAAGAAGGCCGAGTTGACCAGCACGTGGCCTCGGATCGCCAAAGAGGGGGCCAAGGCGAAGATTGCCTTTGTATACGCCACCCAAGAACCATCGTCGGTCCACCCCAACATTTTGGCCAACACTGAAAATTGGTTCGTCACGCACCTCAACAACGATGACGAATTGCGCACGCTGGGCAAGTTCTACGACTTCAGCGACTTCACCGCCTCGCTCAAGTCCGCGCAGGACGTTGGCTTCGCCCGGATCAAGACACTTTCCGCTCCATTCGTTATTCCCACGCAGATCAATCGATTCACGCCAGCCAAAATCATCCAAGAGATGAAGGACGCCGGATTGAGCACATCTGCAACTGCCAACCAAGGACTTGGTCATGCCCTATCCCCGTGAACACGCCGGCAAAGGCGGGCACGCGGATTTCATCCGCAATCCGGATGTGGGTCAGTTCCTGACGAACTGTTCGTATCTCCGGGAGCCATCGGACACCGAGGCGCAGGCGATCGCGGCCATGTACCAAGCGGCTCCGATCGGCAGGGACCGGATCCTTCCGAAGGATGTGCTGGCTTCCGATGCCAGCAAGAGCGACGCCCCGATCAACGGGAAGTTGCCCAGCACCCAAGTGGGCTTCCTGAAGATCAGCCATGTCTTGATCCGCATGGACGATTACAACGGCTTGCAGGTCCCGCACGAGCACATCGTCAACCCGTACAAAGTGGCAGCGATTCACCGCAATGCACACCCTGTGACGTTCACAATGCCGGGCAGCAACATCCGATACAAGGGGCACCAAAGCGTCAAGGACGGTTTCCGACAAGCGCTCTTTGACCAACTCAGCAAAGCGAACGGCCCCGGCCCGACGATGGCGCAGGTTCTTGTCAGGATCCATGGTGATTCGATCACCATCCGCACATGTCCGGCTTGTAAGGGAAAAACCGAGATTTTGTTCTCTGGCACACGTTTGGAAACGCCATGCGGCCTGTGTCATAAGGCCGTCTACGCAACAGATTCCCTTCGCCTTCACGAGGGAATTAGCGATTTCGGGGACAACGCCAGTGCAATGACCCGCATGATGAATGCGATCGAGCACCTCATGCTGGCGGCGTTCATCCTGGAGGTTCAGCGTGCTCAACCCAACAAACTGTCGGAGTTGGCTTTCGTCATGGATGGTCCACTGGCCATCTTTGGTGAACCTGCCAAACTTTCCCAGCGATTGCAGCGCCTCATTTTCCAAGTGAACGCGGATCTTTCGAAGAAAGGGCTTCGGCAGATGCTCGTCTTGGGCCTTCAGAAAACCGGCGGCCTCATGGACCATGCCAAACTTCTTGAGCGGTACTTGCCGAAAGGATCGCTGCGCCTGGTAGACGATGACTACCGCAACCAGTATGTGACGGGCGCTGAATCACCAGCCGAAAACTTCGGCAATGAAACCTATTACGGCCAAGACTTCATCTTTCGCACCGAGAGTGGTCGCGTGTTCAACTTCGCCATCCCGTATCCGTTCGTCGATAAGACCCACGGAGGTGGCGGTCAGGCATTTGCGGTGGCCAAGTCAGACATCATGCGCTACGGCGATCTGGTTCGACAGGCCTGTGATCTCATCCGACACTTCGAGATGGACTTATACGACAGCGCCATCGTGCCTGTTGCCTTGGCGCATCGCCATGCGTCCATCAGCATCATGCCAGGTGGCAAGGTCTTAGACATCCTGACGCGAACCAGTCTTCGGCCTTGATCATCCACTCACTTTCACCAGCCTACTGATCTCCACACGGACATAGCGCGCTGGCCCGCAGGCAGTGAACGGGCTGAATGGATTCGCTGCAACGACCGAGATACTTGGTGTGGCAGTCACATAAGAGGGCAAGGTCCCAGTGGTCGAGGCAACCAGCGGCGTTATGTTGAGACCACCCCGCCGGCCCGCATTTTTTGGTCCCCTGCTCGACGAATGCGCGACGGTGACGATCATGCAAAAGAAAATGGCAACGTCTTGGCAACGGCAAATCATGCCTTTCTGTGCCGCCTGGTGCCGGCAGGTGCCCAAGCAGCCCTTGTGCCAAGCCAATCACGTCGCGGTCTGACGCCATTCGTTTTGCGGATCAATCGGTTGAAAATCCCCGTGTCGGCGGTTCGATTCCGTCCCCGGCCACCATTTACTATTTTTATATCAAAGACTTAGCCCGCTCTTCGATTTTTCGAAAAGTGGGCCTTTCTTATGCAGGTAACGTTTTGGTAACGCCCAGAGCACCCGTTTGGGGGCTTGAAGGTGCTCGACGACCAAATCCCCCGCTCGACGGACATGTCCCCCTGTCCGACGAATTACATCCCCTGCTCGACGAAGGCTCGACGAATGGTGGCGCTCTCCAAGCGAGCGCTCAAACCCATACCGATGATGCGTTTGGACGTCCATTTCGTGGTTTCCGTCGGAAAACCCTGACACCCTCCATCGTCCTACCTAATGGGAAGGCACGCCCGGGCGCGTCATTGAGCATCGAAAGGCCCCCTGCCCTTCGACCTCAGCGGTTAGTCAACGCCTCGCTCGACAAGCTCTGGCTCCGCCTCCTCACCCTTCTTATCACGTGAGGGTCGGCCACCTTCCACGGCACGGGAATACTGTCGCAGCACCGTCGACAGCTCATGTAGCGCCGCCTGATCCAGTGTCAACGTCTGCGCACCCTCGAACTCGCTTTCAATCAGGTCTGCCAGGGCAAGAGCTTCAGTCGCCTCCCGCCAGCCGAATTGAGCGATGTTCGAAATCTTCAAGCGACGCGAATAGAGCTTGCCTATACGCCGCGCAGCCGCACGACCACCCGTTTTCAGTCGGTCGTAGAGCACGACGACGTTTTGGCCCGCCAACGGGGTCAAGCTGATTTCACGCACCTCATCACCTGTCCCAGTGAACAAATAGTCCCTGAGGGCCCCTTCGTCATCAGCCAACTGCCGCTCGATCACCAGGCCATCCAAGCGTTCCAAAGCAGCGATGACGGGCATGGCGCTCTCCTCGACCGGTCCCGGCCAGACGTCAAGCCCTGCCTGTATGTCCAACGACGTTTCGTAGTCAGCAATGACCTTCAGGAAAAGCGCGACGCAGTCCTCCGCGCTCAGCCCACTGAGTCTTAGCTCTGACATGTGGTAGAGGAGCTGGAACGCTACCCAAATCTCCTGAACGGACTTGATCTGTCGCTGACCGATCAACAACCGCAGTTCCCCGAGTGTCTCTCTAAACTGTTCCTCGGGCATCAACCGATAGTCGCGAAACCGTTCGAGAAGAGAGGCTTCCTTGTCCTCGCGGCCAAAAAACCGAAAGTCCGCTGCGATGCCCTTCGCTTCGAAGGGGTCTCCAGCGACATACGCCGCGAAATCGTGCGAGAGCGCCCAGCCATGCGCCTCGTTCTCGAATCCAGCTTCAACGATCAACTGAGCCAGCGGTCGCTGCTTGTCATCCTTAGGCTTGTCCTCCTGCTCCATTCGGAAGATGGCCAACTCCATGCCTAGATCAGGTTGCAGAAATGCTTGACGAACGAGGTCCCGGTTCCCGGCATCCTTGCTGTGCGCCATGTGGACAAATGTCATGGCTGAGAAGAACGCTTCCAATGAAGGTGCCGTCGCTTCTGGCCAAGTGATAGCTGACAGGACGGCATTGAGCTCATCCAAGATTGCTCGGACTGTCCGCAGGTTCTTGAGCTTCTTCTCCTCGAACAGGTGCACGAAGGTGTCCTGCTGTGCAAGAAGGGCTTCACGCGTTCTCATGTGCGCGAAACCCGAAACCACGTCCTTGTAGAAGGCAGCGACCGCCGGCGGCACAGCCAAACCCCGTCCAATGATGCGCTCCTTGTATCTGGCGTAACCTTTCAGTTCCCTCATCGCCTTCGTCTCGTCTGCGATCAGGATCACATGGAGACCCGCATCGTCCAGCAGGGACACGATGAAGCCGAAAAGCACCTGGAAGTTTCCCCCGAACCGTTCCAGGTCATCGATGCAGATGACTGTTTTTTCAGGCCGCACATCTGCCTTGAGCTTGATGTCATTGGGATCAATGTTGACCCACCTGAAAATCGCTCGACCCACAACGGTCCCGGTCTCTTTGAGAAGGCGTGGCCCCACGTCTTTGACGGAAGCAAGGAACAGCGCCCGCTCAAGCTCCTCTAACGTCATGAGGCCTGCCACTGAAAACGTGATGTCGTGCTTACCAGCCGGGAAGGATGTGTTCCGATAATTTCGCCAGTAAAACGACTTGCCTACGCCCCACTCTCCGAAAAGCAGCAAGGCATAGGACGGCCCTGGAGTGTTCAAGTAGTGGGTGATCTTCGAAACAATTCCATCAGTCGTCATCCGATGCCCCTCCTGGATAGAGCGTGAATCATGTTATGAAACGTGCCTCAGTGCGCGCGAGCGTGGTGAAGGCACTCTCTGGCTAAGAATTGGCCAAGGTCAGTCCTCGGCGACCAGCAACGGGAACCAGTCCGTCGTGTAGCGGGGACAGCCTTCCCCGCCGCATCGTCCACACCTTGTCTGCCTTGACGCCCGCGTTCCCCGCGCCGACTTCGCTGCGTCCAAAGCGCGCCTGGATGCAGTCGAGCGTCACGGCCTGGCGCAGCGGGCTCGCTCCCGCCGCACCGAACAGGCCGCCGTGGACGTGGTTCTGGCAATCGCAGTGGGCCCGCTGCACGGTCACCGGTTGACCGATAACCCGACATCCCAAGAAATGGCTCTTCTGCGTCTCATTCGATGAGCGCGGTCGGACTTAGCTTGATTGTCCTCACCCCGCCAAAGAGGCATAGTCACATGCGTGTCTGGGAACAGCCCCAACGGGGAGGGGTCATGGCGAAAGGAAGCCGAAACAACGCAGCCAATGAAGCGCTGTTCGAAGAAGACTATGTTCTTCGAACGCTCGGAAAAATCGGATACGACGGCGAAACTGCTCTAACCGAGCTCGTTGCCAACGCTTGGGATGCGGGCGCGTCGCGAGTTTCGATCGTCATACCCGAAGACGTGGGCAGCACATTGACTGTGGAAGACGACGGGCACGGCATGACAGCCAGCAATTTTCGATCGCGTTGGATGAAACTCGGCTACAACCGGCAGAAGAACCAGGGAACCGGTGTTGAGTTTCCACCCGAGCGCGCTGGACAGCCCCGTGCGCCTTTCGGCCGTAATGGAGTGGGGCGTCATGGCCTGCTTTGCTTCGCTGACAGCTACCAAGTCGAGACCTGGCGCGGCGGCAAGGCCTGGACATTCGTCATCGATACCAAGAACGACTGTTCGCCGTTCTTCATCCAGCACGAAAGCAGCGCTCAGAAGCCTGGCCATGGCACGCGGCTGTCGGTTGCTGTTGACCGGCACCTCCCTGATCCATTGGCTGTCCGTCGAGTTCTAGCCGGCAGGTTTGTCCACGATCCTCAGTTCACCGTGGCGGTGAATGGCCGGTCGGTCCCACTGGCACAGCACGAAGGCCTCCTTCATACCGAAACGCTCCATATCGGCGCGAACGCCTCGGTGCAAGCTCATATCGTTGACACCACCAAGGCCGCCCGCACCACGCGTTACCAGGGCATCGCTTTTTGGGTCAACCGGCGCTTGGTGGGAACACCGCGTTGGGCGGTTGGAGCTTCGCCAGTCCTTGATGGGCGCTCTCGATTCGCTAAACGATATGCGGTGGTCATCGTGGCGGATGGCACCTGGGCCTCTTTTGTTGAACAGGACTGGTCTCGGTTCAAATCGGAACCCGAAGTCGATAGGTTGTTCGCCGAAGTGGCCAGCTACGTCCACCGTCAAGTGGAAGCCTTGTCCGCCTCGTTTGTGGAGGAAAATTCAGAAGATGCGTTGATGCGTAACCGCGAAGAGTTCCGGAACCTGTCTACAGGTGCCAAGGTCGAAGTCGCCCAGTTCACCAACGCTCTGGTCACGGATCACCCAAGCATCGCTCCTGATACCTTGGCGAAAGCCGTCAGAGCAGTCATACAGCTGCAATCCGGCCGCAGTGGCGCCCGTCTGCTCGACCGGTTGCTGCATCTCGATGAGACCGACATCGAAGGACTGGATCGGTTGCTCGAGCAGTGGACTGTCCAAGATGCCTTGGTTGTGTTGGATGAGATTGATGCTCGTCTATCGGTCATCAACGCCATTGAAAAGCTGTCCAAGGATTCAGCGACCGACGAACTCCATACCCTCCATCCCTTGATCACACAAGCGCGCTGGCTCTTCGGACCGGAGTTCGATAGCTCCGAATATGCTTCAAACAGCACGTTGCGCACGGTGGCCGAGGGTGTCTTTGGATCCCGCAAGGCTGATACAGCCTTCCAGAACCCGCGGCGCCGACCCGACCTGGTGATTCTAAGGGACGCGTCCATCTCGCTTACGGGCACGGCCACCTTCAACGGAACAGACCATCTCGCCAGTCTGAGGGATGTGCTCTTGATCGAGCTGAAGAAGGGGCATTCGACCATCGGCCGAGCTGAGATGCACCAAGCCGAAGGCTATATCGAAGATCTGATGGCCAACGGAGCTCTAGCAAGCCGGCCATTTTTTCATGCCTATGTTGTTGGTCACCAGATCGCCAAAGGGACAACCCGCACCAAGTCGCTCGGCGAAAGCCCGGACTTCTTCGCCCGCGTTCATGCCACCACCTATAGCCAACTCACTGACAGCGCCAACCGTCGGCTGTTGAACCTCAAGGAGCGCATTCCGTCGCGCTACGAAGAAGCTTCGGGATACGGGTTGGTGGAAAAAATCATGGGGCAGCCCAGCCAAGCTTCAATCCTCTCTGTCGATGACCACCTAGACGTCTGAGCTAGTTGATCGGGGCACGGCTTTGACAGTCTTGAGCCAAAGGTAGAACGTCTGTCGAGACACCCCCAGACGCGAAGCGAACACCCGCGCCGGGAGCCGTTGGGTACTGAGCTCAGCCACTTTCGCTTGAAGCGGCGAATGGTGTTGCACCAGCCGTCCGCCCTGCCCGGACGGGAACGGTGTCACGTGCAAGTCTTTGCGAAGCGTGTTGAGCAGACGCAATGTGATGCCCATACGCGTCGCAACGCCCGAGCAGACCATCCGCGACGTAGCTATCGGCAAGTGGGGACAGAAGCGTCAGGTCGAAGCCACCCCCGCATTATTCGTCCCCTGCCTGACGAACGTTCGACGGGCCAAATCGCGCAACCTTAATAGGTAACGTCTTGGTAACGGCAAACCGTGCCTTTCTGTGCCGCCTGGTGCCGGAGGGTGCCTCAGCAACCCTTGTGCCAAGCCAATCCCATCGCGGTGTGGCGCCATACGTTTCATCACACGAACCGTTGAAAATCCCCGTGTCGGCGGTTCGATTCCGTCCCCGGCCACCATATTTCGTCCTGTACAGCGGGTGTTCTTCGCCCCGAACCTTGCCATGCGCTGGAATCGAACCGGAAAGCTGCGGTTCGATGATGCGCGCCATCCTGGCGCTTACCCTTGAGGCCTTTACCGGATTCCCGGAACCCGTGCCCGCCAGGAAAAAACGTCGGGTGATCAAACCCGGAGACCTGCCCTGATACCGCCGCTTGGCACGAATGCTGCTGCACGATCAACGAACCACCCCGGTTCCGTCATCGAGAAGCAGCCATGGAAGAAGTCGTCGATTGCACCGCTCCGAGTTCGCCGGAAGAGCTGGCGATTCATTTCCTGCTGCGCCACGCCGCGTGCCGCATGGCGTTGACCGGACAGGTGGACGAAGACGCCTTGCAGCAGGCGTTGGTCCATGCGCGCACCAGGCAGGCGGCCACACGCCAGCCCGCGGCGGCGCCGCGCGAGTCGGCGCTGGCGCCGGCCGGTGGCGCGCCCGTGGCCGGGGTGACGAAGGACGACAGTTGCGCGGCGCGCTTTTCCCGGGCATATGCCGCGGCGCGTCACATGCCGGCGCCTGTCGACACGGCGTGGAAGACGCGCACGGCGGCGTGAGTCGGGAGGCACGTGCGTGGCGGCCGTGCGAAAATGGCCCGATCCAGCCAACGCAAGCCATCCGCATGACCTCCTCGAAGTACGATTTCCGCAAGTTCCAGGAAGAACTGGCCCAGCTTGAGCGCAAGGTGGAGAAACAGCCGCCGGCCAAACCGCTGGGCAAGAAAGCTGCCGCCGCGCAACGCATGACGATGGCGCGCGAGGAGTTCCTGGCATTGCGCAAGCGGCACGACCTCACGGTGGCCGACGTGGTGGCGTTCTTCCCTGAAGAGGAAGGCATCGCCTACCTGCAGGGGCTGATCGTGGCGGCGCAGGCGAAGCCGCGGCGCAAAACCAAGCCGCAGCCGTAACCGGGAATAGATCCCCCGCGGATCGCCCCCTTACCGGGCCGGCGCCGACGTCGCAGACGCCGCCGCGCTCGGCGTCAGCGTCATATCGCCAAACCATGCCTGGACGTGGCCGCGCGTGTTGTCGGTGTCGACAGACAGCGCGATGCCGGTGACCCGTGGTGCGGGGCGCCCGAAGGCGGCGCGGAAATCGGCGGCCAGGTCGCGCCGCTGCACTTGCCAGGTACCGGCCAAGGTGTTGCCGCTTTGCAGGACGATGGTGCGCACCTGGTCGGAGTACGGGCTGGCCGCGATGGTGCCCACCGCATGCCGATTGTCCCAGACGTAGCACAGCGCTGCCGTGGGTATCGCGTGGCCCAGGCTGCGGCTGGCCAGCTTCAGCTTCAGGCGTTGCAGCCAGGACAGGCGGGATCGCGGCACGTCGAAGAACACGTAGACGCGCGCGGCGAAATCGTCGCCCGCCTTCTTCGACAGGTTCGCGTTCGCCACGCTGTGGTCGATCTTCCAGCGCCAGCTCAGCGAGGTGGCGGCGGGAACATCCAGGACATGGGCGATGGCGCCGGCGGCGTGGTCGGCATCGATATGGAACACGTTGTCGCCGCCGTCGCGCACGATCGCCATCTGCGCGGCCGGGTGGTGCCGCGACATCGCATAGGCTTTCCACCCCGCAGGCAAGCTCGCGCCCGGCGGTGCGTCCGAGAAGCGCAAGCTGATCGCTGCCGGCGCG
>Ga0070682_100002013_pt1 | contig 11353 bp, 10 predicted proteins | sample KBSC63LmetaG_FD_64668 | JGI IMG/M metagenome (GOLD analysis project Ga0070682, IMG submission 64668) | Corn rhizosphere microbial communities from Kellogg Biological Station, Michigan, USA - KBS C6-3L metaG | ecosystem: Host-associated > Plants > Roots > Rhizosphere | place: USA: Michigan... | reverse complement strand
TTGGTGCCCAACAGGCGCGCGGCCTGACGCTGGCGGCCGCCGGTGTGAATGAGTGCGCTGCGGATTAATTCCGTTTCGAAGCGTCGAACTTCGGCCTGCAGATCGATCGTCTCATTCGGTTCTTCCATGTCCTCGGCGGATGCGATCTCGCGTAACAGTGTCAAAGCCAGCACCTTTAGATAACTCGGTAGAAACTTTGAACTGGTTCTAATCGGAATTGAGGAGCTGCTAACAAATTCGTTCATACAGTTACCTCCGAATTTTCGGAGCGCCATTGCTCATCGACTGATCCGAAGCGCAAGACACGTGCCTGTTCGGTTGTCGCAGCGTGAGGCCAGTTCATCACTCGTAACTGACCCTTTGTCCCAAAGAGCCGTTCATGAATTTGGATTTTTTGTAAGGAAGAATTCATTGCCTACAAGTCTTCGTACTTCACAAGTAGAAAAAAAGAGGAGTGCGGCCGGGGCTGCACTCCTCTTAGTCATCGGGGAGAGTGATGAGTTAGAAGTTGAATCTAAAAACAAACTGCACTGGCCGGCCACCGGGATCGTTCGTCGTCGAAATATCCTGGTAAGCCGAAGTGATCAATCCGAAGGTTGCAGCCGTATAACTCGGCGCCTGCAATCCAAGATTGGTTCCAGTCAGTTTCGGATCGTCAACTGCCGAACTACCACCAACCAGGAAGTTGATGTTGTTGAAAGCATTCAGCAGCTCAACTCGAAACTCGATGTTCTTCGTTTCGTTGAAGCGGATCTTCTTGACCAGACTCATGTCGAAACGAACAAACCGTGGTCCTTCGAGAATCAGGTTGGCAAAGCCACACTGACCCACGAAAGCCTGAACACAACCGTTGCTGTTTGCAGGCGCGATGTATCTGCCCGTCGGCGCACCCAGCGCACCGTAGCCAGCCCCAGTTGCCGACACGCTGAACGCGCGCCGTGTGTTGAGAATGATGTCTGCAGGCAGGAACGCAACCGTGCGATTCGGCAGCTTGCGTGCATCGATCGACTGCTGCAACTCTTTCGCGTCCATTCCAACTAACTGAACGTTGCCGAGTGCAAAAGGTCGACCACTCTGAATGCGAGCGGTGCCGTGCCATTCCCAGCCTCCAACGAGGTGGTTGATCAGCCCGTTCGCGTCGCCCATGACCCAATGTCCACGACCAAAAGGCATTTCGTAAATCCAGTTTGCCTTGAAGGCGTGTTGAATGTCCTGAGGCGCGCGATAACGCTCCAGTGGTTTGTTGAGATCGCTGCGGAGAGTTAATGGCTGTCCCGCGGAGCTCTGGCTGGATGCGTAGAAGTTCGTTAACGACTTGGACCACGTGTAGCTCATCTGCAGCAACAAGCCTGCAGACATGCGACGACGAAACTCGAGTTGCAGCGCGTCGTACCACGTGTCGACGTCATTAGTAGTTAACGTCACCGACTGAATTCCAGCACCAAGCAGGCCAACGGTTGGGTTAACCACAAAGAAGTTCTCCGGTGATCCGGCCGCCACTCCGTTTGCCAGAAAATTATTCTGCAAGGCAGTTGCAAAAGCGACGGGGTTCGCGAAGTTTGGATTCAACTGTGTGAGACGAGTCGTGTTCGTGAACTGCGCTACACCAGCATAGGCTGCAGCAGTGTTCGCGTTTGCCCGGCTACCCGTAAAGAATCCAAGCATGATCGGTAATGGCTGCGTTCCCGTGCCGTTGCCGAAGAATGCGTACGTGTTACCACGCCCGGCTAGTTGATTGGCGCGAAGGTTAGCCTGCGCCTGACGAAACTCACTCAGGAAGCCATTTTCGAGAATGTTGACTTCATTGAGTCCGTAACGTCTCCAAAGATCACGACCACGAGTGCCGACGTATCGCGCCTCGACAACTGTGTCTTTGAATATCTCGCGCTGTACGCCGAAGTTCCACGAGTGGACCAGGCCTGTTTTTAGGTTTGGATCGAAACCGCCAATCGTATCCAATGGCTGAACGCTGATTGGATAGCTTGGCGTGTCCGCGAAAGACGGTGGCGCGAGCGCCGCGCGATTGCGGAACAATGTGCCGATCGGCAGGTTCCCTGTATCGACGTCGCTGCTCAGAGCAAGCGTGCCGCCAGGATTGCCCTGAAGGATCTGCGTGATATTGCCGAGACCTTCGCGAACGAATGCAACGGAGTATCCGCCTCGGATTACGCTCTTACCCGCGTCTCCGAAGAAGCGATGAAGGAGTCCGCTTTGGAAGTTCGGGCTCCAGGCAACGCTCGCACTCGGTGCGAAGTTGTTCCAGTCAGGCTTGTAGAGTTCCTCTCCGATACCCAAAGGAGTTAACTGCGACGTGCGGCCTGTTAAGGTTCCTGGCTTGAAGAGATTTCCTTCACCAGATTCACCGAACAGGTCAGCGAACGTCGCCTTCGCAAAGTTCTCGTTGCGAGAGGTGATCGGCTGTTGCGGTTCCCAACGAACGCCAAAATTGACCGTCACGTTGGGACGGAAGCGCCACGAGTCCTGCGCGAACAACGCGTACTGTGGCTGACGAAACTTCAGAATTTGCGAACCGAATAACCCGTAATGACCATCGTTCAGGAATGCCGTTCGATCGACGGCGGTCACGCGTCCGGTTAGCGTTGCATAGAGTTGGGCTGCTGTCCCAAGGTCGGCTGCGGAAGCGCCCGGGAAGTTGGCAGAGGTGAAAAGATTTTCTGCGGGGTCGCCTTCGGCAATACCGAAGTTCACATTGCCGACGACATTGTTAGCTGCATCTGAAAATGTCTTGATCAGATTGTAGTTGCCGCCGAAGTTGAAAGAGTGTTTGCCTTTGATCCACGTCATCGAGTCAGAGAAATCAAAGCTTGGTGTGTTTCGTTTGCTGGAACCGAAGTTCACGCCGAACGCTCTGGCGCCTCGTTGCGGAAATGCAGCCACCGCGGAAGCATCAGTGATTCCCAAATCGAAGAGATTCAGGTCAAAGCCGCCCTGGTTAGCGAATTGATCCGGACCGATTGGTCCAAAGTTTGACTGACCACCGAGCATGCCGAAGCGTGCTTCGTTGACCAGGTTGGGTGACAGAGTTGAACGCAGCGATGTGACGTTGGTCCAACGCTGTGAGTTCTGACCGGCCGAGTTTGGAAATCCCGGGAACGACGGGTCTGTGAAATTCAGAAAGTCGACAGGCTTGCCGCCGAACTCCTGGTAGTTCCAAACATTCGACAAAGCATGATTCGGAGTGATGTTGAAGTCGAGGCGAACGGTCGTGAAATAACGATCCTGACCGCCCTGTCCGACGAAGTTGAACTGCTGGCGATTGGGATCGCCGGCGATTGGCGCCACGGTGCCCGCGGACGTCGAAGCGCGAATGTCGCTCAACAGAGTCGCCAGCGTTGGATCGACAGTTGATGTGAAACCGTGAGCACCCGCGAGGTTGAGCACGTTTACCTGCGCGCCAGAGCTTGTCGTAAATATTCCCTGTTGCGCGAGTGGGCTGAGAATCGTGCGTTGTCGCAGTTGCTGCTCGGGCAGGCGGAACTCTTCGTAGTTAACAAAGAAGAATGCTTTGTCTTTGCCGTTGAAGAGTTTCGGAACGACGATTGGACCACCGGTTCGAACACCGTACTGGTTCAGCAGGATTCGGTTCTTCGGAGCTTTACCGAAGTAAGTCGGCGCCAATGTTTCGTTGTTGAAGTAATAGTTCGCCGTGAGATATGGCTCACGATGATACCAGTAGACACTGCCACCGAAGTCGTTTGTTCCGCCGCGCGTCACAAACTTGATTTGCACGGCGCCATCGCCGGCGCTTTCAGCACCCGGTGCAGCGGTAGAAACAGTAACTTCACCAACGGCGTCTATGCGCGGTCGCACGAAGGTGAAGAAACCGTCGTTCGAACTGATCAGATTGTCCTGCACGTCCACTCCGTCGAGCGTGATGTTGAGTGCGCCTTTCGGCAAACCGTTTACGGTTGACGTACGAGGACGACCGGTTGTTTGAACGCCTGGGAGTAAAGTCACGAGGTCGAGCGCATCGCGCGATGCCTGAGGTTGATCGACGATTTGACGACCGGTGATGGTTGTACCGACGGTGGCGCTCTGAGTTTGAATTAACTCACCGGCGGCGTCGACTATCTGCACCGTTTCAGTTGGCACGCCGACTTCGAGCGTGACGTTGACGCTTGAAGGTGTGCCGACGTCAACTTTCACGTTCGGCAGAATTGTAGTTTTGAATCCTGGTGCTGCAATAGTCACAGTGTAAGTTCCGGAGATCAGCGCCGGGACGGTAAAGGTACCGTTGCCCGCACTGGTCGCAGTGAACTCCTGACTGGTTGCGTTGTTCTTGATAGTGATAGTTGCACCAGGGACAACAGCACTTGTCGGATCGCTGATCGTACCGGCGATTGAACCGGTCGAACCGCTTTGCGCCAAGGCAGGTGGGCCACTGAGCGAGAGTAGGAGCAGCGCAGCAGCGATTAGAGATCGTTTCATGGATACCCCTCCAAAAGTTTGAAGTTTATTGTCCGAGTAATGGAACACGGAGAAGCGCCTGGGGTCGCTTCACTTAAGGAAGGGCAACCATTATTCCTTGCTTGTTCGGCACACGGCGTCATTGGGCGCAACTGCGGGGCGCCCCACCGTGGCCGCCCCTCGTTTGTAACGCGCACGCACACTCTTGCTCAATTTGGATATTTCTTAATTCGAATCTTGCTGGATTTGGATCGGCGGCGTTCCGATTTTAGGATGCTGTTGCGTCCCATCTTTGAGATCACAATTTGTGATCTCAAACGTGAGTTCTTCTTAATTTGCTCGGAAATATTAGGATCTTGAGATCACAATTTGTGATCTCAAGATCTAGCTTTAAGTCGCAACATGCGATCTTAAGGCTCAGATTTGGAGTTTCCTTTAAAGCCAATCTGCCTACCAGACGAAGGGGGTTTCTCTGTCAACTTCTTTATTTCATCAAAAACCACTCTGAAGTATTTGTCATGCGTGGAAAGTTTTTTGATGACATCGGCGAACTTGCGATTGAGCTCTTCGTTTGTTTCAAGCATCAGTCTCAATCGCACAAAAGCTCGCATTATTGCGATGTTGACTTCGATCGCCTGTTCGCTGCTTAGCACACTCGACAGCATTGCGACACCGTGCTCCGTAAATGCATAGGGCAAGTATCGCCGACCGCCGTGTCCGACGTTTGAGGTTGCAAATTGCAACCTCAAAACCGCGGTTTCCTTTTTCGTTAACCGGAACATGAAGTCTTCAGGGAATCGCTTCTTGTTACGCGTGACCTGTTGATTGAGCCGCGTGGTCGTTACTCCATACAACTCCGCGAGATCGAAGTCCACCATAACCTTCTGACCTCGAATCAAGTAGATTCTGCGCTCGATGAGTTGAACTGATAGGGATAGACTAGTCTTTGTGAGGTTTTTCTTGTGAGGCATAGCGAGGACAGAATAGCAGAATATCATCGCGTTTGTAATCGGTGTAATCTGTGGATCACTGTCGCGATTGAAAGAGGCCCGTAAATGAAATTAGAAATCGTCCAAGCTGGTGATCCTGTCTTGCGAAAGAAGAGTCGCCCACTATCCAAAGAAGAGATCCTTAGCCCGTCGATCCAGGAACTAATCCCATTAATGCGAGACACAATGCGCGAGGCGCCGGGAGTCGGCCTCGCGGCGCCTCAGATTGGCCAATCAATTCAACTCGCCGTCATCGAGGATCGCGCAAACTACATCAAGGACGTCTCCGCCGAAGAACTCGCAGCACGTCAACGATCCGCCATTCCGTTTCACGTAATCATCAATCCGAAGCTCACAGTCGTGGGTAATTCATCAGCGGTATTCTTCGAAGGCTGCCTCAGCGTGGAAGGCTATCAGGCGATCGTGGACCGCGCACTGGATGTTTGCGTCGAATGTTTGAACGAACGCGGTGAAGAAGTAACAATCAACGCGCACGGCTGGTACGCGCGCATTCTGCAACACGAGATCGATCACTTGAACGGGACCTTATACATCGATCGAATGAAAACGCGCACCTACACGACCGGTGAGAATTTCTTCCGACACTGGATGGATCAGAGTATTGAAGAGGTGCTAACTGAAGTGAACGACCGAAAATCATGAAGCATGTCTGAACACAATTTTTGGAAACCGCATTACGAAATAAGGTATTATTTGCGGCCATGACTAAGAAACTGCAACAGGTTTTTCCGAATCTTAGAGGTGGCTGGAGCGTGAAGTTGTACGGGTCCACGCGGGCAATCAAGACCTTTAAGACCCAAGCCGAAGCCGTAATATGGGCCAGGGCGAAGAGTAAAAAAAATGGATCGGGTCTATCTGTGCACGGTCGGGATGGTTCGGTCCGTTCGAGGCATTATATGTAGATTGGGCGTGTCATAACCTCACACAACACAAACACTGATAGATGCGACCTGCACCTCACCAGGACTTCAATAGGAACGTCTTCATTAACTGTCCATTCGACAGCCAGTACGACTCTTTGCTCAAGCCCATTCTCTTCACGATTATATACTTCGGATTTACTCCACAAATTGCTTCTCGGACAGGCGATTCCGGGGAACAACGAATAACCAAAATTATTTCACTCATCCTCAACTCAAAGTACAGCATTCATGATCTTTCAAGAATAAAGTCTGCCAAACGTGGAGAACTCTACCGGCTCAATATGCCATTTGAGTTTGGAATTGACTATGGATGCCGATGTACCGCAAAGGGACGCTTAAAGCGCAAGAAGTTTTTAGTGTTAGGAGAGAAACCTCACGACTACAAGAAGGCTCTTTCAGATCTTGCCGGTATTGATGCAAGTTCACATATGAACAACCCCAAGAAGGTAGTTGGGGCTCTCCGAAACTGGTTTATTGATAGTGTTCCTTTTGATGAGACAGCTGATAGTGCAACTACGATTTGGTCCAGGTTTACCGATTTTAAGGATGATTTTTACGCGCGAAGAAAAAGCGAAGGCTTTTCGAAGGCAGATCTTAAAACGATGCCCGTTAGCGAATACGTTTCATTTATTCGAACGTGGATTAGCAATCATAAGTGACATTTTATTTCACAGCTTAGGAAGAGCTAAAGTTATTGCACATCGTCCGGCATTACGATGTGGGCTTGAGTGTCAGCATAATGCTCTAGTAAATAGAGTAGGCCACCACCCTCAATCAGCTCGATTGGTTTATCTTTCACGAAATTAAAGGCGGCGGAACCATACCCGCTTGTTGTAACCAGAATTCCCTTGTTGGCTCCTTCGTTCATCATGGTCCCATAAAGATCGCGTACAGCAGAGACGCCGACTGTATGCTTATATCGCTTCGCTTGAATTACAACCTTTCCTCCAAGAATAGGCCGTTTATCAAAAGCCACTACATCAACTCCTCCGTCCTGTGACAACTGAGTTTGTCGTGTTTCTAAACCCATACGTGAGAAAAGATTTCCAATTAGATCCTCAAACTCTTTTGGCGTTAGGTCCATAAGATTGGGCCTCGACTCAAGTTCCCCTATGACATCACTGCCCTGAACAAAACGACTATCAATCATATTAAACTCGACAATCGGTTTAACGGCGACACGCTCATCCGGCCTTGCGGAAACGTGCGCGCCGAGATTCCGTAAACATGCTCGCTTATCGATTCGACTCAGATCTATCTCTTCAAATCGCTCTCGTGTAGTCCGTACACTAACCAAGCAAGGCCGAACGTCTCGGCCCGTGCTGGGATCTACAGTCTCAACGAAACCACTGAAAGTAACGACTGCGATGTGATTAACCTGGTCTGACTCAAAAACTTCATGAATCGTGCGGAGTGCGATTGTAGCGATCAGATCTTGATACAGCTCCTTAATCTCTGTTTGTTTTCGGCTTTTGCCCTCTACAGCATCGCGGGCCTTTACATACCTATATTCAGTAACCGTAGGAACGATATCGGGCTTTGGCAAATCGAACTCGATCACGAGTTCTTTGGATTCGGGAGAATACGTAATTCGAAAATCGTGATTGATACTCTCGGGATATACCGATCTTTCAAGAACCATTGAAGAATAGGCAATGATCGCTTCTCGATCACCTTCGCAATAGGCACGTTCGAATTCGTCTATCTCTGCATTGGCCGTATCTTGCCTCTCTTTAAAACGTTGTTTTTCCTGCTCGTACTGGTTGCGCAACCGCGCTATTTGGGCCTGTCGTTCTTCCTCAATAACTCTATGCTGAGTGAGTGCTGCTTGATATTTCTTTTCAGCATTTTCAAGCTCCAACAGATGTTTCGCCTTCACTGATGGAAACAAGTTGACGAACCAGTTTGGCGGCCTTATGTTGAAGAAATATCGATCTCTGGGCGGTTCTGGAGAAGGCTCAGATATAGCACTTGGAACAACAAACGTCTGGAATTGTTCACGATGCCGCAAGGAATCAAATGAAATGGTGTCGTCAACGATGAGTGTGTACTCAAGAATTCCTCTTAACCCATTGATTACATCCTCAAGAGCGGCGTTCTGCTCGGTGACTTCCTGTAGGCGTTCCTCAAGATAACGCTGACGCTCTTCCTTTGCCTGCAGGATTCGATATCGCTCCGCCTGTCGCAGATTTCGCTCACGTTCTCTGATCAATCGACGTTGATTTGCCTCGGCTTGTCGCTGAGCGCGAGCAGCATCCCTTGCCACCGCAACCATGAAGCCGCCTGATCTTCCACCCATAATGATTTGAAATCGAGGAACCTGACTGAGGACTTTGCAGAACTTACGTAGAATGTACTATGCCAAACCCGATCGGATAAAGCCAGTCCGACCAGCTACTGCGTCGAAGTTCGGGAAGTAGCATTAAAGAGCCCCACGATCTCCCTAATTCAAATTTGCCCAGGGGGCGCAGGTTCCACTTTCTCGGCATCGCTGAAACTCACCTTCAGCGGTGTATCGCGTCCAAAGATTTCAAGCTTCACTTTGAGGAGAGACTTGAATTGATTGATGCCTTCTACCTTTCCTTTAAACTCCGCGAAAGGTCCCGATTTGATACGCACTCGGTCACCTAATCTAAAGACACGCTTTTGACCCATAGGCCTTCCCTTTCATGAGCAAACTTCAATCACATCGTAACAGATCGCCGATTCTCCCTCTTAGCGCCGACTCATAACTGAGTGTAAAGTGACGAATCCAATCGAATCTGTGTAATCTGTGGTCCGGAATGAGAACTGTAAATGCTGCCAGATACGTAACGCCGCTCCGCGAAGGCGGGTCGCTGCCGGCGATCATCGAAGCGGATGATGACGGGATGTATGTGCTCAAGTTCCGGGGGGCGGGACAGGGGACGAAGGCGCTGATTGCGGAGTTGATTGCCGGCGAGCTAGCGAGGGCGGCGGGGTTTTTGGTGCCGGAGTTGGTGTTTGTGAACCTCGATCCGGAGATTGCGAAGACTGAGCCGGATCCCGAGATACAAGATCTGATCAAAGCCAGTGGTGGGTTGAATCTCGGGCTTGATTATCTCCCGGGCTCGGTGATGTTCGATCCGGTAGCTGAGAAGCCGGATGCGGAGCTTGCATCAAAGATCGTTTGGTTTGATGCTTATGTGACGAATGTCGATCGCACGCCGCGGAATGCAAACATGTTGATGTGGCACCGCCGCCTCTGGTTGATCGATCACGGCGCCGCCCTGTACTTTCATCATGCGTGGAAGGACATGGACCAACGCAGCAAGGATTCGTTCCCCTTGATCAAAGAACACATCCTGCTTCCCTTCGCCGACGCGCTCGAAGCAGCCGACGAAGCAATGACAAAAGCGATCACTGAAGAAGTAATAAAGAGCGTGGTGGACCTTATCCCCGACGACTGGATGACCGACTCTCCATTCAATACGACTGCGGAAAACAGACAGGCTTACGTCGACTACCTGACGAGGCGACTCGAAGCACCTCGTAACTTCGTTGAGGAGGCGATTCGTGCCCGATAAATTCAGGTATGACTACGCTGTGATTCGTGTCGTACCAAAAGTCGATCGCGAGGAATTTATCAACGCCGGCGTGATCGTCTCGTGTCCCGATCTATCCTTCCTCGAAGCACGCATCAAGCTGAATGAGTCGCGACTGCTAGCTCTCGATCCAACGGTCGATCTCGATCTCGTCAAAAACCATCTGGGCACGATCCCGACAATCTGTCGCGGCGGTGATGATGCCGGATCGATTGGTCAGCTACCACAGCGCCAACGCTTTCATTGGCTCGTCGCTCCGCGCAGCACAGTGATTCAAACCTCTCCGGTTCATACCGGCAGGTGCGCCGATCCCGCCGCAGCCCTCGAACATCTACTATCGAAAATGGTCTGACGCCTGTGTATTCCTGAAGTACAGTCGCAAAACATTCCGCTTAGTTTCAGGGCGTTTTTGACAAGGCGCACGAGTTGCTTAGACGTGTAAGCGAGAGGAGGAAGCGATGGAAGCAACCAGAGTTACTGTCGATGAAGTGAAGGAGCGGATGGAGCGCGGCGAAGCGTTCACATTCATCGACACGCGCAACCCAAAAGCATGGGCAGAGGCTGACACGAAACTGCCCGGCGCAATTCGAATTCCTGCGGATGAAATAGAACAACACCTCGAGCAAATTCCTCGGGACCGCGCAGTCATTACTTACTGCACTTGACCACATGAAGCATCGAGCGCCAGTGTGGCGCAAAAACTGATGGAACATGGTTGGAAGAATGTCCACCCGCTCTTCGAAGGTTTTGACGCCTGGACGAAAGCAGGTCTTCCGGTAGATCCAAAGGAGTAAGAACAGCTGTTAGAAAGTTAGCACAACGCGGAACCTCACCTTGCCGCTGTGCATTTGTTCGTAAGCTTCCGCGACACGATCGAGTGGGTATTTTTCGATCATCGGATGAACGCCGGTCAGGGCGCTGAACTCCATCGTGTCCTGTGAATCACGAGCGTTGCCCGAGTACCAACCACTGACCGCACTGCGACGCATGATCAGTGAGAACACGCTGATCGAAAGTGGCTCCGCGGGCGCTGCGGGAACAAGCAACAGTCCGTTCGGCGATAAGCCGTCGACTAAAGGAGAGATCGCCTGCGCGCTTGGAGCGGTCGCAAGGATGACGCGCGCGCCGCCGAGCTTTTGTAATTCAGCTACCGCGTCAGTCGCGCTCGCATCGATGTAGTGATGTGCGCCGAGTTTCTGCGCGAGCGTCTGTTTGTCATTGCCTCGATTGATCGCAACCGTCTTGAATCCCATCTGTCGCGCGTATTGAACTCCGAGATGGCCCAGACCGCCGATCCCGTGGATCGCGACGACGTCCCCCGCTCGAGCACCAGAGTTGCGTAACGCGTTGTAAACAGTGACGCCGGCGCACATGAATGGTCCGGCCTCTTCGGCAGGCACTTCATCAGGAATTGCGGCGATCGCATTCG
>Ga0070682_100002010_pt1 | contig 11358 bp, 10 predicted proteins | sample KBSC63LmetaG_FD_64668 | JGI IMG/M metagenome (GOLD analysis project Ga0070682, IMG submission 64668) | Corn rhizosphere microbial communities from Kellogg Biological Station, Michigan, USA - KBS C6-3L metaG | ecosystem: Host-associated > Plants > Roots > Rhizosphere | place: USA: Michigan... | reverse complement strand
AAAGAAATCGGGCCGGCAAGGCCGGCCCGGTTCCGTCCCGTTCGCGATGCGATCTCAGCCCAGACCGTCGAGCAGCTTGCGCGCCACGTCGCGCTGCATCTGGCTGCCTTCCTTGAGCACTTCGCCCAGCATCGCGCGGGCGCCATCGGCATCGCCCATGTCGAGATAGGCGCGCGCCAGGTCGAGTTTGGTATCGACCGGATCGTCGCTGAACTCAGCCGACTCCGCGGCGGACGCGCCGGTTTCCGGCGCATCCCAGGAAGCCTTCGGCTCGGCGTGCGGCTTGACCACGGTAATGTCGTCCGCGGCCGCCGGCGGCGTCGTGCGCGAACCACCGGCTGCGGGCTGGGTCAGGTCGAAATCGAAGCTGTACTCGGTGACTTTCTTCGTGCCGGTCGGCAGCGCCGGCGGCAGCGGGGAAACCACGGTGGGTGCGTCGCTGTCGTCGGCGTAGTCGTCGATGTCGAACGCCTGCGTCGCCTCGGACTCGACGTCGGCAGGCTCCGCATGATGGTCGAACAACGGATGCCCCGGCGCGAGATCCTCGCCCATGTGCACCACGTCCTGCCACTCGTCCTGTTCCGGGTCGGTGATGTGGGCGTGCATCGCTTCGGCCGCGGCCTCGAAACGCTCCACGTCGCGGCGCGAGTAGTACAGCGTGACCAGTTCCAGATGCAGGTAGATGTCGTCCGGATGCTCGGCCAGCTGGTCGAGCAGTTGCTCCTGGTCGGTATCGCCATCGGCCAGCAGATCGTCGTCGCCCTCGCCTGCCGGCGGCGTGGCGCCGAAACGATCGGCCAGCGAGGCTCCCCCCGTCTTGGCGGCGGCCGCAGGCTTGCGGCGGCGACCGAGAACGGCAAGCAGAATCAACACGATGACCGCGCCGGCCGCTGCGGCCCAGGCCCAAGTCTGCATGTACCAGGGTTGCTCGACCACGCGTGCCGGGGCGGGCGCGGGCGCGGGTGCGGACGCAGGTTCGGCCGCAACCGTGGCCGCAGCAGCCGGTGTCGCACTGGCAGTAGCCAGCGAGGCCGAACCGGCCGGCGCGAACGCGGTGCCTGCCGCTGCCACCGATGCCGAGGTCGCCGCGCCGGAGGAGGCCGAGGCCACCGGGCTCTCGCTGGCCTCGGCGCTGCTGCCGGCGCTGGCCACCGCCGGCGCGAGCGCTGCGGGTTCCGCTACCGTGCTCGCAGCCACGGGAGCGGTTGCCGGCGCGCCGGTGCTCTTGCGTGCAGCGGCCAGCTTGGCCTGCAACTCGGCGATCTCGCTGTCCTTCAGCGACAGCAGGTGTTCGTTCTTGGCGTTGATGTCGGTGAGGTCTTTCAGCCGCGCCTTCAGGTCGCCGCTCTGCTGCTTCAGGCTGGCCACGCTTTCGCGGGAGCGCAGCAATTCCTCGCGCAGGCTGGCAGAGGACTGGTCGGTCTTGCCGGATGACTGCCCGCCGCCGGCGGTGCCGGCCTGCGGAGGCACCAGCGCCAGCCGGTCCTCGTTGTCGGCCGCGCCGGTGGTGGGCGAGCCGGAGGAGGAAGCGCGCGTTGCCGCATCGGCCACCACCGCGGGCTTGCCCGGCGTGCCGGCGCGCCAGTCGCTGTTCTGCCGGCTCACCTCGGCGGCCGCCGCGGCCAGGCTCATGGCCTGCGCCTCGGAGGCGCTGGGCACGCGCAACACCGCGCCGCTCTTGAGCGCGTTGATGTTGTCGCGATAGAAGGCGTCCGGATTGGCCTGCTGCAGGGCCAGCATCATCTGGCGCACGTCGACGCCGGTCGGCGTCACGCTGCGGGCGATGCCCGACAGTGTCTGGCCGCTCTGCACCGGACCGAGACGGCCGTTCTCGACGGCAGCGGGAGCCGGAGTGCGGGTAGCCGCCGCCGCTTGCGGCGCCGGGGCGGGAGCGCGCTGCGCAGGGCGCGGCGCCGGGCTGGCCGGGCGCGGCGCCGCCACTGGCGCCGGCGCGGGGGTTGCCGCGACCGGGTGCGAGCCGGGTGGATCGAGCAGGATCGCGTACTCGCGCACGCTGGGGCCGTCCTTGCCGTCCACTTCAATGAGGAGGTCGAGATAGGGATCGTTCACCGGTTCGCTGCTGGTGATGCGGATCACCGGGTGCGCGCCGGTGGCAACGCTGAAGTGCAGCGGAATGTCGGTGCGCCCGCCGACGATGCCGGCCCGGGCAAACTGCTCGCTGGAGGCCAGTTTCACCTTGAGACCCTGCAACTCGGCCGGACTGGCCGGGTGCAGCGGAATCTCGGCCAGCAGCGGCTGTCCCAATGCCGATTTGACCTGGACCTGGCCCATGTCCACGGCCAGGAGCTGGCTGCTCCCCAGCGCCAGCGCCACCAGCATCGACAATTTCAACGAACGATTCATGCATGTTCCCCCGAGCGATCCCTGACGCTTTCTTGTTGAAAAGATGCCGCCACCAGGGCGGCGGCCGCGTCACCGTGCCGCCACTTTAGTTACAAGAAGCGCAATCAACAATAGCCGCGGCGAATACTTGCGACACATTGCTGCTGCCGGTTCTTGCCCCGGACACCCCGTCATGGGTGGTCATCAGGCACCGCGGCCTGCACCTGCAACAACTGGCGGCGCAACTCGGCGATCTGCGCGTCCTGCTGCTCCAGGCGCCGGCTGGCGCGCTGGCTGGCTGATTCCTGACGCGCCACCTCCTGCTGCAGGCGCTTCACCTCGACCTGATTGCGTTGCATCCGCTGCCGTACGGCCGGCAGTGCCGGGACGGCCGTCGAGCCGGCGCGGGCCGGTCCGGCCGGCGGCGCGGCCCAGGCCGACGCGGTGAGCAGGATGCCGATGGCGGCAAGAGACGGCAGGACACGCATGGTCAGAGATAATCCTCGATCAGCAACTCGGCAATCTGCACCGCATTCAAGGCCGCACCCTTGCGGATGTTGTCCGAGACGACCCACAGGTCCAGCCCGCGCTCATGCGAGATGTCCTCGCGGATGCGCCCGACGAACACGCCATCGGTCCCGGCCGCCTGCGCCACCGGGGTCGGGTAGCCGGCCGGCTTGCGCTCGTCCATCAGCACCACGCCCGGCGCCTGGCGCAGCAGTTCGCGCGCCTCCTCGGCGGTGATCTTGTCGCTGGTCTCGATGTGCACCGCCTCGGAATGGCCATAGAACACCGGCACGCGCACCGCGGTCGGGTTCACCTGGATCGACTCGTCCTCCAGGATCTTGCGGGTCTCCCACACCAGCTTCATCTCCTCCTTGGTGTAGCCGTTGGGCTGGAAGTCGTCGATCTGCGGGATCACATTGAACGCGATCTGGACCGGGAATTTCTTGCCCGGTTCCACGCTTTGGAAATTCAGCAGGGCCGCGGTCTGTCGGCCCAGCTCCTCCATGCCGCTGCGGCCGGCACCGGAGACGGACTGGTAGGTGGCCACGTTGATCCGCTCGATCTGCGCCGCGCGGTGGATCGGCGCCAGCGCGACCAGCATCTGCATGGTCGAGCAATTCGGGTTGGCGATGATGCCGCGGTTGGTGTACTGGGCGATCGCGTGCGGGTTGACCTCGCTGATCACCAGCGGGATGTCGTCCTGATAGCGGAACTCCGAAGTGTTGTCGATCACCACCGCGCCGGCCGCTGCCGCGCGCGGCGCGTGTTCGCGGCTGACCGAGCCGCCGGCGGAGAAGAACGCGATGTCGACGCCGGCGAAGTCGTAGGTGTCCAGCAACTGCACGGTGACCTGCTTGCCGCCGAAGCTGACCTTGCCACCGGCTGATCGCTCGCTGGCCAGCGGCACCAGCTCGCTGACCGGAAACTCGCGCTCGGCGAGGATGGCCAGCAGGGCTTCGCCGACGGCACCGGTGGCGCCGACCATGGCGACCTTGTAACTGCTCTTGTGACTCATGGAATGGGTTGCTCTGGAAGTGGAGGCGTGCCGGTCACAGCACGTTCGGGTTGAGGAGGTTGGGTGGTCGTCCTGCGTGCGGACCATGGCCGAACAACGCGAGCACATTGTCCACCGCCACCGATGTCATCGCGCGGCGGGTATCGGTCGTGGCGCTGGCGATATGGGGGCTGAGCACCACGTTGTCGAGCGTGAGCAGCGCCGGATGCAGCTTCGGTTCGCCCTCGAACACGTCCAGCGCCGCGCCGGCCAGGCGCCGGTCGCGCAACGCCGCGGCCAGCGCGGCGTCGTCGACAATGCCGCCGCGGGCGACGTTGACCAGCATCGCGGTCGGCTTCATCAGGGCCAGCTCGGCCGCGCCGATGGCGTGTCGGGTGCGCGGCGTCAGCGGCAAGGCCAGCACCAGGAAATCGGACTCGCCCAGCAACTGCGCCTTGTCCACGTGGCGTGCGTTGCAGGCGCGCTCGACCGCCTCGGGCAGCGGCGAGCGGTTGTGGTAGATCACCGGCATGCCGAAGCCGACCGCGCGATGGGCGATGGCCTGGCCGATGCGGCCCATGCCGAGGATGCCCAGGGTGCGACCGCGCACGTCGCTGCCCAGCCACGCCTTGAACTCGGTGGCATGCCAGTGGCCGGCACGCAGCCAGCGCTCGGCCGCAGTCATGCGCCGGGCCGCGCCCAGCAGCAGCGCCCAGGCGAAGTCGGCCACGCTCTCGTTGAGCACGTCGGCGGTGTTGGACACCGCGATGCCGGCAGCGCTCATCGCGTCGACGTCGATGTTGTCGTAGCCCACTGCAAGGTTGGCCACGATACGCAGGCGCTCGGCCGCACCGATTTCGGCCGCGCCGATGCGGTCCTTGAGGCCGACGATCACCGCATCCTGCCCCGCCAGCCGGGCAGCCAGTTCGGCAGGACTGAACTTGCGTTCGGTCTCCTCCACGGTCACCTGGAAATGCGGCTCCAGCCGGGCGATGACACCGGGGAAAGTGGGGCGGGACACCCAGACGCGCGGCTTGTCGGTCATCGAACGGGTTCCGGTGGCGGTGGCTCGGCCTCAGGCGATGCGTGGCGCGACCGGCCCCACGTCGCCGCATTGCGCCCGATGGCGCAAGGCGTGATCCATCAGCACCAGCGCCATCATCGCCTCGGCGATGGGCGTGGCACGGATGCCGACGCAGGGGTCGTGACGCCCCTTGGTGACCACGTCCACCGGCTCGCCGGCCAGGTTCACGCTGCGGCCGGGGATCAGGATGCTGGAGGTGGGCTTCAACGCGATCGAGGCGGTCACCGCCTGTCCCGTGCTGATGCCACCGAGAATGCCACCGGCGTGATTGGACGTAAAGCCGTCCAAACGCATTTCATCGCGATGTACGCTCCCGCGTTGGGCGACGGCGGCGAAACCATCGCCGACCTCCACGCCCTTGACTGCGTTGATCGACATCAGCGCACTGGCCAGGTCGCCGTCCAGCTTGCCGTAGACCGGCTCGCCCCAGCCAGGAGGCACGCCCTCGGCGACCACGTTGACGCGCGCGCCGACCGAATCGCCGGACTTGCGCAGCTTGTTGATGTAGTCCTCCAGCGCCGGCACCTGCGATGCATCGGGCCAGAAGAACGGGTTCTGCTCCACCGCGCTCCAGTCGAACGCACCGGGCACGACCTCGCCGATCTGCGCCAGGTAGCCGCGCACGTGCACGCCATGGCGTTCGGCCAGCCATTTCTTCGCCACGACGGCAGCGGCCACGCGCATGGTGGTCTCGCGCGCCGAGGAGCGCCCGCCGCCGCGCGGGTCGCGGATGCCGTACTTCTGCCAGTAGGTGTAGTCGGCGTGGCCGGGGCGGAAGGTCTGCTCGATCTCGCCGTAGTCCTTGCTGCGCTGGTCGGTGTTGCGGATCAGCAGCGCGACCGGCGTGCCGGTGGTCTTGCCCTGGTACACGCCGGAAAGAATCTCCACCTCGTCCGCCTCGTGCCGCTGCGAGGTGTAGCGGCTGCGGCCGGTGGCGCGGCGCTCGAGGTCGGTGCGGAACTCTTCCGAGGCGATGGCCAGCCCCGGAGGGCAGCCGTCGATCACGCAGCCGATCGCCGGCCCGTGGCTTTCGCCGAAGGTGGTGACGGTGAACAGCTTGCCGAAGGAATTGCTTGACATCGCGCGTCCGGGATCAAAGCCCAGAGCATACCGGCACCACCCCTCTTGTAGGAGCCCGCTCGTGGGCGATGCCTTTTTAATCTTGCGAATCCCGAATCCCCAATCCCGGCTCTCGACAGACGAATGTCTGGTCATCCCGGTTCAAGAACATCGCCCGCGAGCGGGCTCCTGCCGTGGCGCCGCTGGCCACTCGCGGGAGAGCATGGCGAAGATCATGTCGTCCACCCATTCGCCGTGCAGCCACAGGCTTTCGCAGTGATGGGCTTCCTGACGCATGCCCAGCGAACGCAGCAGGGCGAGGCAGGCCTGGTTGCGCGGGTCGACCGAGGCGTGGATGCGGTGCCGGCGCCACGGGCCGAATACCTGCCCGAACAGGGCGCGCACGGCCTCGCCGGCGTAGCCACGGCCCTGCCCGGCCGGCGCGAGGCTGATGCCGAACTCGACCGATTCCATCGCATCCTCGGGCAGGTTCACGCCAAGATCGCCGATCAGCCGGCCGTCCTCGCGCAGGCGGATCGCGCGCTGGAACCAGCCGGCGGGAGTGGCTGCGGGCGATTGTCGCTCGATGAAGGCACGCGCGGCGGCGAGATCGGCTGGCCGCCAACCCTGGTAGCGCGCCACCACGGGGTCGCTGCGCAGGGCGAACAGCGCCGCGGCGTCTTCAGCGCGCAACGGGTCGATCCGCAGTCGCGCCGTGACCAGTTCCATGTCAGCCCGGGCGGCGTGCGACAGCCGCGGCGTGAATCGCCGCCGCATGCTCGACCAGGTCGCGCCGCTCCAGCGCGAACACGCCCATCGGGCCAACCTTGAACTCGATCCACACGAACGGGACCTCGGGCAGCAGCGCGGACAGCGCGTGCTCGCTCTCGCCCACCTCCACGATCAGCAGGCCGTCCTCGGTCAAATGACCAGCCGCCTCGTCCAGCATGCGCAGGCACAGGTCCAGGCCGTCCGCGCCGGAGGTCAGGCCCAGCTTGGGCTCGTGCGCGTATTCGCCCGGCAGCGCGGCGTACTCGTCCTCGGTGACGTAGGGCGGGTTGGAGACGATCAGGTCGTACTTGCGCCCGGCCACGCCGGCGAACAGATCCGACTGGATCGCCTCGACGCGGCCCTCGACGTGCTGGAACGCGATGTTCTCGCGCGCCAGCGACAGCGCCTCGTCGCTGATGTCGACGATGTCGACCTGCCATTCGGGGTTGTACTCGGCCATCGCGATGCCGATGCAACCCGAGCCGGTGCACAGGTCCAGCGCGCGCTCGACGTGGCGCTCGTCCAGCCACGGCGTGAAGCCCGTCTCGATCAGCTCGGCGATCGGCGAGCGCGGCACCAGCGCGCGGCGGTCGCTCTTGAACTTCAGCCCGGCGAACCAGGTCTCGCCGACCAGGTAGGCCACCGGCAGGCGCTCGTTGACGCGCCGCTCGATCAGCGCCAGCACGTTCGCGCGCTCTTCCGCGGTGAGCCGGCCGGCGCCGTAGGCCGGCGGAATGTCCGGCGGCAGATGCAGGCTGGCCAGCACGAGATGCGTGGCCTCGTCGATCGGGTTGTCGTGGCTGTGCCCGAAAGTCAGCCCGGCGGCCGAGAAGCGGCTGGCGCCGTAACGGATGAAGTCGATGATGGTGGCGAGATCGGCAGTCACGGTGGCGCCCGGAGCGGAATGGCCCGCAAGTATAGGGGCGAGGAGTGAGTGGAGAGGAGTGACAAGTGACAGAAAGCCAAGGCAGTTGCCGGCGATCCCATGCGTTCCTCTCTTTTCTCACTCCTCTCCACTTACTCCTTGCCTCTCCACTCACTCCTCGCCCCTATACTGCCCGGATGACTTTCAAGGTATTCCTCCAATACGTCCTTCCGCACCGCTTCCTGTCCCGCCTGGTCTACTGGGCCACGCGCTGGACGTTTGCGCCGTGGAAGAACTGGCTGATCGCCACCATCGTGCGCAACTACGACGTGGACATGGCCGAGGCCGCGCAGTCCGACCCGCTGGCCTACCAGCATTTCAATGCGTTCTTCACGCGCAAGCTGAAACCCGGCGCGCGCCAGGCGGATGCCGATCCGGCCACCCTGCTCTCGCCCGCCGACGGGCGCATCAGCCAGGCCGGGCGCATCGTCGACGGGCGGATTTTCCAGGCGAAGGGGCAGGATTACACCGCCGCCGAACTGCTCGGCGGCGACGAGGCCGCCGCCGCGCCGTACCGCAACGGCAGCTTCGTGACGGTCTACCTGTCGCCGCGCGACTACCATCGGGTGCACATGCCGATGAAGGGAACGCTGCGCGAAACCGTGCATGTGCCGGGGCGCATCTTCAGCGTGGCGCCATTCGCGGTGGAGGCGATCCCGCGGCTGTTCGCGCGCAACGAGCGGCTGGTCTGCCATTTCGACGGCGAACGCGGTCCCTTCGTGGTGGTGATGGTCGGCGCGATCCTGGTCTCTTCGGTGGCCACGGTCTGGGACGGCCTGGTGATCCCGCCGTACGCCTCGTCGATCCGCCGCAAATCGTTTGCCGGGCAGGACATCACGCTGGAACGCTTCGCCGAGATGGCGCGCTTCAACATGGGTTCGACCGTGATCGTGTTGTTGCCGCCGGGCAGCGCGACGGTCGATCCGCTGCCGCCGCAACAGCACGTTCGCGTGGGCCAGCGGATCGGTCAGATCAGGGTGGCAGGCGGCCACTTTCCCGAAAACTGACGTTGCGCGTCATTTTGTGACGCTATGCGCGCAAATTCCGGGGGTGGCCGGTTAACCTCCTCGCGACGGACCGGCCAACATGCCGTGCCGAACCTGTGCCGAGGGGAACCATGCAGATACTCACTCCATTCTTTGCGGTGGTGCGTTCGCGCCAGCTTGGCCGCCAGTTCCGCGATGTCGAACGCAGCATCCGGACCCTGCCCAAGCGCAGCCGCGATCGGCTGAGCATGCTCACCCTGCGCGAGATCGGCCAGGCCTCGCGCTGTGATTTCCCGCACCTGTACGGCACCACGCCGGAATCGCGCTACCTGCCGTGGGGACAAGGCACCGACCTGGGCTACGAGCGTGCACGTTCGAACAACGCCGAGGTCGCGCTGCGCGGCATCGCGCTGTGGCTGGCGGTCGCCTATCACGAGACCAAGACCGCCACCCAGCCCAACCTGCAGGCCCAGCACCGGCAGTTGCTGCAGTTGCTGCGCGAGCTCAAGGAGCTCCACGGCGGCGGCAGCCGCAGCGATACCTCGGACAGCTGGATGCAGGAGAGCGCCGTCGCCTGACCGCGCGGCGGCGCCCCACCCCGCGCCTCAACGGCAGACCGGCACCTTCAGATGCTGGCCCACCCGGATGCGGTGGTGCTGGAGATCGTTGATCTCGGAAATCTCCTGCACACTGGAACAATGCAGTTTGCGCACGATGCTGATCAAGGTGTCGCCGCGGCGCACGCGATACGTGGTCGTTCTCTGCGCACCCGCCTTCGCCGGCGCCTGCGCCGGATCGGGTACCACCGGCACCGTCGCACGGTGCAGGTCCGCCGCGAGGATCGGCCACGGACCATCGACGCAACGGGCGGCATAGGCACGCTCCAGTCGTTTGGGCACCCGCAGCGTGGCGCCGACCGGCTGGCTGGTATCGGGGTCGAGCCGCGGATTGAGGTTGCGCAGGGTGCGGAACCAGCCCTCCTCCATGCCATCGGCCGAACCCAGGCAGACGGTGAGCTCATCAAGCGACGCGGCGCGCTTGAGCGTGATGCTGCCGGGGTCGCCGTCGATCTTCGGGAAGCGCAGGTTGTAGCTGTCCGGATGCAGGAACAGCCACGCCGCCGCCAGCACCGCCGGCACGTAGTCGCGCGTCTCGGGCGACATCTGGTCGTAGATGCGCGGGTCGTAGAAACTCACCGACGGGTCGTCGCCCACCGCGCGGCGCATGCGGCCTTCGCCGCCGTTGTAGGCGCCGATGACGAGCTCCAGGTTGTTGTTGAAGATGCGCAACTGCTCGTTGAGGTATTCGGCATTGGCCCGCGCCGAAGCGGCCGGGTCGAAGCGCATGTCGAAGCCGTTGTCCACGCCCAGCCCGAAACGCATGCCGGTGGAATACATGAACTGCAGCGGGCCGGAGGCGCCGGAGCGCGACACCGCGTGCACCTTGCCGCCGGATTCCTGGGCCACCATGCCGAACAGCAGCGCCTCGGGCAGGTCGGCCTTCTGGTAGGCCGGCCACATATCGTGGCGCAGGTACTGGTAATTGACCCAGGCGTCCATCAGGTAAGGCCGGCGCTGGGTCAGCCACATCTCCAGCGCTGCCTTCACCGGCCCGTTCATCGCGATCAGCTGCGACAGCTTCTGTCCGTGCAGCAGCGTCACGCTGCGCTGCGCCTGCGGCAGGCTGGCCGCACCGGCATGACCGGTGGCCAGCGCCGCCTGCGACGACTCGACATCCCCGGACAGATCCGGGAGGTCGTCGAAATCGCCATCTTTCAGGCGCAGCAGGCGGTCGAATACGGAAAAGAAGCGCTGCGGATCGCAGCCGGCGGTGACCGCACATTTCGCCGACGACTGCTTCAGCAAGTCGAGCGACTGGCGCAGGCTCAGTGCCGACGCATCGCTGTCGCCTTCGCGCGCCTGCTGCAAGGCGGTCTCGTAGCCCTTGCTGGCCTGGTTCAACTGGCCGTACAGCGCATCGGCCGGCGTCGGGGTCCTCTCGCCGCCGCTGCTGGCGCAGCCGCCCAGCAAGGTGCAGGCCAGCACAAGCGACGCGAGGTGCCGCGGGCGAAACACGTGGGGCAACGACATGAAGAACTTCACCTGCAAAAAGCACTCACCATAGCCGGCCGCGAAGCCGGACTCAACGCACGGCGTCACAACCGCGAGCCACGCCTCGGGTTGGCTACAATCGCGTCACCACCAATGGAAGGACCGCCATGACTGACATCCTGATCGGCCGCAACGACAGCACCAGCGTCAGCCTGGACCCGCACTACGGCAATCGCCACGGCATGATCGCCGGCGCCACCGGCACCGGCAAATCCGTGTCGCTGATGGTGCTGGCCGAAGGCTTCTCGCGGCTGGGCGTGCCGTGCTTCCTGGCCGACGCCAAGGGCGACCTGGCCGGCCTGGCGATGGCCGCCGGCGAGCCGGGCGACAAGCTCAAGGCGCGCCTGGAAAAGCTCAAGCTCGCGGACTGGAAGGCGCAGGCGAACCCGGTGGTGTTCTGGGACATCTACGGCAAGCTCGGCCACCCGGTGCGCGCCACCGTCAGCGAGATGGGTCCGACCCTGCTCGGCCGCGTGCTGGAATTGAACGACACCCAGGAAGGCGTGCTCGAAGTGGTGTTCAAGGCCGCCGACGACCAGGGCTGGCTGCTGCTGGACCTGGCCGACCTGCGCGCCCTG
>Ga0070682_100002003_pt1 | contig 11372 bp, 10 predicted proteins | sample KBSC63LmetaG_FD_64668 | JGI IMG/M metagenome (GOLD analysis project Ga0070682, IMG submission 64668) | Corn rhizosphere microbial communities from Kellogg Biological Station, Michigan, USA - KBS C6-3L metaG | ecosystem: Host-associated > Plants > Roots > Rhizosphere | place: USA: Michigan... | reverse complement strand
GGCGACACCCAGGACGGGACGATTCCCTGAGGCCAGCCCGGTGCGCGCCGCCGTCCTTCACGAGCACGGGGCCACGCCGCGGGTGGAGGAGTTCGCGGACCCCGATCCCGTCCCGGGCGCAGTCCCGGTGGACGTCCTGGCCGCGGCGCTGCATCACGTCGACCTCCACAAGGCGACCGGCACCTTCTACACGGGCCCGCCCCCGCTGCCGAGCGTCGTGGGCACCGACGGCGTGGGCCGGCTCGCCGACGGCCGGCGCGTGTACTTCGACGCAACCGTCACGCCCCACGGCTCGATGGCCGAGCGGACGCTGGTGCCGAGCGACGCGCTCCTCGACGTCGCCGAAGGCGTCGACGACGCCGTCGCGGCCGCCCTGGGGAACACCGGCCTGGCCGCCTGGCTGTCGCTCGCGTGGCGCGCCGAGCTGCAGCGGGGCGAGACCGTCCTCGTGCTCGGCGCCACGGGCGCGGTGGGCCGCGTCGCCGTGCAGGTCGCCAAGACGCTGGGCGCCGAGCGCGTCGTCGCGGCTGACCGTGCGGGCCAAGGGCTGTCGCACCTGCTCGAGCGGGGCGCCGACGCGATCGTCGAGATCGACGCGACCGACGACCTCGCCGCCGCCTTCCGCGAGGCCGCGGGCGGCGACGTCGACGTCACCATCGACATGCTCTGGGGCGCCCCGGCGTTCGCGGCCATGTCGGTCGCGGCCCACCGCGGGCGCCACGTGGAGGTCGGCAACATGGCCGGCGAGACGATCACCCTTCCCGCGCCGCTGATCCGGTCCAAGTCGCTGGACGTCCGTGGCTTCTCCGTGGCCCACCCGCCGACCGAGCTGAAGGGCGACGCCTATCTGCGCCTGACCGAACACGCCGCCAACGGGGACATCACCGTCGACGTCGACCGCCGGCCGCTCGACGACGTGGCGGCGGCGTGGGAGCGCCAGCGGCAGGCGGCCGGCGGCGCGAAGATGGTCCTGGTCCCCTGATCACAGCGAAAGGAGCACAGCGCTCATGAGCCCCGATGCCCCCACTCCGGCGCCCGGCCGTCCGCTCGTCCTGCGCGGCGGGACGGTGCTGACGCTGAACGACGCGCACGACGTCCTCGACGACGCCGACGTGCTCGTGATCGACGAGCGCATCGCGGGCGTGGGGCCGAACCTCGAGGCGCCCGACGAGGCGTTCGCGATCGACGCGTCGGGGGGCATCGTCATGCCCGGCATGATCGACACGCACCGCCACATGTGGCAGACGGCGCTGCGCGGCTACGGGGCCGACTGGACGCTCGCGCAGTACTTCACCTGGTTCTATCTCGAGTGGGGCAAGATCTTCCGCCCGCAGGACGTGCAGGCGGGCAACCTCCTGTCGGCGATCGAGTCGCTCGACGCCGGGGTCACGACGACCGTGGACTGGTCGCACGGCCTGCAGACCGTGGACCATGCCGACGCCGCCGTGGACGCGCTCGAGGCGGTGCCGGGCCGGTTCATCCTCGCTTACGGCAACATCCAGCAGGGACCGTGGGAGTGGGCGACCTCGCCCGACTTCCGCAGCTTCGTCGAGCGACGCCTGCAGGGCAGGAGCGACATGCTCGGGTTTTCGATGGCGTTCGACGTCACCGGCGACCCGGAGTTCCCCGAGAAGGCCGCCTTCGAGGTCGCGCGGGACCTCGGCGTCCCCGTCACCACGCACGCCGGGGTCTGGGGCGCGACCAACGACGACGGCATCCGGCTCATGCACGAGCACGGCTTCATGACGCCGGAGACCATCTACGTGCACGCCGCCACGCTGGACGAGGACTCCTACCACCGCATCGCCGCCACCGGTGGCTCGGCGTCGGTGTCGACCGAGAGCGAGCAGAGCGCCGGGCAGGGCTACCCGCCGACGTGGCGGCTGCGCCAGCACGGCATCCCCGTGTCGCTGTCCATGGACACGAGCACGTGGTGGAGCTGCGACCTCTTCTCGGCCATGCGCAGCACGCTCGGCGCCGACCGCTCGCGGGAGCACCTCGAGGCCCACGCGCGCCAGGACACGGTCACGAACCACCACCTCCGCGCCGAGCAGGTGGTCGACTGGGCCACGCGCGGCGGCAGCAAGGCGCTCGGTCTCGACGCGACCGTCGGCAGCCTCGAGCCGGGCAAGAAGGCCGACGTCATCCTCATCAAGAACGACGAGTCGCCGGCGATGTTCCCGATCCTGCACCCGTACGGGCACGTCGCCTTCCAGGCCCAGCGCGGCGACGTCGACACGGTGGTGATCAACGGGCGCGTCGTCAAGCACGCGCACCGGCTGGTGGACGTCGACCTCGACGCGGCGCGGCGCGCGGTCGAGCAGACCCTCGACTTCGCCATGGGTCAGCTGGGCGAGGACGAGTGGGTCGCGGGCATGCATCCCGACATCCCCGAGAGCAAGGTCCTCGACAATCCCTATACCTACACCGAGTGGGGGAAGCAACGCTGAGAAGGAGAACGCCATGAGCACGCCGACCGAAGTGGGCGGACGGGAGCGGCTGGGGCGCGTCGTGCCGGACGCCATCGCGGCCCTGCATGAGGTCCTGCGGCGCCACAACGTGACCGAGGACGAGTGGTACGCCGTGCTCGAGTACCTGACCGCCGTGGGCAAGGCGGACGAGTTCGTCCTGCTCTCGGACGTGACCCGCACGTCGGTGCTCATCGACGCCATGTCCCACAACGCCGACGGGGACGCCACGGCCAGCGACGTCGAGGGCCCGCTCTACCGGGCCGACCCGCCGTGGCGCGAGGCGCCGGTCAAGCTCTACGAGGACTACGAGGGGGCCGAGGACGGCGAGGTGCTGTTCGTGCGCGGCCGTGTGACGTCGACCGACGGCACCCCGCTGCCCGACGCGGTCATCGACATCTGGCAGACCGGGCCGAGCGGGGGCTACGACATCTGGGACGAGCGCCAGCCCGACTACAACTTCCGCGGGCGCTTCGGCGTCTCCGACGCGGGCGCGTACGAGTTCCAGACCATGGTCCCGAAGCCCTACGCGGTCCCCACGGAAGGGCCCGTCGGCCGGTACCTCGCCGCGGTCGACCAGCATCCGTGGCGCCCGGCGCACATCCACTACAAGGTGACCGCCGACGGGTACCAGCCGCTCGTCACGATGGTGTTCTTCACCGGCGACCCCTACCTCGACGACGACACCATCGGCGCCGTGAAGGAGTCGCTGGTGCTGTCGCCGGAGCGACACGAGGACGGCGCCGAAGCTCCGTTCTCCACCTGCGACTTCGACATCCGCCTGCGCCCGCTGGGCGCCTGAGGAACCGGGGGTGCGGTTCGCGAGCTGCCTGCTCGGCGGCCGGCGGTTCGCCGGGCTGGTCGAGGACGACGTCGTGCGACCGCTGCGCGACGTCGTCGAGCTCGGTCGTGACACCCCGTCGGAGGTGCTCGCCGACCCGCCGCTGACCGACGAGCGCGTGCCGCTGGCCGAGGTCAAGCTCCTGCCCGTCGTGCCCTCGCCGGGCAAGATCATCTGCGTCGGGCTGAACTACCAGGCGCACGCCGACGAGGGCGGGTACGACGTGCCCGACTACCCGGCGCTGTTCACCAAGTTCGCCGAGACGCTCGTGGCGGCCGGCGACCCGATCCTGCTCCCGCCGGAGTCCTCGGCGGTCGACTACGAGGCGGAACTCGCCTTCGTCGTCGGCCGCCCCGCCCGGCGCGCCGCGGGTGCGTCGGCGCTCGAGGCGGTCGCCGGCTACACGCTGGGCAACGACATCTCGATGCGCGACTACCAGTACAAGACGGCGCAGTGGCTGCCGGGCAAGAACTGGGCGGCGTCGACGCCGCTCGGCCCCTTCCTGGTCACCCCGGACGAGGTCGGCGACCCCCACCGGCTCGACATCGCGCTCGAGCTCAACGGCCAGCGCATGCAGTCCGCGAACACCAGCCAGCTCATCTTCGACGTGCCCACGCTGGTGGCGACCATCTCGGAGTTCGTCCCGCTGGCGCCGGGTGACGTCGTCCTCACGGGGACGCCGAGCGGCGTCGGGTACCGGCGCGATCCGAAGGTCCTGCTGCGCGACGGCGATCGCGTCGTGGTCGAGATCGAGCGCGTCGGACGGCTGGAGAACCCCGTCGCCGCCGAGCGTTGAGCCGGGCAGCGCTCACGGTCTCGTTCGACAACCTGGGCGAGGTCACCGAGCTGGCGCGCGGCGAGTGGCCCGCCGACGAGCCCCTGGGACGGCACTTCTCGGTCACGCGGGCGCTCCCGCGCATTCTGGGGCTGCTCGACGAGCTCGGCCTTCGCGCGACGTTCTTCGTGGAGGGCCGCAACACCGAGATCTATCCGGACGCGCTGGTGGGACTCGACGCGGCGGGGCACGAGGTCGCCTACCACGGCTGGTGCCACGAGCAGTGGGCGGAGCTGAGCCCGCGCCGGGAGGTGGAGCTGCTGCGGCGCGGCGTCGAGGCCATGGGGGCGCTCGGGCTACGGCCGCGGGGCTTCCGGCCGCCGGGGGGGCGGCTGACCGGCACCTCAGCGACAGCGCTGCGCGAGCTCGGGTTCACGTACTGCTCGCCCGCGGAGGGTGACGCTCAGGAGATCGTCACCCTCCCCTTCGCGTGGGCGATGGTCGACGCCTACTACTACCTGCCGCGCTTCGGGCCGCTCCGGGAGCGCGAGGAGGGCGCCGCCGACGTGCTGCCCGCGCGCCGACTGGGGGCGGCTCTCGACGCCGGCCTGCGCGATGCGGTCGAGCACGGCCGGCAGGTGTCGTTCGTCTTCCACCCCTTCCTCACGGAGCCCGCGGACCGCTTCGCGGTCCTGCGCGAGGCGCTTCAGTCCGTGCGCGCGCTCGTGGACGACGGCGTCGTGTGGTGCGGCCCGTACCGCGAGCTGGCCGGGTAGGCGCGCTCTATCGTCCCGGCGATGCTGCCGCTCATCCCCACGACGCTCGTCGGCAGCTACCCGCAGCCGGACTGGCTGATCGATCGCGACCGCCTGCTCGACAGCCTGCCGCCGCGCGTTCGGGCCCAGGAGCTCTGGCGCGTTCCCGAGCCCTACCTGGCCCAGGCCCAGGACGACGCCACGGCGCTCGCCATCCGCGACCTCGAGCGGGTCGGGCTGGACATCCTCACCGACGGCGAGATCCGCCGCGAGAGCTACTCCAACCGGTTCGCCACGGCGCTCGCGGGGCTGGACATCGACAACCCGGCCATGGTCGAAGGGCGCACGGGCAAGGTCAACGCGGTGCCGCGGGTGGTGGGCCCGGTCCGCCGCACGCGCCCGGTCGAGGTCGATGACCTTCGCTTCCTGCGCGCCAACACGGACCGGACGATCAAGATCACCCTCCCCGGGCCCTTCACGATGAGCCAGCAGGCGGAGAACGAGGCCTACGACGACCCGGCCGACCTCGCGCTCGACCTGGCAGCGGCCGTCAACGAGGAGGTGCGCGACCTGTTCGCGGCCGGCGCCGATGTCGTGCAGCTCGACGAGCCGTGGCTGCAGGCGCGCCCGGAGCAGGCGCGCGCATACGCGCTGGCCGCGATCGACCGGGCCGTCACGGGCGTCGAGGGAACGACGGCGCTGCACACCTGCTTCGGGTACGCCCACATCGTGCGCGACCGGCCCGCCGGCTACTCGTTCCTCGCCGAGCTGAACGACTGCGCGGTCGACCAGATCGCGGTCGAGTCCGCGCAACCGCACCTGGACCTCTCGCTCCTCCGCGACCTCGGGTCAAAGACGATCATCCTCGGCGTGCTCGACCTGTCCGACGAGACGCCGGAGACCGTGGACGAGGTGGCGCGCCGCATCGAGGCCGCGCTCGCGTTCGTGCCCGCAGAGCGCCTGCAGGTGGCGCCGGACTGTGGGATGAAGTACCTCCCGCGCGACGCGGCTCGGGCGAAGCTGCGCGCGCTCGTCGAGGGCGCGCGGCGCGTTCGCGGCTAGTGCTGTTCCCCGCGCTCTCCGACCCGAGAGACAAGCCGGCGATCCGGTTCCCCGAGCGCACGCTCTCGTACCGTGCGCTGCGCGACGCGGCCGCAGCCGTGGCCGCCCGAGTGGAGGGCGCGGAGCGCGTGGCGGTGTGGGCGTCGCCGGCGCCGGAGACCTGCGTGGGCGTGATCGGCGCCCTGCTGGCCGGTGTGCCCGCCGTGCCCATCAACCCGAAGTCGGGGCAGCGCGAGCTCGCCCACATCGTGTCCGACAGCGCGCCGGAGCTGGTCCTGAGCCCGCCCGGCGCCGACCTGCCTGAGGGCGTGGCGACGCTGCCGCGGGCCGAGGTCGACCTCGACGCCCGCGGGAGCACCCTCCCGCCCGAGCCCGACGACGACGCGCCGGCGATCGTCGTCTACACGTCCGGCACCACCGGCCCGCCCAAGGGCGCGGTGCTCCCCCGGCGGGCCATCGCCTCGAACCTCGACGCGCTCGCATCGGCGTGGGAGTGGACGGAGGACGACGTGATCGCGCACGCACTGCCGCTGTTCCACGTCCACGGGCTCATCCTCGGGATCCTCGGCCCCGTCCGGCGCGGCGGCACGGCTCGGCACCTGCAGCGCTTCTCGTCCGCGGCGGTGGCCGCGGCCTTCGAGGACGACGCGACCGTCCTCTTCGCCGTGCCGACCATGTACCACCGGCTCGGTCAGGACGCGGAGGACGACGGTCGGGTCGCCGGCGCGCTCGGGCGAGCGCGCCTGCTGGTCTCGGGGTCGGCCGCGCTCCCGGCCGTCGAGCACGAGCGCATCGAGCGCCTGACCGGGCAGCGGGTCGTGGAGCGCTACGGGATGACGGAGACGCTCATGAACACGTCGATCCCGGCCTCCGGCGAGCGCCGGCCCGGCTACGTGGGCCTGCCGCTGGAGGGCGTCGAGCTGCGCCTCGTCGACGACGAGGGCGACACGCTGGAGACGAGCGACGACGAGACCTTCGGCGAGATCGCGGTCCGCGGGCCCAACCTCTTCCTCGGGTACCTGAACCGCCCGGACGCGACCGCCGAGACGGTCCGCGACGGCTGGTTCCACACCGGCGACCTCGCCACCCGGGCGCCCGACGGGTACGTGCGCATCGTCGGCCGGCGCGCCACCGACCTCATCAAGAGCGGCGGCTTCAAGATCGGCGCGGGCGAGATCGAGGGCGCGCTGCTCGAGCACGAGGCCGTCGCCGAGGTCGCCGTGACCGGCGCGCCCGACCCCGACCTCGGCGAGCGCATCGTGGCTTGGGTCGTCCCCGCGGAGGGCGCCTCGCCCGATCCGGACGAGCTCAGCGACCACGTCGCCCGCCTGCTCACGCCGCACAAGCGCCCACGCGAGATCCGCTTCGTGGACGCGCTGCCGCGCAACGCGATGGGCAAGGTGATGAAGACGCGGCTGGGCCCTTCCAGCTAGCACGAAGGTGAAGATGGACGCTGGCATGGCAGACGCGGCGGCCCTCCCGAGGGACCATGTCGGCCATGGAGGCGACCGCGACGCGAGCCGTTCCCGACCGGGACTCGGAACAATGGGTCGCGCAGCTTCGGGTGGGGCACCCTCGACACGATCAGGCGGTCGTGCGCCTTCATGGGGTGCTCGGGCGGGTCGCACTGTCCGAGCTGTGGCGCCGGCGCCGCCAGCTGGGGTCCGTGAACGGCCCGGAGCTCGATGACCTTGCGCAGCAGGCCGCCGATGATGCGCTCGTGACCATCCTGGACAGGCTGGACGACTTCCGCGGGCTGAGCCGCTTCACGACGTGGGCGTGCAAGTTCGTCATCTTCGAAGTCTCGGCCAAGGTTGCGCGCCACGCGTGGCGCCGACAGGCGCCGAGCGTCGCGGAGCTGGCGTGGGACCAGCTGCCCGGTCCCCTCGGGCACCGACCCGAGGACTCGCTCGAGCAGCGCGCGCAACTCGACGCGCTGTCGCGGGCCATCGGCGGGCTGACCGGACGCCAGCGCGAGGTGTTGGTCGCGGTCGCGCTCAACGACGTTCCGATCGACGTCCTGGCGGCGAAGCTCGGCACCAACCGCAACGCGCTCTACAAGAACCTGTTCGACGCGCGGCGCAGCCTGCGCGCAAGCATGGCGGCCGCCGGGCATCCGGTCAGCCCGCAGCAATGACGCTGCGCTGCGTGATCGTGGATGACAACCCGGACGTGCTGCGGGCGGCGAGCGACCTGCTCGCGGGGCAGGGCATCGCCGTGGTCGGCGTCGCCGCGACCAGTGGGGAGGCCGTGCCTCTGGTGGAGGAGCGCGCGCCGGACGTGATCCTCGTCGATATCGCGCTCGGCCAGGAGAGCGGCATCGAACTGACCCGTCGGCTGGGCCAGAGCCGCTCCGGCGCAGGGCCGGACGTCATCCTGATCTCGACGCACGACGAGGCCGACTACGGCGATCTGATCGCCGCCAGCCCAGCGATCGGCTTCTTGCCCAAGACGGAGCTCTCGGCCACGGCGATCCGCCGGCTGTTGGCTCGCGCTAATGCGCGTCGAGGAAAGCGATGACCGCGAGCACGCGGCGGTGATCGTCCTGCGTCTCAGCGAGCCCCAGCTTCGCGAGGATGCTGTGGACGTGCTTCTCGACCGTGGCGTCGGTCACCACCAGCCGGCGGGCAACACCGGCGTTGGACCTGCCCTCAGCCATGAGCCGCAGGACCTCGTGCTCGCGGGGCGTGAGGTCGCTCAGGGGGTCATGCGCGCGGCGCTCGGCGACGAGCTCCTTCACGAGGACGGGGTCGATGGCCGAACCGCCCCCGGCGATCCGTTCGAGCGTTTCCCGGAAATCGTCCACCTCGGTCACACGACGCTTCAACAGGTAGCCCACGCCCCGTCCTTCGGCCAGCAGATCGATGGCGCGGTGCACTTCGACGTGCGCCGAGAGCACGAGGATCCCGATCTGCGGGAACTCGGCGCGGATCGCCTGGGCGGCGTCGAGGCCCTCGGTGGTGTGCGAGGGCGGCATGCGAATGTCCAACACCACGAGCTCGGGGACGTGCTCGCGCACCAGCTCCATCAGCCCGGTCGGATCGCCTGCCAGACCCACCACCGCAAAGGGCGGACGTTCGAGCAGGCGGGCGATGCCCTCGCGCACGAGAAGATCATCGTCCGCGATCACCACGCGGATGGTTCCCATGGCCGGCGGCGATCATTGTCCCATCGGCCCGAACATCGGCTGCGGCGAGCCCCTCGGGGCTCGGCCTAGCGCCTCCTCGGTGTCGGAACTGCGCTCGATCGTGGCTCGCACCTACGAGGTGTTCAATGCGCGCGATTTCGGCGCCTACGCCGAGCTGCTCGACGAGGACGTCGAGCTGGTCATGTCCGGGATGGCGGTCCGCGGCCTTGCGGCCGTGACCGATTTCATCGCCGTCACCGCGCGTGCGCGCCCCAGCCTGCGGATCGAGCCGCTGCGGGTGTTCGCCGACACCGGCGACACGCTCGTGACCGAGATCCGCATGGTCGACACCGCCGCGGAGGAACCCGGCACCGTCGAGGCCTCTGGCTGCGGCCTTTACCGCGGAGCGGGCGGTCGCATCGCCGAGTGGCGCGTGTACCTCGACCCGGTCGGTGAGGAGCTGGCCTCTGCGGCCCTTACGGCGGTCGCGGCCGAGCAGTCCGCCCTCCGCCGGGTGGCCGAGCTGGTCGCTCGGCAGGCACCGCCCGAGCAGATGTTCGCGCTTGTCACCGAGGAGCTCAGCCAGCTCTTGGACGTCAACCTGGTCCGGACCGTCCGCTTCGAGCCCGACGGCAGCGCGACAATCCTGGCCTCACGCGGCGCGGGCGAGGACATGCTGGGCCCCGGTACGAACGTCCCGCTCCCGCGCGGGACCGTGATCGACCAGGTGTTTCGCACGGGCAGGCCGGCCCGTGTCGAGGGCTATGCGCACGTCGCCGGTCGGGTCGGCGACATCCTCCGGCAGGAAGGCGCCCGCTCCGGCGCCGGCGGTCCGATCCTGGTGGACGGGCAGCTCTGGGGGGCGATGGCGGTCGGGTCGTCGCTGCGGAGGCTGGCGCCCGGGACCGAGGAGCGGGTGGCGCAGTTCGCGGAGCTCGTTTCCACGGCGATCTCGAACCTGGAATCGCGAGCACAGGTGGAGCGCCTTGCGGCCGAGCAGTCCGCGCTGCGGCACGTGGCGACGCTGGTGGCGCGCGAGCACTCTCCCGATGACCTCTTCGCCACGCTGGCCGAGGAGGTCGGCGTGCTCCTCGGTGTCGATGGGGCGGGGATCGTGCGTTATGACGACGACGCCAACGCGACCCTGGTTGCCATCTGGAGCGACGAAGTGATACGTCTCGAGCGCGGCCAGCCCATCCCTGTCGATGGGGAGACCTTGGCCGGCGAGGTACTACGCACCGGCATGCCCTCGCGCAAGCAGGACTACAGCGCTGCGCCGCGGGGAGGCGCCGCCAGGATGCGCGCGCGCGGCATTCGCTCTGCCGTGGCCAGCCCGATCGTCGTCGACGGAGCGACCTGGGGCATCATCACCGTCCTGTCCGGCAAGCCGGACCCGCTGCCGCCCGATACCGAGGCGCGGCTGGCAAAGTTCTGCCAGGTCGCCGGCATGGCGGTGTCGAATGCGAAGAGCCGCTCCGATCTCGCGGAATCGCGCGCGCGGATCGTGCGGGCCGGGGACGAGGCTCGCCGCCGCTTCGAACGGGACCTGCATGACGGTGCGCAGCAGCGGCTCGTGTCCTTGGGGCTCGCGCTGCGCGCCGCGGAGGCGACCGTCCCGCCCGAGCTGGGTGAGCTCCGGCGCCTGCTGTCCCGTCTCGGAACGGGGCTGAGCGACGTGCTCGACGACCTGCGCGAGTTGTCACGGGGCCTTCATCCCGCGGTGCTCTCGGAGGGCGGACTCGGCCCGGCGCTGCGCTCGCTGGCGCGGCGGTCGGCGGTTCCCGTCGACGTGCACGTCGACCTCGACGACGAGCGGTTCGAGGAGCCCGTCGAGGTGGCCGCCTTCTACGTCGCGTCGGAGGCGCTGACCAATGCCGCCAAGCACGCGCGTGCGTCGCGGGCCAAGCTCACGGCCAGCCACCGCAAGGCCTGGCTCGAGCTGATGGTCAGCGACGACGGACGGGGCGGCGCGGACGCGTCGAGCGGCTCCGGCCTCACCGGTCTGGTCGACCGCGTCGAGGCCATCGGCGGCACGATCCAGATCGAGAGCCCTCAGGCCGCTGGGACCGCCGTCCAGGTCAAGCTGCCCGTCCCCCGACCCTCGGACGATCGCGTGACGAACCTGCGCTGACGTTCACCCGGGTCGCGAAGAACGCGCTGATCATCGCCGCGATCTCGGCGTCGTGCGTTGCCGTGGCGAAGTGGCCGGTGTCCAGCAGGTGCAGCTCGGCGTCGGGCAGATCGTCGAGATACGCCCGTGCGCCCTCGACCGGGAAGAAGCTGTCGTTGCGGCCCCAGGGCAGCAGCGCCGGCGGCGTATGGGTGCGCAGGTATTCCTGCCACG
>Ga0070682_100002002_pt1 | contig 11372 bp, 10 predicted proteins | sample KBSC63LmetaG_FD_64668 | JGI IMG/M metagenome (GOLD analysis project Ga0070682, IMG submission 64668) | Corn rhizosphere microbial communities from Kellogg Biological Station, Michigan, USA - KBS C6-3L metaG | ecosystem: Host-associated > Plants > Roots > Rhizosphere | place: USA: Michigan... | reverse complement strand
CCGAGGATGCGCGGGAAACGGCCCTTCTGTCGAAGCCACGTCTGGAGCGCGCGATCGGAGTCATCTATCGGCCGGAGACAGAGCGTCTCAGCCACTACTTCCGCGCAGACATTCGGGAGCAGTTCGACGCCATCTTCCACTTCGACGAGACGCGCGCGCTTGAGCCACTCGAAACTCCCGAGGAGTGGCATGACCTCGAGCCGCCGGAGACGTTCCCAAGCGGCATTTGATCGGCATCAACCGCCGCCGTTGGTTGCCTTGGGCGGTTTGGACGAAAGATCCAGCATCTTCCTGTCGCCCATATAGGCGACTGATTTCAGATCCGCAACGTGCCGAAGACGCTTTACGGTCTCCGCGATCCGGTTCGATGCGACCAGAATCTCCGCCGCCACCGCCGGAATTTCATCGGGCGATGCATCGGTGGCGAGCAGCTCCGCATTCATGGCCAGCACGGTCAAGACATTGTTCATCTCGTGTGCGACGGCGATTGTCGTTTCCACAACTCCCGCCAGACGCTCGGCCTGCAGGCTTTGCCGCTCCAGCTCTCGGCGGGCAGTGATATTCTCCACCTGACCAATGAGGTACATGGTCTTGCCGCTCTGGTCGCGCACGGCCGATACGGCGACGGACACCCAGATCATCTCACCGTCTTTCCGATAGTAACGCTTGATCCGGTTGTAGCTATCGCTGCTGCCGGAGATGAGGCGTTGGATCAGCTGGACATCCTCTCCCGCATCGTCGGGGTGCGTCACCGCGCGTACGGTGAGTGTCTGCAGCTCTTCCTCGGAATAGCCGAGCATTTCACACAAGGATTTGTTCACGCGCACCCAGCGTCCGTCCAGGCCGACGATGCCCATTCCGTGCGGAGAATACGTGAAGGCGTTGCCGAATCGCTGCTCGCTCTCACGCAAGGCACGCTCGGCTTCGATCCGTTGCGAGATATCGCGTATGAATCCGAGGATCGCCGGCTGCCCCTCGAATGTGATAGGAACGGACACGACTTCAGCTGGAATTACTCTCCCATCCCTGGAGACAAATCGCACCTCCATCGGTCCCGCAGATCGTCCCGTCCGGGCCAGCTGTTCAAGCCGCTCCATTACGAACGACCGCGACTCCGGATGCACGAAGCTCATGATCGGCTGCCCAACCAGCGACTCTGATTCGAATCCAAGCTGCTCGGCCGCGAACCGATTCAGGTAGAGGAAATGCTCGAAGTTGAGGACGATTATGGCTTCCGGCGCGGATTCGACTATCGCCTGGAAATCGCCATGTTTGAGGGCTGCCGGCACCCGTCAATAGTGGCGATAGGCGCACACGCGTGCCAAGTGGAGGCGAGTGAATTCCCCATTTCCGGTATCGATTAACTTTCAGGACAGTCGAGCTTTGCAAATCGAGGAGATTCGAGCCTGAAGAAATCCACCCGCCGCTCTGGCGCGCCCAAAAAGAAGGAAGCCGCCATCGAGGCGGATCCCCGCTCGCACGCGCTGGAGGAAGCCAACAAAACCGCCAGCTTCGTCGCACACGAGCTGAACAACCTCCTCACCGTCATCCAGATCAACGCGGAATTTCTTCTCGCGTCTGCGAGCGACGATCCGGAGAGAGCCGAAGAGCTTGATGAGATTCAGCGAGCGTCCCGGCGCGCCTCGATTCTCGCCAGACAGCTCCTCGCGTCGTCGAAGCTCGAGCCGTTCGATCGCGCGGCCGCCGAGGCAAGCCTGAAGAAGAGAATCTCGCCGGCGACCGTCGGAAAATCCCGCGTTGCCGTTGTGGAACAGGCGCCACGCATTGGCGAGACGATCCTGCTCGTGGAAGACGAAGCAGCGCTCCGCGGCCTCGCCAAGAAAATCCTCTCGCACAACGGGTACAGGGTGCTCGACGCCGCTGACGGCGCGATCGCACTCCGGCTGGCAGCGGGACACGTCGGCGAGATCGATCTCGTTCTCACCGACGTCGCCATGCCGAACCTCGGTGGTCGCGGAATGGTGGAGGAGCTCCGCGAGCTGAGCCAGGACATGCGGGTGCTCTTCATGTCCGGTTATCCGAAGGAAGAGGTATTTCCGGACAAGGAAGTGGCAAAGGTCACTGCCTACATCCAGAAACCCTTCACCGGCGAAACGCTCCTGACGGAAGTGCGCGCAGCCTTGGGCTACGCGCTCTAGCTCCGCGTCCTAAGCCTGCGCCAGCTGACTGGTGCAGTGTGGGCATCGCGTCGCGGCGGGGTCCATCGACATCCGGCAGTACGGGCAGTTCTTCACCGGCGCAACTGCTTCCGGCTTGATGAAGATCTTTGAGATTCTCCACGCCACAAAGCCGATGATGATGAAGTTGATGACGGCCGCAAAGAAGTCTCCGATGCCGAACTTCACTGGCCCGACGTCCCACGTGGCCTTCTGCCACTCACCGCCGGGACCCATGGCGACGATTATCGGCATGATGAAATCGTCCACCAGCGCCTTGACGAGAGCGTTGAGCGCCGTGCCGACGACGACGGCGATCGCCAGCGCGACGACGTTTTGCTTAAGCAGAAAATCCTTGAACTCCTTGAACATTGGCATCGGCGATTTCCTGTGAGGGGTTATGTCGACGGCGAAAAGTTAGCTCCGACGGGCTCCGACCGCCGCAGTGCTGCGAGACTTCTGATTGCGGCGGTTCCCACGACCGGGCCTAGCGCGAGCACCGTGAAGCCCCACCGCCACCCCGCGCGCTGCGCTATCAGGGGAACGAGCTGCATTGGAAGCATCGTTAGAAGAAATCCGGCCGACGTCTGGATCGTAAGCGCGGTGCCAACCGCATGGGCTGGTACCGATTCGGTCACGAGCGCGCTGAACTGGGCGCTGTCGGCAATGACGAAAAAGCCCCACGTCATCGCCAGCGCGCCAAGCACCCATAGTGGCTGACCGAACAGCAATCCGCTCAACAGACAGCAGCTTCCGCTCATGACGAGCGAAATTGAGACGAGCCTTTCTCTTCCCCGCTTGTCCGCGAAGAGCCCGCCCCAGACCGACCCAAACCCGCCGACTGCGATCGTCGCAAATGCGAGCAGCGATATCAGCCTCGGCGCGCGGAATCGCCCTCCGGCGCTGGCAGCGACGCTGGCGGCCAGGAACGCTGGGACCCAGGTCCAGAAGGCGTAAAGCTCGAACATGTGCCCGAGATAGCTGGCGGTCGCGAGACGCCATTTTCTCACCCGCACGACGTCGGCGACGTGATTCCACGAAAAGGGCCGCGACGTGAATGGAAATGGCCCCTCGGTGTAGCCGAATGCGACGAGCACGGCTGCGGCAACCGCGCCCGCGCTCGCCGTCAGAACAACGGGCCTCAGGCCCACGTGGGGAATCGCGCGAATCAGGTAAGGCAACGCCTTCCCGACGGTGAGGGCGCCTACTATCACTCCGATCGCGAGTCCGCGCTCCGCGCGGAACCAGGTGGAGATCATTTTCATCGCGGGTGGATACACGCCGGCAAGGAAGAATCCGGTCAGGAATCGCGTCGCCAGCGCTGGCGGGTACCCCGGGACGACCAGGATCGCCGCGTTGGCCGCCGCGCCGAGCAGGGCGGAGGCGCTGAATAGCCGGCCCGCTGGTATGAGATCGGCCAGGTTGAGAGCTGCAATGACAGCGGTGCCACAGACGAACCCGAGCTGGACGATGGTGGTGAGCCAGCCGGCCTGTCCGGCGGTCAGTCCCCAGATCGACCGGAGCTGAGGGGACACGGCACTGGCAGCAAACCAGAGCGACATCCCCAAAAGCTCCGCGATTCCCAGTAACGCGAGCACCCTCCAACGCGTCGTGTATGTGTCGCCGGACATAGTAAAAAACTAGACGAAACACCCGCGCATGACGAATCCGCCCCAGACAATCCCGCCGTCTGCTCCAGCATCGCCCCCTTCGCGGTCTCCCGTCGCGACCCTGTCACGCGAGCTGTCGGATTTTCTCGTCGAGTTTTCGATCACGCTCAACAAGCACGTGATTTATCCTCTTAAGCATCCACTCCTCGACATCGCGATCGACGGAGTGGCAAACCGCCTCGCCCTCCTGTTCGACGAGAATCGTGAAGCGCTCTCGATCGGTGTCGCGCGGCGGCAGCTGATCATCGAAGGCGTCGCCACGGATCCGCACAATCCGGTGCTCAAGGAGCTCGCGCAGAAGCTGCACAACCACCACGTGGGGGCGCTGAAATTCATTCGTGGCATCGAGCGCGAAGAGCTGGCCGAGGCTCTTCGGGAGCTCTCGACCGACCCGGTGAGGACGGAAAAGCCGATCGGACACGATCTCGATAGAGTGGGCGACCTTTGGGATCACGTCCGGTTCTTCCCCCTAACCTACGATCGCCTTCAGCTGATTGAAGACGACGGAAGCGCCGAGCCGCCGAGTCCGGACCAGATGGCCGCCGGGCGCTCGACGCAGCTATGGATCGGCCTTGCCCGCGCCGCCCTCGTCTCGGATACATCGGCCGGATCCGCGGACATCAAGGACTCCGACGACAACCAGTCGCTCGAGCCTGCCACGGTTGCACGGGCCATCGACGAGCACCAGCGGGAGGATGCGTACGACCAGGTCATCGTCGGCTACCTGCTGCAAATCGGGGAGGAGCTGCGCTCGGCCGACGGACCGGAAGCCGCGGGTCTCAAGCGCCGCGTTTCGCGCCTGGTCGGATCGCTGAAGGAATCGACGCTCGAAAAACTCCTCGAGATGGGCGGCGACAAAATGCAGCGCAGAAAATTTCTGCTCGATGCGTCGCAGGGCATCGCGGTGGAGGCCGTCATCGACCTCGTCAAAGCTGCGTCAGCCGCGGAGGGACAAACCGTCTCTCACTCGATGCTGCGCATGCTGTCGAAGCTGGCGCACCATCCGTCTTCTGGCGGCGGGCCGCGCCAGCTTGCTGATCCCACCGTCCGCGATGTGATGCGTCGCCTGCTGGACGATTGGACCCTCGACGATCCGAATCCGGAGGCCTACCGACAGGTCCTCGAGAACATGTCGAGCCTGAAGAATATCAGCGACAAGGCACCGAGCGAGGCAGTTCCGACGGAGTGCGAGCCCAATCGAATGATCCAGATCGCCATTGAAGTGGGGGGGATGGGGCCGCAGGTGCGATCCGCGATGATCGGCCTCTGGAAGCAAGGCAGGGTGGATGTTCTGCTGGATCTCGTAGAGCGCGCCCCGAACGCGGACGCGGCCGCGCCAGTCTGGGACTTTCTCGTCGCCGAGCGCACCCTCGATTCACTCCTCGCCCAGGAGCGCGTTGACCTGCCGCTCGTCGGGCGGTTTGCGCGACGCATCGGCTTGCCGGCCGTCCCGTCGCTGATTGCGGCCTCGATCGTGTACGACGACGCCAAAACCCGCGCCCAGTTTTACGATCTCATTCAGTCCCTCGGTGAGGATGTTGGCGCGCACATCTCTGCGCGCATCGGGGACGCGCCGCCCCTCGTTCAGCGCGAGCTTCTCGCTTTCCTCGGCCGGCTTGGTGCGACTCCCTCCGGATTTTCCGCGGCCGGCTACCTCACGAGCCATGACCCGCTCGTGCGCCGAGAAGCCGTAAGGCTGATGATTCGCGACGCGAGTACGAGGGAGAAAACCGTGATGGCAGCTTTGGCCGACACGGACGACCGCGTGGTTTTCGTGGGATTGACGGCAGCGCAGGAGAAGATTCCGGCGGGAGCGGCGGAGCTGATGCGTCAGCGTGTCGATCGTGGGGAGCTTGATGCGCAGCTGCGCACCATGTGCATCCGGATCATCGGGCAGCAGCGCAACCCGCAAACGCTGGCGTGGCTGCTGGGACACGTTCTCACGGAAGCGAGGTGGCAACGCCGGCCTAAGCTCCGCCCCTCGACGCCGGAGATGCTCGCGGCTCTCAGCATGATCGCGACCGGATGGCGCAGTGAGCCGGCGGCCGCGATGGCAATCGGCCTTGCCGAACAGAGCAAGGACTCCGAGGTTCGCGCGAAGGTCGCGCGGGCCCGCGAGGCGAGCGAAAAAGTCGCGGGACAGGCATGAGCGGCGACCCGATACGCTTCCTGGTTTCATTCGGGCAGGCAGTTTCTACGATGGCCCTCTACAACGACGGCCACCCGGCGCGCGAGCGCGCGGTTGACCGCTCGTACCGTTGTCTCCGCGACCTCCAGGAATTCGATCCCACACCGCGCTTTTCATTCCTGGGTGAGGAGACCATCTACGGTGAGAAAGCGCTTCGCGAGCTGGGGGATTGGGAATGGGGAACGCGACTGGCGCAGGCGGGGGTACAGCGGATGGAGCTCGCGAACACCGTCACCCGCGAAGAGTACGAGGAATTTCTGGAAGAGATGATGGCGCGCATCACTCTTTCGGTGATCGATTCCGCCGAAGCCAGACCGCGTTCGTCCGCGATCAAGGTGGGTGCGTTGGGCATCCGCGGCGAGACGCGCGAGCTTGAAGAGAGCTTCCAGGCCGAGGCACCCGTCGCTACGACGTTCTACGCCCTAGGTGAAGAAGCTGCGTCGATCAAGTCGATGCACCGCGACGTCCTCGATCGCGGGAGGCTTCCGCTCGCGGAGGCGGAGGCGGTGGTGCGCTCGCTGTCGATGGCAATGCACGGCGACCAGCAGATGATTCTGCCGCTGCTGCAGCTCAAGGAATTCGACGAGTACACGACGACCCATTCTCTGAACGTCTCCGTCCTGACGATGGCGCTCGCCGAGGCAGTGGGCCTCGCCGCGCAGGACGTGCGCACGTTCGGAATCGCCGGGCTGCTGCACGACCTGGGCAAGGTGAGTATTCCGACTGAGATCCTGAACAAGCCGGGCAAGCTGACCGACCAGGAGCGCGCGGTGATGCAGGGTCACCCGTCAGCCGGAGCGAAGCTGATCATCGATAGCGGGCGCCGGCTCGATCTGGCGGTGGCGGTCGCCCACGAGCACCACATCATGATCAACGGCCAGGGATATCCGGTGCGCCACTACCCGCGCGATTGCCACAAGGCGAGCAACCTCGTGCACGTCTGCGACGTATACGACGCGCTCCGTACGCGCCGACCGTACCGTGACGCGTGGGAATCGGAGCGGGTGCTCACCTACATCGAAGAGCGCGCCGGAACCGAATTCGAGCCGGAGGCGGCCGCGTCGTTCGTCGCGATGATGCGGAAGGCGGAAAGCGGAATCCAGCTGTCGCCGATGCCCGTAGATCCTGTAAAGACACCGGAAGGAACGGGGTGAAACCGCGCGGTTCCGGTATATGTCGGTACCGACGCGATTCGTTACGGCCGCGCTCGAGAATCGTCAACTATGTGCAAGGGAAAAGCGGTTGGACTGAAGAAGGGGCATCTCTCGATGCCCCTTCTTCATTTTCAACGCTTCGTGCCTCTCTTCCTGACCGGCCGCACCGGCTTCTCGAACAGCATGGCGGGCCGCACTCCGGCGAACCCAGAGGCAGCAAGCCATTTCTCGAGCCCGGTCGCAAGGCCACGGCGCTCCGAAGGCGTAAGCAACTCGAACCCGTCGATGAGATCCTCCTGGATGGCGCGCGGGGCCTTCCGTAGCAGGGCCGCTCCCTGACGCGTGAGGCGCAGCACGGAGCGACGTTTGTCGAGCTTGTCGGTCGTGCGAGTCACGAGTCTCTTCGAAATGAGCTGGCCGACAACCTGGGAGACAGTGCTGTGCGTGGTCATGGTGACAGTCGCCAGGTCCTTTACCGATTGATCGGGAGTATTGGCCAATTCCCGGAGGACAAACAGCTGCGCCGCGCTGACACTGAGCTCCCGCTCGACCGATTCGGCGGCCGAGCGAAGACCACGCACCATTCGCCTCAGTGCGTTGACCGCCCGCGAAACCTCCTGCGTCTGCCCAGTCTTCGTCGGCATGGAGTCACCAGGTCAAGGCGTTTCGATAAACTGGCCCTCGAGACTAAATGCCTCAAGGGCTGGGCGTCAGGCATCCGGCTCTGCTGCGCGGGGGAGAGCCAGGGAAAACGTGGACCCGTGGTCGAGCGTGCTGCGCACGGTAATGTCTCCGCTCATCGCTCTCGCGAGGTGCCTGCTGATCGCGAGGCCGAGTCCCACCCCTTCATTACTGGTCTGGGTGAGGCTTCGATTCACCTGAATGAACGGCTCGAAGATTCGCTCGAGCTCTCGTTCCGGGATTCCGGTACCCGTGTCGACGATGTCGATGCACACAATCGATTCGGTGTTCTTGCAGCGCACTGCGATACCGCCCGTGACGGTGAACTTCACCGCGTTCGTCGTGAGGTTGAGCAGGATCTGCTGGAGTTTCTCGGGATCGGCGTTGACGAACCCGATGCATTCTGAACGCGTGAAAGTGAGGCCCTTCGCGGCAAGCTGGGGATGGAGAACCTCTTCCAGCCACGATATGATGGCGGAGACTGACACCGCCGTGGTTTTCAAGTCCAGCGTGCCCGCCTCGACCTTCGCAAAATTGAGAATGTCGTTGATCAGCGACGTCAGATATCGCGCGCTGCGCTTGATGCGCGCGACATCGTCTTCCTGCGCCGACGTCAGGTCGCCGTGGACATGCACTTCCAGAAGATCGGCGTAGCCGAGGATGGCGTTGAGAGGTGTTCGGAGGTCGTGGCTCATGTTCGCGAGGAATGACACCTTGGCGAGATTGGCGGCGTTGGCCTCAGCGCGCGCACCCTCTGCTTGCACGAGCAACACGCGGCGATTCTCTGACGCCCTTTCCGCGTCCTCCGCAAAGCCCCGCTCGCGTAGCGCGCCGAGCAGCATTTGTTCGGCGACCTGCCGCTGAAGATCCAGGGCGCCGTCGGGGTGGTGCGCCTGACGAAGCTCGATACCGAGTCCCTCCGCTTTGCCATCGGCAGTAACGACTGACCAGACCGCGCACTTCCAGCCTTGTTCGTTGTCTCCCTCGCCGGCGATCCGCCCGTCGACGCGCTCCAGCGCCCCCTGGAACGCCCGGTCCATAATTGCGGTCAGGGCGTTCTTAATGGTCGGCTTGAACACATTGGCGATCGGGAGCGCGATACCGCCCTCGTCACTGAGCCCCGGGATTCGCCAGAAGGCAGAATTGGCGTAGACGAGCGCATGGGTGGGGCCGCGCGTAATTGCGAAGGGCAGTGGTCCCTGCTCTACACAACGATGGAGCGCCGCCTGTACGGAAAGCGCAACGTGCCGGGCGACACCTCGCGCAGCTGGGTGCTCCGAGTCAATCCGCGTTACTTTCGTCGTTTTGCCGCCGCTGGTTTGGCCGGTCTTACGCTGGGCTTCGCTTTCACGGTATCGGTCCTTTGGCCGGGCGCGGCGTTCAGCCGTAGGGACGGAACGCCCGTCATGATTCCATCGTACCGGGTGAGTGCCGGTCCCACGGTCACGCCCTTCGGAGTTATCTCGTAGGTCCTGAGCTCGTGGCTGTGGTCGCTTCCCCGCATCTTGATGACAGCCATTACACGCTGCAGCTCGCCCGCCATCTCGATGTATCGCTGGATGATCAGCTCGTCGGTTATGAACGACACTCTCTCGGCGGTGAATCGCACATCAGAGAAGCCCTCCACGACTTCGGCCGTCATGAACACGGTCACGCCAGTCGCGGTCAGAGTGCCAACAAGACGATAAAGGGATTCTCTGAAATCTTCCCGGAACGTCGGCGCCAGAGCGACCTCGAATCCGGACAACGAATCGATGACCACGCGTTTCGCTTTGACGCGATTCACTGCCTTCAATATCTCGTGGAGCGCTTCGTCGACGGACAGATCCAACGGACGCAAATAGATCAACTCGAGCTTTCCCGAGCGGATCATCCTGCCAATATCGGCATCTCGCGCTTCGGCACGAGCCAGGTAGTCCTCCGGATACTCCTCGAACACGGCGATCACGCCGGCCTCGCCCGCCTTGAGGCCGGCAACCATGAACTGAGTCGCAACTGTCGACTTGCCGCTTCCCGCCGGCCCCGTGAGCATTACGGCATCGCCCGACACCACGCCGCCGCGCGTCATCTCGTCCAGACCTGGGATGCCCGTCGATTGTCGGTTCCGCTTTTGCGACACGCGAGTGTTCGTCTGTTCAGGTATGCGCGGAAAGATCTCCACACCGTCGTTCGTGATTCGAAACGTGTGCAGCCCTGGCATGGGAGCCCGCCCGCGCACCTTTACGATCTGAATCTTTCGCACGACAGAGTTGCGGTCCGTCGCCTGGGAGAGCCAGAAGACGCCGTCCGCCACCGTGAAGACGGGATTTCTTTGCTCCTCTTCGGAGTACTCCCCGAGAAGGAACGAAGTGACTTCCCAGCTGGTGAGGTGCAGAGCGAGACGCTGTATGAATCGATCCAGTCCGAACAACGAAGTGTTTTCTGATCCGTTAAGCTTTGAGACGATGGTTCGGAACGAATCGACGACGACGATTCCCGGCTTCGTGCGCTCGACTTCCTCGACGATCTTCTCCAATACCTTGGTCAGGTCACCCGCGGAGACTTCCTCTGTGAGATTGATGAACTTGACCGCCGCGCCCGCCACTTTGGTATCAAAGAACGAGAACTGCCGCTGATACCGCAGCATCTTGAGCGTCGGCTCACCCAGCACTGTGAAGTAAAGCGCGGGCTTGGCAGGCGTCGCATTGGCGAACACGATCTGGTGGGCAAGTGTCGTCTTACCTGAGCCGGGACCGCCCGCCACGAGATTGAAGGAGTACTCCGGCAAGCCGCCGCCGAGGATCTTGTCCAGTCCCGCAACGCCGGTGGCAAGCCCTCGAATAACGGGGCGCTCGTCTTTGGTCACGCTTTCGCTCTCCTTTTCTCGGAACCAGAGTTGTCTTGCGCGAACTCGGACAGGCTTCGCTCGATGAGACTGGTCGCCATATCCACTCCTATGAGGCGACCCAGCAGCTCTATCATCCCGACGATCATCGACTCGAGAGCATCGGCGGTTGCATCGTTTCCATATTCTTCGATGCTTTCCTCAACTCCAGTGATGTAGGGATCGTGGCGCGGACTCAGCTGCAGCGACTCGAGGGCGCGATTCGCGGGCTGCTCCTGCGCTCGAGCCCGCGTGAAGAGCGCGTGACATCCATCGCTGCCGATCCAGCGCGATAGCGCGCGGTAGAGTCCCTCTCCTGCGAGCGCTGCGGCGGATGCCCTGGTAGTCTTTGACTCGCCCGTGCTGGTCTCACGGTCGACCAGTCTCTTGGCCAGCTCTCGGGCGGTTACCTGGGCCGTTGCCATTCGATCATCCGCTCCGGTTTGCGAGATGGACCGGGCGAAGCTTCGCGATCTGGGCGAGCGCCAACATGGCTTTCTTCATATTCTGAGACCCCGCGGCAAAAAGTTTTGCCTACCCTACGGCCCGAGCGAAAGCGCAGTCGAGAAAGCTCCTGCACCTCGTTCACGGACCCCTGCCGAAATCGGCTGGCGGAGACCCGATGTAACTGTATTCTAG
>Ga0070682_100001990_pt1 | contig 11394 bp, 12 predicted proteins | sample KBSC63LmetaG_FD_64668 | JGI IMG/M metagenome (GOLD analysis project Ga0070682, IMG submission 64668) | Corn rhizosphere microbial communities from Kellogg Biological Station, Michigan, USA - KBS C6-3L metaG | ecosystem: Host-associated > Plants > Roots > Rhizosphere | place: USA: Michigan... | reverse complement strand
GTGAGACCCATGGTGAAGAGCGTCGTGAGCGCGGCGAGGCCCATACGCATCGCGACGCCGGACGCGAGCAGCGTCGTCCCGAGCAGGATGCCCCAGCTCTCGTCGCGGCGGAATTCGCGGGCGAGCAGCACGGTGGCGACCAAACCCATGACGACGCCGATGCCGACCCCGCCGAGGAAGCGCAGAGGCGGCGTGAACTGGGTCAGCGGTGCGTGCGGCGCCACGGCGGCAAGCACACCGAGCGCGAGGATCGGCACGAGAGCGCTCGCTCGCGCCATGTCGGCGAGCCAATCCGACAGCGGGCCGCGCGCACCGTGGCGCTCGGCCACCCAGCGCACGGTGTGGCGCGTGGTTTCGCAGCCGATGAAGCCCGCCCCCACGGCGAGCACGAGCCGGTCGAAGCCCTGAACCACGTCGAGAACCCCGGTCGTGAACCAAAGCGCTCCGGCGACGGCAGCGCCGACCGTCGCCGCCAAGACGATGCCCGCGAGCGCGCGCCCGAGATGCACGCGCCGGCGACCCACGATGAGGTAACCGAGGCCCACGACGAACGCGAGCCAGGAGGCCGCGCACACGAAGATGGGCTGGAAGATCAAGACCATCGAGCGCGGCAACAGGCCGAGGCCGTGCGGCCCGACGGCGACGCCGAGCACGAGGTACTCCGCACCGGAGGGCAGCCCGAAGCCGCGAATCGTGCGACCTCCGACCAGCATGCTGCTGACGAAGGCGACGACCAGGAGGCCGAGCAGGACCGCGATGCCGCCGCTCACGAGGCCGCTCCCCGCGAGCCGAGCCTCCCGAGCGGAACGTGTGCGCTGGCGAGCACCTCCACGATGGCGAGTTGCAGCTCGGAGCGCGCATTCTGTCGCTCGGAGGTGAGGGTGACGCGGAACAGCATGCGCTCGGCATCCGCGTTCAAGAGCTCGACGCGCGCGTCGTCGCCGAAGCGCGTGGCCACGCTGAGCAGCAACCCCTGGACCTCGGCGTGCTTCTCACCGGCGGCTACCGCGATTTCGACGCCCATCCGCGGGCGCATGCCGAGCACGCGCGTGGGGTGCCGGAGCGCGTAAAGGTGGGGGATGCGCACCTCGGCCCGGTCGGCGTCCTCGAGCCGCAGGTCGAGCAAGCCGATGCTCGAAATGCGGCCCGCATGGGCGCCGATCTCGACGTGCTGACCCGTCCGCAGGCGGCGCCCGAAGAGCACGATCGCGCCCAGCAGGCCGCTCGCCATCAGCGGCGTCGACGAAAGGCCGAGCGCGACGAGCACGACCGCTCCCGTGCGGCCGAGCGCCCCTTCGGAGCTGCCGGTGACGAGAGGAGCGAGGTAGACGAGCGCGGAGAGCGCCACGCCGAAACGCAGGAGCGCGCCGGTCGGCGCCGCGAGCTCCGGCGAGATCCAGGAGACCACGTTCTCGCGCCGCTCGATGCTGTCGAAGAACAGTCCGATGAAGCGCACCAGCACGAAGACGACGAAGCCCGCGATCACGAGCACCGCCAGCACCGGCAATCCGGTCGCGAGGCGGGTCATCAGCTGCGAGAGCGGCGTGATGATGAGCCCGGTGAGGCGGCCCGTGTAACCGCGCGTGGCGTCGAAGAACGACAGCCCGACCACGAGCCACGCGTAGAGGACACCGAGCTGAGCGAGCCAGCGCGCGACGCTCAGGCCGACGAGCGCCGTGCTGCGGACGGTGCCGGGGCTCACGACCTCGATCTGGCGAACCCGCACGGCGAGCACCGTCTCGCCGTGCTCGTCGATCCATTGTCTCGCGCGCTCGCCGAACTCGCCGATCTTCTGAATCAGGTAGAAGGCGATCAGGCCGAGGAAGACGAGCAGCGAGACGGAGAACACCGTCTGGGAAAGGGCGCGTTTTCTATGATCGCGCTCGAGCGCGCTCTGCACGGCCGCCACGACGCTCGCTGCGTGCACGTCGAGCGAGCTGTCGCCGGCGGCGGCGGCGTCGTCCGGCGTGAGCTGGATGATGGGGGTCTTGCCGGCCAAAACGACGGCGATGTCGCCGCGGCGTTCCGCGCGAATTTCCTCGGCGCGGGTTTCTTCGGCGAGCGCGGTGAGCACGGCCGAGGCACCCTGGGCGCGCTGCTCGGCCGTCTTTTCGCCACGGGGAGCACGCACGACGAACACCTTGTCGTCGCCGATGAGCACGGCGGCGTCGCGGCGGATCGGAGCCGCGGACGCGGACGGTGCGGGAGGCGCACCGTGGTCGGGGGCATGCGCGACTTCGGCCGAGGCGGCGCTCGCGGGCGCGACGGGGGGCGCCGCGGAAGCGGACGCAGGCGGCGCGGCACTGGCGACGACCGAGGGCACGGGCTCGGGAGCGGCGCTCTCCGTGACCGGGGTCGGGTCGACGGGCGGCGGTGGGGCGGCGCTCACGACGACCGGGGCGCGAGGCACCGGGGTCGGAGCGACGCGCGGTGTCACGCTCGTAGCCGGACGCGGCGCGGCGCTCGTCGCCGCTGGCGGCGGCACGGTGCTCACGACGGCCGGAACCGGACGCGACGGCGCCCCGGCGGAGCCCGGCGCTACGGAGCCGATTTGGGCGAACGCGTGCTCGCCCTCCAAAAGCAGCACGCCCCCGAGAGCCGTGCACAAGAGCGACCAGACCTTCGGTCTCCTGAGCAACACCAGGACTACTATTTCATCCCGACTGCTCGCCCTGAAGCCAAATCGACGGCCTCGCGCTTATTGCGGGCTCGCCGCGGGATCGACGCGCAAGACGCGCCCGGTACTGTGATCGGTGAGGTACGCCCGGCCGTCGGGGCCGATGGCGATCCCTCCGAGTGAGCCCGCCGGCAATCCCGTGTCGAGCGTGGCGAGGGTACGCCCCGCGCGATCGAACGCAAACACGCGGCTCGACGAGTAGTCGGTGACGAACAGCACCCCACGGTAGAGCGTCAGTCCCGTCGGGTCGGTGAGCAGACCCGGGGGCACGAGGTCGCTCAAGGTCGCACCGGCCATGTTCGTGTTCGACTGAAGGGGCTCGTACGTGGGGATGGGGCCGTCGGCGGTTCCCGTGAGCGTATCGAGCGCGACGATGCGGCCGTGGCCCGTGTCGGCTGCGTAGAGGATGAAGGTCGCGGGGTCGTAGGCGAGGTGGCTCGGAACGCCCGGCACGCGCGCGAGCGAGCCCGCGACGTAGCGCCACACCTCGCCGTCCTTGTGATCGTCGCCGCCCGGTTGGTGTGGCGCGTGAAAATCGTAGCGGTCGAGCGAGCCCACGTCGCCGTTGAACGCCCAGTAGACGTTGGCGGTCTCGTGCGCGATGCCCATGCAGAACGGCGACTCGTGCAGCATGTCGATGTGGGTGCTGCCCGTCTTGATTTCCGGTGGTGGGGTGGTGCCGAAGATGGCCGGATCCGCCGACCAGAGCACGGGGCCGATGAAGGGAACGCTCTCGTCGTCGTAGTTGCCGGTGCGCGCTTCGCCGCAGGTCGCGAACGTGTCGTCGGCGCCGAACGCGAGCGCGCTCGGCAGCCGCATGAAGTGCCACGCGTTGTGGTCTTCCTTCATCTCGACCCGCGGCGGCACGCCGGGCGCGCTGGCGGAGCCGGTCACGATCGCGACGCGGCCCTGGAGCCAGGTGCAGGCGATCTGCGTGTCGTGGTTGCACGTCCGGTCGCTGAGCGGCTCGCGCAACGTGATCCAGAGCTCGTCGGGCTCGGTCGGGTTCCAGGCGAGCGCCGTCGGGGAGAGCGGGCGGCCGGAGTCGTCGTCCGACGGATCGTAGATGGTGACGAACGTCGGCGCGCCGGCTTGGCCAGCACCCAGCAGGGCGGCCACGCTCTGGTCCGGATTCTCGGCTGGACCGACGGGCCGTTTCTCGGCTCCCGTGGGCAGGGCCTCGCTCGCGCACGCTCCCAGGAAGAGGGCGAGGGCGAACGGTGGAAGGCGGGAAGCAGACGCCACGCAGAGGTGTCGCACGAGTCCTTTCCGGCCTCAACTCGGGCTGGCAAAAACGATGCTAAATAGGGCCGCCCATGCCCCCGCACGAGCACCCAGACCGCATCGTCCTCCACATCGCCGGAACCGACCGTCCCGGCGTGACCGCGCGCCTCACCGAGATCATCGCGGAGGAGAGCGCCGACCTCGTCGACATCGGACAATCGGTGCTGCACGGCTACCTGATGCTGTCGGCGATCGTCGACATTCCGACGTCGTCGAACGCGTTTCGGAAGATCCTGTTCGCCGTCGCCGACCTCGGTCTGCGGCTCGAAGTGAGCCCCTACCGCATGGAGCGCGAATCGAAAGCCGCCGCCCCCGGGACGCTCGCGGTGACGGTGCTCGGGCCGCTCAGTGACGGGCGTGCGACGGCGCTGCTCACGCGCTTCATGGCCGAGCGCAGCATGAACATCCGCGAGATCCGCTCGCTCAGCGAACAGGAGCTGACGGGTCTCGAGCTCATCGTCGACTTGAAGCCGGGCACCAGCCCCGAGACCGGCGAGCTGATGGATCTGCGCGGCAAGCTGCTCGCGCTCGGGATGGAGCTCGGCGTGGATCTCGCCGTTCAGAAGGACGACATCTTCCGGCGCGACAAGCGGCTCGTCTGTATGGACGTCGATTCCACGTTCGTCAAAGGCGAGCTGATCGACGAGCTCGCCTCGCTCGTCGGTGCCAAGGAACAGGTTGCAGCCATCACGGCCCGCGCGATGCGCGGCGAGCTGGATTTCAAGCAAGCCCTGACGGAGCGGGTGAAGCTGCTCGAAGGGCTGCCGTTCGAGCAAGCTCGGGCGCTCGCCGATCGCTCGGAGCTCACGCCCGGCGCCGATCGCTTCGTGAAAATCCTCCAGGGGCTGGGCTACCGCATCGGCTTGGTGAGCGGTGGCTTCACGTTCTTCGTCGACGATCTCAAAGCGCGCTTCGGGCTCGACTTCGCGGTCTCGAACGAGCTCGAGATCGCGGAGGGCAAGCTCACCGGTCGCGTGCGCGGGTCGATCGTCGACGGGGAGCGCAAGGGTCAGGTCTTGCGAGACATGGCCCAGGCCTACCGCCTGCGCCTCGGCCAGACGATCGCGATCGGCGACGGCGCCAACGACGTGCTGATGCTGCAGAGCGCCGGGCTCGGCATCGCGTTCCGCGCGAAGCCCAAGCTCCAAGCCGTGGCCGACATGAGCCTGAACCACAGTGAGCGCCTCGACACGCTGCTCTACCTGATGGGTTACAACGCGCGCGACCTGCACGAGGCCGAGGCCGCGACGAGCCTGTCGCAATCACCGCCGCGGGTCATCGCCAAGGCCTGAAAAACCGCCGCAGACGCGCGCTCAGCGCTTGCGCGCGAGCAAGAGGCCGTCGCCGATCGGGACGAGCGTGGCGCTCACGCGGGGATCGGCGCACACCTTCGCGTTGAGCGCGCGCAGGCTCTCGGTCGAGGCCGAGCGATCGGCGGGGTTCGCGACCTTGCCACCCCACAGCGCGTTGTCGAAGGCGAGCACGCCGCCCTGACGCACGAGCTCGAGCCCGAGCTCGAAGTAGGCGACGCTCGATTCCTTGTCGGCGTCGAAGAACGCGAAATCGAACGACCCGCCTGCCCCACCGTCGCGGAGCGCAGCGAGCGTGGTCGCACCGGGGCCGAGCTCGAGCTGGATGCGTGACTCGACGCCCGCCTCCGCCCAGTACCGGCGCGCGACGCGCGTCCATTCGTCGCTGACGTCGCAGGCCACGATGCGCCCGTCGGACGGCAGCGCCAGAGCGACGGAGAGCGAGCTATAGCCCGTGAAGACGCCGACCTCCAGGTAGCGCCGCACGCCGAGGAGCTCGACGAGGAACGCGAGGAAACGCCCTTGCTCGGGCGAAATTTGCATGCCCGAGTTGGAGAGCCGCGCGGTCTCTTCGCGCAGGCGCGTGAGCAGCGGCGGCTCCTGCACCGTGACGTCGACGAGGTAGCGCCAGACGTCGTCGCTCAGCCCCAGGGTGCGGCTCGACAATGGGTGCTCCCGAATTCGCTGGGGGAGGCGCGCGCCGCCCCTTACTGGGGTCGGAACTCGGCGGGAGCGGTCGAGCCCTCACCGAAGAAGAACTTCTCGCACTCGGTCATCCACAAGTGCTGGCCGCTCTCGCTCGTGAGATCGAGCCGGTACTCGTTGATGAGCATCTTCGAGTGCTCGAGCCATTGCTTCCACGCCTCCTTCGAGACGTTGTCGAAGAGGCGTTGGCCGAGCTCACCCTTGAAAGGGAGCTTGTCGAGCCCCTCAGCCTTGTGCCCGAGCTTGACGCAGGTGACCTCGTGAGACATCGAGGTAGCGCGTATAGCGCGAACCAGAGCCTTTGTCAGGCGGGGTTCGTCGGCTTCTTCGGCTGCTCTTTTTCCTTCTTGTTCTCGCTCTTTTCCTTGCTCTGCTGATCGTCCTTCTCGCCACCGCAGAGGGGCGTGACGACGGACGCGAACGAGGGGGCCGCGACCGAGAGGCCGGCGGCGATCAGGGCGAGACGGAGGGCGCGAAACGGCTTGTTCGTCATGGCGGTGAGAATCTTGGGCTCGAGTCGCGAAGAGTCAAGCGGGGGTCCGCCACGACCTCGGGGGGCGCTTCTTGCGCGTGAGGCTGGGGCAAATAGGGCTGCTCGACCCGGATCAGGAGGCGTTCGTTGCCCCGCCAGAACTCGCCGTCGAGCACCGGCACGCGCCGTGCGCGCGCCGAGAGCACCGCCTGAATGACCGCGCCGCTCGAGAGCGCCGATTGGCCGACGGCGCGCGTGAGCACGTCGCCGTCCTGCATGCCGATGCCGAGCGCGGCGACGCCCGACAGCTTGAGCCCCGCAGGGCGGATTCCACTCGCAGGAACCGCCGTACCGCGCGGACGGGCGCCCGACGAAGCGAGCCGCAGCACCTGCTCCTGCGAGACGAACACGACCGAGGGCGCGCTCGGGCGCGGTTTCGTGACGCGGCCACGCTTGGGGCCGTGCGGTGCGGGACTTGCGCTCCCGCCGAGCGTGATGGGCACGAGCACGGTTTGCGTGGGGATGTCCGCGGGGGCCGGCTCCTCCTCGCGGGGCGAGGTGTCACGCATGAGCGGGGCCACTGTGGTGAGCACCTGGGCACCCACTTGCGCCGCCCGATCCGCGACGCGGGCCGACGCCCACGCGCCGAGCGCCAGGAGGAGCGGGAGCGGGGCGAACGGCAGGAGCCAGCGCTTCACGAGGGGGCGACGAGAGTACCACGCTCCGGCCGCGCGCCAGGCCGCCGGGCGTGAAACGCGGTTTCACAGCCGGTCGGCGTACGCCGTCACCATCGGGTCATAAAGGGCGAGGTCGGGCTGCGCCGTGTAGGTCGTCCCCGAGCGCCGGATCAGATCGTGCCCCGTGTTCCAATCCCCCTGGGTGGTCGGCTCCCAGTTGAAGGTGCCGATGCCCTGCCCGTTCGGCAGGTCGTAGAGCACGTCGTTGATTTCGCGCTGCATCGGGCCGTACTCGGCGGCGAAAAATTTGAGATTCGGGTACGTCGTGGCGAGCTGCGTGAACGTCGACGTCCAGCCGTTCTTGGTGTTCGTCGTGCTGTTCGGATCGCCTTGGTACTTTTGGTAGCAAGACTCGCCGAAGGCGGTGAACGGAACGCCCTGCGCGACGGCCTTGTCGATGTAGCTCTTGGTCGACGCGTACTCGTCGCCGCGGTCGATGTGGAGCGAGATCACGATGGCGGAGTCGACCTCCTGCACGGCCGTCGCGCCGGCTTTCAGGAGCTTGCCGAGGTTCGTCCAGTTCGAGGTGCTGCCATTGACGGGGTTCGTCCCCGTGGGCTGCCCGCCGCTGTCGCATTGGTGAATGCACATGCCGGGCGTGGTCTCGTTGCCGATTTGCACCATGTCGGGGCGCGCGCCGCCCGCGATGAGCTTCTCGATCGCGTCCTTCGTGTAGTCGTAGAGGGCCGTTGCCATCGCGTCGATCGTGGTGAGGCTTTGCCAGGCGATGGGCACGCATTGCTTGCCGGGATCGGCCCAGTTGTCGCTGTAGTGAAAATCCACGAGCAGCCCCATGCCGGCGTCCTTGATCTGCTTACCGAACGACACGGTGTGCGCGAGATCGGCATAGCCATTCTGCTTGTCGTAGCCGTCGGCGGCCTTCGGATCCACGAACGTCCGGAGGCGAATGGCGTTGAAGCCGTGCGACTTCATCAGCGTGAGGAGCGCGGCGCGCGTGCTCTCCGACTGGGGCTCCTGATCGGTGATGTCGGCGCCGATGTAGAACGAGAACGGAAGCGCGGTGCCGCCGCTGCCGCCGCTGCCCGCCGCGCCACCGCTGCCCGGCGTGCCACCGCCGCCCTTGCCGGCGGTGCCCGCGCCACCACTCCCGCTGCCGCTCGCACCGCCAACGCCCATGCCGCCGTCGCCCGCGGCGGGTGACGTCCCCGCGCTTCCGCCGAGCGCGCCCGTGCCTGCGCTGCTGGACGTGCCTGCTGCTGCACCCGCGCCGCCCGTTCCAACGCCCGCGCCGGCTCCGCCGCCCGCAGCGCCCGCGCCCCCGGTCGAGCCCGCGGATCCGTTCGATTTCCCGCCCGCGGCAGCGCCCGAGCCGCCACCCGCGCCCGCGCCGCCCGTACCGACCGCCGTTGTCCCACCGGTGCCGGCTCCACCTCCGGGGGCCGTCTCACCGCTCGAGCACTGGATCAAGCTGCTCGCGCCGAGCGCGACAGCGAAGAAGGACAGGTGCTGATGCATGCGCGCCTACCCCTAGTTGCCTCAAGCCCTCCCTACCGGTCGAAACAAATGACCCGGGGGAGCGCTCACGCGAACCTCGTCTTTTTGCGTTGAGCGCGCCGCGGCGCGTCAGCGGATGCGCCAGTTGCCTTGAAAGGTGCGGCCGAGCTCGTCGAGCGTGGCGTCCGTCACGATGAGCTCCGGGCGGGCGCCACGGCAGTACACGATCGTATTCTGACGGAACGAGCGCCCGTAGCCGATCGCCTCGTCGCGGGGGATGCCCTGAACGAGCCACGCCGGCTCGCGCCACGGCCCTTCGGGTTCCTCGTCGTAGCCGACGCACTGCTCGACGCGGTAGCAGCCGAGGACCAAAAGGTCGCGGAGGACCTGCTGGCGACCCTCGTTCACGCGCCGCGGGAGCGGCATGCTGCGCGGGTTGTAGGCGGTGATGAGCGCGAAATCCTGACGCAAAATCGGCGGCAGCCCGGAGGCATCCTTCACGACCTCGCCGTCGATGGACACGCGCACGACGCCCGTCTCGAGCGGCAGCTCGTAGATGGTGCCGAAGTAGGAGCGGAGCAGGTTCTGGTCCACGGGGGAGGACCATTTAGCACAGGTGTGCTCACGGCTTGAACCGGTACCCGACGCCTCGGACGGTCACGAGGTGGCGGGGCTCGGCGGGGTCGGCTTCGAGCTTGGCGCGCAGCTGGAGGACGAAATTGTCGATGGTGCGCAGCGTCACGACGTGACCGGGACCCCAAACACGTTCGACGAGCTCCTCCCGCGCGAGGGCCCGATCGTTGGCCTCGATCAGCGCCCACAAGACGTCGAACTCCGTGGCCGTGAGCTCGACCAGCGCACCGTCGCGCCGCACCTCGCGCGAGCGCGGGTTCACCTCGAGGTCCGCGGTGCGCATCGTTTGCTCGCCGCGCCGCCGCACGATTCCGTCGCGCCGGAGCACCGCCTTCACGCGGGCGAGCAGCTCCGCCAGGCCGAAGGGCTTGGTGATGTAGTCCTCGGCGCCGAGCTCGAGCCCCATCACCTTGTCCATCTCGGCCCCGCGTGCGCTCAGCATGATGACCGGCGTGTTCTCGCCCTTGGCGCGCAGCGAGCGCACGATCTCGAAGCCGTTCATGCGCGGCAGCATCACGTCGAGCACCAGGAGATCGAACTCGCCGCCCAGCGCTTGGGTGAGGCCTTCTTCTCCGTCCATCGCCACCGTCACTCGATACCCTTCGGCCTCGAGATTCATCTGCAGCCCGAGGGTGATGGACTCGTCGTCCTCGACGACGAGGATGCGGGGCTTGGGGTCGTCGGCCACGCGTAGGATTCTAGCGGGGTTTGCTTTTGGTGGGGGCCCTGCATCCCGGCGCGCCGACGCGGTTTGCTGGCACTCGGGCGCTCGGCTATTCTTGCAGGGTGGCTCGGGTGGTTGCGCTTGCTACGGCGGCCGGGATGGTCCTCGCGCCTGCGGCAGCGTGGGCGGAAGAGCCGGAGCTGAAACCGGCGAAGCGTCAAATCATCTCTCCCGATGAGACGCACGGCCTCCCGCCTGGGTTTCACGCGGAAACGCGCCCTCGCTACGGACCGATCATCGCGGGCTCGGTCATCACGGTGATGGGTGGGGTCTTCCTGGGCGCCGGGCTCCAACAGAAAGCCGAGTCGGAACAAAGGGCGGAATCCGCGCCGGGCGTAGTCGAACGCGACGGCTAACCGATGTGGCTCGGCGCGATGCTCTCGCGCCCGGGCGGCCGATCCGAGCCCGGCAACGGCGCCGAGGGCAACACCAACGAAAACGCGCTCCCCTTCCCCGGATCGCTCACGAGCTCGACGCGGCCGCGGTGGGCTTTCATCACGTGCTTCACGATCGCGAGACCGAGGCCCGAGCCTTCGCGCTCGCGCGAGAGCCGATCGTCCACGCGGTAGAATTTTTGGAAGATGCGGAGGTGCTCGCTCGCCGGGATGCCGTGGCCGTTGTCCTTCACGGTGACGGTCACGTCGCGCGCGCCCTGCACGAACGAAACGTCGATGCGCGGCGGATCGCCCCCGTACTTGTACGCGTTGGTGAGCAGGTTCAAGAGGGCGTCGCTCATGGCGCCGCGATCGGCGCGCACGAGGATCGTCGCCGGCGGCAAGGTCACGCTGAGCTCCACGTGCCGGCGCTCACGCACGGGCTCGAAGGCCTCGAGAGCCGTCACGACGATGGAACGCAGATCGGTGTCCCGCAGCACGAACTCGCGCCCGCCGCTCTCCATGGCTCCCCAGTCGAGGAGGCGATCGATGAGCTCCTGAAGTCGCGTGCTTTCCTTGGACAGCCCTTCGATGCACTTCTCGGCTGCTGCGGCGTCCGCGCGGCGCAGAGCGAGCGTCTCCGCGAACAGCCGGATCGAGGTGAGCGGAGTCCGAAGCTCGTGCGACACCTTGGACACGAAGTCGCTCTGCAGCCGCGACAGGTTCGCCTCGCGCCGCACGAACACCCACACGAGCACGACCCCCGTCGCAGCGGCGCCGCTCAACGCGAGCACCAAGATCCCCATCAGGATGTTGACGGCCGCTTCACCGATGAAGAGCAGCACGACGCCGAGCGCCAACAGGAGAAACGTCGGCACGACCACGAGCGCCACGAGCAAAATGACGATGCGGCGATACCCGAGCGCGGAGGTGTCGCGAGAGGCCACGGTCTTGCGCCCGATTGTGCCACCAGCCGCGTCAGCGAGCGAGCGCGAGCGCGAGCACGGCGTGCGCCGTCACGTC
>Ga0070682_100001985_pt1 | contig 11405 bp, 10 predicted proteins | sample KBSC63LmetaG_FD_64668 | JGI IMG/M metagenome (GOLD analysis project Ga0070682, IMG submission 64668) | Corn rhizosphere microbial communities from Kellogg Biological Station, Michigan, USA - KBS C6-3L metaG | ecosystem: Host-associated > Plants > Roots > Rhizosphere | place: USA: Michigan... | reverse complement strand
CCGCAAAGAGAAAACCCTCCCAACCTAGCCCTTCTTCCTCGCCCAATTATTTCGTCGCTGCACCTTTCGCGCACGACTGCGTTGACCCCTGAGTGAATTCAAACATTCAACAACGCGCACGAAGCATCTCCGCCCGCGCGAAAGAGCACAGCACCCCTTCCCTCCCCCAGCCCCGCGACGCGAAGACGTGACGCGACGCAACGCGACTCGACGCAACGCGAGCCCCGCCGCCACCCCGCCACTCAGCGCATCATCATCGCGTACGGCGGCGCGGTTTCAGCGCACCGTGATCGCGTACGGCAACGCCGCCACGACACTCTCACCGCGGAATAGCGGACCAAGCGTCGCGGCGAACGGGCGGAGCTCTTCCGGCAGCTGATCGAGCGCCAGCATCGGCCGCGCCTGGTAGCGCGCCAAGGCCGCCGCGACGTGCGACTCATCCGAGTCGCCGTCACCGAGCGACAGCATGTCGAAGATGCTCTCGGCGGCGCCTTCGACCGTCACCGCGCTCTTCGGATCGACGCCGCCGGCTTTGCGCGCGTCGGCAATCGCGTCGAGCAGGCCGCCGAGCTTGTCGACCAAGCCGCGGTCGAGGCCTTGCGGCCCGCTCCAGATGCGACCCTCGGCGTTCGGGAGGATCTTGTCGGCCGGAAGCTTGCGGCCCTCGGCGACGCGCGCGATGAAGAGGTCGTAGATGCCCTGCATCAGCGAGCGCACGCGCTCGCGCGTCGGGTCGTCCCACCCGACGAGCGGGGAGAGGTAGCCGGCGCGCTCGGCGGCGCCTTCGGCTTTGCTCGCGGGGAACGTGAAGCTCGAGATGCCGAGCTCTTTGAGCGCGGGCGAAAATACGAGCTTGCCCCCGAAGACGCCGATCGAGCCGACGATGCTCGCGGGCTCGGCGTAGATACGATCGGCCGCGGAAGCGATGTAGTAGCCGCCGCTCGCCGCCATGCCTCCGACGGACGCGATGACGGTCTTCTTCTTTCGCATGCTCATCAGCTCGTGCCAGATGAGATCGCTCGCGAGCGGGGAGCCGCCGGGCGAATCGATGCGAATGACCACGGCCTTGACGTTGTCGTTGCGCGCGAGCTTCGCGAGCACCTTGACCATGGCGTTCGAGCTGATGCCGCTGCCGCCGAACGGACCACCGGCATCGGTCGCGATGGCACCCTGCATCGGCACGACCGCAACGTGTGGGTTGGACGCGGTATCGTCGCCGCCGCTGCCCGTCAGCGCCTTCATGATCTCGCCGAGATCGAGGCCGCGGCGTCCGGTGGCGCGTGGACCGAACGAAGGCTCGAGGTTCGTCGTCTTGCCGAGCTTACGGAGCTCGTCGCGCGCGTCCGACTCGTAGCCGACCTCGTGAACGAGCCCGCGACTCTTCGCTTCGGGCGGGCTGAAGGGGCCGGCTTCGAGCGCTGCCTTCACGTCGGGCGTCGGCGCGAGCGCGAGCCACCCGTCGCGGATCGAGCCGAGCGCGAAATCCAAGGCTTCTTTGGCCTCGGGGCTCGGTCCGTCTTGGAGCAGCGGCTCCGGCCCGCTCTTGAACTTCCCGACGTGCAAGAAATCCACCTCGACCTTGAGGCGGTCGAGGATGCTCCGCATGTACACGACCTGCGCAGCGAGCCCGACTGTCTCCGCCTCACCTGCCGGACCGAGGTAGCGGCGCGTGCACCCGCGCAAGAACAGCGCCGCGGTGGCGTTCGAGAGGCCGTCCCCCTGGCATACGACGGGCAGCCCCTTCTTCGCGAAACGATCGAGCAGCGAGCCGAGCTCTTGGACCTGCGCCATGTCGAACCCGGAGCCGCCAAGCCGAACGAGAACTCCGGCCGTCGTGTCGGCAGCCAGGCCCTTCTCGAGCGCGCGCACGAGACCCGTGTACGTGCGCGCCGCGGGCAAGGGGAACAAGCCGCCCCCCGCGATCGCTTCCGGTGCGCCGGCGCTCAGATCGATGTCGAGGATGCGCTTTTCGCCCTTCGACGGCCGCGTGTACCCTTCCTCGAGCGGAGCCGTGCTTTTCGGCTTCGACCCGCATGCGAGCGCAAGCGGCAGCACCGCGAGCCCGGCGAGCCGTCGCAGGCGCGCGAGCGCCCGACCGCGTGCCCGAGCCTTCACGGCGCCTTCACTCCGGGCAGGTCGGTCGTGTCGATGTCCGGTCGGGAGCGCCCCGGGAGATCCGCCGTATCGGGCGGCGAGGGAGCGGCAGCGGCCGTCGGCCTCGCTGCGGCGGGCGCGGCGGGCGTCGGCGCGCTCGTGCTTTCGCCGTCGCGGATCCGTGCCTGCGCGCGCTGCCCGTAGTCCGACGTTGGCCCCGCTTGCTCGAGGACACGCTTGTAGAGCGTCAGCGCGCCCTTGTGGTCACCCGAGCTCCACTTCTGATCCGCCACGGCCATCAAGGCAGGTAAGTAGCTCGGATTCGCCTCGAGCACCCGCGCATACAAGCGCCCGGCCGTTGCGCTGTCCCCGCGACGCCGGGCCACGTCCGCCAAGCCCGCGAGCGCCTCCGTGTTGGCGGGCTGCTCGTTGACCACGCTCTGGTAGAGCTCCGCCGCGCGACTCAGATCGCCCCGCGACGAGGCCTGCGCCCCCTGCGCCAGTCGCGACCGGAAGTCCCCGCTCGGCGCGGCTTCGACGGCGCCCGGCGCGCGCCCACCCACGGCGGGGGTTCCCGCGGTACCGGAGGCCACGGGCGCCGCCGACGCCACGCCCGATACCGCGGGCGCGCTCACGCCGCCGTCGAGCGGCGCGCTGAAGCGACCGACGAAGCTCCGGAGCTCGTCCGCGAGCGGATGCGGATGCTCGCCGCCCGTCACCTTGGCAAGCTCCGTTTCGGCCTCCACCGCGCGCCCCGCACGCACGAGCGCATAGATGAGCGCACCGCGCGCGCGCAGCGACTCATGCTCGGAGACTGCCGCCGCGCGCAGTCGATCGATCACGGTGCCGAATGCCGGCGCTGCCTCGGAGAGATCGAGCGCCGCGAGCACGTACGCATTCTGGGGGTCGCTCGCGTTCGCGGCGATCGGACTGATCCACTCGCGCGCCTTCGTCTCCTCCCCCGCGATGCGCATCGCGTCGATGCGCGAGCGCACGACGATCGGATCGTCGGCAGCGACGGCGAACGCCGTGTCCACGGCTTGCCGCGCGCGCCCGGCGCGGCGCGTGAGCTCGCGTGTCGCCGTCTGCACGGCGTCTTTGGCCGTGGGATCGAGGAGCCGCAGCCTGAGCCACGCGGCATCGGCGCGCACCGTTTCGAGTCGCGCGGCGCCCGCGAGCACGGTCGGGTCGCGGTCGCTGAGCGCCTGCGCCTTCGCGAGCTGCTCCTGAGCGCCGTCGAAGTCGGCTTGGTCGAGCAGGCGCATCCCCTCCTGGAGGAAACGCACCGCTCGGTCGTCGCGATGAACCGGCTCCGCCTTGCGACCGGTCGACAGGCGCACCAAATACTGGCGGCCGAGCGTCGCCCCGAGCAAGCCCGCGACGGCGAGGAACACGACGCCGGCGATCCAGCGCGAGCGCGCGCGCCGTGCCGGGTCGACGTGCTCGGCGAGATCGTCGTAGGACGGCAGCCGCTCGCGCGTGGAGATCGGCGGCGGCTCCGGCGTGGGAGCGGCACGCGGCGACGACTTCACGGGCGCCCCGAGCGGTCCGGCACCGGCGGCAAACGCCGCAGCCGCGCGCTCCGAGTACATCCGCGGCGCGGGGGACCCGGGCTGCGACGGAACCGGCAGCGTCGCGTCGAGATTCAACGGATCGTAAGGGCGCGGCTCCGGGCGCGGCGCGGGCGCCGCCGCCTGGAGAGCGGTTTGCGCGTTGGGATCGAGCTCCGCGGCGCGCGGCGGCGACGCGGCGGGCATCGTCGAATCGAAGCTCGGCGGCGACGGCTTCGATTCGATGCGAACGGTCCCCGCGGGCACGAACGGCTGCGAGAGAGACGACGGCGTCCCGCTGCGCTGCGTGCTGCCCATCCCGACCTTGGTTTTGCCCGTCGGCGTGACCATGGGTGGGACCGGAGGTGGCTCGTCCGACGCCTGCGGCTGGCGCTCGGTCGCGGCGACGGGGTCGACCCCGAGGATCCGCGACTCAGGCGCTCGTTGAGCGAACTCACCCGACACCACCTTCTGGGTGGACCCGAGGGCCCCCGCGTCGGCACCCGGGAGCCCGAACCCGCGTTGGGTCTGCTTCTCGCGCACGGCTGGCGGCCGCGGCGCACCGCTCGGCGGGGGCGCCACCCCGTGCAGGGTTCGCGGCACGGTCTGCATGCCGTGCGCCTGCCCCGCCGTGCTCGTGAAGAAGGGCTCGAGCTCGGGGATCGACCCGAGCGGGCGCGACGGCTGCGTCCCGCGGGAGAGCAGATCCTTCGGGCCGACCTTGTGCTCCCCGATCGCGCGCTGGAGATCGCGCAGAGACGTGTAGACGAGCTCCTTGCCGCTCATCGTGTGCACGACCCAGCGCTCCGGAGACGTGACCGCCGTGCGCTCCGGGTAGATCTTGAACTGGTACCCGCAGTTCGTACACTGCACGGTCGTCCCCCGGTCCGAGATCAGAGCGTCATCGAACTCGTAATCGGTTCCGCAGCGGTTGCATCGGACGTCCATGCGTGCCGTAGCGCTCGAGGTTCAGGGCCACGGTAGCACGACCTTGCAAGGGGAACGCCATGCTAGGCTCGGGGCGCATCGCGCTGCCAAAACGCTCATGCTGCGACTTTCCCAGGCGCTCTCTTTCGTCGTCCCGGCCCTCGTCGCGACCGCCTGCCCCATGTACGGAGAGAGCTGCAACGAAGCGGACGACTGCGCCATCGGCTACGTTTGCAGCGCCGGCGCGTGCGTGAGCGCCACCAGCGACGCGAACGTGCCGCCCGATCCCGACACGCCCGCGCGCTGCGAGACGACGGCCGACTGCGCGCCCGGCCTCGAGTGCGATCGCTACAAGCGCTGCCTGCCCCCCGACGATGCGTCCGGGGGTGCGAGCGGCGGCACGGGCGCGCCGGCAGGCGCCGCCGGCTAGGCTATTTCACGACGCGCAGGTAGGGCGGCAGCTTGCGCTTGCCCGCGCCTGCCGCAGCCGCAGCACCCTCGGGCGCGGCAACGGGCGCCGCGCGCGGAACCGGAGCTTTCGCCGCCGGCGCGGGAACGGGCGCGACGCGCTCCGGCGCGCGTACTTTCGCCGCCTGCTTTGCTGCAGTCGGACGCGTCGCCGTGGTCTTCGCGGCTGCCTTCTTCTCCGCGGGAGCTTTGGTGGCGCGGGTCGCCTTAGCGGCCGGAGCCTTCGCCGCAGCGGTGCGCGTCGGAGTCTTGCGCCCCTCGGCGGCGCGCGTCGGCTTCGCCTTCTTCCGCGCGGGCTCCGCCGTCGTGGCCTTCGCGCGCTTCGGCTTCGCGGCCTGCGCCGCGACAGGAGCGGGCGCCGCGTCTTCGGCCGGCGCCGGGGCGGGTGCCACGCGGAGCTCGGGCTTCTGCGCTTGCTTCGCTTGCTGCGCGGCGGCCTGCGCCTGCACCTCGGCCGGGATGTCGTCGGGCCAGATCATGCCCTGGCGATTCTCACCCACGAGGGCGAACACCGAGCCCCACGGAATCACGCAGTAGAATGGAGAGCGATTGAAGCTCAGCGTGCAACTGAGCCCGTCGTCGTTCACTTCGAGATCGGGAATCGGCACCGCCATGTTGAGCCCCACCTGGAGCACGAGCTGCGGCTGCCGCTTGAACCACACCGGCACGTGCACGGTGTCCGCCCGCGGATCGAGATGGACGAAGACGGTCGCCTGCTCGAGGAGCTGAAGGGCTACGTCTTTCTTCTTGGGGAGCCGCGTGGGCTGCATGGGCGGGGCCATTTCTATGACTCGAGGGTCACGGCGTCAATCATCGTCACGGGGATAGGTCAAGCGCACGAGCTCCGCGTGCGCTCCGAGCGTGACATCCGACCAGCGATCGACCTCGAGAGCGCACTCGGCGAGCCCCGCCGTCGGCAGCGTGACGCGCTCCCCCGTGAGCTCCGTCACGAGGTCTTCGAGGCCGGGATTGTGGCCGACGAGCATCACCCGCGTGGCATCACCGCCCCGTGCTGCCAGCACGGCGACGAGCGTCTTCGGCTCCGCGAGGTAGAGCTCCGGGACGTATTCGACACGCCGGAGCGAGCCCGCGCCCTTCTTCAAGCGCTCCACCGTCTCGCGCGTACGCACCGAGCTCGACGAGAGCACGAGGTCCGGTAGCTGATCGGAGATCAGCTCTCCCACGCGTTCGGCCGCGCGGCGACCGCGCTTCGCGAGCGGACGGCTTTCGTCGCCGTCGCCGGCGTCCGGCTCGGCCTTCGCGTGCCTTAGGATCAGGAGGGTCTTGATCGGGATTCTCCTTTCACCCGAGTACGGGAGCGTACCAAGCCGGCGCCCGCAATAGAAGGTGCTAGTTTCCCTCTCTCGCACATGACGGCGCGCATCCTGGTGGTGGAAGACGAGCCCGCCATCGCGGAATCGGTTGCCTATGCGCTCCGGCGCGACGGCTTCGCCGTGAGCCTCGCGGGCACGTTGGCGGAGGCGGAAGCGCAACGCGCCGACGCCGATCTCGTGATCTTGGACCTGATGCTGCCCGACGGCAGCGGTTTCGAGTGGATCGGCGCCATTCGCGGCGAACGGCGCGACAAGCCGATCATCGTGCTTTCGAGTCGCGACGGCGAGGCCGATCGCGTGGCGGCGCTCGAGACCGGCGCCGACGACTACGTGACCAAACCGTTCTCCCCGCGCGAGATCGTCGCACGCGTGCGCGCCGTGCTCCGTCGCTCGAGCGCCGAGCCCGCGGCCGAGACCACGAGCGCCACCGCCGTCGAGCTCGATGCGCGCGCGCGCCGCGCGTGGGTGGGCGGCACGGCGCTCGAGCTCACGCGCGTGGAGTTCGACTTGCTCGCGTGCCTGCTCGCCGGGCCCGACCGCGTGCACACGCGCGCCGAGCTCATCGATCGCGTGTGGGGCGACGGCTTCGCGATCACCGATCGCACCGTCGATTCGCACGTGAAGGCGCTGCGCCGAAAGCTCTCCGAAGCGGGCGCCGACCCCGCCACGATCGAAACCGTGCGCGGCGTCGGCTATCGCGTGGGCTCGGGGCAGAGCGAGAGCGGCGCGGGGCACGAATGAACCCCGTCGTGCGCCTCGTCCTCGTCGCGACGGGAGCGGTGCTTCTGATCCTGTTCGTCGCGTTCGTCGTTTCGCGCCTGCTGCGCACCCGCTCGCGCGGGATGTCGATTCGAATGCAGGTGTTCTTGGCTCTCGCGCTCATCGTCGGCACCTTCGCGTTCGGCCTCGGCATCATGGTGATCGACCGCGTCGAGGCCCGCGCCGTCAAGCTCGCGACGCAGGCCGCCACGGACGAAGCCGCCGCGATCGCCGGCATCATGGCCGGCGAGCTCGACCGCAGCGGCGGGCGCCTCGACGTGATCGCCCGGCGCCTCGAGGGCGAGCGCGAGCGCGGCGCGGATCTGCGCATGGAGCTGCTCGATCCCGGCGGCCGGCGCGTCTTCCCGCGACGCGCCGACACTCCGCTCGAGCAAGGCGCGGTCAGCGTCGACGCGCCGATCGTCGTGCACGGCGAACGGCTCGGCTCGGTGCGCGTCATCAAGCCGAGCGTCATCATGCGGCGCATGCTCGCGGATTTCGCGCCGACGGTGCTGCTCATCAGCGCGGTGCTCGGCGCGGCGGCGGCGCTCGCGGCGGCCTGGATCGGTCGCGCCATTGCCGCGCCGATCGAGGCGCTCAACGTCTTCAGCGAGCGCGTGAGCGAAGGGGACCTCGGCGCAACGCCACCGCCCGTGCACGGCCGGGAGCTCATGCACCTCTCGCGCTCGCTCGACTCCATGCGCCGGCAGCTCGAAGGACGCCCGTTCGTCGAAGCGTTCGCAGCCGATCTCTCGCACGAGCTCAAAAACCCCGTGGCGGCCATTCGCGCGAGCGCCGAGGTGCTCGAAGAGAGCGCCCTCGACGAGCCGCAAGAGGCGCGTCGCTTCGTGGCGCGCATCCGTGAGGCGACCGCGCGCATCGAGCGCTTGCTCGGCGAGCTCTTGAGCCTCGCGCGTATCGAAGCGCGCGGCGCGGAATCCTTCGAGCCTGTGGATATGGGAAAGGTCGCAGAACGAGCGCTCCAGGCGCTCGGCGATACGCGCGCGCGCGTGACGGTCGAGGTGCAGGCCGGCGCCTTCGCCCGCGGTGACGAAAATTGGCTCGGCCGCGCGCTCCAGAACCTGATCGACAACGCGCTCATCCACTCCGAGCCGGGAACGCCCGTCCGCGTGCGCGTGCTGCGCGAAGACTCGTTCGCGCGCGTGACCGTCACGAGCACGGGCAGCATCCCGCCCGCGATCCGAACGCGCCTATTCCGGCGGTTCGTCACGGCCCGATCCGACCGCGGCGGCACCGGCCTCGGCCTCGCCATCGTGCGCGCGGTCGCCGAGGCCCACGGCGGCCGCGCGGAGCTCGTGCTTCCGGGGCCCCCCGAGGTCGAGTTCCGAATCAGCCTGCCGGCCGCCTGGCGGAGCCCCGGCGCGCATCTACGCGAGGCGGTGAGCGAAGCCCGCGAGAGCCTCGGCCAGCTGAGCCGCGAGGACCCCCCAAAAAACGTAGCAAATACCGACCCCTGAGGGCTTCACGCCGGGGTGAAATTCGTTCAGGCGCACCACCTCGAAACACGCCGTTCGGGGTTTCTCCATCAAATCTCCACGGTTGCGGGCGCCGCGCGAGCGCCATATTCACCTTCGTCGTCGACCGGCCGTAGTGCCCTTCGACCCTTACTCGGAAAGCGAGACAGAGCGCGTGGCCACCAACGGACATCTGCTTCCCAAGCACGTCGCGATCATCATGGACGGCAACGGCCGCTGGGCGTCTTCCCGCGGCCTCGCCCGCGCCGAAGGGCACGCCGAAGGCGCCCGCGCCGTGCGAGACGCGGTCGAGACCGCGACGCGCATCGGCATCCCGTTCCTCACGCTCTACGCCTTCAGCGTCGCCAACTGGGCGCGCCCCCGCGCCGAGGTCGAGGCCCTGATGCGGCTCCTCGTCGAGTTCGCGAAGTCCGAGCGCGCCGAGCTCCGCCAGAACGGCATTCGCGTCAACGTCATCGGCTCGCTCGAGGACCTGCCCACCGTCACCCGCCACGCCGTCGAAGACCTCATGGCGTACACGAAGGACGGCGAGCGCATGACCCTCACGCTCGCGCTGTCGTACGGCGGTCGCAAGGACATCATCGAAGCGGCACGCACGCTCGCGGTGCGCGCGCGCGCCGGACTCGTCTTGCCCGAAGAGATCGACGAGCGGAGCTTCCACCTGCACATGACGACGCACGCGCTCCCGAACGTCGATCTCCTGATCCGCACGGGCGGCGAGACGCGCGTCAGCGATTTCCTGCTGTTCGAGGCGGCCTACGCGGAGCTGCTCTTTTTGCCGATCATGTGGCCCGACTTCAAGCCGCAGACGCTGGTCGACGCGGTCGAACACTACGGCAAGCAGGAGCGCCGCTTCGGCATGACGTCCGAGCAGATCTCGACCAACGTCCAGGCGTTCGACCCGTTCGACCGACCGAGCTGAAAGCGAGGAAGGTCGCTCCGGCGCTCGGCCCAGTCACTGGGCTCCGTCACGCGTCGGGCATACGTCGCGCGCCCGCCCAGACGGTAGCCGCGTCGAGCTCATCGAACGCGAAGGCCTTCACCTCCGCCTTCACGAAGTGCTCGGCGAGCTGAGGCACGAGCCCCGCAAGCCGGGAATCGGTGACGAGCGCGATGCGCTTCACCTCTCGGTGGTGCTCGCGCACGAAGCGGATGTGGCTCATGACGCCGCGCAGGCTTTCCCAACCGGGGAAGTGATGGGCGTGGAGGACCAAGCCGTTGAGCGCGCCGTGCGTCTTGATCCACTCGTCCGCGGTGGCGCTGAGGACGGCAAAGTCCATGGGGCCGAGCGCTTGCTTGATCTCGACCACGATCACGCCCGACTGGGGCAGCAGGCGCGGAGCGATATGAGCGGGGGTCGGGGTCTGTTTCTCGAGCATGGGCGTGCTCCTCTGTGGAGGTGATATCCGGCGTCTCCGCCGTGACACACCCTATTCAGCAATCGCCATGCCGAGCTCATTCCGCCGTTCTTGCCGTAGAAACCGTGGCGTTTGGCCCCAACGTGGTCGGCAGGACTTGCGCGGGAGCTCGCGCGCTCGAAAAGATTGCGCGCCGCCTAGAACGAATACTCGACGATGTTCAGCGACTTCACCTTGTCGGGCCAGGTGATCGCGCGGATCTTTTCCGCCACGCAGGCGGCAAACTTCTGGTTCTTCGGGGTGGTCGTGAGATCGAGACCGACGGCTTTGCCGTCCCACACGGCGACCTTGGCCTTGAAGTGCGAGCTCCCCGGCTTGCACGGCTCGTAGATCTCGACCTTGTTGAGCGGAAGCGCGAGCGCTTCCTGCTCGACGTTCAACCGCGGCGTGCCCTGCGGCACGGCGTTGATTGCCTCGAGCACCGAGCCGTCTTGCTTGAACTCGGGCGTCGGCACCTCGGCCTTCTTCGAGCCGGTTTCGGCTGACTTGTCGGATTCCGCCTTGTCGGACGCCGGCTTGTCGGGCTCGGGCGGATCCTGAGTCCCGGATGACTCCTCGGCACTAGCGCCCGATTCAGGCGCGGCGGCAGCAGGCTCGGAGCCGCCGCACGCCGGCAGAACCGCGAAACAGAGCACACAACCGAGTAACAGCCCACCTCGCATAGAAGGCACGATAACGCTCACCCTTCGCGATCGCAACGCACTGAGTGCCGGCGCGGAGTGACCCCGTCACCTGCGACGAGACTCGAATTTTCGTCGAATGCGCGTCATCGAGCGCGCCCGTGTCGGCACGGCAATGCTTTTCAGCCTGCGACGCGCCGCGCGAGCAGTCGGCCCCTCTAATCTCGTTCCAGGCGACGCTAGGTGCGTCGCCGCGAGGTCACGCGGCGAGGGCGGCGGGAGGCTCGGGGGGTGGCTGGCGGCAGGAGGACGCGCGTGCGAGGCGCAAAGGTCGGATAATAGAGGGTGAGCTCGCGCAGCAAGGCGAGCAGCGGGAGTTGGCCGGGGGCGGTGCCCGTGCCGAGGGCGCCGAAGGTGAAGAGCGAGCCGAGCGCGGGGAAGAGGACGCGCGTTTTCTTGCCGAGCTCGCCCATGCCGATGACGACGAGCGGGCGGCCGGCGTGGCGCGCGAGGAGTCCGGCGAGTCGCGTCGTGTCGGCGTCGTCGCGCACGTTCGCTGCGATCTTGACGATGTCGGCGCCGGAGCGGAAGCCGCGCGCCACGATGCGATCGAGGGCGGCGTCGGACGGCGTGCGCGCGAAGTCGTGGTGGGAGAGCACGACCGGAAGTCGAGCGGCGTGGGCCGCGCGGACGACGGCCGGGCGAATCGTCGCGGCAAGCTCCACGTCGACGGCGTCGG
>Ga0070682_100001983_pt1 | contig 11412 bp, 9 predicted proteins | sample KBSC63LmetaG_FD_64668 | JGI IMG/M metagenome (GOLD analysis project Ga0070682, IMG submission 64668) | Corn rhizosphere microbial communities from Kellogg Biological Station, Michigan, USA - KBS C6-3L metaG | ecosystem: Host-associated > Plants > Roots > Rhizosphere | place: USA: Michigan... | reverse complement strand
CGCGCATCGTCTACAAAGAGCGCGGCCGCATCGGTTCGCTCCCGAGCATCACGAAAAGCCTGCTCGAGACGCGGACGAGCTGGCTCTACTGCGTCGATCTCGGATTTCCGCAGGCGCCGCTCGCTGCGCTCCGGCGTCGCCTCGGCGGCGTCCGGCTCGCGTACGAGCTCGGCGATCCGAGTCGTCCGTTGCTCACGCCGCAGGGGCGCTCCCCGTTCGAGGTCGCCTTCGCGCACGAGCTCGATCGGCAGCTCCCGCAACGCGCCGATGCCCTGGTTTTTCGCGGTTTCTACCTAGAGCGCTACTTTCGCTCGCACTCGGCTCGGGGACGGGCGCTGCCGCCCACCTGCTTCCTCCCCGACGGCGTCGATACCGATACCTTTCGCCCGATGCGCGACGACCCGGCAGTGCTTGCGCTCAAACGAGCTCACGGGCTCGAAGGGCGTTTCGTCGTGGGACTCGTCGGCAACCTGCATCACAACGAGCGGCTGAATCTCTACTACGGCTGGGATTTGGCGGAGGCGCTCGCCCTGCTCCCCGCGAGCGAGCCGATCGTCGGCGTCGTCGTGGGCGACGGCAACGGGCGCGCCGTGCTCGAGGCGACGCGGTCGCGGCTCGGGCTCGGCGAGCGCTTGAAGCTCGTCGGTCGAGTGCCGCACGCCGAGGTGCCGCTCTGGATGAACGTCTTCGACGTCGGCGTCTCGACGCAGACGGACGACGAGGTCGGCTGGGGTCGCACGACCGCCAAATTGCCCGAGTATTTGGCGTGCGGCACGCTGCTCGCGGCGACGGACGTCGGAGAAGCGCATCGCCTGCTGGCTGCGAGCGGCCAGACGCTCCCCTACCGTGGGCTGCGGGACGACGAGCACCCGCGCCGCTTGGCGGACTATCTGGCGCGGCTTCGCGTGGGCGAGCTCGGCGCGCTTCGCGAGGAGAATCGCCGGCTCGCGCTCGAGCACTTCGATTACCCCGTGCTGCGCGAGCGCTTGGCGAGCTTTCTCGGCGGCGTCGCCACCGGCTAGCGCTGAGCGATTTGCTTGAAGCGCTGCAGCGCCTTGCGCAACGGGCGCGCCGCCGGTCGCGGCAACGACGACAGCACGAGCGCCGCCAGCAGCGAGGGCACGGCGGGCCAGTGCGGGACCGTGCCGGCATCGCGCAAGTAGTCGAGGAAGAGCCGGCGCGCGCGCGGCGCATCGTCGGCCGCGAGCTGCCAGGCGTAGCTCGCCCGAAAGATTTGCAGCACCATCAGGCGGTCGCGCTCGAACGCGGGCGCGCGTCCCGCGTGCTTGGTCAGCGTGTACACCATGCCGTCGAGAATCGGCACGAGCGGGCCGGCGGAGATGCTCTGTGGGTGCTGGCGGAGCTCGGTCAAGCGCTCGGGCGTGTAGTAGACCGGACCGGCGAGCGCGGTCCGGATCCAGAGCTCGACGTCGCCCACCGTCTTGGAATTGAGATCGAAGCGCGGGTAGCCGAGCTCCTTCGCGCGAAAGAGCGCGCAGCCCACGTTCAGCTTCGCGATGATCGCCTGGTGCAGAGCGCCCGGCCAGATGCCCTCCGGCACGCCCACGCGGAGGGCGCGCTCGATGTGCACGCGCGATTCGTGCTCGAGCCGTCGTCCCGTCGCGTCGCAGAACCAGAACTCACCCACCGCGGCGACGGCCTCCGGATGCTTCTCGAGCGCGACTACGAGGCGCTCCACGCAGTGAGGCAGCAGGCGGTCGTCGTCGCAAAGGAAAATGAAGACCTCGCCGGTGCTCTGGCCGAGGAGGTGATTGAAGTTCTCGAACAGACCGGGCGTCGGGTTCTTCGGCGCGAGGCGCACGCGGGGATCGGCGGCGACGTGCTCGGCGATGATGCGCTGGGACTCGGCGTCGCCCCCGTCGTCCGAGATCACGATCTCGACGTTCGAATAGCTCTGGGCGCGCGCCGAGTGAATCGCGTCCCCGAGCATCGCGGGCCGCCGGCAGGTCGGGATGAGGATCGAGACCTTCATGGAGCTCTGGTTCGGCCAGGCGACGAGCGTCGCTCCGGCCCGGGTTTCTGCTAGCATGGCGTCCGGGTCTTTCGCCGCATGAATCTCGACAATCCCGCCTGGCGAGTGGCGCCCGTACGCACGGGCTTTCGGGTCGCGAAGAGCCTCTTGCGGCGCGCGGTACCGAGCTTGTGCCGCGTCACCGTCCCTTACGACGACGGGCAGAGCCAGATTCACGCCGACCTCCGCACGCCGCTCGGCCTCGGACTCTACCGCTACGGTCACCGCGACGCCGACATTCAGCTCGTCGGTCGGCTGCTCGCGCCGGGCGACGTGTTCGTCGACGGCGGCGCGCACGTCGGCCTGTTCACGCTCGTCGCCGCAAAGCGCGTCGGAGCCAGCGGTCGGGTGATCGCGTTCGAGCCGGCGGGCGAGGTGCGGCAGAAGCTCCTTCAGAATGTAGAGCTCAACGGGTTCGCGCAAGTCACGGTCAAGCCGCTCGCGCTGTCTTCGGAGCCGGGCCAGGCCTCATTTCGTGTCTTCGAGCTCAGCGGCTCCGGCTTGAACCATCTCGGGCCCGCGGCGGACGAGGGAGGCCGCGTCGAGACGGTCGAGGTGACGACGCTCGACGCCGTGCTCGAGCCGGCAGAGCGCGCGCGTGTCGCCGTCGTGAAGCTCGACCTCGAGGGTGCGGAGCACGCCGCGCTGCGCGGCGCTGCGGGCTTGCTCGCGAGCGCTCACCCCGAGCTCTTGCTCGAGATCGAAGCCTCGCACCTCACGCGCATGGGCACCTCCGTCGAAGCGGTCGAGAGCTTGCTCCGCACGCACGGCTACACCTTCTACCGAACCGGTTTGGACGCGGACGGGACGGCCTTTGTTGCCTCGATCGAGCGGCTCTCACAAGCAGCGCCGCAGCCGAACGTGCTCGCGACGGCGCGCCCCGAACGCCTGCGCGAGCGCGGCATTCGCGTTCGCTAAGGCGCCCTACCTTCATACCAGCGCCGCAGCTCGACGAGCTGCTCGCGGAGCGGCGCCGCCGTTTCGGTCGGCACGAGCCGGCGATCGAGGGGCCGACCACTCGCTTGGCCCTCGATGCGCACGTCGAGCTCGAAGACCTCGGCGAGCAGCGCGAGGAGCTCGTGCTTGGTGACCCCTTCTTCCGTGCCGAGGTGCACGAGGCCCGGCGGCGTCGCCCCCTTTAGCGCGCGGTGGCAGGCCTTTGCCCAAGAAAGCGTCGTCACGCCGTTCCAGAGCTGATCGGTGAAGCCGCGCACGGTCCCCGCCTGCGCGCGGAGCCAGCCGAGCAGGCTGCGCGGCGCACCGAGCTCCGGACCGACGAGCGACGTCCGCAGAAGCAGCGTGGGACCGAGCGCCGCGCACGCCTCACCGAGTCGCTTCGACAGCCCATACGGGTCCACGGCGTCGGGGCGCTTCGAGACCGCGGAAGGCCCTTCGGCGCCGGAGAACACGCCGTCCGTGCTCGGCTGCACGAGGAGCCGCCCCCCGAGCCGCGCCGCGAGGAGCTGCGGCAAGAACGCGTTCACCCGCAGGAGCTCGGGCGCCGGTCCCCGGGCGAGACCGATGCAGTTGACGACCGCCGAGACTTCGGCCGCCGCGACCGCTTCGACGAACTCGAGCCCCTGACCAGGCGCGAAGCGCGCAGCGAGTCGCTCGACGCGCACGCCTTGCTCCTCGAGGTAGCGGGCGACGACGTGCCCCAACATGCCGCGCTCGCCGAGGACCAAGGCGGAGAGGGTCACGCGTGCGTGACCTCGGGCTCGAGGTCGAACGTTTGCAGCCACTCACCCGTGTAGGCGGGATGCTTGCCGCGGATGTCGCGCGCGTGGTTCCAGGCCGTGATCAGGATCGAATCGGGCGGCACGGCGCCGACCGTCGGCGACGGCACGATCGGCGTCGCCACGCACGGAATGAATTTATTCGCGCGGAGCGGCGCGTCGTCGACGATGTACTCGAAGCGGAGCTCCGGGTGCTGATTCAGCCAGACGTTCGCGCGCCCCGCCGCCCCGTACGCGACCACGCGCGCCCCCGCCTCGAACCGACCCACGAGGTGCCGGTAGAGCGGCGCGTCGCGGCGCCCTCGGTAGCCCTGTCGAAGGCCCGTGAAGTCGACGTCGGAGGCGACGCGATCCGCCAGAGCGCGTGCTTCCTTGCGGAACACGGCGCGCAGGAGCCCGCCGTGCAGCGCCAGGTGCTCGACCAGAACGGGCGCAAAGCCGAGCGGACCCAGGCAGTTCGTGAGCGCCGCGACCGACCATTCGACCTTGTGCTCGTGGTAGATCGTGTCCCACTGCGCGCCGGCGAGGGTGGCGCCGAGGTCGTGAACCTCGAGCACGAAGAGCCCGCCGCTCTTGAGCAGGCGCGAGGCGCCCTCGAAAACGTCCTTCAAGTCGTGAATGTGGGCGAGGCAGTTCGAGCCCGTGACGAGATCGAAGCCGCCGCTCCCGGGGATCTCGCGGGCAAGCGCGGCGTCGAACGGCGCATTCACGAGCTCGAGCGGGCCCGCGGGCACGCGCGCGGTCACGTCGCTCGGATCCACTCCCACGCGCCGCCACGTGCTCGGGAGGCGCGAGAGCAGCACGCCGTCGTTGCAGCCGATCTCGAGCACCTGCCGCGGCTCGCTCTCGCCGAGTCGCGCGCGGAGCCAGGCGGAATAAGCCTCGAAATGCCGCACGAGGCCGGGCACGCTGGACGAAGCGTAGTTGTACTGCCCGAACATCGCGCCGTCGTCGACGTCCTCGAGCACCTGGGTGAGCGAGCAGCTCGCACATTGAACCCAGGTGAGTGGGTAGCGCGCGGCAGTCCTCGCTTCGTCCCCGGTCACGCAGAACTGGCCCGCGAGCGGCATCGGGTCCATGCGCAGCACCTCGGCGAGGGAAGCGCTCGCTGCGTGACAGCCGCGGCAGCGCTCGATCGGCGACCACCGGGCAACCGCGGTCACGTGTAGTACTCGACCTTCCCCATCTGGTCGAGCAACGCGCCGATCGCCTCCCCCGTCTCGAGGCGGCGCGTGTTCTCCGAGGTGTACTCGATGCCCGGCTCCCACTTGAGCGGCGCCGCGGGCAGCCGGTACTCGGGGCAAATCGTGAAATACGTGTCGGTCTCGGTGGCGCGCGTAGCCTCGTACTCACTCACGAGCACCTCGTGGATCTTCTCCCCGGGCCGGATGCCGACGACCTCGACCGGGTGCTCCGCGCCACGCTTGGCGTAACGCTCGCGCATCGCGTGAGCGAGCGCGAGCACCGTGCACGCCGGCGCCTTGCGCACGAAGATCTCGCCGCCTTCGGCGCGCGTCATGGCGTGAAACACGAGATCGACCGATTGGTCGAGCGTCATCAAGAAGCGCGTCATGTGCGGCACCGTCAACGTCAGCGGCACGCCGCGCTCGAGCTGCTCGCGGAACAGCGGGATCACCGACCCCCGGCTGCCCATGACGTTACCGTAGCGCACGCAGGCAAAAATCGTCGTCCCGCCGAACAGGTTCTGCGAGCAGACGATCTTTTCCATCATCGCCTTGCTGATGCCCATGGCGTTCACGGGTTTCACGGCCTTGTCCGTGCTGAGAGCGATGACGCGACGCACGCCGGCCTCCGTCGCCGCGAGGGCGACGTTGTACGAGCCGAGCGCGTTGGTCTTCATCGCCTCGACCGGATAGTCCTCGCACGAGGGCACCTGCTTGAGCGCCGCAGCGTGGAACACGTAGTCGACGCCGCGCACCGCCTGGCGCACGCGCTCGAGGTCGCGCACGTCCCCCACGATGTAGCGGTAATCGGGAAACGACCGGCGCATCTCCCATTGCTTCTTCTCGTCACGACTGAAGATGCGCACCTCGCGGGCGCCCTGCTTCATGAGGTGCTCGGCGACCCGATTGCCGAACGAGCCGGTTCCCCCGGTAACGAGCACGACTGCGGCGTTGAGCGTCATGACGATGGTTCCTAACCGGGGTTTTTGGGGCCGAGCCGGGCCGGGACCCCGCGCACGTCCTTGATGGCCAAGAGATTGAAGGCGTGGCGTGCATGCTTCTCGATCCCGAGCGCATAGGAGAGCATCACGTCGAGCGTCATCGTTCCGCGTACCCCGTACTTGAAGTTCGCGTTGTAGCCACGCAAAAGCTTCGTTCCGGTGGTGCCGTGAACGGTGTAGCCGAGTCCCTCGAAGTCGTGGACGAACCAGCCGGAGCGGTGCCGCTGCATCTCGTTGCCGAACTCCGGTCCCTGCTCGACGAAGCCGTTCGGGGTTTCGACCAAGATGAACTTCGACGTGAGGCGCTCGCAGCGCTCGAGCAATTTGAAGCCGTCCGCCTTCGGGAAGTGCTCGATCACGCCGTAGAGCGTGACCAGGTCGACCTGCTCACCGCCGAACGGCTCGAGCACGGCCGCCGGGTCGTCCTTCAAGATGTCGAGCACCCGGTAGTGGTCGTGAACGCCCGCGGCGCGCGAGGCTTCGACCGCTTCGGGGAATGCATCGACCCCCACGGTGACGATCTGCGGGCGAAATGCGCTGAGGTGCGAGCTTTGGCCGCAGCCGATGTCCACGGCGCGCCGGATCTCGGAGCCGCGCACCAGCCGGGCGGTGTGCTCGCCTGCGTCGGGCGTCCCGAACCAGCGCAACGCGTGCGCACTAACCGCCATGAGCCTCTCGAGCCGCCATCTCAGCCAACAACGCCATTTACCCAAGTGTCTCGAGGCCGGCAACCGCGCGTCCCGCGGACGCCGCGCCTCCGAGCCCCGTCGAGCCCGCTGTGCCCGCCGTGCCCACGGCGTCGGCTTCTTCGCCCTCGCCGCGGTACGCCGCAAGGATCCGCCGGATTAGCGTCTCTTTCGAGAACTCCGCGCGCGCCCGTTCACGTGCAGCCGCGCCGAGGCGGCGCCGCAGCGGCTCGTCGTCGAGCAGACGGCGCACTGCACGAGCCAGCGCCTGAGGGTCGCGGGGCGGCACGGTGAGGCCGCTTTCCTCGTGCCGGCTCACGAACGGTACGCCGGACGGCAGGTCGGTATTGATGACGGGCACCCCGCACGCCATCGCCTCGATCTGCACGATCCCGAAGGCTTCGCTCGGAGCAATCGACGGCAAGAGGTAGACGTCACTCGCGAGATAGTACGGGGCAATCGCCTCGTTCATGAGCTCGCCTTCGAAGCTGACACGCTCGGCGACGCCGCGCGCGCGCGCCAACGCCTCGAGCTCGCCGCGGAGCGGGCCGTCGCCGATCAGGACGAGCTGCACGTCGGGCAACGACTCGAGCGCGTGGATCGCCTGCTCGAAGCCCTTGTAGTAGATGAGCCGACCGACGCCGAGCGCCACGCGCCGTCCCGCGAACCGTGCTCGGAGGCGCGCCGCGATGGCCTCGCGCTCCGCGTTCGCGGAAAAGACGTCGAGATCGAGCCCGTACGGCACGACCCGGCATTTTTCACGAAACGGTGCGAGCGTTCGTGAGAGGTCTTTGAGATTCGGCGACGTGGCAATGACCACGTCGGCGCGCGCGAGCAGCTCGGCGACCACGGGCTGGTAAAACTGGTTCAGGAAACGCTGCCGGACGACGTCCGAGTGATACGTCACGATCAAGCGATGTCTGTGCGGTTTCTTGCTACAGAGGTAGCTCGCGGCGCCCACCGGATGCGGCAAGTGCACGTGCACGACGTCGTAGTCCAGGCGCGAAAGCTCGAGCGCCATCCGCGGCGTCACGTCGATCGAATTGTAGTGCCCCCAGGAGCCGCAACGGGTCACGCGCACGCCGTCGACGACGTCACGCCGCGTCCGCCGCTCGCGGTGCGCGACCAGCACCTCGAGGTCGACCCGGTGCTTGAGCTCGTTGCTCAGCACCTGAAGGTGGCTCTCGATACCGCCCATGTAGGGGTAGTAGAACTTGCCGACCTGAACGACGCGCATGGCGATGAACGAACGCCGCGTCGCGACTCAGCCCGCGAACAGGTGCCGGTGGGCAGAGACCCATTCGAATAGCGCGTCGACACCGGCCTTGACGTCCGTCCGCGGCACCCAGCCGAGGTCTTGCTCGGCGCGGCGCACGTCGGCAACGAACACGGGCTGATCCCCCGGGCGCGTGGCGGCGAACTTGATGTCGAGGGGCTTGCCCATGCGACGACCGAGGTCGTCGAGCAGCTCGAGCAAGCTGAGCTGATTGCGCGGCCCGCCGCCGACGTTGAAAGCGCGCCCCGCGACCCGCTCGCCCTGCGCGATACACGCGTCGTAGAGCTCGACGAGGTCGTCCACGAAGAGCACGTCGCGCACCTGGCGGCCGTCCCCATAAACCGTCACGGGCTTGCCGAGTGCCGCCGCGATCGTGAACCACGCGACCCAGCCCTGGTCCTCGATGCCGAACTGGCGGCGCCCGTAGATGCAGGATTGGCGGAGCGCGATGCTCTTCAATCCGTAGATGCGCGCATAGTCGAGCACGTACTGGTCGGCCGCCCCCTTGGAGCAGCCGTACGGCGAATGAAAATCGAGGGGCTCGTCCTCCGAGATGCCGTGCACGCGATCGACGAGCGTCTGTCGACCGCCGACCAGCTCCGCGCGCGCGTGCGGGAGCGAGCCGTAGACCTTGTTGGTGGACGCGAAAAGGAAGGTGGCGCGCGGGCAATGGTGGCGCGCGGCCTCGAGCACGTTGAAGGTACCGAGCGCGTTGATCTCGAAATCCTCGCGCGGGTTCGTGACCGAGGTGGTCACCGCCACCTGCCCGGCGAGGTGAACCACGGCCGAAGCATCCAAATGCTGGGCGAAAACGCGGTCGAGGCCCGAGGCGTCGCGGATGTCTTGCTGCACGAACGTGAGCTCACCCTGCTGTCTCAGCCAGGCGAGATTCAGATCGGTACCGCGTCGCGAGAGGTTGTCGACGACGACCACCGTGTGTCCGCGCCCGACCCACGCGGCCGCTGCGTTGCACCCGATGAACCCTGCGCCGCCCGTAAGAATTATCTTCATTTCAGCGTCGAACCGAGACTGTCTTAGCGTTGCGGTAGGGGCCTGTAAAGGGGACCAGCGGTCGCTCCGGACGCCCCGCCGAGGAAAGCTCGGTGCTAGGGTGCCGCTCCATGCGTGACGAACGAGTAGGCCTTCGGACCGGCACACCCTGAATGCCGTCGTCGGTCGGCGCAACCAAAGCCGCGCTCACGGAGCTCATCGCGCGACTGCGCCCGTCGCGAGTGCGGCTCGTCGGCACGATTTTCGTGCTCCTTGGCGCGGGCGTGTTCGAGGGAGCCACCGTCGGGCTCCTCGTGCCCTTGCTCGCCGTTCTCGTCACGCCGACGGCTGGGGCGCGCCTGCCCGTCGTCGGGGACCTGCTCAACGGTATCCCGGTGGGGAGCCGTGTCACGGTGCTGGGCTTCGGGATTCTCGCCCTCGTCGGGCTCAAGAACCTGCTGATGGTCGCGGGCAGCCGCTTGGCGGGCGCGCTGCGCTTCCGCTCGGTCACCGAGCTCCAGCGCCAGCTGCTCGAGCGCGTGATGGCGTCGGGCGTCGCCACGCTCGAGCGCCACACGAGCGGCGAAATCACCGACGTTTTCGTGTCCGAGGCATACCGCGTCAACCGGTTCATCGACGCGTGCCTGGTGTTCGTCCAGCGCTCGATCATCGCGCTCAGCTACGTCGGCGCCATGCTCGCGCTCTCGTGGCGCCTGACGGCGGCGGCAGTCGTCGTCGGCGCCGTCGTCGGCTTCGCCGGCGAGCGGCTCGGTCGCAAAGTGCAACACAGCGGGCGTGAGCTCTCGCGCGCGAGCGGCGAGCTGGCCCGCGAAGTGACCGAGGTCGTCGGGGGACTGCGCGTGATCCGCACGACCGCGACCGAGGCCCATTTTGCGAAGAATTTCGGGGCGCACAGCGAGAGTCACGCTGCCGCCGACGTGAGCATCTCCTACTCGCTCGCCCTGCAGCAGGGTGTCATCGAGTCGGTCGGCGTGAGTGGGGCGATCGGCCTCGCGCTCCTCGCGCACCACCTCTGGCTGGCCACCGGAAAGCTCGATGTCCCGCACTTCCTCGCGTTCGGGTTCGGGCTCGTGCGGCTCCTGCCGGCGCTGAACGTGGTCTACGCGACGCAGGGCTACATCACCGCCGTGGTCGGCACGGTCGAGCACACGCTGCGCTGGCTCCGGCTGCCGGCCTACCCCGCCCGCCCGTTCGGCTCGGAGCGCTTTCCCGAGCTCACCGACGGCATCCGCCTCGAAAACGTGTCGTTCTCCTACGCGGACGGACACACGCCGATCAAGAACCTCTCGTGCTTCGTCCCAGCCGGCAAGACGCTCGCGATTCTAGGCCCCTCGGGCACCGGCAAATCGACGCTCGTGACCCTGCTCTTGCGCTTGCGCGAGCCCTCGACCGGGAAGATCTCGTTCGACGGTGAAGACTATTGGCGCTTCTCCGCCATCGACTTTCATCGAGCGGTCGGTCTCGTCGAGCAAGAGCCGTTTCTCTTCAACGTCAGCATCTTCGAGAACGTCGTGTGCGGGCGCGCCGGCATCGATCGCAATGCGGTCCTCGCAGCGCTCAAGCTCGTGCAATTGGGGCCGCTCATCGAGCGGCTGCCGCAAGGCCTCGACACCGTGCTTGCCGAACGCGGCACCACGCTCTCGGGCGGCCAGCGCCAGCGCATCGCGATCGCGCGCGCCATCGTCACGAACCCCCACGTTCTCGTGCTGGACGAGCCGACCTCGGCGCTCGACGCGGAAACCGAGCAAGAGGTCATCGCGGCCATCGACGCCGCCAGCGTGGGACGCACCACGATCATCGTCACCCACCGCGTGTCGGCGATGAAGCACGCCGCCTACCAGCTCGATCTAGCGACCGGCCAGGTGACGGCACGAACCTCGGACGCGACGCTGCCTCAGCCGGCGGCTCGCGCCGGCGTGTGACCCGCGCGCGCCTGCACGTCGCCGAGAATTCGCTCCAAATCGCCGAGGCGCGCCGCGGGGTCGCAGAGCTCGAAGACGCGCTTCCGTGCCTTCTCGCCCATCGCACGGCGCAGCGCGGGATCCTCGATCAGGCGCCGTAGCGCTGCCGCGAAGCCCGCCGTATCCCCCGGGGTCACGAGGACTCCGGTCGAATCGTCGATGAGCTCGGGCGCGCCGCCGAGCCGTGTGGTGACGATCGGCCGCCCCGAGGCGAACGCCTCCATGAACGCGAGGCTGAAGCCTTCGCTGCCCGTGTTGGCCTGGCAGTAGATGTCGGCGCCCGCGAGCAGGCGGGGAACGTCGCGCCGTTCACCCAGAAATCGCACGTGTTTTCCGAGCCCGAGGCGCGCGACCTGAGCTTCGAGCTCGGCGAGGTAGACGCGCTCCTGCGGGCGCTGGGCCCCGCCCGCCATCCAGCACGTCCAGCCCGGTACGGCGCCGAGCTGACCGAGCGCCTCGAGCAAGCGGTCATGACCCTTCCAGCGGTCGGCGCGGCTCGCTTGGAGCAGCACTACCTCGTCGGCG
>Ga0070682_100001982_pt1 | contig 11415 bp, 13 predicted proteins | sample KBSC63LmetaG_FD_64668 | JGI IMG/M metagenome (GOLD analysis project Ga0070682, IMG submission 64668) | Corn rhizosphere microbial communities from Kellogg Biological Station, Michigan, USA - KBS C6-3L metaG | ecosystem: Host-associated > Plants > Roots > Rhizosphere | place: USA: Michigan... | reverse complement strand
TATCCGGCGGCGAGCGCAGGCGCGGCGACGTCGCTGATGCGAGGAAAGCTCAGGTGCTTGCGCCTGATGACGAGATAGGTTGCGCCAATTCCGCCCAGCAGCCCACCCCAGAACACGAACCCCGCGCGACTGAACACCGCAGTCACGTCGTGCATCAGGATCGCGTAGTAAAGCTTGCCGCCGAGGAGTCCACCGATGACTGCGGCGAAGACAATGTCGCCGATCGGCTCAGGGTCGTGTCCGCGCCGCGCGAGCTCACGCTGCGCGATGATCTGCGCAATGACGAATGCGAGCAGAACCGCCAGTCCGAACCCGGTGAGCTGAAGTGGGCCGACATCCCATGAAGTGGGCTGATGCACTATCGAGGCGAAAATCTTTGGCATTGTTTGAATTTAGGCTGCGATCAGGCCCGGGATAGGGCTGCTGGCGTAGGCGTTGAGGTCGAGGCCGGCCCGCTCGCCTCGCTCGAATCTGAAAAACGCGGCGCGCGCGATCATCGCTGCGTTGTCCGTCGCGAGTCGCGGAGTTGGCGCGAAAACAGTGACACCATCCGGGCCGAGCCTCGCTCGCATGGCCGCCACGAGTGTACGATTGCAAGCGACGCCTCCACCAAGTACGACGCGCTGGCGCGAATACGCGTTGGCGGCTCGCCAGGTTTTCTCGACCAGGGTGTCGATCATCGAGTCCTGAAACGCGCGCGCCACGTCGGCCTTGTCGGCCTGAATGTCTTTCGATGCGCGAACCGCGTTGAGCACGGCGGTCTTGACGCCGCTGAACGAGAACGCGTAGTAATCGTCGTCCGTCGGAAGCGCGTTCTTCCGCACCATCGCGCGAGTAAAACGAAAGTGCTTTGGATTTCCCTCGACGGCGAGCTGCTCGACGTACCGCCCGCCAGGGTAGGGGAGCCCGAGGAGTTTGGCGACCTTGTCGAAGGCCTCGCCGGCCGCGTCGTCGCGGGTCGCGCCGAGGAGCCGGTATTTCCCCCAAGCCTCGACGTCGAGAAGCAGAGTGTGGCCGCCCGAGACGAGCAGCGCCGTGAACGGCGGGACCGCATCGCGATGCTCGAGTGCCGCCGCGAAGAGGTGCCCTTCCATATGATGGATTCCGAGGAGAGGGATTCCGCGCGAGAAGGCGAGCGCTTTTCCGTAGCTCATTCCAACGAGGAGCGCGCCGACCAGCCCCGGCGTGTTAGTGACGGCAACTGCATCGAGGTCATCGAGCGTGATGCCCGCTTCTTCCAGCGCGCGCTCGACCACGGGCACTATGCTGGTGAGATGCGCGCGCGATGCGATCTCGGGGACGACACCACCAAATACGCGATGGATGTCCTGCGACAGAATTACAAGGGATTTCTGTACGACTTCGTCACCACGGCCCTCGAGAACGGCCGCCGAAGTCTCGTCGCAGGAGGTCTCGATCCCCAGGATCCGCGTCATCGCTAAGATGTCTGTTGCGCCGAGGTTTGGAACCCCGCAGTGCGGGACGCGGATATGCGCCGAATCATTCCGTGGGCTCGACGAGAAGTCTGTCCACGAGGGCCCGAGCATCGGGCGAATTCCAATCGGTTGCGGACATCAGCTTCTTTCTGATCACGCCGTCCCGACCGATGATGAACGTCTCCGGATAGCCGGTGATGTCGTACAGATCAGTGATCGCGCCCTTCGGATCGTGAAGAATCTCGAACGTCAGCCCGTACTGTTTTGCGAACGCGCGGATTCCCGCGTCGGTGCCGGGGTCATCAATGCTCACGGCCACGATCTTCAATCCTTTCGGCCCGTACGCCTTGTGCAGCGCTTCGATACTCGGCATTTCCACTCTGCACGGCAGGCACCAGGTCGCCCAGACGTTGATCATGAGAACCTGGCCACGGTAGTCGGCGAGCCGCTTCTCCTTCGGGACGGAATCGAGGGTGAACGCCGTGAAATCGGGAGCCTTGGTGCCGATCTCGACGGGAAACAGCTCATGCCGGAGATAACGCGTCGCGCCATAGGCGACAGCGCACACAATCGCGACGACAACGGCGGCAACCGCGAGCTGCTTCCGTCCGGTCATGCCTGTACGGTGCAGCGGGCGCGAAGCTCTCCGATCTCCGCCTTGGGATTCTTTGCGCCGAAGATGGCGTTGCCCGCCACGAAAGTATTGGCGCCCGCCTCCCACACCGACTTGATCGTTTTGCGATCGATGCCGCCATCCACTTCCAGAAACGCCTTGCTCCCGTTTTCAGCCAGCATCTCCCGCGCGCGACGAACCTTGTCCACCGATCCCTTGATGAAGCTTTGCCCCCCGAAGCCGGGATTTACGGTCATGACAAGGAGCAGATCGAGATCAGGAATCACTTCACTGACAGCAGTGAGCGGCGTCGAAGGATTGACGACCGCGCCGGCCCGGCATCCGAGCTCACGAATGCGATTGAGCTGGCGCTGGAGGTGCGGCGACACTTCCGTGTGGATCGACATGCCGTTCGCGCCCGCCTCGGCGAAACTCTCGAAATAGTTCTCGGGCTCGACGACCATCAGATGGACATCGATCGGAAGCTTGGTGAGCTTGCGCACCGATTCGATCACCTTCGCGCCGAACGTGAGATTGGGAACGAAGCGGCCGTCCATGACATCGACGTGAATCCAGTCGGCGCCCCCTTCCTCGAGCATCGCGATCTCGTCGGCGAGCTTCGACAGATCTGCACTGAGAATCGATGGTGCGATCCGTACGCTCATTCTGGAACTTGGAGCGGCAGAGGAGGCGGCGCAGTGACGCCCGTGTCGATCCTGATGGACGGCGGCGGTGGGAAATGAGAGACGGTGAGACTCACCGCACCGCCGGCGGAGATCGTCGAACCCGCAGTAGGCAACTGCCTGATGACAGTGTTCTCCGGCTGGAGTGAGCTTGTGTCGCGCGATACTCCAGCGATGCGGAGCCCGATCTGCTCGACCATCGATCTCGCTTCGCCGACGCTCCGCCCGTACAGATCGGGCATGTTCACCGTCGCCGGTCCTTTGCTGAGCACGATGTCTACCGTGCCCGGCAGCTCGACTTGCGTCCCCGCCGCCGGCGAGGTGGCGATCACCAACCCGCGAGGCGCGTCCGAGAGCTGCTCGCTGACGTTGCCCATAACCAGCCCCGTATTTTCGATCGCGATGCGCGCCTGTTGCTGCGACATGTTGGTCGTCACGGGAACTTCAGCGGTTTTCTGACCGCCACTCAGCGCGAGGACGACATTGGTGCCCCGCTTCTGCCTGCTGCCCGCCGGCGGATCTTCCTGCAGCACTATATTGGCGGCAACCGTCCTGCTGAATCGCGTCTCACCCTGCTGCGCCAGGAATCCCGCCTTCTTGAGCGCGACAGTGGCATTCTCGAACGTTTTCCCGACCACGTTCGGGAGAATCCCGTCGTCCGGCAGCACCTCCGCCGGGAAGGCGAACAGGAACACCGCGGTATAGGCAATCAGGAATCCGCCGGCCGCAGCGATCAGATATGGGAACGCGCGCCGAGGAAGCTGGCGCCAGCTCATTTAGCTGACCCTGCGCAGGCGCGCGGCAAACGCCCCGTCGGTGCCGGTGCGATGCGGAAGAACGCGCAACCGCCCGCCATCGAGCAATTCCGGAGCGACACTGCCCTCGGGTGGCGGCTCCAGAATCCAGTTCAGATTGTCAGCGAGGAAAGAATCTATCTGCGCATCGTTCTCTTCGAGCTCGAGCGAGCACGTGCTGTAAATCAGAAGTCCCTCGGGCCGTACGACTTTCGCGGCCGCGCGAATAATGAGCTTCTGAAGGGCGGACATCACTGCGATGTCTGACACCTTGATGCGCCAGCGTGCATCGGGATGCCGGCGGAAGGTGCCCGTTCCCGTGCAGGGGACATCGATAAGAACTGCGTCGACTGGGCGAATCGCTGGATTTCGCGCATCACCAACGAAGGGCAGCAGATTCGCGCTCTCCAGCCGGCGCTGATTCGCCAGCAGGCGCTGAAGTCGCGCGAACGATTTGTCGCTCGCGACTACAGTTCCAGCGTTGCGCGTAAGCTCCAGTGCCTTTCCGCCAGGAGCCGCGCACAGATCGGCGACGGTCGCGCCAGTAGGAATGGCTGCGTATTCGGTCACGAGTGTCGCGGCCGGGTCCTGCACGAAGAAGAGTCCCTTCTTGAACGCGCCAAGCTCGGTAAATGTCGTCCCGCCGGAGATCGCGATGCTGTCGCGCGCGTATGGCGCTTCGGCGACGTGAACCCCCGCCGCTTCCATCATTGCTTCCAGCTGCTCGCGCACGATTCCGTACGGGCGAATCGCGATCGGAGCGTCGGCGTTGTTGAGCGCCAGCAGCCGCTCCGTATCCTGCTCGCCCCACTGCGCGATCCAGCGCGCGATGAGCCAGCGCGGATGCGAGTACTTGAGGGCAAGAGCATCGAGAGTGTCCGACGGTAATACGGTATTGATCTGCTCGCGCTCGCGATCAGTGCGCCGCAGCACGGCGTTCACCAGCTTGCTGGCGCCGATTCCGTGTCTGCGCTTGGCGAGCTCGACCGTCTGCGCGATCGCCGCGTAGGCCGGCACGCTGCCCATGTTCAGCAATTGATAGACGCCAAGCCGGAGGAGATCGATCACGTCGGGATCGAGTCGCACGAGTCCGCCCCGCACTCTCTCCGACAGAACCGTGTCGATGCCAGCCCGATTGCGCAGCATCCCGTAGACGAGCTCGCGCGTCCAGCGACGGTCGCGCGCGTCCAGCGGGCCGATGCGGCGCTCGAACGATTGATCGAGGAACTCTCCGCGCCGGAGATCGACGCAGACTTCCGCCGCCACCGCGCGCGCGGCAGTCACCCCACTTGTGGATGTGATCGTCGAGTTCACGAGCCGAGCATCCCGGTGGTGGGAGAAGAGGGAACGGCAACCTCGCGTCGCGGCATTCTGCCGGCGAGGTACGCGTGTCTGCCAGCTTCCACGGCGAGCCTCATCGCGGCGGCCATGCGCACGGGATCTTGCGCGGCCGCGATTCCGGTGTTCATGAGAATTCCATCCACACCCTGCTCCATGACGACGCACGCGTCGGACGCAGTACCCACGCCAGCATCGACGATGACGGGCACCGAAAGCCGCGCTTTGATTGTGCGGATCGCGTAAGGATTCAGCATACCGAGTCCGGATCCGATCGGAGATGCCAGTGGCATCACCGCGACGGCGCCAGCGTCTTCCAGCTTGAGCGCGGTGACGAGATCATCGTTCGTGTACGCCAGCACCTTGAACCCTTCGTCGGTCAATGCCTTCGTCGCGTCGAGAAGTCCGATCGTGTCCGGGAGCAGCGTCTGCTGATCGCCGATGACTTCGAGCTTCACCCACTCGTTGAATCCCGCCGCCCGGGCGAGCCGTGCATAGCGAATCGCATCGCTGGCGTTGAAGCAGCCGGCAGTATTGGCGAGCAGAAAGAAGTGATCCGGATCCAGGTGATGGAGAATCGCCTCGTCCTTCGAGCGATCCAGATCGACGCGTCGCACCGCGACCGTCACGACTTCAGCGCCCGACGCCTCGATCGCCTCGATCATCTGTGCGTTCGACGCGTACTTGCCGGTGCCCACCATCAGGCGCGAGCGGAACTCGTGCCCCGCAATTACGAATGGCTGCGGGTCGGTAAGTGTCGCGGATGAAATCAGATCGGCGTGCGCCATCGGGAATTCTCAGCCTCCACCAACGAAGTGCACGATCTCGAGCGAATCGTCCGCGACGAGCTCGACCGATGCAAAGGACGACCGGTCGCGCAAAATGGTTCCGTTGCGCTCAACGACGACCGTGCGAGCGTCGATCTCGAGCGATGCGAGCAGATCGGCGAGCGACCAACCATCGGGCATGCGCCGCTCCTTGCCGTTCACCTTAACTACGACCTCGCCAGCTACCGCTTCACTCATACCTGTGAAAGATAGCGGCTCGCGGCGAGTTCGGGATTCTCATCGTTCCAGATTCCGCGAATGGCGGCGACGCCATGCGCCCCCCGGTGGACGAGGGAATGGACGTGCTCTGGGCGGATACCGCCGATCGCGATGACAGGAAAGCTGACCGCGCCAACGACATCGCTTATGAAGGTCTTCTCTCGTCTTGGCGCGCCGGGATGCGACTCCGTCTCGAAAACGTGCCCGGCGACGCACCAGTCCGCCCCCGCCTGCTCTGCGTCCCGCGCTTCGTCGGCCGAATGAACGCTGGCACCGATCAGAAGTGCTGGGGCGATCGCCTGCACGTCGGGCACGGCGATCGATTTGTGCGTGAGCTGAACCCCCTGAACGCCGCAGGCGAGCGCGATGTCCACCCGGTCGTTGATGATGCACCAGCATTTGGTCTGTTCATTCAGCTCGAGCAGCGCAAGCGTGAGCGAATAGAGAGTGGGCGAATCGAGAAGCTGCGACCGGATGTGAATCGCGCCTTTGCCGCCGAGGACGCGCATTATCCCCATGGCTTTCCGTAGAAACCCCGGGCGAAGCATGATCTCGTCGTTGGTGACCGCGTGGATGCTCGGCAGATCCGCCATCGACGCCTTGACGGGTGGGGTCGTCAACCGCCGTACCGGTCGCCGACGGCGGTGCCACGTCCGCGCACCCATTCGTGCGCCGTCATCCGGCTTTTTCCCTCCGGCTGCACGCCGCTCACACGGATCGCGTCCAATCCGCACGCGATCACCAACTCCCCGGTTGCGCTGAGTACTTCGCCAGGCTTGCCTTTGATCCCGTCCATCACCTTGGGGCCGAACAGCTTCACCTCGCCCTTTGGCGTTGTTGTGAATGCCGCTGGTTTAGGATCCAGGGCGCGTATCTGACGGGAGATCTCGATCGCGCTGTCGTTCCAGGTAATGCGCGAAGATTCGCGGGTCACCTTCGGCGCATACGTGGCGCGGGAATCATCCTGTGGCGTCTCGGTCGCCTTGCCGAGCGAGACGAGCGTCATCGCCTCGACCAGCGTCAGCGCACCCAGCTCGGAGAGACGCACCTGCAACTCACCGTACGTCTCGTCCTCGAAGATGGGCGTGTCCGCCTGAAGGATTATCGGCCCAGCGTCGAGCTCCTGGACGACTCTCATCACGGTCACGCCCGTCTCCATCAGCCCCTGTCGGATCGCGCCCTGGATCGGTCCGGCGCCGCGCAAGGCCGGCAGGAGTGACGCGTGGATATTCAGCGTCCCCAGTTTTGGGAGATCGATGATTTTCTGCGGCAGAATGTGACCGTAGGCTACGACCACCGAGATGTCGGGCTCGAGCTCCCGGAGCTGCTCGAAAAGCTCGGGGACGCGCGCGTTCTTCGGCTGAAAGAGCGGGATCTCTTCCTCGACAGCGAACTGCTTCACCGGCGAGAGGACAATCTTGCGCGACCTCCCCTGCGGCTTGTCGGGTTGCGTGACGACACCGATGACATCGAATCCCTCTCCAACGAGCGCACGCAGCGCGGGCGCCGCGAATTCGGGCGTGCCCCAGAAGACAACGCGCACTACATCTCCGTCTCGTTCTCGTGGTGGTGCTCGCCCTTCACTTCAGTACGCATTCTCCGGATGAAGCCGGGATACTCGACTTTCTCCTTTTCCCACTTTGCCAGCGCGGCTCTGCGCTTGAGCGGACTCAAATAGTCTATGAACAGCTTCCCATCGAGATGATCGATCTCATGCTGGAAGCATCTACCGAGCAGCTTGGAGCCGGTGGCCTCGTACTCGTTGCCGTTTTCGTCCGTCGCTTTGATCGTCACCGTCGCCGGGCGCTCAATGTCTCCATAGATGTCGGGAATGGAGAGACATCCCTCTTCGGCCTTTTCCTTCTCCCCTTCGGTAGAGACGACGCGGGGATTGATGAGCGCGAACTTCTGGCCCTCTACGTCCACCACCGCCAGTCTCTCCATCCGTCCCACCTGCGGCGCGGCCAGCCCAATACCCTCGGCGGCGTACATCGTCTCGAACATGTCGGCGATGAGTTTGCGCAGCTCGTCGGTTATTTGGGTGACTGGCTTTGTCGGTTTGCGAAGAACCGGGTCGCCCAGAACCCGGATGTCGAGGATGCTCACCCAGCGCTCACGTTGGAGGCCGAGGCAGGTCTGTTGATTTTTGCGATGCGTCCGCGCTCGATGATGACGCGGGTTTCGCCAGATTTGATCGTGACGCGATCATCCATCCCGCCCGATTTGTCGTCGCCGCCCTTTTCCTTGATGAACAGCACTTCGCCGACCAGCCCGCCGTTCGTCACGATCTCATCGCCCTTCTTGAGATTTCGCACCATCTCGTCGTGCTGCTTGCGCTGAGTGGCCTGGGGCCGGATGAGGATGAAATAGAAGATCGCGAAGATCGCTCCATACATGAAAATGGAGCCGAGGATTGGATTGCTTGGCATTTATGAAAGACCAGAAATGGTGGCGAAAAGTTTCAGACGGCCAGAGGCGACGTCATGCGATAGCGTGCGAGATGCGATAGCGTCCGAGCCAGTCTCGCGACCACTGCTCGAGGTCGCCGTTGCGTATGGCCTGCCTCGCTCCCCGCGCCAGCGACAGCAGGAAATGTACATTGTGCAGAGAAAGGAGGCGCAGGCCGAGTATCTCGTCCGAGACGAAAAGGTGGCGGATGTAGGCCCGGGTGAATCTGGTGCAGGTTGCGCAGTCGCAATCGGCGTCGAGTGGCTTGGGGTCGGTCCGATATTCGGTGCGCTTGATGTTGAGGCGCCCGTCCCTGGTGAAGACAGCTCCGTTTCTGCCCATGCGGGTCGGCGCCACGCAATCGAACAGGTCGATCCCGCGTCGAATGCCCTCGATCAGGTCTTCCGGGAACCCCACTCCCATGAGATAGCGCGGATGGGTGCGGGGAAGGGCGTCGTCAACGATCTCGATCATCTCGTACATCGCGCCCTTTTCCTCGCCGACGGAGAGGCCGCCAATCCCGAAACCATCCCAGTCGTGCATCGATCGGATCGCATCCGCGGCCTCGCGCCTCAAGTGGGCGTGGATTCCGCCCTGTACTATAGGAAAGAGCGCCTGACGATTGGCGTGGTTCCGCGGATTACTGCGCGAAACTTCCTCTCGCGTCCCGCCTCCCCCCTCCCCCCTCTCGCCTCCCGCTTCGAGCCGCTTGACCTCTGACAGACATCGAGCGAGCCAGCGGATGCTCCGCTCGCTGGCATCGCGCGCGGAAGCTTCGTCCGATTGACCTGGGATGACGTGATCGAATTGCATGATGACATCAGCGCCCAGATTCCGTTCGATTTGCATGACGATCTCGGGCGTAAAGAATCGGCGCGAGCCATCGATGTGCGACTGGAACTCGACGCCCTGCTCCTCGATGGTGCGAAGTCCCTCAAGCGAAAAGACCTGGAATCCACCGGAATCAGTAAGGATCGGCCCGTCCCACCGCATGAACCGGTGCAGCCCACCCATCTCGCGCACGACTTCGTCGCCGGGACGGAGGTGGAGATGGTAAGCGTTGCTGAGGATCATCGACGCGCCCATTGTCACAAGGTCGTCGGGATCGAGCGCCTTCACGGTCGCCAGAGTGCCGACTGGCATGAACGCAGGTGTCTCGACCGGCCCGTGCGGGGTCGAAAAAACGCCGGCGCGCGCCGCGCCGGCGGTGAATTCAATGCGGAAAGAAAAACTCATCTCATTTCAATGATTCGATGACGAATCTAACCGCTCCCGAGCGCGCCCAGGCACGCGTTGGGTCGGGACGGAGCAACCGAAAAAAACCTCTTGCGGTCGCAAACATATGATTGTACGGTTTTCCCCATCCTCCGCCGGATCGACCGATCCGACTTGTCACTCAGCAAGGAGAAAACTCGTGCATCGCAGCTATTCCACCCTCGCCGCAGCCGCCGCGGTACTCGCACTTGGCGCTTGCGTCGACTCCAACATTGCCACCGACCCGATAGCTCCACCTAATTCGGTCAGCGCAACGAGAAGCCAGGAATTCAACTCCCGGCACATCTTCCACACAAAGGATTTTTATTCGCCGTCCAATGCTGCAAGGCCGAGCAACAACACCGGGATCTACTATCACGGCGGTCCGCTGATCGTGAATCCAAGCGTCACCAACGTCGTGGCGATTTATTGGGGCAATGGCGGCTCGATGTACTCGAACGGTCCGGCGAGCGGTGCCGGTCCCGGAACCGGCGACGGATCACTGATCGGTTACTTCCTGAGCAATCTCGGCGGCTCGCCCTACTTCGGTATCAACGCAACGTATTACAACGGCTCGAACGCTCACGTCATCAACGCGGTCAACTACACGAGCTATTGGGCGACCGGAACCGACGTTGCCCCGCCGTCATCGAGCCCGACCGATGCGAACATGGTGGCGGTCATCCAGGCCGGCATCAACCTCGGAAGAATCTCGTACGATCCGAACACTGTGTACGCGATCTTCACCGGTCCTGGCATCAATCTCGGTGGAGGATTCGGGTCGCAATATTGCGCGTACCATACGCATGGAACTGTGACGGCGGGCGGAGCCAGCAGAATTGCGCTCTATGCAGCGATGCCGCACAACCAGGACTTTCCAAGCGGTTGCACCTCGGGATATCAATCGCCGAACAGTGATGTCGCCGCCAATTCCGAAGTCAACACACTCGCCCATGAAGTCGAAGAAACCACGACCGACGAGCTTGGCACGGCGTGGTACGATCGACGTGGCTACGAGAACGCCGACAAATGTGCGTGGACGTGGGGAACGTTGCAGACTGCCAGCAACGGCGGCGTCTACAACATGCTGCTCGGTGGCACGCCGTTCCTGATTCAGCGCAACTGGAAGAATGTCGCAGGCGGAGGGTGCGCGCTCAGCTAATACTGACCGCCCGAACATAGACGACAGCCCGGCGACGAGTTCGCCGGGCTGTTTCTGTTTGCGGCCCGGTCCTCGCAGGGAATCGCCAGGATTCCAACCTCCGCGACCGCTCGGGACTTATGACTCCGTTCGATCAATCCGCCCGCGACAAAGTCTGGTTTATCACTGGGTGCTCCACTGGCTTTGGCCGCGAGCTGGCCAAAATGATTCTCGACCGCGGATACCAAGCCGTCGTAACCGCGCGCAATCCGGCAAAGGTGGAAGACATCGCAGCAGGAAGAACCGATCGTGCGCTCGTCCTCGAGCTCGATGTGACCGACCCGGTCGAAGTCGATGCCTCCGTAAAAAGCGCCGCGAAGCATTTCGGGCGGATCGACGTTCTCCTGAACAATGCCGGCATTGGCTACTTCGGCGCGGCCGAAGAAAGCGACGAAGCGGAAATACGACGCATGTTCGAGATCAACTTCTTCGGCTTGTCGCGTATGACGCGCGCCGTGCTGCCGATAATGCGAACGCAGAGGAGCGGGCATTTCGTCAACATCTCGGGGATCGGCGGGCTGAGAAGCTATCCGACCCTAGCCTACTACAACGCGACAAAGCATGCGGTCGAAGGATTCTCCGAATCTCTTTCGCTCGAAGTC
>Ga0070682_100001977_pt1 | contig 11425 bp, 9 predicted proteins | sample KBSC63LmetaG_FD_64668 | JGI IMG/M metagenome (GOLD analysis project Ga0070682, IMG submission 64668) | Corn rhizosphere microbial communities from Kellogg Biological Station, Michigan, USA - KBS C6-3L metaG | ecosystem: Host-associated > Plants > Roots > Rhizosphere | place: USA: Michigan... | reverse complement strand
CGACCGAGGCAACGAGGCCGACGGTCTCCGTGTCGTCCGGAATGTGGGCGAGCACGTCCGCGAGCGCCTGCTCGAGCCGGAACAGCTGGCCATCGAGCCCGTACTTGGCGTGCACCGGCTTTTCGAGCACGCGCAGCACCGGATCCTTCACGCGATCCTCCCAGCGAAAGGTATGCACGACGCCGCTCGCGTCGCGTGCCTCCCAGCTTCCGTTGACGATCGGCACCGGTGCACGACGGCCGCGCACGCGTCGCGCAAGGCGAATGTCGATCTTGGAGGATTGGTTGAACATCTGGAACCCGAACACGTGGTCCGGGCGCCACTGGGCGCTGCCGATCACCCAGGCCATGAGCCCGACGTAGGCGACGGCGAACACGACGCGCGCGCGGGGGCCGAGGTCGAGCAGCGATCGGCGCGCACGGACGGGCACCTCGGCGGGACTCACGCGAGACACCGCTACCACACCGCTCGCGCGGCGACGCCATATCCGAGCCGCTCGGGGCTCCGAAATCCGCGCCCCAGCGTCCCTTCCGGGGTGCTGACGAGGCGGGTGCGATTGAAGTCGCGCCGGTAGTCGAGCCACCCCACGACTTCCAAAAGCCGCGACAGTCGAAGCTCGAGCGCGGGACGCAGATCGAAGAGCGGAACGGGCGGCTCACCCGGCGGGAGCGCTTCCACGTCACCCGGGCCGCGGACGATCAGCGTCCCTCCGACGAGCTGACCCTGGCGATCGATCGCTTGCAGCATGATCGCGCCCGGCCACAGCACGCCCGCAGACAGGCTCGGCGAGAGGCCCGCGAAGAAGACGAGCCCCGCGCTCGCGAGCACGCCGAGCTCGGGTTGCTCGGCGGCGTCGCGTGGCACGGCTTGGGCAGGAAAGACGCCCGGCGCGTTGCGCATCACGAACGAAGGGTCGCGCACGATGAACGCGCCGCGCAGATCGAGCACCCCGGCACGGAGCTCAGCCGTCGCCGCGGCGGCGCGGGCCGGCGCGAGCACGGATTCGCCTGGATGGTCGCCGGACTCGAGGCGCTGGACGAGGTGCGTCGCCTCGATGCCGATCGCGAAGGCGTGCCGTTCCGGCGGCGAATCGAGGCGGTCGAACGGCGAGCCGTCGCTCAGGAACGCGACAGGCGGCCGCGGGCGCTCGAGCCCAACGCCGAAAGACACGCGCAGCGAGACGCCGCTCGTCGTTGCCCGCGGCGAGCCGGCCGGACCCGGCAAGCGGCCGTGCTCGAAGTGTCCGACACCGAGCGCGACCGCGACGGGCGCTGACCAACGCGACTCGACGCCCGCATGGACGCCGTAGCTCGTCTCCGCAACAGCGGGGCCAGCCGCCTGCTGCTCGAGAAAGCTCGCGGTCTTGAGCCCGACGTGCACGCGAGCCCAGCCGGCGGCGAGCTCGAGTCGACCGGCGCGGACCGGGCCGAGTGCGGCGGCGTAGGGCGATTCCCAGCGCGGCCCCACGGCGCCGCCCCACGCGAGCGCTTCGAGCTCCCCCACTCGCTCGCGGTCGCCATTGATCGGAAGGAGGCGCAGCATCAGCGAATTCTCGCGGGGGCCCCGCCGCGTGCCGAGCGCCCACCGCGCCTCGACGAAGCTGCCGAGATCGGCGACGAGGAGCGGAGCCGCGCGCTCGCCGAGCCCACCGAGCTCGAGACCAAGCGCCAAGCCGGCGCGCGTGGTGAGCCCAGGGAGCAGCCCGGGCGCCTCGCCCTCGAGCCGCACTTCGCTGCGATTCTCGCGGCCGGTGTAGCGCGAGGCGAGGCCTTCGAAGAGTCCGTCGTAGCCGGCGCGATCACCGATGCCAGGGCCCGGCGACGGTGGGGTGCCCTGGGACGGAGCGTGGAGCACGTCGTCGTCGCCCCAGATCCAGACGAGACTCGTGCGGAGGTGGGGGGCGGCGTCTTCGGCGTGCGCACGGGGTGTCGCGAGAAGGCCCAGGAGCGCTGCGCGACGAACCCAACGTTTCGTCATGGCGCCTCGAAGCGGATGCGTCCGTCGCGGGCGGCACCCCGCGCGGCGTCGAGGCACGGCAAGGAGCGACAGAGCGAAACGGCGCGCTCGCAGAGCCCCGCGGTGCAGAACGTTACGCCACCCTGCTCGGCGCAGGCGTCATTCAGGGCGCGAAATGCGTCCGATGCGCAGCCGCTCCGGCACGCTTCGGCGCTCGCCGCGTCGCTCGCACCGGCGGCGCACGGCGCTCCGTGCCGGAGCTCGTCGGCGAGCGCCTGGCTCAAGCTGTCGCTCACGGGCCGGCGGGCGCTCTCGGGGATGGCGTCGAAGAGCCCGCTGCCGCCGGCGGCCAGGTACGCGGTCGTGGCAACGCGATAGCTCGCGCCCGCCGCGAGCGGCGCGAAGCAGCGTCCGGGTGCAGCGCGCCCGTCGACCGCCACGCCGCACGCGCCGTCGAGCGCTCCACAGTCGGCGTCCGCGGCGCACGGCACGTCCGTCTCCGTGGCAAAAACCCGCGCGCAGGGCGCGCCCTCGCACGGACAACGGAAACGCACGAGCGCGCCTGCGACGTGCACTTGCGTTCGGCAATCGCGCCCGCTCGCCGAGCGCGCCGCGTGCTCGAACGCGCGTCCCAACGCCACGCCCGGTAGCTCGACGGAGACGACCGGATCCTCGAACGGCAGCGCACGCACGAGCCCTTCTCGATCGAGGAGCCCGGGCGGCACATCGTGCCGCAGCGACGAAGCGCCGAGCACCGCCACGTCGGCCTGAGCGGACTCACGCGCGACGCTCGCCGCGAAATTGCCAAGCGGTGAGTCACCGCCCGTCGCGCCTGCTCGCTCGAGCGGCCGGGGCACTTCGGCGAGCGCTTCGCTGCCGAGCGCGGCGAGCGGCTCCGGGCGGTAGGGCTCGAGCAGCCACGCAACCCCCGGATCTTCGGGAGTTTCTTCACTCACCGCGACGAGATCGAGCGTGAGCGCGACGACTTCGTGCCCGTCGAGCGGATCGGCCGTCGCGACCAGGTGAGCGGGGTCGTCGTCGAGCTCGAGGCGTACGCGGCCGAACGTCTTCGTGTACGCGCCGCTGTGAACGATCGGAACGCGTCGCGGCGAGCAGGCACGCGCGCGACCCCAAGCGTCGACGATGCGAGCAACGCCCCCGCCGCCGCAATCGAGGGCCCACTCGGGCGCGTCGAGCGTGAGGTGCTGGTGCCCGCCGAGCACGAGGTCGATCCCACTGGTTCGGCGCACGAGCTCGATATCGGCGTCGAGCCCGAGGTGGGTGACGACGACGACCACATCGACCTCCGGGCGCAGCACGTCGAGCGCGCCCTGCACGGCGCCCGCGGCGTCGCGCGCGAGCACCCCGAGCTCGTTCGGTCGCTCCTTCAAGAGCGCCACGCTCGACGCATTGCCGACGCCGATCACGCCGACGCGCAGGCCGCGCGCTTCGAGCACGACGTACGGCGCGCTCACCCCGGCGAGACATCCGGCTCCGTCAGCGACGTAGTTCGCCGCAAGCAGCGGGAAATTCGCTAGCCGCTCGTAGCGGTCGCACACGAGCTCCGCTCCGCGGTCGAGCTCGTGGTTGCCGAGCGCCTGCGCGTCGACATGCAGTGCGTCGAGCGCGAGGAGCTCCGGCTCGCCCCCGAAGCGCTCGAAGGCGAGCGACCCCTGAAACACGTCGCCGGAATCGAGGTGAAGCACACGCGCGGCCCGCGAGCGCTCGCGTCCGAGCAGCGTCGCGAGCCGCGCAAACCCGCCGACCGAGCCGAGCTCCCCCACCTGCCCGAGCCCACGTCGCGCGTCGCTCGAGCCGAGCGTCGCCCGATACGGAAACAGCATCGAGTGCGTGTCTGCGGTGTGCAAGAGCACGAGCTCGACCGCGCCGTGCACGCGCGTCCCGGCCTCCGGCGGGCGGCACGCGACGAGGACGAAGAGCAGGGAACCGAGCGCGAGGCGCACCTCGCTCCAGTCGGCCCCCCGGCGCGCGAGTTGCGCGCGCGATCGCTACGCGCCGAAACTCAGCCCGAGTCCGGTCCGCCCGGCAAATCGGGGAAACGCTCTTCGAGACCGATGCGCACGGCCGACGCCGTGGCCGCCTCGAACGACGCGCGGGCGGCTTCGGTTGCCTCCGCGATCGATATCGATTCGATCGCGGCGCGCACGTCGGAGAGCGACGACGCCTCCAAGCTGAGCTCACGGATCCCCATCCCGAGCAGCAGTACGGCGGCGAGCGGATCGCTCGCCATCGCCCCGCACACGATGACCGGCCGCTGGTACCGTTCGCCGGCGGCCACCACCCCGGCGATGAGCCGCAGGATCGCCGGATCGAAGAACGACGCGAGGTACGCGAGCTCCGGGCTCGAGCGATCGACCGCGAGCGCGTACTGCACGAGGTCGTTCGTGCCGATGCTCATGAATTCGGCGACCGTCGCGAAACGGTCGGCCATGATCGCCGCGGAGGGCACCTCCACCATGATGCCGAGCGGCAGCTTGGGCGCGCGCGGGTAACCCACGGCGTCCACCTCCGCGATCGCGAGGGCCAAAAGCTCCTTCACCTGCAAGAGCTCCCCCATCGAGGCGATCATCGGCACCATGATGCGCAGGCTGCCGTGCGCCGAAGCGCGCACCATGGCCCGGAGCTGAGACAAAAAGAGGTCCTTCCGCGCCAGCGCGAGCCGCACGGCGCGCAGGCCGAGCGCCGGGTTCATGTCGCTCGGCACCTGCATGCTCGAGACGAACTTGTCGCCGCCGATATCGAACGTGCGCAGCGTGACCGGCAGCGGCGCTACGGCTTCGAGCACCCGGCGGTACGTCTCGTACTGCTCGTCTTCGCTCGGTGGGACGACCCGGTTGACGTACAGAAACTCCGTCCGATAGAGCCCGATGCCGCGCGCCCCGAGCTCGAGCGCGACCGGCGCCTCGCCCGGCAGCTCGATGTTGCCCTGGAGCTCGATCGATACGCCGCAGCGCGTACGGATCGGCTGATCGCGGAGGCTGCGCCGGGAGCGGAGCGCTTCCTTGTACCGTTCACCGCGCGCGACCGCCTCGGCGTGCGCCACGGGGCCGGGTGCAATCGTGACCTGGCCGCGCAAACCGTCGACGGCGATGACGTCCCCCTCGCCGATGCGCGCGAGGAGTCCCGCCACGCCGACGACGGCCGGGATCTCGAGCGCGCGCGCGAGGATCGCGGTGTGGCTCGTGCGCGTCCCCACCTCGGTCACGATCGCGAGCACGCTGTCCTTGCTCAGATTGGCGGTTTCCGCGGGCGAAAGGTCATGGGCGATGAGCACGCCGGGCGCGCCCGAGTGCGCCAGCACCGTCGACTCCTCGCGCCCCGCGAGCGACTCGAGGATGTGCTGCCCGATGAACTGCACGTCGTGGCTGCGCTCGGCGAGGTAAGAGTCGCCCGACTGGCTGAGCTGCCGCGCCATCTCGTCCACCGTGGCCGAGAGCGCCCACTCGGCGCAGAGCCGATCGATGCGTACGCGCCGCTCGACCTCGTCGCGCAGCGTCTCGTCCTCGACCATGAGGACGTAGGCTTCGAGAATGGACGACTCCGCACGGCTTCCGCGCGTGCGCTCAGCCGCTGCCTTGAACCGCTCGGCGGCTACCGCCACGGCGGCGTCGAAACGATCGAGCTCGTCCTCGACCTGATGACTGGCGATGTGCCGCCGAACCGCACCCCCGGTTCGATCGAGCACCTTGGCCGGACCCACCGCGTACCCGGGCGAGCCCGCGATGCCTTCCAAGCTGACGTCTTGATGCGCTGCCCCTCCGGACGCTTCGTCCGCTGGTTCGCCCATTCCTCATTCACCCTCGCCGAAACGATCGTCGATCAGACGACCGATCTCGGTCACTGCTTCCTGGGCGAGATCGCCCGTGGCTTCGACGTCCAGGAGAGACCCCTTCGAGCCGCAAAGCAAGAGCACACCCATCACGCTCTTGGCGTTGGCGGCCTGCCCTGCCCGACTGACGACGATTTCGCAGGGATAGCGTGACGCCAGCTGGACGAGCTTGGTCGCGGCGCGCGCGTGCAGCCCAAGCTTGTTTTTCACCTCGAAACGGCCCCGAACGGGGGTCATGCGCGTGGTCCTCCGCTAGCAATGGGCGGCCCGTGATCGGGGTCGCCGCCGGGTCCCGACATGTTGACCCGATCGAGGTCGCGATGCACGAGATCCCCTGAAATTCCCAGCCGTTCGCCGAGCAAGCGGGCAATCTCGCCCGCCATGACGACCGAGCGGTGCCGCCCCCCGGTGCACCCGATGGCCACCGTGAGGTAGCTCCGGCCCTCGCTCTCGAAGCGCGGAATCGAGAACGCGAGCAGCTCCAGGGCGAGCTTGACGAAGGCTTCGGCGTCCCCGTTCGCCATCACGTAGCTGCGCACGTCGGCGTGGGTGCCGGGCAGCGCGCGCAGCTCGCGCACGAAATGCGGGTTTTTGAGGAAGCGCACGTCGAGCACGATGTCCGCGTCCACCGGCGTGCCGAACTTGAAACCGAACGAGACGACCCGGGTGCGCAGGCGCGGCTGCTTGCCGCCCGCCGTCCCGAACTGCTGAACCACGAGGCGACGGAGCTCATGGACCGAGAGCGTGCTCGTATCGATCACGAGCGTGGCGCGCGCCCGGAGGCCCGCGAGGAGCTCACGCTCGCGGTGCAGGCCATCCATGACGGCAGGGGCGCCCTGCTCCCCGCCCAGCATGCTGAGGGGGTGCGGGCGTCGCGTGCTGCTGTAACGCCGGAGCAGCGCTTCATCCGAGGCGTCGACGAAAACGACCTCGAGGGCGCGTTGCGCTTCCCCGCGCAAGCTGTCGAGCGCCTCGACGGCGCCGTTCAAAAAGCCGCGCCCGCGCACGTCGATGCCGAGGCCGATGCGCTCGACGCCGGCGGCGCAGAGCGCCTCGACGGTGCTGCGCAGGACCGGCGTCGGCAGGTTGTCGATGCAGAAGAAGCCGAGATCCTCGAGGGCCGCGAGCGCCGTCGTGCGCCCGGCACCGCTCAGGCCCGTGACGGCGACGACGAGCGGCGGCTGAGTCATCCTGCGCTCTTCCCTAGCTCCGCCGCGGCGTGACGGGGGGTGGGGCCGAGCTCTCGTTGAGCGGAGGCGTGACGGCGTGGAATTGACTACTCGGCGGGCGGTTGAGCTGGTGGCTGGGAGGCGGACCGCCGACTTCGAGGCTCCGCTCGAGGCGCTGCACGAGGTCGCGCGCGGGATGGTGACCCGCTTGGCGCAAGAGCTCGTTGCGCGCCGCGATCTCGATGATCGAGCTCATGTTGCGGCCCGGGCGCACCGGCAGCGTCACCTTGCGAATCGTCACGCCGAGGAGGTCGCGCGACTCGTCCTCGAGGCCCAGGCGATCGAACTCCTGCTGCTCCTCCTTGAGCTCGACCACCAGATCCAGGCGTTTTCGCTCGCGAATCGCCGTCACGCCGAAGAGATCCTTGATGTTCAGGATACCGAGGCCGCGCACCTCGATGTGGTAGCGGAGGAGCGCCGCGGGCTGGCCGAACACCATGCCCGGCGGCCGGTAATCGCACTCGATCGCGTCGTCGGCCACGAGCCTGTGACCGCGCATCACGAGATCGAGCGCGCATTCGCTCTTCCCGATGCCGCTCTTGCCGAGCAGCAGCACTCCGACCTCGAACACGTCGACCAAGACGCCGTGGATCCGCGTGCGGGGCGCGAGCCGCTCGTCGAGCAGCGCGTGCAAGCGGCCGATCGCGACGGACGAGCGCTCCGCGCACATGAGCAGCGGCGTATCCGTGCGCTGCGCCGCGGCGATCAGTGACGGCGGCGGCTCCACCCCGCGCGTGATGAGCACACACGAGAGCTCGAGCGACAGGAGCGCAGCGACGGCGCTCGATTGCTCCGCGGGGCGCAGTCCCTCGAGGTAGGAGAGCTCGGTCCCGCCCAGGATCTGCACGCGCGTGGGAACGACGCCGTGCAGGTGCCCGACGAGCGCGAGGCCCGACTTCTGGATGCGCACGTGCTGGATCTTGCGATCCAAGCCCGCTCCCCCCGCGACGAGCCGCACCTTCAAGCCGAGCGCGGTGTCCTCGAGCAGCTCTCGCACCGAGATGTGCTGAGGAGCTGTCGAGGGGGCGTCGCTCATGGTCGGCTCAGCGCGCGGCGTTCTCGTTCGTCTCGATCAGCTCGAACGCCGCTTTCGGGTTCGCGCTCGCCAAGAGTCGTATGCGCGTCTGCTCGTCGCGCAAGAGGCGGGAGATGCGCGCCAGCGTGCGCAAGTGCTCGCCGGTCGCGCGTTTGGGACCGACGACGCCGAAGACGATCTCGACGGGCTCGCCGTCGATCGCCTCGAACTCGACACCGCGCGGACAGAGCAGGAGCGCGAGCGCCTGACTGTCCGCGGTGTCGAGCGCGCAGTGCGGGATCGCGACTCCGTCGCCGATGCCCGTGCTCTGCAGCTTTTCGCGCTCGAGCAAGAGGTGCTCGACCGTGTTCACGTCGACGTGAACGGCGGGCGAGAGGAGCTCCGACAAACGATGAATGGCATCCGTCTTCGTCTTGACGATGGAGCCGTCGATATCGACGACGATTCGCTCGGCACTCAAGATGTCCGCCAGTCGCATGCGGTCGACCTGTCTATCCGTAACGGTTGAAGTCATCGAGCGGTCTTGGTGCGCTTCGCTCCGCCCGCCTTCTTCTTCTTCGGACGCCGCGCAGTGGGCCCGGGTTTAGCGCCCGCGGCGGCGGCCGCAACGACCGGCTCGACGATCGCCTTCAAACTGTCGCCGTCGTGGCGACGCGCGCGCGCCGTGCCCTTCGAACCGCGGATCTGCCGCTCGAGCTTGGCCATCACTTGGTCGATCGAGGCGTACATGTCGTCCGTCACTTCGTGAGCTTCCAAGTGCTCGCTACCACTCGAGATTCTCGCCTCCACCACGTGCTTGCGCCGATCGACCGAGACCGTCACCTTTCCGGTCATGGGACGGCGGAGAAAGCGTTGAAGCTTCGCGAGCTTACCGGTCGCGTACTTCTTGATCGCGTCGCTTGCGTCCATCTGCCGGAACGTGATGCTGATGTTCATCGGACCTCAGGAAGGCAGGGGGCTCGTTGCCCGTGACGTTTGCCCGAAGCATACCCGAACCACCCGACAGAGTGTGAGGAGCCGCCGGCAAAAAGGCCGGGCGGCCAAGGAGGGGCCGCGGCAGTGCCCGATTCAGCCGCCAGCTCGGCTGAATCGCGGGCGGCAACACGTTCTCGAAACGGGAACGGGCGTCCGGTCGCGTACGGTTCGCCCGGAACGGAACGCTAGAAGAGGCGCTTGCGCTTCGACGAGGCGAGGATGCCGAGCATCTCGCGGTACTTGGCGACCGTGCGCCGCGCGATCTTGATGCCCTCGCCCTTCTCCAGCATCTCGACGATGCCCTGATCGGAGATGGGGTTCGACTTGTCCTCGTCGTCGATGAGCTTCTTGATGGCCTGCTTGACGCTCTCGCTCGCGATGTCCTCGTTCGCGACGCGCCGGATGCTCGAGTTGAAGAAGTACTTGAGCTCGAAGAGGCCTTGCGGCGTGTGCACGTACTTGTTGGTCGTGACGCGCGAGATCGTGGACTCGTGCATCCCGACAGCCTCCGCGACGTCGCGCAAGATCATCGGCTTCAGGTGCGCGACGCCCTTCTCGAAGAACTCGCGCTGCTTCTCGACGATGCACTCGGCGACGCGGATGATCGTCTTCCGGCGCTGCTCGATGGCGCGGATCAGCCACTGCGCGTTGCGGAGCTTCTCCCCCACGAACTCCTTCGCGGTCGGATCCTTGAGCAGGCGCTTGGTGAGTGATTCGTTGATGAAGAGGCGCTGCATGCCGCGGTCGTTGTCCACGACCACGAAGCTGTCGCCGTCCTTGATCACGTAAACGTCCGGCGTGATGCCGATCGTGCGCTCGTCCTGATCGGAGAAGTTTCGCGCCGGGCGGCTCTCGAAAGCCTGGATCAGCTTCGCGGCCTCGTACACTTCCTCGAGCGGGATGCGCATCTCGCGCACGATGGCCTGGTAGTTGTGCTTCTCGAGGTGGTGCAGGTGATGCTGGATGATCTGCACCTCGGTATCGGTGTCCTCGAAGCCCGCGGCCTTGGCCTGAATCATCAGGCACTCTTTCAAGTCGCGGGCGGCGACGCCGATCGGGTCGAAGTTCTGGATCAGCTCGAGCACGAGCGGCGCGTCTTCCGGATTGACGCCCGCTTCGTTGGCGAGGTCCTCGATGGTGAAGTCGGCCGCGCGCGCGCTGCCGTCGGGACTGTCGATGCCGACGAGGTCGAGGTAGCCGCGCTCGTCGAGGTTACCGATCACGAGCTCGGCGAACTTTCGCTCCTCCTCCGTGAAGTCGCTCATCTGGAGCTGCCAGAGGAGGTGATCCTGCAAGCTGCGCGGCTTCGTGAGGTTCTGCTCGATCGGCGGCAGATCGTCGTAGCCGGAGCGGCCCGGTTGCGTTCCCGTCTGCTGCGTGCGGTTCTCCAGGAACTTTTCCCAGTCGACCTCACGCGTCGCCTTCTCCGTCTGCTTCATCTCCCCGTCGCCCTCGCGACCCACGTCGGGGATTTCGCGCGGCTCGGGGCGGACGGAGGCGGGTGCTTCACCGCGCCGGCCTTCGGCCTCGTCCTCCGAGAGGACGGGGTTATCGTCGAGCTCCTTGCGGATCTCCTCGATGACCTCCAGCCGCGAGAGCTGGAGGAGACGGATCGCCTGCTGCAGCTGCGGTGTCATCACCAGCTGCTGCGTCAGGCGGAGCTGTTGCTTGATTTCCATGCTGCGGGGCGTTTCCCTTGGTCGGGTAGCCGAAGGCCCCGACGCTAGTTCGACCGAAGTCTAACACTCCATAGCAAGAAGCGCGCCCCTTTATCGAAGGGCAGAAGTTTGGGGCATTGGTGCGCATTCGGGCCCGCGTCGGCCGCCCGGCCAGTCACGGGGCCGTGCCCGCGCTACGGGTTCGGGATCGCGTGCCGATCGCGGACGGGACGAAACGCCACGAGGTAGCTCTGCGTCGTTCCGCCGAGGGGGAGCACGCCCCGAATTCGAAACTCATCGAGCGCCGGGAGCTCGGCTACGCGTTCTTCCACGGCGCGCGCGAACGCGGAGTCCTGCCAGCGCGACGCGGGAGTGGCGCCCGGAGCGAGCAGCAGGACGACCGTATCGACGGCGCGATTTTCGAGGAGCCCGTTCGAGACGCGCTTGCTCGTGTGCCCGCCGGGCAGGCGCGCGACGACGGGATCGGTGATGCCCGCGAGATCGAGCAGATTCGCGCGCGTTGCGGCGCCCACCCACCCGACGTCGAGGCACGCCACCGAGCGCCCTTCGCTCAGAGCAGGCCGGCTTCGCTCGATGAGCTCGAGGCGGTGCGCGAGGACGCCGCGCGCGGGCCACGCAACCGCGACGGCGAGCCAGAGCGGCCGAACCGCGAAGAGCAGCGCGCGACCGGCGAGCCAAGGCACCGTCATGTGCGGGACCA
>Ga0070682_100001974_pt1 | contig 11444 bp, 15 predicted proteins | sample KBSC63LmetaG_FD_64668 | JGI IMG/M metagenome (GOLD analysis project Ga0070682, IMG submission 64668) | Corn rhizosphere microbial communities from Kellogg Biological Station, Michigan, USA - KBS C6-3L metaG | ecosystem: Host-associated > Plants > Roots > Rhizosphere | place: USA: Michigan... | reverse complement strand
TAAGACGGCGGAAGTGCTGGCTTGAGCTGCAGACACGCCGAGCATCAAACTGGAAGTTGAAACAATACCGTCATTTGCGCCCAGAACCGCCGCTCGCAACCAGTTCGAGCGATGTGATTTGTGCGTTTCCTCTGGATGCGGGCTGGTGATTTCTCCCATATGTTTATTATAAAAGAAAAGACGCTTTTGGCAGAACATCTTTCACAATCGGGAGTGTTGCTACTGGCTAGCGCATTGATCTGCGCTGCCAGTCGGGACTGTGTACCAATTCGACGCAATACTGTTCGGGCTGGTGACGTGGACGCGAACTGACTCACCATCTTTTGCTTGATAGTCGTAGAATAGAGAACTGCCCGGTTGTGAGGGGTTTTGAAGGTAGTATGTGCCTTCATCGTGAACTGGAATTGTGTTGGTCGTAGGGTCAGGGCTGTATGGGTTGGCGGCTCCGCTAACTTCAATCTGCCAGCTGAAATTTCCGCCAATTGGCGAGCCAGCGGTAACACTCGCGCTTGATAATGTAAGGACGACGCCTTTTTGGAAGCAGCTATAACTCGCTGACATATTTACTGTCGCGATTGAAAATGGCGGATACGTCGGTGTAATTACGTGATTTCCATATGATCCGGAAGGCGCAGAAGAAGACGATGAGCCACCCGAAGTTGTGTTGGATGGGCTGTCGGTGTTTGTAGATACTGGCGCGACTTTGTTGGCCGGCGAATTATGCTGGTCTATCGATTTGCCAGATGAATTGTAAGTTCCGTGATCGCTCGGCGAGATCGAATCATGTGTAGCTGAATTGCTCAACCAGATATTCACCAAAGTAACCAATGACAATAAAAATAATGCCGCTTCCAAGGTTAGATGCTTTTTGGTTTTTATAAATTTCCAGAGTTTTGGGGCGGTCATACGGATTCTCCCGACGTAAGCAGTAGTTTAATAACAACACACGCTTATGATTTTGTCTACTGCTGCAGGCTGGCGAAGACAACTAAACGCTCGTTAAATTCGCTAGTGCCCTTGATGACCTGACCGGTGCAGGTCATAAGATTTAACCCTTGCGTGTTGGGTTCAACCGGGGTCAGAGCAGCGCCCATATCCACGTTGTTGGCGTCATAAGTCTTGGTAGCTTTGACGGCGAAAGTGAACTTCTGACCGTCGCCGCGTTCGATGGTGATGGTGTTGCCTGGTTTCAACTTCTTCAAATCGTGGAACAAGCCGTTAGCTGTCCAGCTGGAAACGTGGCCATAGATAAACATCGCGCCGGGTGTGCCGGGTTTGGCACTGGCATTGTACCAACCGGCATCGAAGATGTTGGCCGGGCTGGCTATCTGATTGTTCTTATCAAGCCCAAGCTGGATCACGCGCGCTTGGTCGATGTGGATGGCAGGAATGGAAATGTAGCGCGGCAAGTCCGGCGCGACGGTGTATTGCTGGATCTCTTTGACAGAAGGTTTGATGGAAGACGGCGCTTGCCGGCTAACTGTAGGGGCTTTGAGGTCTTCCTTCGGTGGCTTGGGCTGAGAATAATTGATTACCAGCCCGGTAGCAATAAGCATCGTGCATATAGAAAAAGAAATCCAGAATTCTCCCTTTCGGGGTATCATTTTCCCAATCTTCATCAAGCTATTATCTCATAAGAAACCCTGTTGTTTTAAGCACAAGCGTGCTCTCGCCGGCCTAGCCGTGAGCCTTCGCCGCTACCGACAAAAAGCTTAATTCAGCATCTCGGTCATGAGCGGTGCGGATCTATCGTTATCTGTCAGTGGCGCTAGCTTCCACTGACTCTCGATGGTGTGCAACAGTGAATAATGGCTGTAAGCTTTGTTGGATTTGTAACCTTTCTTGGCGGCCGAGCCGGCAAAGATCGTTACGACCTTGTTGCCTGGGCTGGTATTTTCGGCTTCATCCCACGTAATGATCAGAAGCGAGCGCTGTTCGGTAAACGCGGGTGAAGACAAGATTTTCGGCACCTCGCTCTTTAACCAATCGTCGCCGGTTTGAATAGAGCAATCATGCATGTCATTGCATATGTCCGGCGTAATAAATGAGTAATTTGGCAAACTGTCTGTGGATTTCAAATCGTTTGCAAAACTATTGAACGGCACAACATGCTTGGCGCAGCGGTCAGCTTTGCTGGTAATGTCTGGATAGTACATAAAAGGGTTGTGTTTGACAGCGTAGTTACCGCTGTTATCCGGTGTGCAGGCAGCAGGTATTGATTCGGCATATTCTTTCCAGCTGCGGCCCGAGGCCTCAATTTCATCGGCGATGTTTTTGCTGGTCACTTGGCAGCTTGGTGGACCGGGCGGATGGCAGTCGGTGGTGATGCCACCGGTTGTACCACTAGTTAGTGCTAGATAGTTAGGTAAGCTAGGATGTGTGATTGCGGAGTAATTTGTAGCCAGAGCCGAAACCGAAACCAGGCTGTTGATGTACGGAGCTTGAGGATTACCTATGATGTGAGCGGCTCCTTCGTTTTCTTCGAGAATTATCACCACATGGTCTAGTGTCTTGGCTTTTGACGTGTTTACACCAGTGGAAGCAGTCTTTTGATGGTTCGCGACTTCGTAGAGAACGCCGATTGCAACTACGACAATAAGCGTAAACCCAATTAATAGTCTCCAAAACATAGGCGTATTATAACTCTAGAAAATCTTGCGCCAGCGAGCTGTATCTAATAAAGTCCTAGTTGTATTGAATAAACTTCCGCCAGTTTTCAGGATCACTGACAGCTGGGCGCGGAACAACTAACTCTTTGATAACTGACCTGAACGGTTTGCTACGCATCATAAGTCTATTTTGCCGCTTCCGATTGTATTTAGATGCGAAATTTCTGACACATTAGGCGTTAAGTTTGTCACAAAAATCATGCTTTGCTTTACAATAGGGTAAATGGCAAATGATCAGCTTTCGACGGGAGCGTCGAGCGGAGAACAAACAAACACCGGTAGTCCCCAGTCTGTTCCGTCTGCGAACAATTTGGGCGGCCAAACCGCTACCAAGTTGCAATCTAGCCCGAGCAGCTTGCAAGGTGGCACGCAGCTGGAAAATAACCCATCGTTGTCCAATATCACGCTTGCACCAACCCAAAGTAGCTCGGACAATTCTAGCACCGGCCAGGCTGCTATCGTGACACCTATAAAACATCATCATATCAACCCTGTGATGCTTGGTTTTCCAATTGTATTGGTGATCTTCGCAGTACTTACTTTCTGGACCATTAATAGGTCTGCAAAAACCACAACAGAATATTTATAAATGTGCTTGCTAAGGCTTAAGCAGTAGCAGTATGATTAGCTCGAGGTAAAGCCAAACAAAAACACCTAAATCTTGACAAAATCAGATTTCCGTGTATAATAGTGCATGTTTGGTCACTCAAACAAAAATAAAACAAAAAAAAGGGTAGAAACGCATGAAAACCAACAGTGGTTTAGCGTTTGAGCTCACGACAAGTCAAGATTTCACAAAGATCGACCGCTTGCTCAAAAAGCTCTAACGTCACTTACCCCAGCGTCGAAAAGCTCCGAAACGTCGGAGCTTTTCATTTAGCTTTAGCAGAACGAGATTCAATCATCAAGATGTATTTGCGAACGATTATGACACCTAGAGTCAGCCCGTAGAACCACCACACATCATAAAACCAACCCATGATTCGCAGCTGTGAACCCAGTCGGATTGAATGGTAAAAGATCGCCAACATCGCGAAGTCGCTGGCATTGGCGGCGTATGGCCACCACGACTTGTTGCCATAAAAGCGGCGAAGTTCGAATGCCAGGAAGACCAGCAAGCTAGCTGTGCCAAGGAGTGTTACCCAGCCAAGGCCATGAGCCACATAAGTTTCATAGCTATGCGGTGGCAAGCCGAAACCGTCGCGGAACCTCTGGTAAATTAGAATTCCCGGGTGCAAACATATAGCCACCAGTACTACATAGCCAGTCCAAGTGAACCACTTTTGCAGAACTTCTTTGGGCTGACCGGCGACTTCGCGCACCAAGCTCATGACATAGTGCGACCACATCAGGCTCCAGGCGACGAGGCCGAGAACAGGGAAGAACTGGTAGCTGTTGAAATGCCAAATCTGCCAGCCGTTGTCGTGGCCCCAGTCAAAAATAGCTAAACCTGCTACCAAGAGGCTCAAAGCCCAGGCGAAGATCTGAAGGTCCCGAGCTTGCTTGAAGATTTTCATTATTCTGTTACGGTAACAGTACCGGTCATTTCGGAGTGGATCGAGCAGTGGTATTTGAAGGTGCCGGCGGTGTTGAACGTGGCGCTATAACTTTCGCCTTGGGCAAGTAGTTTGCTGTCGAGTCCGCCGTTATCGCCATCGTCTGAGGTTACGGTGTGACCGGTGGTATCTTTGTTGGTCCAGGTGACTTTGGTGCCTTTTTTGACGGTGATATTCACCGGGCTAAAAGCGAAATTGCTAATTTCTACGCTGTTTGTGGCGACAGCATTGTTGCTATTGCTGTTGTCGGAAGAGCTGTTGGACATGTTCGACATGGAGCTCATGTCTGAATTTGAAGTGTTTGTGGTCGGTTTGCTTTTGTGTGTGAGTGCGAAACCACCGATGCCCAAAACGGCAACGACGATAACTGCGATAATGCCTGCTTTCATAGACGTACCCTCCTGAAGTTGTCTCTTAATAATATACTTTTTATAGCAGCCCGCAACCGACTATTTCTGGTTCTTATCTACGCCAGACAGCTGATACATCACCTTTAAGTAAGTGCGAAACTGCTCGGGTTCGATATCGGCGTAGATAGATTTACGCAAACCATCACGCAGAGTCGCCTCAATAGTATCCAGGTCTGCTAACTTTTTGGTATTGATGGTTACTAATTTAGACCGGCTGTCAGCAGTATTTGCATTGCGCACCAAGTAACCCTTCGACTCCAGCAAATTGATGCTGGTAGTTAGGTAAGGAACAGTGGTCCCAAGCTGTTTTGCGAGATCACTAATCCTGGCGCCTTTAGCCCCAGCATCACTAACGGCACCGATGATCATCCACTGCATCTTAGAGATGCCGAAGGGCAGCAGAATGTTATCGCACAGTTTTTGCAATGAACGATGAACAGAAGCCTGGGCAATTCCGGCTTGGTAGGTGGTGATCTTGCTTATATCAAACTTATCCACATTATTTTCCTTGACACTAGTATATCAAATAACTATTATATTATTAACTTTACTAAGTAAAGTAAATCAACCTAATATTAATATAAGCTGAAAGGAATTAGCTTATGAAAAAGATTAATCAATCAGGAATAGCAGAAGTTGCTGCCATGGTAGTAATTACGCTTGTCGTTGGTGTCTTGGCTGGCTACAGCATTGGTCACCACAATAAATCTACGTCTAAGACAGACAGTTCGCCGACATCGGCTACCAAGGCAGCTGACTTACGCTCCGACTTGGTCACGCTCGGTGTTGAGCACATGACTTTGACTGATCAAGCAGTTGACGCAGCGCTTGATGGTTCAAGCAACGCCAGCGCGGTGGGGGCTGCACTATATGCAAACGGTAACGACATTGGCACCGCAGTCGGCAGTGTTTATGGCAAAGACGCCGAGAAGACTTTTGACAGCGTTTGGAAACTTCACTTGGATGAATTTGTGAAGTACGCCGTAGCTGACAGCAAGGGTGACAGCGCTGGCAAACAAGCCGCACTGGATGCAATCGACACAGGTTACACCAAGCCACTGAGCCAGTACCTAGCCAAGGCCAATCCTAACCTGCCGGAAGCTACGCTTGAGGCAGTCCTGGGCGACCACGTACAAATGACTGCTACGATGATCGATGATCACGTTGCAGGTAAGTACACAGATGAAGCTGCTGAACTCAAAATGGCTAACCAGCACATTGAAGGCATCTTCAGCACATTGGCTGGTGCAATTGTTAAACAGTACCCAGCAAAGTTCTAATAGCATGAAGAACCGAACCATTTGGTTTGGAATTGGTATCGCCGCTGTGATCGTTTTGGTCGCAGTGGCGATGGCCATGACAAAGCCTAAAGCAACTATGGACATGTCTAACGCGGACGTAAAAAGCGCTGTCAGCACCAGCCAAGTTATGATTCAGAACTACATGTTCAGCCCGATGGTTATAAAAGTAAAAGCGGGCACTAAAGTAACTTGGATCAATATGGACGAGGTTCACCACAGCGTTACGGCTGATCAATCCAGTTCGGACGCACCAAACGGACCGCTAATAGCCAAGGGCCAAAGTTACAGCTTTACTTTTAAAAAGGCTGGAACTTATACATTCCACTGCCAACCTCATCCATATATGCATGGCACTGTGATTGTGACGGATTAACGGGAAGCAATTATGAAAAGTATCAAAATCACTAGCCTGCTGGCCGTCGGCTTGATAGCTATGAGTGTTGTGGTTTTCAGTCTTGCGAGAGGCCACAGCAACGGGGCCGAAATTTGCCCAAAGATTGGCACAACGCATGTGGTCACCATTCAAAATGGCCACGCATCTCCAGAGAACACCTATGGAAAGCCATGCGACAAACTAGAAATCATCAACGGCGATAAAGTTGATCGTGAGATGGCTTTTGGCCCCCACGAACATCACCAAGCTTACGACGGAGTTGTTGAGCGTTTATTACAACCCGGACAGTCACTGACAGTTACTATGGTGCAAGCCGGGCTCTTCCACTTTCACGACCACATACATGATGATTCAGAAGGCTATTTTACAGTCAGTAGATAGATCACTGAATGGCTTTTTTGGTAGCGGCGAGTGGACTTGAACCACTGACCCCGAGCTTATGAGTCTCGTGCTCTAACCAGCTGAGCTACGCCGCCCCAAAAGAACCATCAAGTTTAACCGATTCAGCGCTTAAATATAGCACGATTTACATCTGTTGGCTAGTAATTGCGGAAGCCTAAGTAAGCTGCCGTGCCGACGCCAATGATGATGACCAGGATTCTCAGACTGTGCGATGAAACTTTCTGTGCGCTGACAGCTCCGGCATAGCCGCCAACTGTATTACCGAGACCCATTGCCAATGCATATCGCCAGTTGATCAAGCCTGATGTGCTCAAGACAACCAGAGAAGCGCTAGCAATACACACGGCCATTACGTTTTTCATGGCGTTGATCTGGTGAACCTGATGAAGTTTAGAAAATCCTAAAAGAGCCAACATGATGAAGCCAAAGCCTGGTCCGAAGTAGCCGCCGTAAATGGATAGCGGCAATGTGGCCAATCCTATTACAAATAACGGCCTAACTTTGCGTCGCAGCTGCTTTGACCCATGCAGATGCCTTTTGATCTGAGCGTGGAGCAACGGCTGAAAAGCAAACAGCACTACGGCGAACAAGATCAGCGCTGGCACAATTTCCTGAAAATGCTTGGATGGTGTGCGCCGCAAAATTTCGGCGCCGATCGCACCACCGATGACGCAGGGAATTGCGAGCAGTAAATAATTTGCCGGCACAGTCTTCAGATATTTGCGGTAGCCAACTGCTGAACTGAACTGGCCAGGCAAGACTATGACGGAGCTGGACGCGGTCGCGCTCAGGGCACTTAGCCCGCTAGCCAAAAGCACAGGGAAGCCTATGAGCATTCCGCCGCCAGCGATGGCATTCATGGCACCGACAATGATGCCCACCAAGAATAGAATTATGTCGTGCATTTTTATCTGTTACTAACTTGCTTAGCATACCACTTTGCGAACTCATGCCAAACCGAGATGGCCGCTGGACCATCATAATGACTGCCGCCGTTGATCATTTCGGCGATGCTGGCTTTGCCGTCCGGCTCCAGGCTGACAACGGCTTGAATACTGACGCCGCTGTCGCCACGTGGTACTTCCAGAGTCGTGCCAATTGATTCGTTTTTGAAAAGCTTTTGACCGGTTTCATCTTCGAAAACTAAAGTTTGCACAAAACTAACCTTGCGGTTGCTAACACCCTCCATCAGCCGTATATAGTCGTCAGCTGTCAGCCAAGTATTGACCGATTTGGCATAAGTGCCCGGAAAGCCATTTAGGCCGTGGAAACCCCACGCGTCGTCGCTGATGATGACCGGCGCTTTGACAATCTCGTAAGCGGCTTCGGCTTTGCGCCGGGCGACGTAGTCGGTGTCTTCGGATTGAACTTCGTCGATGTCCAACTTTCGCTGGATCAGCTCTATCCCATATTCATGGCAGACGGCTTTGCCTTTGGCGAACTTCTGCTCGTTGGTGGTGACGAAAATGAGTTTCATTTCCGGCGGCTCAGCCAGAACTGCTTCAACTTAGCGACTGTAAGAGTTGAGAGGCTGTAACCGATGACCGGAACTAGCGCGTTAATCCAGGGATTTATATGAACTACGAAATGAAGATAGAAAACAACCACCAGATAAGTCAGGACGGCAATCGAACCGCGCCGCAGCCAACTGGTTTCCCAAGCCTTGTCGCCTTCGACCCGTTTGTTGCGGGCTTCAAGTTTGGCGATGCGTTGCTCTAGTGTTAACTCCTTGGGCATGCCTATAATATAGAGTATGGACCTCAAGCTGCCAACGCCTGGAGTTTACGTCATTGCCGTCAGCGGCGGCGTTGACTCTGTTTCACTGTTGCACGCTTTGCAAAAACACTCTGGTTACAAGTGGGTTGTCGCGCACTTTGACCACGGCATTCGCGAAGACTCCAGCGAAGATCGCAAACTGGTCCAAGAACTGGCTCGGGATTATGGACTAAGCTTCGTCTACAAGGAAGGCCAGCTTGGCGCCAAGACCAGCGAAGCTGAAGCCCGTGATGCTCGCTATCAGTTTTTGCGCCATGTGCAAGCAGCCAGCGGCGCGCGTGGACTGATCACGGCACATCACCAGGATGACGTGCTGGAAACAGCCATTATCAATCTGTTAAGAGGCACGGGACGCAAAGGTTTGACGGCGCTTCGCAGCAGCCACGATCTGGTGCGGCCAATGCTAGACATTCCAAAGCGCGATCTCATCGCTTTCGCGCAGGCCAATGGGCTAGTTTGGCGGGAAGACACTACCAATGTCGAACTGGATTACTTGCGCAACTATATCCGGCACAAGATTGTTCCACGATTTGACGATCAATCCCGTACTCGGCTTTGGCAAGTCATCAACGATCTCAGATTTACCAACGAAGAGCTCGATAGATTGCTCGTTACACAGTTGCATTTGCAGTCGGACGGCGGGCAATTGGAGCGCGAGTACTTCGTGCAACTGCCATACAGCGTGTCCCGCGAAGTCATGGCTGCTTGGCTGCGGGCTCACGGCGTGGCCGACTTTGACGGCAAGACGCTGGAGCGGCTAGTCATAGCTGCCAAGACAGGCAACAATGGCCAGCAATTCGATGTGCTCAGAGGTGTTACTATGCATTTAACGGATGGCCAATTGGCACTCAGAGGAGCTGAGCGCTAGACATAAATCGACGCACGGAGTTATAATTAATCCCTATGGATAAAAAGATTCGTCGCCCCAACCGCAATTCCCCAAACAGCCGCCGTGGTATGAAAAACGCTGGCTTCATCGCTCTGTTAATCTTATTTGGTCTAATCATCATAGCGGCCTACAACCAGCCCAGCACGACCAAGAGAATCCCGATTACAACCGCTGTCAAAGAAGCCAATGCTGGCGAGTACAGCAAGATCACCGTCAACGGCAACGAGCTGGACATCACCAAAAAGGGTGATTCGCATCCGACGCTCAAGACTTTCCTAGAGCCAAACGCCACATTGAAAGACGAGGGTTTTAACTACTCTAAAGTCGAGATCGACACCACTGCCTCAAGCGGCGGTTCATCGGCTTGGGTTTCTATAGCTGGTACTGTTGTGCCAACTTTGATCATCGCTGGACTACTTTACTTCATGTTGCGCAGCGCTCAAGGCCAGGGCAATCAAGCTCTGAGTTTTGGCAAATCCCGCGCCCGTCTATACGGCAACGAAAAAGACAAAGCTACTTTCAAAGACATCGCTGGCAGTGACGAAGCCAAACAAGACCTCGAAGAAGTCGTCGAATTCCTGAAGTTCCCCAAGAAATTTGCCGGCATGGGCGCCCGTATACCGAAAGGCGTACTGCTAGTTGGCCCTCCGGGAACAGGTAAAACTATGCTCGCCCGCGCTGTCGCTGGCGAAGCCAACGTGCCGTTCTTTAGCATTTCCGGTTCTGAGTTCGTCGAAATGTTCGTCGGTGTAGGTGCTAGCCGTGTCCGCGACCTTTTCGCTAAAGCCAAGAAGAACGCGCCTTGCATTATCTTCGTCGACGAAATTGACGCCGTCGGTCGCCGCCGCGGCTCTGGTATGGGTGGTGGCCACGATGAACGCGAGCAAACGCTGAACCAGATCCTGGTCGAAATGGACGGATTCGAGCAAGGCCAAAACGTCATCGTGCTGGCCGCGACCAACCGTGCCGACGTGCTAGATCCAGCACTGCTACGTCCTGGTCGTTTTGACCGGCGCGTGAACATTGGCCTACCAGACCGCAAAGACCGCGAAGCCATTCTAAAAGTCCACTATGCCAAAAAGCCTCTAGCCAAAAACGTCGACCTCGACGCACTGGCCGCCAAAGCTGCTGGTAGTTCTGGCGCAGACCTGGCCAACATCGCTAACGAATCCGCCATCATTGCAGCCCGCAATTCACACAATGAAATCACCCAACACGATGTCACCGAAGCTTTCGAACGCGTCGCTATCGGCCCAGAGCGCAAGAGTAAGGTCATGACCGAAGCCGACAAAGTCACCACGGCTTACCACGAAGCTGGCCATGCGCTCGTAGGCCACGTCTTGCCAGACAGCGACCCAGTCCACAAAGTCACCATTATTCCGCGCGGCGGCACCGGTGGCGTGACTTGGTTCATCCCGCCAGAAGACCGAGTCTTCGTGTCATTAGTGCAGTTCAAAGATATGCTGGCTCGAGGCCTGGGCGGCCGAATTGCCGAAGAAGTCATCCTTGGCGCAGACAAGATTACGACCGGTGCTGGTAACGACTTGCAACATGCTGCCGAACTAGCCCGCGATATGGTTATGAATCAAGGTATGGGCAAAAAACTCCGCGACCAAGTCTTCCAAGTTGATGACGGCATGATGCTGGAACGGTTGGTACATGAACGAACCTACTCAGACGACACCGCCAAGATCATTGACGACGAAGTCGAAGCACTCATCACTGAAGCCGCCAACCGCGCCCGTACGGTCATCAAGGCCAACCTTCACGCTCTCGAAAGCCTCAAAAACAAGCTTTTGGAAAAGGAAACCGTCGACGCCGACGAAGTTACAGTCTGTTTGAAGGGTGCCAAACTTCCCGCCGGCGCCGCTTTGTACTAGCAGTCTTTAAGCGCGTCTAAAAATTCTGAAATTGATCTGTTCTAACAGGCTTTGCTAGCCTATAATGATATGCAACTTTCATGAATCCAGCTTCTCCGTCAGATACCAAAAAGAGCCGTCTCAGTGTCAGCAATGTGGCAGCGCTTTTGATGGCGACTTCTTTCATT
>Ga0070682_100001971_pt1 | contig 11449 bp, 8 predicted proteins | sample KBSC63LmetaG_FD_64668 | JGI IMG/M metagenome (GOLD analysis project Ga0070682, IMG submission 64668) | Corn rhizosphere microbial communities from Kellogg Biological Station, Michigan, USA - KBS C6-3L metaG | ecosystem: Host-associated > Plants > Roots > Rhizosphere | place: USA: Michigan... | reverse complement strand
TCACGGCAAATCCTCCGAATCGTCCTCGGATTTGGCCGCCTTCGCGGCACGTCGCGCTTCCTGCTCGGCGGCCATTTGACGGTCGCGCTGCTCGTAGGCGACCACGATCTTCTGCACGAGGTGGTGGCGCACGACGTCGGCGTCGGAGAACGTGCAGAAGGCGATGTCCTCGATGTGACCGAAGAGGTCACGGGCTTCGCGCAGGCCGCTGCGAGCGCCGCGCGGCAAGTCGGTCTGCGTGATGTCGCCCGTCACGACCGCCTTCGAGCCGAAGCCGAGGCGCGTGAGGAACATGCGCATCTGCTCGCTCGTCGCGTTCTGCGCCTCGTCGAGGATCACGAACGAGTCGTTCAGCGTGCGGCCGCGCATGAACGCGAGCGGCGCCACCTCGATTTGGCCGCGTTCGCGCAGCTGCTCGACGCGCTCGAAATCGAGCATGTCGTGCAGCGCGTCGTACAGGGGCCGGAGGTACGGGTTCACCTTCTCGGCCAGATCGCCCGGCAAGAAGCCGAGCTTCTCCCCCGCTTCGACGGCGGGCCGCGCCAAAATGATGCGCTTCACGCGCTTCTGAATCAGCGAGGACGCGGCCATCGCCATCGCCAGGTACGTCTTGCCCGTGCCCGCGGGCCCGATGCCGAACGTGAGATCGTGGTTGCGAATCGCCTCCACGTATTCCTTCTGCGCGTGGGTCTTCGGCACCACGGCGCGCTTGCGCGGCGTGATGACGATGGCTTCCTCGAGCAGGTCGGCGAGATCCGCGTCCGGATCGTCGCGCAACCCCCGCAGCGAGCGCGCCACGTCGTCGGCGCGGATCTCGTGACCGCGCCCGGCGAGCTCGGCGGCCCCGCACAGGTAGCGATAGGCCAGGCGCACCTCCTGCTCGCCGCCCGTGAGGTGAATCACGTTGCCGCGCAGGCTCACATCGGCGCCGCTCTTCTGCGAGAGCTCCTCGAGCAGCACCGATTGCGGCCCGGAAAGTGCCATGAGCACCGCTGTGCTCTCGACCTCGAGGCTAGCGGAGGAAACGGCGTCTGCAGCAGCGCGGGCGATGGTTGAACGGACCTCACGGGGACTAGCCCCAGGACAAAACGATAGTCCTAGACGTGCCGCGTCGCTACTCGAACCGGCCCTCGCCCCGCCCGGACGCGGCTTTCTTGGCCCGGAGGGGGCACGTCCGATAGCTCCCGAGCACCATGCGACGCTGGAGCGGCCTGATGGGTTTCGGCACAGCCCTCGGGATTGTGCTCGCCCTGGTTCCCGTCGTGCGGGGCAACATCGACGTGAGCGAACCGCTGCGGAAGCTCCGTCCCGCGGCCCCGCCCGCGCCGCCCTCGCTCGACGGCCTCGATCTCCTGCGCCTCGACGTGCGTCCCACCAAAGTGACGGCTCCCCTGCCCGAGGGGCGCGTCGCCGAGCTCACGCTCGACCCCGTGCTGCAGCGCTCGGTCCGCGCCGAGATGGAGGGGTACCGTATCCCGCGCTCGGGCGTCGTGATGATGGAGGTGAGCACGGGGCGAGTGCTCGCGTACGCGAGCTACGTCGCCGAGGGTGAGAAGGTGGACGTCAACGTGCGCGCCGAAGCGCCCGCGGCGAGCGTCTTCAAGGTGGTGACCGGCGCCGCGCTGATCGAAAAGGCGGGCCTCGGGGCGGACACGGAGCAGTGCTACCACGGCGGCAAGAGCCGCATCGCGCCCGACGAGCTCGAGGACAACCCGCGGCGTGACAAGTGGTGCGCGACGCTCGGCATCGCGATGGGCCGCAGCATCAACGTGGTGTTCGCGCGCCTCGCGCAGAAGCACATCACGCCCGAAGATCTCACGGCGATCGGCGGTGCGTTCGGGTTCGGCGCGCCCGTGCCGTTCGCCGTGCCGAATCAGGCGTCGGAGCTGAAGCTGCCGGCCGATCCGCTCGAGTTCGCGCGCGCTTCCGCGGGTTTCTGGCACAGCACGCTGTCACCGCTCGCGGCCGTCGGCCTCGCGCAAACGGTGGCCAACGGCGGCGTCACGCTCGAGCCGCGCATCGTCGCGTCGGTCATGAAGGACCGCGAGGTGCTGTGGAAGGACGACCGACCGCCGCGCGTGCTCCGGCGCGCCGTGAAGCCCGAAACCGCGACCGAGCTCACGCGCATGATGGTGCAAACGGTGGCCAACGGCTCCGCCTTCAAGAGTTTTCACGACGCGTCGGGAGCGTCGTTCCTGCCGGACATCAGCGTCGCCGGAAAGACCGGCACGCTCGGTGACCCCGACGGCAGCCGCCTCTACACCTGGTTCATCGGCTTCGCGCCGGCGGACGCTCCCGAGGTCGCCGTGAGCGCCCTCGTCGTGAACAACCCGAGCTGGCAGATCAAGGCGCCCCAGCTGGCACGCGACGCGCTCCGCGCCTACTTCTCGAAAAAGGGCAGGAAGGGCGTCACGGCGCCCTAACGGACGGGCGCTTTCGGGCGCAAATGCCCCGGCAGTTGGACGCTTGGCCGCGAAGCGGATAGCCCTCGATCGAAGCGTCGACAGGCCACGGAGCGAGGTTCGTTTGCCAGAGGCAGTGGATCCCGAAACGACGGAAGCAGCGGCGCAGAGCGAGTCGCGGCCCTCGAGCCGCCGCCCGCCCGCGCTCAGCGAGCTCGACGCGTTCAGGAAGGAGCGCGACCTCTACCGCGGGCTCCTGCGGCTGAACCTGGCGGGCGATCCGCACGTGTTCTTGCGCGATGCGCTCGAGCTCATCGTCGGCGTGCTCGGCGCGGCCCAAGGCTACCTCGAGCTGTTCGCGCCGGACGATCCCGAAGGCGCGTGGCGTTACTCGTTCGGCTTCTCGGCGGAGCAGGCCGATCAGGTGCGCGAGCTCGTCTCGCGCGGCATCATCGCCGAGGCGGTCGCCTCCGAGCGCGTGGTGTTCACGCCGTCAGCGCTCCTCGACCCGCGTTTTCGCGATCGCGACAGCGTGCAGCGCTCGCGCATCGACATCGTGCTGTGCGCGCCGATCGGCCACGATCCGCCGTGCGGGGTCGTGTACCTGCAGGGGGGCGCCGGGCTCGCCGTGCCGGAAGCGAACACGTGGCTCCGGATCTTCACCGAGCACCTCGCGCCGCTGCGCGAGCAGCTCGTGCTGCGGCGTGAGAAGCGCGCCGATGGCGAGCTGACGAGCCTGCGCAAGCGCCTGCACGCGGAGGCGTTCGTGGGCCAGGGGCCGGCGCTCGCGCGTCACCTGACCGAGATCGAGCAACTGGCGCCGCTCGAGGTCGCCGTGCTCATCACGGGTGAAACGGGGACGGGCAAGACGGAGATCGCGCGGCTCATCCACGCCAACAGCCCGCGCGCGAACGAGCCGTTCGTCGAGGTCAACTGCGGCGCCCTGCCGGAGCAGCTCGTCGAAAGCGAGCTCTTCGGAGCGATGCCCGGCGCGCACTCCACGGCCTCGCGCAAGATGGAGGGCAAAGTCGCGGCGGCGCGCGGCGGCACGCTCTTGCTCGACGAGATCGGCGATCTGCCGCTTGCGGCGCAGGCGAAGCTTTTGCAGCTCCTCCAGAGCAAGGAGTACTACCCGCTCGGCGCGTCGCGACCGATCAGCGCGGACGTGCGGGTGATCGCGGCCACGCACGTCGACCTCGTGCAAGCCGTCGCCGAGCGGCGCTTCCGCGAGGATCTCTACTACCGGCTCGAGGTGATGACGGTGCGCGCGCCGTCGCTCGCGGAGCGCAGCGAGGACAAGGCGCTCCTCGCCGCGCATTTTTGTGAGCAGGCGTGCCGCGCGCACAAGCTGCCGCGACTGGTGCTCTCCCCGGGCGCGCTGCGTGCCGTCGAAAGCGCGGAGTGGCCCGGCAACATCCGACAGCTCGGCAACAAGGTGGAGTCGGCCACGATCCGCGCGGCCAGCCAGCGGGCGGCCCAGGTCGAGGCGCATCACCTGTTTCCGCGCGAGAGCGACGCTCAGCAAGCCGCGCCGACCCGCACGTTCCAGGACGAGACGCGACGTTTCCAGGCGGATCTCGTGAAACGCAGCCTCGAGTCGAACGGCTGGAACGTGAGCGCCACGGCGCGTGAGCTCGACCTCACGCGTGCCCACCTCTACAACCTCATCAACGCGTTCGGGCTCAAGCGCTAGCTAGCCGCGCTTCGGATAGTAGTAACTTCAGGGGCGCCAGGGGGCGAGGCGGACGAAGCGTCTAATCGAGTAGACGGTGTCCAAACGACTGAGCAGGCGAGGGCGCATTTTCTCGGGAAAAACGCGATTCTCAGAATGGAACGGGGCTTGCTCAAGCCTCCTTCCACCATGACCCTCCAGGTTCACCAAAGCTATTCCCGAGCCGATCTTCCGCCGCCCTCCGGAGCGCGCGGAGCCTCCACGCCGATCGCCCTCGCCGCGGTCTGGGACAATCTCGTGAGCGGCCGCTGGGGTGTCGTCGACAGCTTCTCGGTCGGTGACCGCAGCTACCTCGCTTTCGACCTTCGCCTGACCGCCCCGGGCCGGCAGCACCTCACGGAGCGCCAGCTCGAGATCCTCGAGCGTACCTTGCTCGCACCTTGCCAGAAGGTCGTCGCGATCGAGCTCGGCCGTACGCCCTCGACCGTGGCTTGGTCGCTCGCGCAGTCGCTGCGCGCGATGGGCTTTTCCTGCCAGGCGTCTCGTGTCCCGAGCTTCCTGGTCGCAGCCATCCACGCGCACTACGGAACGACGGAGCTCACGGAAGCACGCTTCAAGGGCTGGGGTGAAGGCGCGACGTCGTACGGCATCGCGAGCATTCCGCGCCCCGACCTCTGCCTCGCGCCGCAGCTCACGACGACGGAGTACGCGGTGACGCGGCTCCTCGCCGATGGACATAGTCGATCGGAGATCGCAGCCCTGCGTGCGGCTTCGACGCGCACGGTGGCCAATCAGGTGTCGGCTGTTTTCCGCAAGCTCGGCGTTTCGGGCAGGCTGGAGCTTTTGGCCTACGCCGCACGAACGTTCCGTCGCCCGAGCTTCATGGACTGAATCGTTCGAGGGGCGCCGTCGTCCAACCACGACACGGCTGTCGCGGCGCGTGCGTAGGCATTTGCTCGGCACGCGTTGCGCGCGCGCACACCCTGAAGCGACATAACGCGCCAAAGAACGCTGGCTTGAGCCGAATCCAGCGCCGCGCCACACCACGGTCCTGCTTGATGGCCTGGCACTTGCACCTTGGGTGCACCTGTCTTTCAGGGCACGAAGGTAGGGCACGAAGTGGCACACCGGCGGCTCACGCTTCTTTCATTTCTTGGCTTCGGTTGGATCGGCGCTTGTTCGCTCGGCGACCCGAGCATGGAAATGCCGACAGAGGGCGGCGGGGCGTACACGGGCGCAGCGGCGGGCAGGTCGAACGGCGCCGGGGGTAGCTCGAGCACGCCACTGCCCCCCGAGCGGGAAGAGAACGACACGTACACGGCGCCCGTCGTGAGCGGTCACTGGATCTGGACCGCCAACCCGCTGAGCGGCAAGGTCGCGCTGATCGACGCCGCAACCCTGCGCGTGAGCACGGCCGACGCCGGTCTCGCGCCGACGTACGTTGCCGCGCTGGGCGAAAGCGCAGGCGAGGACAGCGCGGCGATCGTGCTGAACGTGGGCAACGACACCGCGAGCCTGCTCCACGCCCGAGCGGGCGTGATCGACGTGGAAACCGTCAAAGTTCATTCCGGCGCAAACCGCATGACCGTGAGCGCGAGCGGTCGCTGGGCGATCATCTGGTCGGACGCCGCGCTCCTCCCGAACGCCGATCCGACCGAGGGGTTGCAGGACGTGACCGTCATCGACCTCGAGAGCGCGCCGCCCGCGCCGTACTCGCTCACCGTCGGCTATCGACCGTCGCGCGTGAGCATCGGCGAGGGCGAGAAACACGCCTACTTCGTGACCGAGCCCGGCGTGAGCGTCGTCGATTTACCGAAGACCGATGCGCCGAGTGTCTCGCGCGACATCCCACTCACGGCCGACCCGACCGAAGCCGCGAGCGTGCGCGACGTCACGGTGACTCCCGACGGCTCGTTCGCGCTCGTCCGGCGCGAAGGCAAGGCAACGGTGAGCGTGGTGTCGCTCGACGACGCGAGCTCGGTGGACGTGACGCTCCCCGGGCCGGTCACGGATCTCGATCTGACACCCGACGGGACAACGGCATTCGCGGTCGTGCGCGCCGCGACGCCGATGGATACGGCAGGAACGGGCGGGAGCGCAGGCACCGGTGGATCGAGCACGGGCGGGACAGGTACGGCGGGCTCGAGCAATGAAGCGGGGAGCGGGAATGGGGAAACCGGGGGAATGGCAGGCGCCCCGAGCGGCGCACCCGCGCTCGGCGGGGAAGGCGGCGAGCCGAGCGCGGGTGGTCAGGCAGGTGCAGAAGGCGGTGCGCCCGCCGACGGCACCCCGAGCGCGGGCGAAACCTCGAGCGCCGGTGCGAGCGAAGGCGGCATGGGCGCGCTCGGTGGCACCGCGGGAACCAGTGGTGGGAGCGCGGGGCAGGCCGGCGCTCCGGCAACGTCATTCGTAGCGGCGCTGCCGCTCGCGGCGGTGTTGGACGATCCGACGGCGTTCACGCAGGTCGCGATCGGCGACACGCTCGGCAGCATCGCCATCGCGGAGCGCGGGTCCGTCGCCGTCCTCTACACGAATGCGACGAACAGCGACCACGTCGTGATCCTCGACACCGAGAAGCTCGCCGTGGTGCGCACCGTGCTCGTGCAGTCGCCCGTGCAGACGGTGCTCGTCGCTCCCGACGGGGAAAACGCCCTCGCTCTCTTGCGGCAGGCCACGGGCAGCCAGAAACCCGGCGGTTTCAGCCTGATTCCCCTCGCGAGCAAGCTTCCGCCCAAGCTCGTCGGCACGAATGCGCCGCCCCTCTCGGTGGCCCTCGGCGAGCGCCAGGCGCTCGTCACGGTCGAGGGCACGAATGCGACGACGCAGCTCAAGGTGCACGAGGTCTACCTCGCGGAGCTGCCGGGGTTCGGAACGACCAAGATCACGCTCGCGAGCCCGCCGCTCTCCGCCGCGCTGATCCCGGAGGTCGACCGCGGCATGGTGGCGCAGTCGCACCCGGAAGGGCGCATCACGTTCATCGAGCTCGAGACCGGCCAACCGCACACGCTCACGGGTTTCGAACTTTCTTCGAGGGTCGTGCAAGATGACTGATCAAACGCAGCGACGGCTCGGGTACATCGGCGCCGTCTTGGCCGTCGCCGGCTTGATGACGACACTGGGCGCGTGCAGCGCCAGCGACGGCGCGCCCGCGGCGAGTGGGCTCAGCGACAGCGGCGGAAACAACAGCGGCTCGGGCGCCGCGCAGGGGAGCGGGCGCGGCGGGACCTCGAACCAATTCTCGACGGGCGGCACGAGCGTGGTCGGCTCGCCCGGCACCGGCGGCGCTTCGGGCAGCTCTGGAACGTCGGGCACGGATTCCGGGCCGCCACCGCCACCACCCCCCGAGAAAGAGCTCGAAAGCGCGTTCGAAGCGCCCGTCGCGACCGATCGCTACGTCTGGACGGCCAACCCGACCACGGGGCGCGTCGCGCTGATCGGCGCCCATGACTTCAGCGTCCGGCTCGCCGAGGCGGGGCTCGCACCGACGACCGTCGCCGCGCTCACGGGCAACGCCGACGAAGACGCGGCGCTCGTGCTCAACGCGGGCAGCAACGACGCGACGATCCTGCGCGTCGACGCCGACGGCGCGATCCGTTCGACGACCGTGAGCACGCACGCGGGCGCGAACGCCGTGAGCGTGTCGCCGCAGGGCGGCTACGCCGTCGTGTGGACGGATGCCGAGAAGCTCGAGGGCAGCACGCTCGATCCCACCGAAGGCTTGCAAGACATCACGGTCGTGAAGTTCGACGAGCCGCCGAAGACCACCGTTCTCAGCGTCGGGTACCGCCCCTCGCAAGTGTCGTTCGACGAGGACGAGAAGCACGCGTTCGTCGTGGCGCAACCGGGGCTCAGCATCATCGATCTCGGCGACGAGCCGAGCCCGGGCAGCTTGGTCGAGCTCACGAGCGCCCCCCTCGACGCGTCGACCGCTCGCGACGTGACGGTGACGCCCGACGGCCGCTACGCCGTCGTACGCGTCGATGGGCAAATGGCGCTCGGCTTCGTCGACCTCGACGAGGCCAGCCTCACGGAGCTCAGCCTGGGCGATTACGTCACCGATCTCGATCTCTCGGACGACGGGAAGCTCGCCTTCGCCGTCAGCGGCGGGGAGCTCGTGGTCGTGCCGGTTCCGCCGCCGAAAGGCGCCAAGCCGAGCGACTTCGTGCACGGCGCCACGAAGGGCCTCACGGCTCGCAGCGTCTCGCTGTCGAGCGACGCGTCACTGGCGCTCCTCTACAGCAACGCGGAGAACAGCCCGTACGTCGGCATCCTGAGCTCCGACGACGAGCTTTCGAGCTACGGCGGCCGCGCGGTCGACGTGAAGGCGCCCGTCCTCGCCGCTTTCGCCTCCCCCGACGCGCAGCACGGCATCGCGTTCCAGGCGACGGCCGCGGGCAGCTCGAAGGGCGGTGCGTTCAGCATCGTGTCCGCGCAATCCGACCGCGCCCCCAAGGTGATCGGCACGGACGCCGCACCCATCGCGCTCGCCTTTTCGCCCGACGGCGCCCAGGCCGTGATCGCGACCCGCGATCTGACCAAGCAATCGTACGGCGTCTACCTGGTCGAGCTCGGGAACCTCGAGCAGAAGTTCGTGAAATTGGCGAGCCCGCCGCTCTCCGCCGGGATCGTGCCCGCCGCCAACCGCGCCTTCGTCGCGCAAGCGCACCCCGAGGGTCGCATCACGTTCGTGAACCTCGATGACGGCGCCGAGCACACACTGACTGGCTTCGAGCTTGCTGCGAAGGTGATGCAATGACCAAACCCTACGGCCTCTTGTGCTTGCTCTTGTTCGGGTGTGGCGGGCGCCCCGAGGGCTGGGACAAAAACTTTTCCGCGACCGACCCCGTCGCGCTCGACAACGCCGTCGCCGTCGTCGACAAGCCCCTGCACCGCGCGCTCGTGCTCACGTCGAACGGCGGGCTCGGCCTCACGACCACGCTCTTGCCCGTCGGACAGAACGTGACCAAGGTGCAGGCCTCGCCCGACGGCAAGCGCCTGTTCGTGCTCTCGCAGGGCATCTCGCCGCGCCGCAATCCGGACGACGAACGGCCGCGTCTAACGCTGATCGATACCGATCCGACCCCGCGCGTCGTCCGCACCTACGAGTTCAACGACCCACTGAGCGGCCTCGAGCTCGACCCGCAAAATGAGTGGGCCGTGCTCTACGTCACGAGCATCGACAGCCGTCCCGTCTCGAACCCGAACGAGATCCAGCTCGTCGATCTGCTGCACCCCGAGCGCGAAGCGATCCCGATGACCGTGCAGAACGGCGGCGCCGGCGGACGCCCGAAGCGATTCCTTTTCACGGCGCCGCTCACGCTGGCAAACGCGGCCCCCCGGCGCCTGCTCGTCGTCGAGATCGAGAACGCCGTCACGCTCGTCGATCTCTCCGACACCGTCGACGACGCGACGCGCGCCGCCACGCAGATCACCGTCCCGATGCCCGCCAACCAAGCGGGGCAAACCGGCACGCCGGCCGAGGTCGTGTTCCACGACGCCGATCTCGACCGCGGCCTCGGCGCCGAGCTCGCCGTGCGGCTCGCGCAAGACACGAACGTGCTGCTCCTCCCGCTCGTCGCCCCGAGCGAGGGTTCGACGCGAGCGTTCCGCGTGGAACCGAACCTGGTCGACGTGGGCGGCCTCCCGTCTTCGATCCACTTCGTCAACACGGACGACGGCACGCGCCTGGCGGCGCTCGTCGGCAGCAACGCCGTGCTCGTCGATTCGGCCACGAGCAACACGACGCTCGTGGGCCTTTCCAAGGCCTTCACCGGCATCACGCTCGTGACCGACGCGCTCGCGGGCGAAAGCGACGGCACCGACATCGCCCTCTTGTGGAGCAACGCGGCCCCGACGATCGGCCTCTGGAACCTCGGGCGCGCGATCGGCTCGGCGTTGCACGGCGTCGAAACGCTCGACATCGGAGCGAGCATCGCCTCGGTGCTCGACGTGCCGGGCGCCGATTTCCCCACCTCGAAAATCCTCGTGAGCAACAGCGGCGACTTCTTCGTGCTCGATCTGGCGGCGCGGCGCAGTGCGCCGATGGTCACGAACGGGCAGAAGTACTCGCTCACGTTCGCGCCCGACGGCCGGAGCCACCGGCTCTGGGCGTATCCCGCGCAAGGCGTCGCCTTCTCGAGCCTCGATCTCGACACGCTGAACCCCGTGTCGCTGACGACGCAACGCCCGATCTGGCAGGTGTTCGACATCGCGCAGAGCGGCGGCGGGACCGGTCGCACGGCGGTCGTGTTGCACAGCGCGGGCGGCAGTCTCGGCGCCACGGTGTTCGACGGGCTCGCGCCGGACGACGGCAACACGCGCTTCTACAGCGGACTCGCTTACGGAGGGCTCACCGATGACTGATCGCTCGCGCTTCACTACGGCGCTCGTGCTCGCGTTCGCGGGCACCTGGGTCACGACCGCGCTCGCCGAGGGCGAGCCGCCCGGCGCCGCGGTGCCACCTGCGGTGAAGCCCGGCGCCGCTCCGGCACCGACACCCGCGCCTGCGGCAAGCGCCGCCGCTCCGGAGGCCGCACCGGCTGCGCCCGCGCCCGCTGCCGCCGCATCGGGCGACGACGAGGACGACGACGCTGCGCACGACGCGGACGCGAGCCCCGCCGCTCCGGCCGGCGACGCGGCCGCGCCGGTCGTGCTGGACGCGCGCAAGCCCGCGCCGGGGCCCGTCGTGCTCGAGCGCCCCAACCCCAATTCGATCGATGACGGGAAAATGGGCTCGCATCAGCAGCATTTTCTCGTGAGCATCGGCTGGCGCCAAGCGTGGGTCGCAAACAGCGGGCTCGACCCGTTCAGCGAGAACAACGCCGTCCCTCAGTTTTCTCTGAGCGCAGGGCGCACGCTGCTGGCTGACGGCAACCTCTCGCTCGTCGCTCTCGTCCTCTGGGACATCGGCGTGCTCGAGTCGACCGCGCGTGGCGCGAAGACCGAGCTCGCGGTGAATCGGCTGACGCTCGGCGCGGAAGGGCGTTACCACTTCTTGCGTCGCCTCTACGCGTTCGGTCGCGTTGCACCCGGCGCCTTGAACTGGAGCGCGTCGGTCGAGGACGGCTTGTCGGGTCTCAATCAAACGGACTCGGCTTGGACGTTCGCGGGCGATCTGTCCGCCGGCGCCATGTTCGAGTTCGCGGGCGACAACCGCGGCGCGTCGACCCGCCCCCGCGCATGGCTCGGGTTCGACGGCGGTTACGGCTGGGCCGGCTCGTCGAAGGTGAACCTCAAGCCGGAGGACGAAGCGCAGGCGCCCGTCCGCTCGGAGCCGCTCGCGCTCGGGGACCTGGCGATTCGCGGCCCCTTCCTCCGATTTTCAGTAAGCGGAACGTATTAGAAACGGAGGCCGGCGTATGCCCCGGTGGAGCGC
>Ga0070682_100001970_pt1 | contig 11449 bp, 10 predicted proteins | sample KBSC63LmetaG_FD_64668 | JGI IMG/M metagenome (GOLD analysis project Ga0070682, IMG submission 64668) | Corn rhizosphere microbial communities from Kellogg Biological Station, Michigan, USA - KBS C6-3L metaG | ecosystem: Host-associated > Plants > Roots > Rhizosphere | place: USA: Michigan... | reverse complement strand
AGGAACCGAGCTGAATCTCTCGGCGATCGCCGTCGGCAATTCACCTCGCGCAAAGGCGGCTGCTGCGGCTGCCAGACCGTTCTCGACGTTCACATCCCCGATCAGCGGAAGCTTCACTGGAGCCGAGCCACGCGGCGTTTCGAGCGTCCACTCGCTGCCATCGGGCGTGTAGCGGACATTCCGCGCACAAATGTCGGCCGGCGCGCGCACGGCAAAGGAGAGCCGGTTCGGCGTCGGTTTGAGCGAGGCCCATTCGGGAGCATCGGCGTTCGTAACCGCGGTCCCGTCTTTCTTCAGGTACTCTATCAGGCGCGCCTTCGCTTGCAGGTAAGCCTCCATCGTTCCGTGATAATCCAGATGATCCCGCGTGAGATTCGTGAACACCGCAACATCGAACTCGAGTCCATCCACTCGTCTCTGCTCGAGACTGTGCGACGAGACCTCCATTGCGACGGTGCGGACGCCACGATCGACCAACGCACGCAGAATCCTTTGCAGCTCAACAGGTCCCGGTGTGGTAAGTCCACTCCCACCAGGCAATACTTCCCCCGCGCTTCCAATCAATACGCCGAGCGTCCCAATGGAAGCGCTCGACCCGGCGCCATCGTCGAAGAGATGGCGCATGATCGAAGTGCTGGTAGTCTTACCGTTGGTTCCTGTGACGCCGAGCATCGTCAAATTGCGGGCCGGATTCGCGTAGGAGGTTGCGGCGGCAATGGCGGCGGCGCGCCTACCCTCTCTGACGACAAGTGACGGAAGTGTCGTCCGCGTCGCGTCTTCCACGATCGCGGCGATGGCGCCCCGCTCCCGTGCCGCGTCGAGAAAATCGTGACCGTCGCTGTCCCAACCGCGCACCGCGACGAAGAGATTGCCCGGCTGAACTCGGCGGCTGTCATCGGCGATACCGGTTGCTCCGGCGGGAAGCGCGCCCTCCACGCGTACGAGCAGTCCCCGCTCAGCGAGCGCGGATGCGATGTCCGGAAGTCCGACCGTCATTCGTCTACGCGATTCAGCTGGACGATGGTCCCCGGCGTGGCAACGGTGCCGGCCACTGGCAGTGTCCCTCGAGTGGGAGCGTTGGCGATGCGGACTCTGAATCCGGCGGCGTGGAGCGCTCGGACGGCCTCTCTGATCGACAGGCCCTTCACATCGGGCACAGTGCGTGGGGCGATCGCAATCGGGGCGGCCTTGGGGGCGCTTGGCAGCGCGACGAAGTACGAGGTCGTGCCCTCCGCAGACTCCTGAGAGCGCGACGACAGATTGCCGCTCGGGTCGAAGTCCGCGGGATGGACGTCCTCGACCGGAGCTGGCGCCTTTGCGACGGCGGTTTTCTCGGATGCCGCGAGATCTTCGCGATTGAGCGCCGCATCGCGCGCTGCCAGCGCCGCTCTCAGAACAATGCGAGTCACAGGCGCCGCGATGTCTCCACCGGCGTAGTGGCTTCCAGTCGGGCTGTCGAGCTTCACCAGCACGACGTACTGCGGGTCCTTTCCCGGGAAGAGCCCGACAAACGACGCCGTGTAATTGCCCTTCGTGTAACCGGCATTCTGAGTGGTGCGCCGGGCGGTCCCGCTCTTTCCCGCGACATCGAACGTCTGGAGATCAGCTTTTGTCGCCGTGCCTTCCTGCACTACAGCCAGAAGCATCTCCTGCACGGTCCGCGCGACCTCGCCCGACATCACCCTTCTCACCGGCGTTGGCTCCGCACGATACAGAACCGTTCCGTCGAGCGACCGCACCTCTTTCACCAGGTGCGGCTCGAGCAGCTCACCACCGTTGGCAATCGCGGAGTACGCGGTCACGAGCTGCAGCGGTGTAACCGCAATCTCGTAGCCCATCAGAATCGATGCGGCGGTCTGCTTCGACCACGCCTTCGGCTCTCGCAATATTCCCGGAGATTCGGCGGGAAGCGGGACGCCAAGTGTCATTCCGAATCCAGCGTCACGGAGAGTTTCATACTTCTCACGCGGAGTGAGCCGACGCCCAAACTCGACAATGCCGATGTTGCTGGAAAACCGGATGACGTCCGCGAGTGAAAGCTGGGCGGCGTTGTGCGTATCCCTGATCGTCCTCCCATCAATCTCGAGGATGCCATTGTGTGTATCGACTATATCAGTTGGCTTCGCGCGCCCTCGCTCCAGGAGGGAGGCAGCGATGAACGGCTTCAACGTCGAGCCGGGCTCGAACGGCTCAGTGACCGCCGTGTTCGAGAACGACGTGTGCCCGACTCGGTTGCTCGCAAGCGCGAGAATCTCACCAGTGTGCGGATTCATCACCACGATGTCCCCGCCGCTTGCATGCAGACTGTCGACGGCGATGCCGAGCTCGCGCTCGCAGATCTCCTGCAGCGTGTTGTTGATCGTGAGGACGACCGTGGATCCGGCCTTCGGCTGATCTGTCCAACCGTCCGGACTGTCGAGCGGCCGGCCATCCCTGTCGCGCGCCAGCCTTACGCGTCCCGAGTCTCCACGAAGGATCGTGTCGAGCTCGAGCTCGAGGCCGTCCATTGGATTGCCACGACCATCCAGGCTTCCGACGATTTGTTTTATCCCACCCGATTGCGAGTACACGCGCTGCAACACGGGAGTCAGGTGTATTCCATTCAGCTGCGAGATCGACGCTAGATCGGCCTGCGTGTACAATCCGGGCAGATCGATCCATCTGCGCCTGCGATCGATCGCGGCTCGCACGAGTCCGACGTCGAGCTGCGCGTGCCGCAGTGCCTTGAGTACGAGCGCAGTATCGCGCACCTCGGGGAGTGCGACAGCGACGCGCGTGAGCTCGCGGCTCTCGACCAAAGTGTTGCCGCTGGCGTCGAGAATCTCTCCGCGCGGTGCGGCCGCCGCCGACGCAAAGAAGTGCTGGCGCTTTCCGCGAGCCGCCCACTGTTTTCCTTCAATTACCTGCACCTCCGCGGCGCGCGCGACGAGCGCGAGCGCGAACAGGACGAAGAATGCGTGGAGGATCGCAAAACGATTAGGGGCTTTCACGGCGCCCCGCTCGTGGAAGGATTACAACCTGCTTGTCGGTGGGGATGTGCATCCCGAGCCTGCTCTCGGCCGCGACGCCAAGGCTTTGTCTCGACGACGCATCACGGATTTCTCCCTCGAGGCGCGCGCGCTCGCCCTCCAGCTCGGTTCGCCTGACGTCGAGCTTCGCGAGCGTTTCCGCCTGTCCGATGCCGATCGTTCTCCGCCACACGATCGCCAGCGCGACTAGAACAAACGCGGCCAGCACGAGGGCGACAAGGGTTCGACCCCGGAGCCCTACGCCGCGCTTCGCCATGCGCGTAGTCTGGCGCTGCGAGAGCGCGGGTTCGAGTCTCGTTCCGAGTCGGTCGCGATGACGGCGCGCTTCGTAAGGACCTCGCCGAGGGCGCGCCCCCGGCAGGTGCACTGCGGCTGCCTGGGCGGGCAGATGCATGACCGGCTCCATTCGCGCATCGTGTGCTTTGCGAGACGGTCTTCTCCCGAGTGGTAGGCGATCACGGCGAGAACTCCGCCAGGTCTCAGTCGATCGCGCAAAAGCGGGAGTGCTTTTTCGAGCGCGCCGAGCTCGTCGTTCACGGCGATGCGGACGGCCTGGAACAGGCGCGCAAAATCCCCCGGACCCATGCGCGCCCCGAACGCGCCGCGGATCGCATCGACGAGATCGTCGCTTACGTGCATCGGCTTACGGTCGCGGCGACGCACGATTTCCCGAGCGAGGCGGTTGGCCTTTGGCTCGTCTCCGTAGTCGCGAAAAATGTGGGATAGTTCGGTCTCATCCAGCGAGTTCAACAATTCGGCGGCGGTCGTAGTAGAGCGACGGTCCATCCTCATGTCGAGTAACGCGCCAGGGCGGAAAGAGAAACCCCGCTCGTCCGCATCTATCTGGTGGGAGGACACCCCGAGATCGGCCAGAATCCCGTCAAAACTGCGTCCGGCGAGCTCGGGAATCCGGTCGAGCTCGGCGAAATTGCCCCGCACAGCGAGAAAGCGGCCGGACGTCTCGTACGACGCCAGCCGCTTTCTCGCTTCATCTATTGCCGCCTCGTCGCGGTCGACTGCTACGACGCTGGATCCTGCGGCGAGGAGGGCTTCACTGTGCCCTCCCCCACCGAGCGTGCAATCCAACACTTCCCGTGCGCCCGCGAACAGCGCGCCGACTTCTTCGACAAGGACCGGCGCGTGGTAGGAGCTATCCCACCGGCCGGCCGTTGCTTCGGTCATTTACAAAAGCGCTTTATCTCACTGTCAACAGCGGGCGTGAACTGCGGGATCGCCGTCATCAGCTGTGCCGCCTCATTCGGGTACTTCTGTCCGCCGGCTGGCAGATTGATCGACGCGAGATTGAATGCGTCCCGCGCCGTGCGAGCCAGATCGCAGCTCTTCTTGTCGATGGCGTCGGTCGTCGCACTCTGTCCCAGCGAGAAGGCGCTGGCGCCGAGCAGGAACTTGGCGTCGGCCGAAGTCTGGAGCTGATCCGACAGCTGCAGGAACTTGATCGCGCGCTGGAAATCGGCGCGGTCCTTCGACCCCTGACCGGCCTTATAAGCGTCGCTTCCCTGTTTGAGAGCGAGTTGGGCGAGCGTTCCCGGCTCGACGCCATTGGTCTTGGCGGTCTGGATGGTGTTGTACAGGTCGTCGTACGCATTCAGTGAATCCTGAACCGTTGCGAGAAGGAAGTATCCGGGCGCGTTCTTCGGGTTCGCGGCTACAGCCTTCTTCGCTGCATCGAGTGCCATTTGGAGCTGACCGGACTGGTACAGCGCCTGGGCGTTGAACAGCTGCAGGTTGGGATCACCCGGGAACTTCGCGAAGCCTCGCGCTGCCGTTTCTGAAGCCTTCTGCTTCTGTCCCATTGCCGAGTAAGCGCCGGCGAGTCGGGCGAAGTAATCGGCGGTCGCAGCCGCGGTATCCACCCGAACCAACTCGGTGCCGGTATTTACCGCATCCTGGTAGTCCTTGGCGTTCAGGTAAACAACCCAGGCGAGCTTCAGCAGCTCTGGATCACCCGGATTGCTCTGCACCAGATCGCGCACGAGCGGAACAGCATCCTGAGCATGTCCCAGCTGGCCAAAGGAAGCGACTACGTCCTGGACCATCTTGATGTTCGTCGGATCCGCTGCCGCGAGCGCGCCGAGAACCTTGAGCTCGTTTGTGGTATCGTTTCGCGTTTGATACGCTTCCGCGAGCCGTCTCAGCGCAATCGTATTTCGAGGATCGCTCGCGCGGATTCGCTCTGAGATCGCGATGACGGAATCGTCCATCTTGAGACCGGCGTACGCATCAACCAGACACGCAGCCGCAATGTTGGCGTTCGGATAGCCGGCCATCGCCGACCTGGCCGCCGCCACACCCTCCTGGTACTTGCCCTGTGCTACCGCATTGTGGCAGGCCTCTTCGCCAGCGAGCTGGCGGCGCGCATCCTTGATCGACTTCGCGACCTGGCTGGCAGCATCGTCCAGCTTGGCCGCCTGGGCGCTTGGCAGCACCTGGCCACGGTTCATGTCCCGCGAAATGATCAGCCTCGAATCGATCTTGAAGCCGGCGGGGGTTTTGGTGACGACGCCATCCAGATACTGCGGAGCGCGCACGAGGGTAGCGAGCGCCTTGGCATCGCCAGGGGCGAGCGCTTCGGTCGGACTGTAGCCCGAAGACGTCAAACTGTTGACAATATCCGCCTTCGGGACGACCACCAGATCCCGAACATTGGTCTGCTTCTGGAGCTGATTGCGTATGGCTTCCGCGGCCTGCCCACCCAGCTCTTTGTCAGAGCTCTGCAGGGTTGGGATCATGACCCGCTCGCCGGTCTTCTGCTGGGCCTCCGCTGACGAACCAACGGCGGTCAGCAACGCCGCAACGGCGAGACCAAGCGCTGAATGACTAAGACGTACCTTCAATGGTATAACCTCCAGGACGGTAAACATTCTTACACCAACCCCCAATCTGTGGGTCCGTAAAGCATTAAGTGGGCGAGGAGGGACTCGAACCCCCGACATCCTGCGTGTAAGGCAGGCGCTCTAACCAACTGAGCTACTCGCCCGGTGCAGAAACCGAGCCCTCAGGTCACCGCAGAATCGCCAGCGGGACGAGCACGCAGTACCCGATCACCAGCAGGATCGGGGCGAGCGTTTCTCCCCCTCGGGCAAGGTCGGCAAACCCCGCGATGAGGACAATCGCGGCAACTGTCCAGTAGAGCCACGAGCGCCTGCCCCTGGTATCGCGGCTAGCCCGTGGACCGCTTGCAAGATCGATTTTGGCCATAAGCGACGTAGTGTAGGGCGCGAGGAAATGCGTGTCAACCCAAATCGCACTCCTATAAGATGCACCTCAAGATGCACCTCCGCTCAAGATCGCGCTTTCTTGCTCCCCGAATAGTGCATCTCGACCCAGTCGCGATAGCTGCCGTCCATGACCGCGCGCCACCACGGTTCGTTGGCAATATACCATTTGACGGTCTTGAGCAGCCCGCTCTCGAAGGATTGCGCCGGACCATAGCCGGTCTCCAGCGTCGCCTTCATTGCGTCGATCGCGTAACGCCGGTCGTGCCCCGGGCGATCCTTCACGAACGAGATCAGCTCCGCCGTGTCACCGCCGGTTGCCGCCGGACATTTCGGAAATTTCTCACGAAGCTTCTCGTCTTCGGCGAAGATCTTGTTGATGTGCGCGCAAATCCCCTTCACGACGTCGATGTTCTTGCGCTCGGAGTTGCCGCCGAGGTTGTAGGTCTCTCCCAGCCTTCCCTTCTCGAGCACGCGCTCGATGCCGCGGCAGTGGTCTCTCACGTAGAGCCAGTCGCGAATCTGCAGCCCGTCGCCATACACAGGAAGCGGCTTTCCATCCAGCGCATTCACAATCGTCAGCGGGATGAGCTTCTCGGGAAAGTGATACGGTCCGTAATTGTTCGAGCAGTTCGTCGTCGTGACAGGCAGACCGTAAGTGTGATGATAGGCGCGAACGAGATGGTCGGACGCGGCCTTGCTCGCGGCGTACGGCGAATTCGGGGCGTACGAGTTGTCCTCCGTGAATGCCGCAGCGGTGGGGCTCAGCGATCCGTACACCTCGTCGGTTGAGATATGGTGGAAGCGCCGCGCTCCTCCGGACCAGTCCTCGGACCAGACATCGCGTGCCGCCTTCAACAGCTCGTGGGTCCCGAGCACATTGGTGTCGATGAACGGATCCGGGCCGCGAATCGATCTGTCGACGTGGGTTTCCGCGGCGAAGTGGACGATCGTATCGATTCCTTCGCTCTTCAGAATCTCGCGCACCGCGTCGCCATCGCGGATGTCGCCCTTCACGAAGGTGAACTTCTCGTTGTCGGCGAGGGACTCGAGGCTCGACAGATTGCCAGCGTACGTGAGTGCGTCCAGCCCGACGATCGTGTCTCCGGCGTGACTCTCCGTCCAGAAATGCACGAAGTTGCTGCCGATGAATCCGGCCGCTCCGGTGACGAGCATTCTACGCATGGACAAATCTGCCTTCGTTCATCTTTCCCCTAAACAGTTTGGGTGAGCAATCGACAGCGTAGGATATCCCGGACGCCTTCATCCGCCAATGCCTCGCCGTCTGGAACGACAAATATTTCTAAGGACTCGCGCAAGGTCGTGGACGCCTGCGACTCGATCGGCGCCGGCCAACTCGAGCGCAGCTAGCGGCATCCCGTAGACAATCGAGCTCTCCTGATCCTGGACCACTGCCGTTCCACCGGCGGCGCGAACGCGGCGCAGACCTTCCGCGCCGTCTCGGCCCATCCCCGTGAGAACGACTCCGATCACAGCATCGCCAAAGGATTCAGCGGCAGAAGCGAAGAGTGGATCCGCGGCGGGCCTCACTCCCCAAACTGTGGGCGACGTGTCGAGGTGTACCGATGCATCCCCCGGGCCTCCCGTTACGGTCATGTGAAAACCGCCCGGAGCAAGATAGACGTGATTCTCGAGAACGGTCTCCCCGTCAACGGCCTCGGCCACGGGAAGATGACTCATGAGGTCGAGCCTGTGCGCCAGCGTCCGCGTGAACTCACGCGGCATGTGCTGCACTATCATCACGGCGACTCCGATATTGTCCGGCAAATGAGGAATGATCTCTCCGAGTGCGCGCGGCCCGCCCGTCGATGCCGCGATCACCATCACCCTCGCGGCTGCTCCGGCGGTTTTCTTGGGGATCGTCTCCGCCCCGACGCGAATGCCGGAATGCGGAGGCGTTTTCACTCCTGCCATGTTCACCGATCGCGCGGCGCTCAGCGCCGTCAGCAGCTCCTGCCGAACCGTGAGGAGATCGATGCTGATCGGCCCCGACGGCTTCCTGACGAATTCGACGGCACCGCGCTCGAGCGCGCGCAGTGTCATCTCGTTTCCGCGCTCCGATCCGGCCGCGCTCAGCATCACGACGGGGCGCGCCATCTCGCGCATGATCGTCTCCAGCACCTGCAGACCATCCAGTCGCGGCATCTCGATATCGAGCGTGACAATGTCCGGATCGAGCGATCGAACCGCCTCGAGCGCCTCGATGCCGTCGGCGGCGGTCCCCACGACGCGGTATTCCTGCGTCGACTCGACCATCTCCGAAATGAGCGTCCGCATGAACGCGCTGTCGTCTACGACCAGCACGGTCGATGGTCCCTCGCTGGTCGGCCGCACCGGCGTCAGAGCTTCCGAAAGATGCGCTCGCGCGCATTCACCGGGGAGAAAAGACTTCTCGACTCGCCGAGCAGCGTTTCGACCTTCCCCAGCACGAGAAACCCACCGGGAGCGAGGGTGCGGTGAAAGTGCTCGAGCAGCGCGTCCTGCGCCGCGCGCTCGAAATAGATGATCACGTTCCGGCAAACGATGAGATGCGCGTTGCTGACGGGCGCCTTGAAATGAAGCAGGTCGCTCACCTCAAACCTCACGAGTCGCCGAGCCTCGGGAACCACGGAGTTGAGTCCGTCTGCGCGCGAGAAATACTCGCGATGCAGGTCCGCCGGTGTATCCCCCAATGTCGAATCCTTGTAGACCGCGGCTTCCGCCTCGGCAAGGCAATCGCTGTCGATGTCGGTCCCGACGATCGAGACACCGTCGAGACGCTTCACATTGCGCCTCGAAGCAGCGTAGCGGTGCATCAGGATCGCGAGAGAGTATGGTTCTTCGCCCGACGAGCACCCGGCGCTCCAGATGCGAAGCTCGTGCTCCGATCGTTCCATGAGATCAGGAATCACCTTCTGGTCGATGGCGGAGTATGTCTCCCAGTTGCGAAAGAACTTGGTGACATTGACGGTGAGCGACCTCATCAGGCGCGCGTACTCGCGTTCGTCCCCATCGAGCAGACGCGAATACTCCGCGCACGACAGGACATTGCGCGCGCGAAGGCGCACCGCTATCCGCCGTCGCAGGCATTTGTCCTTGTAGCTGGAACACTGGAAGCCGCGTTCACGCGTGATCTTGGCCATCAAAGCGTGGAACTCGGCGTCATCCGCATCTATGGTGTCGGTAGTTGCTGTCAGGAGAGATTCGTCGGTTGGGGAGCGCCGCGACTCTCGTGCGCAATTCCTTCGAGTGCTGCGGAAAGATTGCGGCGGAGCTGCGGAATTTCCGGGGCAACAGCAATCCCCTTCTCGGCGGCCTCACGCGCATGCACGTAGTCTCCGCGCTTCAGGTAGGCCGCGGCGAGATTGTTGAGCAGGATCGCCGATTCGGGATGTGTTTCTGTCGCTGCCGAGAGCAAGAGCATCTCGCGGTCAGGATCGTCCGACATCGCCGCGACCTTCGCCGCGTAGTGGAACCAGACCGGTGGCGGCGTATTCGATGTCCAGAGGCTCCGCGCTTCGCTCAGCGAGACCTTCGCCGCCTGGACGTCGCCAAGGAGCGCCGAGATGACCGCCGACTCGAGCTGAATGAGCGGGTCTCCGCTTCCTCCCGCGCCAAGCGCGCGGTCGATGACCAGCTTGGCCTTCCCGAGCTGGCCGAGGTTTTCGTACGCGAGCGCGAGGTTATGCAAGAGACTGGTTTTACTTGGAGCATTCGGCGCGGCGGTCATGAATGCGTTGACCGCGCTCGCCCATTCCTTTCGCCTCATCGCGATCAGCCCCAGGAAGAATGACGCGACTGGATCGGCAGCTTCTTCGACGAGCGCGCGGAATTCGCGCTGCGCTTCATCGTGCATGCCGGCTCTGTACAGCGCGCTCGCCAGCTCGCGGCGCTCGAGCGTACTCGCGTTTCGGGGCAGTGTGGGGGTCGTTCTCTTGCGACCCACGGGCAGAAGGAAGGACGCATTCAGCAATCCGTATAGAGCCTTTCCCACTTCGAACTCGCCAAGGGTCGAATCGCGGATCAGGCCGTGGATGTCACGGTGGCCGTCGATGAGCGGCAGAAGCGCCTCCTGCTCGGGCGACAGCGGATCATGGTTCATCAGAAGCCGCGGACGGTCGATGCTGAACACGACGTCGAAGCTGGGAATCTTCTTTTCGATGAGCGACCACTCATCGACGCGCCGCGCGCCCTCGAGCAGCAGGGACTGCGGGTCGACCGAGACGCGCTCCGCGCCATCCTCTGGTTCGACGCCCGGCTCGAAATTGAACGTGCCGCTGGTCCACGTGAACAACGTGTAGACCGCGTTTTCGGTATCGAGAGGGCGATTGACGATGGCGGCGTGGCAGATGCGGCCGCTGTCGAAGTAGATCGAGCCGAAGCTGTCGTGGAGTGACAGGCCGAGACAGCCGGTCTTCTTCCCCATGGACAACAGCTGCAGAACGTCGGGGAGACTCGCCTCCTTCAGGCTACCCTTGATAGCCATCAGCGAATCTCCTCGATCATTCTGTCCGCGATGTTCTCCCAATCGACGATGACGCCGGGATCCGCCGCCGGAGTCGGCGTCTTCCTCTGGACGGGGGCGCCCTTCGGCGTAGGGGTTGGCGCGAGCGACGCAACGCGCTGCGCGATCTCCTCGCTGATGTCAGCCATGAAGTCAGCGAACTCTCCACCCTCTTCCTCGCCGCCCTCGGCGCCACGCTTCGCGTCCGCTGCCATCGATCAGGCCTTTGGCGCTGGAGCGCTGAGGCGGCTCAGGACCATGGATGCGATGCTCCGGAGCGTCTCGAACACGCCGCCGCCATTTATCGCGTTGGCGGCGAAGTGCGGGACGCCGCGAAAGTTCAGCGTCTCGTCGAGATCTTCGATCGTGCTGATTTCGCCCGCCGGCAAATCGCGCTTGTTGTACTGCATCACCAGCGGAAGCGTGCGCGGATCGAGTCCTTCTTCGGCGAGATTGGCGTGCAGATCCTGGAGACTCTCTATGTTCTCTGCCAGCTGTCGCGACTGGCTGTCGGCAACGAAGACCACACCATCCACGCCCTGAAGAACGAGCTTTCGCGTCGCCGCGTAATACACCTGGCCCGGGACGGTGTAGAGCTGAAAGCGCGTCGCGAACCCCGAGATCGTCCCGAGGTCGAGCGGGAGAAAGTCGAAAAACAGCGTGCGGTCGGTGTCAGTCGC